>Ga0308170_10003923_pt1 | contig 11943 bp, 18 predicted proteins | sample PhyBR2_2_FD_202136 | JGI IMG/M metagenome (GOLD analysis project Ga0308170, IMG submission 202136) | Phyllosphere microbial communities from UC Gill Tract Community Farm, Albany, California, United States - DLSLSB.R2 | ecosystem: Host-associated > Plants > Phyllosphere > Unclassified | place... | reverse complement strand
AGTCATGTCGAACAGTCGTGCAGCATCTCCAGCTATACTCTGTCAAGGTTAATATCGCAAGAACACAGCAGAAGAGTCTCTTGAAGGCGTACCTGCTTCTCGACCAGTTGCATCCCAAGTCAAAACCATTCCCAACACTTCCAGGTTCTTGCATTCCATCGCTAGATCGAGTATCTCCTTTGCTTTAGTATCTACACCTTGCAAGAGTAGCATTTGGAGGATGAATTTGCGGAGTTGAGAAAAAGGAGATTCAATGATAGACTCCAACGCTGAATAACCCTTCCAGGAATCTAGTCGCGAGCTCATATGATTGTTAGTATCTTGCTTAGCATTATTAGAGTAACAGTGGACTCACGCTTATTGTTGATAGCTTGTTCCAGGCAGTCTTGCTGTTTCATCTCCGTGAGCCAATGGAGAGTGTAGAGGACATCTTGCTCCTCGGTGGCTACTACCAGGCGGTCAGTGAGTTCTTGAGGGGTCATTGACAGTACTCCGGAGCCGAACCGATGAAAAGAAGTGAAGAGTGAGAAATCGACCAATCTTTCGCTCAAAGTCGCTACAACTCTCGTGTTCTGCAAAGACTCTCGTAGACAGCCTTTAGCGTTCAGACGATCAGTCAATAGAGTCAAACATAAGTAAACTCAATCAGAACAGAGTTTCGAAAAAGTTTTCAATTGCCCTCCGAGGTTCGCTCAAAGCTTGCTACTTCCAAGTCCTCCTTCCGTTCCATTCGCACAGTTTGGGATCTCCCTCTAGTCCTCGTATCCGCCTGGTAACCTGTTTGATTTCTTACGCCAGTCTTTCCATTTGGACTTCCTATCCTCCATCTCTTCGAACTTGTTCTTGCGCTTGCGATTGACGGGTTCGGGACGATTCTGCAGCGATAACGAGAGAGAATGAGGGCGAGATGCATCGGGTGACGAGAACCTGCCGTCGAGTTGGCGCCGGGTTTGTAGGGTTTCAAGATGAAGACGTATCGCTTGATCCGCCGACATTCCATTTTCGACCCTAACTACTTCGAGCCGTCGTCCATCGATTTGGTATCCCTCGAGTCGCCTGGCAAGGAGGTCAGCGTCTACGGAAGAGTTCGCTTGAGCGAAAGCTACGGATTGATTTTGTTGGAAGAGTCGGAACAAGGTGACGTTCGGAAGGAGGGACACAACTTGAAGGGCAGAGTCGGTTTCATTGAGAGGAAGATTGAAGAGGAGCAAGTTGTGCTGAGATCGGGAGGGAAGCGGATAAAGGGCTACTCGAGGCGATATCGGAAGGCGGTCGAAGATGATCGATTTTTCCTTGTGCTCATGATCCGGCTTCTCCAGTGAGATATTACACCAGAGTCTCACATGGTTCAGGATCTTGCCATGAAGTTGTTGAAGGCAGAGCATCGCTTGGTCGAGCTCGACGAGAACGAAAGCATAGGAACGTTGACGATCCTTATTGCGACAGAACTTGACGAGACACCGTACTCCGATTTCGTCGAAAAGCATTCGTACTCGAGAAGCTGGAAACCCACGAGGAAGGTTACCGACGTGGAGCTGAACTAGTTCGGGAGGGTCTGAGAGGGCAGATCTGAGGTGGGACTGTCTAGACGGTCGAGGGGGAGACGGAGACGGAGACGGAGATAAAGGTACGGAAGGAATGTGAGAGGATTGAGTAGGTTGGGTGATAGCGGCTGAGGTAGAGGCAAGTGTGTGAGAAGGGGCGGGAGAGAACAGGTTGTGTCTGGAAGGAACGTCGAGTGAAGCGGAATCCGCAAGGAGAGAGCTTGAGGAAGGTGGAAGATAACTGTATGTCTGCTGCTGTAGCTGTACTCGAGAGTCCTGAACATGCTTATTCGAAGCACTGACTTGTTTCGAGCGTTGAGGAGAAGAGAGGGGAGGTTGCGAGACAGAGACTGCATTTGACGACCCGCAACTCTTCACTTCGTCCCTGACGCTCTGTGAGGATTGACCGGCGAGAGAACATACTTGAAGGGAAGAAGGGCGAGCAGATAGATCTTGACAGCCAGTCAAAGCTTCTGGATTCGGCGGGAGAGGTAGGTTGTGGTCGATGTAATTCGCTGCTTCTTCGAGGTGGAGTGCAGCCAGCTGCTTTGCATGGTTCTCTGCTGTTGCATGCGTTATTTGACACACTCGACACGAGGAGACGAGAGATGCTCACCCTCTACCAAGTTCCCACCTTTTCTCCATTCTACAATGCTCTCGGTAACTTCTGTATTCCCTTGCACCAATTCCGAATTTCCTGGCTCCTCTGATGTCTCATTTGCGCGATACAAGAGCAGCAATTCGAGGATGACTCTGCGAAGTTGAGTTAGAGGAGATTTGATGATAGATTCGAGAGCCGAGTAACCCTTCCACGAGTCTGCAGGTGGAGCGGAACAATTAGCGATACATTGGAGAATCTACTGAGAGTATGAATGAACTCACGCTTGTTGTTAATAGCTTCCCTCAAACATTTCATTTCCTTCATCTCGTTGAGCCAATACAACACGTACAAGACATCTTGTTCATTCACAGCGATTATCAATCGATCTGTAAGGTCTTGAGGACTCATTCTAGATGCTGAGCTGTACCCAAGCGAGGATTGAAAAGCCAGAAGTGCAAAGTTGGAAAGAGGGAAACAATTTGACTTCTTACCTCTCACTTCTGCAGCTCTTGCAACGCTTAGGAACGCTCGATAGCTTATTTGATTCACTCTATACCTTACCCGATGATTCATCCGCTCTCCCAGTTAGTCTGCCCTCTTTTGTTTTCTCTCCTCCTCGTCATCGCTCACTCTTTTCCGTTGTAGGCATTGCGAGGGCTAGGAGGGCCTCACGAGTAGCTTCGAAGGTCTTCAGGCTCATGCTAGGAAGCAGCAAGTCCAGCCGGGATCCTCGGTTCGACTCTGAAATCTCTCTTTTTCCTCGTCGCTTCGGCTTCGCTTCTTCAACTTGGATTCATCTCGCTTCGACCATACGCCTTCCGCGCTATGTCTTATTGCTATCGACATGATCACAACCTGCGAACCCCTGGCTTCCTGAAACTCCGACCGGACTCCGATGCTCGAGGAGCCTCCTCGCGCTCACCTCTTCCTCTTTCACTGGTCCTTCACGGCTCTATACCTCGCAACTATCCCTCTTGCACCTTCATGGGTCTCACCTTTGCCCTCAACGACTACGACAAGGATCAATGTAGTACAGCCTATGGCAAGCGCGAGAAACGGACCGCTGATTTCAAAGAGCGGATACAGAACATCGCTGCTCTTGGAAGGCATCGCGTAGGCAGGGAGAAAATGAAGGAATGGACCAGACAGATGCAGGAGACGCTCATGCATTGTAAGGCTGGAAACGGCGGAGTTGTGAAGGAGTGCTTGATGAACGAGGAAAGCTGGAGAGAGCTGAATCGGATTCTGGAGATCATGACAAGTCGTTTGACGGCTGGGAACACGATTGTAAGTGTTGTTTCTCGAGCCGTCATGTCCCGATGAACTGACTAAAGAACGAAGCAGACTGAGCAAAGTGAACGAGACGGAACTCCCATTCTTCGATCTCAGTATGCGCCTCAATCACTGCTCAACGCTTGTCAGTCAGCCTCGAGTTGGCATACGATCGAGTTTGAAGAGCGCGTCAAAGAAGTTAGGGATAAGGGCATGAGAGTCCACCGCGACAATCTTTCGGTGCTGTACAACTGGTCGTGCGAGATGAAGGACACCTTCATACCTTCCGCTGAAGCGACCGATTACCTCAAGAATGACGAAAGCTGGACAAGGATGAGGCGTTTGTTTGACATAATGGATTTGCGCATGGCCTATGGAGCTGGAATTGTACGTTCAGACCTCTCTGCTTGCACGAGCACGATCGATCAGCCAAGCTCATTGCGACTTCTCTGGTAGACCGAGATGCAGAACAGGGTCGAAGTCATCCTACCGAGGTTCAGACCGGCAGCATTCCTCGAACTAGTCGAATCGCAACATTCCTATCGCCCTCTTGCCTCCGCAGACAATCTCCCTCCCTCAGCTCTTTCAGCTCCAGCTCGATCTCCCCCACCCATCTCTCCAATACTCAGAAGAGTATCGCATGGTCGAGTCGAACGTGCGCGCTCAAACGATGCCCGCACCGGATCAACTCACGATCCTTTTCATGTTGGAAGGAGAGGACCGTTGAGGGGAACGTTCGGCAACAGGAACTCACAGGATCGACGTAGACTGAGGCTATGGGATCGAGAACGGGTGGACGGTAGTCAGCGAGCGGAAAGAACGACTATAGGAAGCGAGAATGAATCGGATTGAGACACGGATTGCAGCGAAAGGGGAGAACCTGTCGTCGATCTATCACTTTCTCCATGTTATCTTGCCTTTGATGTCATAGCCAGATCTTTGCAAAGACTGGAGGTTTGTTAATTGAGAGTCTTGCGAAAGACTTCTGTTGCGAAACGGAAGAGAGTCGGTTTCCTTTTCCCTTTCCTTTCTCCCCTCTCCACCTTCATTAAGCCAAGAGAGTTATGTCCCGCAGCCTCGCTCTGCTCCTAGAGCTTATTCTACCCTATCTCCTGCCCTCTCCCCCTCTCTCCCCTCTCACTCGTCCTTCATCTCGTTATTCACTCCTCCTCGAGCTCTCACTCGTCTCCCGCTCTATTCATGCCCGGGTGCTGCCTGTCCTCTACTCAGAGGTCTTCATCGCAGCAGGCAACTCTCAATTGATCCCTCTACTCGCTGTTCTCGCTTCAAACGAATCTCTCGCTCTCAAAATCAAATCGCTCAAATTCATCTCGAGGCATAGTGAAGTCAAGTATTGGGATCTCGAGCTAGTGCAGAAAGTGATCAGGGCGTGCAGGAGGGTCGAAGAGTTGATGTTGATAATTCCGACGGAATTTGGTTTGCCAGGAGAATTCCTCTCGCACTCGAGTTTGAAACGTACGAGTCTTCCTTTCAATCTGTACACAAAGAGACTTCGATCTGATGTCCAGAGAATCGAGGCCCGTAGATCTCACGTCCTTGACCCTCGCTGTTCCCCTTCGTCCACCTCTCATTTCGGTTCCACCCTTCTCCCTTCACTCACTCTCCATCCTCCCTTGCCTTCGCGCCTCTCTCCTATCTTTCACTCCAACACTCAAGTACCTCTGCCCGGCGCTTTCCGCTGTCCAGAGCCTTTCCCTCGCCGACATTCACTCCCGACCTCTCTCGCTTTCCGCCCTTCCTCCGCTTCCCTCTCTCACTGCTCTCGCTCTTCCCGCCCACACTCAGACTCGCTCCTATACCGATCCTGATCGGTACACTTGCGATCCTGCTCCTCCTCTCCACCATCCCTCACGTGAACTTCTCGATCGTCTGTCCCAAAGCTCTCCGAAACTCGAAACGGTCTACCTTCCTTCGCTTGGACATCTCGGAGCGATCCATCATTTGCCGAAGAGCGTGAAGTATTTGGTTATTGGGCCGAGTCAAGTGAAGGATATGGAGAAATTGAGGGAATTGAGGAGCTGTGCTGTGAATTCGAGGGCGGAATTGAGGGAGGTTGGGGTAATGTTGAGGAAGGGGAAAGAAATTGTACAAGGGATCGAGGAAGAGCTTGTGAGGATCCGGGAACAGTTGACGGAAGAGAAAGGGTGTGGCTTCGAATGGAAATGGATTTGAGAAGAGGTTTGAGGAGAAGACAGAGGAAAGACGAGCGACATTGACGAACTTTGTAGCTGTGCTGTATCGATGCTTGTTCTAGCCCTATGAAGGATGATTCGGGTTCGGTGGAGATAGAAGAGCGAGGCAGCTTCTGGCGGGCAGCATTGCGCAACTACTTCGATTGGCGCTTCGAATTGTAGCGTTCGCTATCGGCAGGGTTCCTCTTTACATCTGAGTGACCGTTCAATTCCCTGATCAGCGAGGGATTCTACTAGATTGAGAAACTGACGCCAACTCACCTTGAGAAAGCCATTTGATCCAGTTCGTGAAGGGCGGGAGTGCGTTGACATCAGACGAGCTTGCGATCTTCACGGTGGAGCGATAATCTCATCATTCTCTGATTCTTCGGGTAAAGATGGGAAAGAAAAGAAACGTACCGAAGAAGAGCAGACTAGATTTGCTTTGCTTGAGTGACCGGCTTTTCGCTCAGATCCGACAAAGCCACTCTTCCGATTTGCGCTCGACAAGAGCTGAATCAGCACTGGAGACCTTATCAGCGATAAGTTTGATCGGATTGAAACGTCAGTGCGACTCACCTCTATAGCAGATCGACCGAATGATCGTGAAAAGCGTTCTGTTGAGCGCTATGTTGAGCGAGATCAGCTGTAGGGGCAAAATCTCAAGCCATCTGCTACATCCTCGATGAGGATGGAAGGAATTTCTGAGCCTACTTGAGAGTAAGACGCGAACTTGATTCTTTTCAAAGAATCACCCCCTTCGTTCGCCTCAATTCGAGAGCAGCATGCTTGTAGCACCGAGAAAAGCACTGTGGAAGAACCAGATGATACCGTCAGTCGATACATTGCCGAACGGTATCAGCGAACCTCACTCACGGCGTAACGAAGGGGTAGGATCCGACGATCTCTGCGAAGAGGAGCGATCTCGCAAATTCGGCATCCCCGAGAGCGGCTGTAAGCCGCTTTCAAGTGCTCCATCAGCTCGATCCAGAGGAAAACTGATGGAGAAGAAACGAGATTTACCTCAAAATGAAGCACAATTCTTACTTCTTCGTTCTCCAGGACTTGGTTTCGATGCTTGCTTCAAGGATGAATCTATTCTGATACTGAGTTGGATATAGAAAGTAGATCAGCGATGAGCTTGTTTGGATCGAATCGCCGTATCCGACTCACCGATTCGAAACCGTAATAACCGACTTTTCGAAAGAGCGTTCTCATCAGTAGCCGAGAATAGGCTGTAGGTGAGAAGTACGCCGACTATCATTTCACTTCCGTGAGGTTGATAAGAGGAACGCTCGACCTACCTTTGATAGAGAAACCGTCAAGTTTCCAGCTCGCAGCTCGTCGGTTTCGTTTCGCTCGTTGCGTTCGACGATGACGTGGGCAGCGCCATTTCTCATGCTTTACGCTGTGACGGCAATGTACGAGACTATCAGTTCTGAGCTCGGCAGGATAGTACCGTCAATTCCAACTCACTTTCGAGATCCAAAACCAAACCAGACAGAACCGAGAAGAGAATCGTTTCCGAGCGATCTTCTTCTCGAAGACTGCTGTCTGTAGGTTAAGAAGAACACTCACCATCAGCTAAGTAGCAAAGATGGCGATGGAAAGTGAACGAGAACCTACATATAGTCGAAAGAGAAATCGCTCCTGATCACTGCAGAGGTTCGAGTAGGAGAGAAGAAAGCGGGAAAGGCAGTATTACTCCTGAGCTGTATCGTCAGCAGAATTTGGCGACGAAACGATCGAGCACGAGAAACAAGCCAATTCGCGAGATTTCGCCCGGAACAGCGATTCTGGCGACGGGATGATCACGAGCGGAGGAGCTGTACGAACGTAAACCTGTCGCAATCAGTCACCTTGACTGACGTGAAATTGTGAGAAATTGTCGACGTACCCGCTATAATTCGATAAAGTTGACGAGCGCTTCGCAACAAAGCGATCAAGCGAACGTCTTTCCCTCGAAGCTCGTAACATGATCAATATGCTGCAACATCTTGAGCTGCACTGCCATCGAGCGAGAAGGAAGGGATGAAATGATCGAGAAGAATGAAGAAACGAAATGAGAACTTTGTTGCGAAAACATCTGAAACTCGATGCTCGACTACTTCGATTGAACGAGATCACTGTACGGTGCCATTGTCCGAGCAATCAGTCTCTGATCGTGTCATGTTGGATAGCTAGAAACGTCGACGTACCCACATTGGAAGTATTTAGTTTGGAAATGACCTGTAAAAATTCATCGCAACAAACGTCAATGAGCAACTACTCTCCTATCTCTTACTGCCTCTCCCTCCTTCTCTCCTCTGCCCGTTCTCGTCGCTCGTTCTCGTTGTCGTAAATAAAGGTAAAAGTGTGGACTCACTCTCCCAACCCGTCAAGTTCTCCCATTCACTCTTTGTCAAATCCTCCAATCCATCAATCTCCCCTTCAACGGGTACCAACATATCTTCCTCAAAACTCTGTTTCGCCAATCCCCTACTCGCGTCCCTTCCCGCAAAGATCTCATAAGGACCCCCTGATACATTCAATCGCACATTCCCCTCTCTCTTACAATCAGCTCGTTCGCTCCCACTCAGCTCAACAGAGAAAGAGGCTTTACCTGGTCCATAGAAACTCTTTCCACTCGTAACATCATAAACTTTTCTCCTAATAGCCATTAAAACTTTCCCCCCATCCTTCTTCCCATTGAAACTTTGCAATTTAACTGGCGTATAAACGTCCCATTTCTCAGCTTTGTTATGCCTAGGTCTGTAGTTGTAGTATCCTAGAGTGTGGGTTGCGGGTAAAGGGTAAGAAGGAATCGAGGGGGACGTGGTGGGGATCAAAGAAAGGATTAAACCGAGGAGGAGGAGGGAGAGGGAAGCGTTTACTGGGGTTGTCAGGTGGAGGGTTAGAAGGAGTGAGTAGACCGAGGTGGGGAGAATGGAGGAGAGCATGATTTGGGGGGGAGTGAAGGGGAGGAAGACAAAGAGTGAAAGTGGATTGGAGAGGAACACTTCACTCGCTTCTGCTATTAACTCTAGAAAGATGGTTAGAATGGTGAGCTCCCATTATCTACTACCCCCTCGCTAGTCCAGCTTATCTCTCGAACGATGATGAGGTTTTAGTTGGATCAAGATTCCTCCTCCACCTCTTCAGCATCAGACACTCCCGTAACTCTAGCAGATCAAACAAATATAAACGCATTCTCCCGATCAAACTCGAGAACAGACGAGATCCTAGATGAATTGGTCGGATTGAAGAAGGAACAAGAAGATTTAGAAGAAGTGAAAGGAGAACTAGAATTACTAGAAATGGATTCAGAACCTGATGATAAGATCATGTACGTTGTCTCCCTCTTCTTGGCTCTAGAGAAAGGAGCTGACGAGAAGGGATGATGAGTAGGTATAAATTGGATTCGACTTTTATTCATTTACCCATCTCTGAAGCACTCGAACACCTCGAAACGAGCCTCAACGAAGTGAGTAAACAAGTAGAGGAACTCGAGACGGAGAAGGGAGAGTGCGAGGAAGGGATGGAGGGACTCAAGAAAGTACTTTATGAGAAATTCGGAAGTGAGTTCCCTCGGTTCTTCTTACACACCCGGGTTTGGCCCTGTGCTGATGTAGTACTTTCCATTGCGAACTTACAGACTCGATCAACCTGGAACGAGGAGACTAGGCAACGCAAGAACTTCGCAAGAATGTCGAATTCGCCAAAAGAAAGCAGTCACTCTTCGCAAAGTATCGCTTCAATTGTGACTCTTTAGATTACCATATACCCCCTCTATCCTTCAGCAGCTTCTCTCCCTCCTCATATACCCAGCCCCACCTTTCCTGTGGCTCTCTGTAGCGCATTCCTTCGAACCGAAATCGAAAAAAGAAAAACAGTAGCAATCGAAACGACAGTTGTTGCTCGCTTCTCGCATGCTTATGGAGGGACGATAGACAATGATTCGATGTCTTTCAATTGCGTTTCGTCTCTGCCTCTGTCCTTGACTGTCTCTCGTCTACTAATTCAAGTTCCTCTTCTTCCCAACTTTCTCTTCCGATCCTTCATTCGATTCGACTTGACGTCGTCGCTCTGCTGGAACCAGATCTAATTCGCGAGGTTGTGTCGGTATTGGCGTTTGAAGGAGAGAAGAGAAGGAGAGACGAGAAGAGCTTTGAGGAGGTCGCGATACCTTTCGAGAACGTGAAGAAGGGATGAATGAAGCCTGAGAACTCCTCTGAGGACACAGCCGGCGCTTCTTTGAGCTGGGAGAAGTAGATGAGGTCGGAATGTCGTTTGTCGAGGTAGCAGAGAGTAGATTGGTGAGAAGTTGGTGTCGAAAGACGCTTCGAAGGGCGGAGGCGATCTGATCCATGTCGAGCGACTGAAGTTCGCATCCTGTGCGGGTCCCTCCAGTCAGAAGCGCATTTCCGGCTGGAGAGCAGAAAGCAACGCACCTTGAGCATCCTAAGTCGGATTTCGACGATAATCCAGAATCTTCCTTCCGACTGAACCCTTTTCCACTGAATCCCTCACGTCCTTGCATACAGATCATCACTTGGATCCTTCGTCCCGTCTCATCCTTCCTCCTCCTCTTCCTCCTCCACCACTTCATACTCGACTCTACATCTCTCACTACACCCCTCACATCCAACCACCTCAACACCCTTCTCCAATTCCTCCAACGTCACCCTGAACTGACTACTACACCTACACGGATACGTCCAATACTCGACGTCTCCTTCCAGCGTAGAGTGAGCGGTGAAAAGGTCGAGTGAAATCGAATGAGCAAAAGCTGAGGAAGAAGCTTGTTTGGCGTTCGCTAGATGAACTGTACTGCAGCACATTTTCTTAAGTCAAACATCCAATAAATGCATTATAGTGAAGTGAATGTATACCTTTTCTTAATCGATCATATTCTTTCCTCTTCTCCTCATCCCCAAGTACAGACCAAGCCAAATTCACTTCCCTGATCCCTACACCATTCTCTGTCTTTGCTGAGGTAGTTTGACGGTCTGGGTGAAGGCGCAAAAGGAGTGAACGGTAAGAAGTTTTGAGATCTGCTTGACTTGAAGAGGGGGAAGAGGAGAGGTAGGTGTAGAGGTCCCGGGTCGCTAGGGAGTCGAGAGAGGCATCTGAAGTGTAGTCGGCCAGATTGGGCGAGTCGAAGTTGAGTGGAAGAGATGAAAGAGAGGCGATTCTTGCATGAGGGAACTTCGAGAGGCTGCCGAGAATATCGGGTAGCTGGTAATTTCGCAGAGTTCCTGCTCTAGCCTAGATAGTCTCCCGCATAACGCTCTGAGCAGAAAAGCGAAATTACTCTCTTTACCGGGGATGTCGCTCCTCCGCGGGATTTTCTAGTTGAAACTTTCGTCGTTTGTTCTCTGAGAGTTTCGCATCGCGAAAGGCTCTTATACTGTTCCGCTTCGAAGTGTAGGCAAGAGAGAATGCAACGGAATCTCCGTAGTCTATTTTCATCCATTGTAGCCCTAAAAACAGCGCGTCCTTTATTTTCCTTTCTCCTTCGCTATCTTCCATCCGACTTGACCTATACTGCACACCTCCTCAAGACTCAAATGTTGTCCCTCCGAACGCTCTTCCTGAGCGCGGCATCCATCACTTCAGTGCTAGGAGCAGCTTCTTCAGCAAGTCCCTCTACACACGCCCATTCTCACGCAACTCCAACAGGCGCTTCAAACGCTGCTTCGACTAGTGCAGCAGCAGCAGCACCTGCAGCTTCAGCAGCAACTTCAGCGGTGGATAGGACATCAGAACAAGGTGAAGCACAAATCAAAGATCCGTTTCAAGAATGTAGTTATTATTCGTATCCACCAGTCACAGAAATCGTAAGTTACCCTGGTCTGCTCTTCTAAAGCTACGGTCTATTACGATCTTGAAAGATAGGAGGAAAACGCGTAACTTAAGGAGGAAAGCTGACTTTTTTCCATTCTTCGCTTATCTTCCTCCTCACCTACCTCACTCAAACCCCCTCCTCGCTCAATACGCCTCGATCACTCCCTCAGTTACCTACCTATCCTGATATCTGGGTGACCGCCGACCTCTCAAACTCGTGAGTCAACCCCAAATACATCGTTCAACATTCGCTTCGCACAATTCCGCTAACCCTTCTCTCGCCCTCATTTTTAGCGGTATCTCCGAATATGATCGATCCTTATTCAATGCCCTCAACGCAACAATCCCAGCAATCGCACCTCGAGGAACAAGAGCAGGAGATTTCAATGGAGTTCAATACGGTTCGCTCCCCTTCTTCGTCCTTTTTCTAACCCTTTTTAGCCATGAGACAATGATGCTGATGATAAGTTGCGAGGGTGATGCGTAGATGGAGTGAAAGATGAGGATT
>Ga0308170_10003920_pt1 | contig 11949 bp, 9 predicted proteins | sample PhyBR2_2_FD_202136 | JGI IMG/M metagenome (GOLD analysis project Ga0308170, IMG submission 202136) | Phyllosphere microbial communities from UC Gill Tract Community Farm, Albany, California, United States - DLSLSB.R2 | ecosystem: Host-associated > Plants > Phyllosphere > Unclassified | place... | reverse complement strand
AGGCTGGCCCACCCCGACCGAACTCCTCGAGACGGCCCTCGCCTCGTGGGACCACCTCCTCGAGCACCCTCCCGCACCCGAAGCACCCCTCGCCTCGAGCGCCGCACCCCTCAGCCCCGTCATCCCGACCTCGCTCCTCGCCCTCTTCCTCGTCCCGAGCTCGGCCGTCCTCCCCGCCGCGCTCTTCACCCGCGCACTCGACGTCGCATGGCGGGCGTTCGGCTTCGTGCCGCCCGCCGACCTCGCGTCGCTCGAGTCGGCTCACGGCGAGGCCGGCTCGGCCGGCGAGGGCCCGAGCGCCGAGCTCGCCGCGCCGCTGTGCTCGCCGCTCGACGCGCCGGGCCTGGGCGTCGCACTCCGGGTCGTCGCTGCGAGCGGGCGCAAGGACTGGGTCAAGAGCTGGTGGGAGCAGGTGAGGGACTACCCGGCGCGGTTCGGGCTCGAGGGCGAGGGAGCGGCCGAGGAGGTCAGGGGAAGGGAGGAGGGCGAGGTCGTGCTCCGGGCGTGTGGAGCTGCTGGTGACGTCGACGGCATCGAGGGTGCGTTCGAGCTTCCTCTCGCTCTCCCTGTCCTGATGCCAAAGCTGACGAGCAAACGTGCCTTGCTCGCGCGCGCAGACGTTCTCGGCTACCTCCTCTCGCCGTCCCTGCGCCTTTCCCCTCTCCACCGTCCCGACCTGTCGACTTTCACGCTCGCGATGACGTCCCTCGCCCGCATCGGCACCCCCGCCGCCGTCGACGCCTCGCTCCGCACCTGGTCCCTCCTCCTCGGCACGCTCGACCCGTCTCCATCCCCGGCCATCAAGCCCTTCTACGCGCCCGCCGCCGACTGCCTCGTGCGATGCGCCCTCTCGACGCGCGACCGCGGCCAGGTCTGGCGCGCCATCAAGGCCGTCGCGCTCCTCGACCCCGACTCGGCCCCTCCCGCGCCTTCGCCCTTCGGCCCGAGCGCCTTTCCGCCCGCCGCCTCAGAGCCTCGCGCCGCCAAGGCCGGCACCCTCGCCCTCGCCAACTCGCTCGCGCTCGCCCTGAGCCGCGTCGTCGCCGCGCCGCACGGCGCGCAGGACTCGCTCGCGCCGGCGTCGGTGCCGCCCTCTCGGCGCGCCGAGCTCGAGCAGTGGAGCGAGCGCGTCAGTGCATGGGCCGGCGAGGCGGCGCTGCGCGACGCAGAGACGGCCGGCGGCGAGGAGAGGAGGGAGGGCGAGGGTGAGATGGAGTGGCGCAGGCGCATGGTCGCGCTCAAGCGCGCGCGTGCGGGCTCGGCGGGCCGCACCGGTGCCTCGTCGTCGCGCGCCGCTTCGTCGGCAAAGGTGCCTCGTGCCGACGGGCAGCCGCAGCACACGGAGCGCAGGAAGAAGTGGTGGAGCGAGCGGCAGGAGGAGTGGGCGCAGGTGCGCGCCGAGCGGGAGAAGACGGGCGACGGGCGGCGCACGCCGCGGGACCTTCCTCGGCATGGAGCCGGGAGGGAGGAGCGCGCGCCGCGCTGGGAGGGCGGGCGCAGGGAGGACCGGCGTGCCAGGTTCGAGGGCGACCGGGGCGGCTCGAGGGAGGAGCGCCCGGGCAGGTCGACGTACGGCTCCGGGCGGCGCGAGGAACGCTCGAGCCGGTCCTTCGAGCGCAGGGACGTCCGCTCGCGGCCCGACCGCCGCGAGGAGCGCCCTCGCTACGAGCAGCGCGACGACCGCCCTCGCCCTTCGCCTCGGCGTCGGGACGACGGCGACGACTCTGTGTCGCCGCGCCCTCGCTTCGACCGGTCCGAGCGTTCTGGGCGCAGCTATGAGCGCAGGGAGGACCGGCCGAGGCGCTTCGAGGGGCGCGAGGAGCGGTCGGGTCGGCCGACGAGGGAGGGCTCCTCTCGCCCAGGCGGAGGTCAGCGCGGGTGGGACGACTGAGCGTTCCTGTCGTTGCTGTCGCCGTAACTGTTGTCTTTGTTGTAGCTCTTCGCACCCCCTTTCTCGCGACTCAACCACCTTCTCAGCTCTCGCTGCTCCCACTCGGCCGAGGCGCTCGTGCTCCATCTTCTCGCCGAGGGCCCGCAGCCAAACCTTGTTCGGCCTGTGCGTCTGCTCCGCTGTCCTACAGCTCGTGTACTTGCGCTGAGATCCTGCGCGAGCAGCTCTCGACGTCGGCATCTGCACGCGCTTTGACCTCCTCGCGCTTCCCCCGCTCGTCTCCTCGACGCTCTCCTCCGCAGGGGCCACGTGCGCCGAGCTTAATCAGGTGTCTCGGCTAAACTAGCGTCGCTTCGGCTAGCCGGATCTTGAGCGTTCGCCCCCTGTCCGCGCGAGGGAGCCGAGCGGGTCCGCTGGACGTCGGGCCCTCGTCCGCTCGTCCCACGGTTGCGGGTCTTCCTCTGCGCGGTGCTCTGCGCGACTGTCCCTGCTTCCTTTCGCTTCCTCTGCTCCACTCGACCGGCTCACCCTCGAGAGCCTCCTCGCCGTCATGCTCAAGCTCGCCCTCGTCGCGCTCTGCTTCTCGGCCGGTGCGCCTCCCTTCCCTCTCGGTTCTTTTCGAGCAGAGTGCAGGTGACGATCCGCTGCAACAGCACTCGCCTTCCCGGCTCCTGTCGCCGTGCGCGACTTCAGCCCCGTCGTGCGCGCGCTCCACGCCCTCGCTCCCGCCGCCGACGTCCACCTCGCTCGTCGCCAAAGCGTGTCGGGCGCCCTTAACGGCCTCGAAGGGCTCCTCGAGAAGGCGGCGGGCAACTCGAACGGCGGGCAGTGCGCGAGCGAGTGCTCGGACTGGGTCGACGAGATCTACGTGCACTCGCTCTCCTCCTCGGCGCCGACGAGCCGCACGCTGCAGGCTGACTCTTCCTGCGACTTCTTTGGCTCTTGCAGGACTGCTCGGACGCCGCGACGTACACGCAGGTCGGCATCTGCGCGTGCGGCAGCGACCAGACCGCCAAGATGCGCACCTGCGGCAGCTGTGCGTCCTTGCCTCCCTCCCTGGTCTCCCTCGAGTAGTCCTCGCTGAACCTTTCCTTGTCGTCCCGCAGGCTACGGCGGTACTGACGAGCAAGGCGCGAACGGTGCGTCGTCTTTTTCGCTGCTGCGCGCGCCTGACCTCGTCTGACGCTCGAGCGCCCCTTCTTCTCCTCCTCGGCAGACTTCAGCGACTACTGCGCCTCCGCCCTCGGCCAGCTCTCGTCGGCCTCGTCGCGCTTCGGTTCGTCGACGACGGCTGCCGGCGCGCTGTCTCGCACGTCGGCCTTTGCGTCCGCGACGTCGGCCTTCGCCTCGGCCACCTCGAGTGCGTCGACCGGCGCCGACGAGGACGACAACTCGATCGGCGGCAGCATCCTGAGCGACATCGATTCGGCAACGAGCCGTGCTCCTGTGGCGAGCGTGACGAACTCGGGCGCGTCGCAGCAGGATGGCAGCAGCACGGCGGGGACCGTGCACGTCGGCGGCGCGGCGCTTGTTGGCGCCGCTCTCGGTGGCGTGCTCGTCCTGTTGGCGCTCTGAGCGTCTCTTCTACCCTCTCTCGTCGACTCGAAGTCGTCTTCGTCACCGTCCCCAGTCCCTGCTCGCGCCCGATGTCCTCTTCCCTCTCAGTACCCTCTTCGTCGCGCTCCGCCTTCCTCGCTGCTAGCCCAACCCGCCCTTTTCGTATCTCTCTGCGATGCCAAGTCACGAACACAATGATTTCTGTGCAAGGACCCGAGAGAATGCCGTCAGACGAGCGAGGCGAAGCGACCTGCGCTCGCACGCAGCCTGTCGAGGTCCTGGACGTGCGCGTCGACATCCTCCTCGCTAGGAACACCGAGCTCCCTACCCTTCTACCGACGACCTGTAAGCTCAGGAGCTCGCCTGAACGGGACCGCGAGGAGAAAGAGAAACCAAACCCGGGTGAGCGAGTCGGAGCGGAGGAGACAAGGACGCAGAGCTTGCGAGCTCGCTGGCGGGAGGGACGACCTCCACTGACAAGTGCCGCTTTGCAGATGAGCTTGGCGTGTGCGCACACAAGTGCCAGCAGAGCGAGCATGAGCGCAGAGCACACCTCCGAGGGAAAGCGGGGAGGACGAGGACGAGCAAGCCTCGCAGCGAGGCGCAGCGGTGCGCGCGCCGTAGGAGAGCGAGCAAGCCATACCTGCTACACACACAGTGCCTTTGCAGCTAGCAGTGCTGCGCGAGGGAGAGCAAGGGCGAGAGAGCAACGTGGGGAGAAGGTGGCTCGGGTCGTCTGCCCTCGGCCACGCTCTCGTCCAGCACAAGGACCGCCGCAGAGCAGCGCAGCAACACCAATAGCCTCGCACACACGCGCTCACGGCACGCCCGCCGCAAAACGAGGCCTCGACCTCGCCTCCCCACCTCGACTGCTCGCCCGCTCATCGACTCAAGCCTCTCCTCGCCTCGTCGGCCGTCAAGCGCAGCTAAAAAGGTGCGTAACCACTCAGCTCCACTCTGCCCACCTCCATGGTCGAGCAGGAAGCTGACCGATGTCGCCGTCACCTCGCCGTCCTCATCACCTCCTCCTCCTCCTCCCCCCTCCTGACCGCCATCTCGCGCGCCCACCTCCTCACCTCGCGCACGAATCGACCAGTCGCACCACGGATACCACTCTCCGCGCCCAGCTCGATACCGCACGCCCTCCACCCTCTTTCCTGCCGCCGGCTCGCCATGGTCGCCCTCTTCACGACCGCCTTCCACTTTGGCTGGCCCTGGCCGGCCCAGGTCTACGCCGTGCTCAACAAGTACCCGAATCCGCTCGCCGCGCACGTCGTCTCGATGGACGTCGTCGACCGCCAAATCCTCGAGGACGGCACCATCCGCAGCGAGCGCATCCTCGGCATCCAGCAGGACAGCCCGCGATGGGTCAGGAGGGTGCGTCCTCTTCCTCTCGTCTGCTCTCCCACTTCCATCACAATGGGCAGCTGCTGACTCGGGGCCTTCCTCCTGCAGATGCTCGGCACGCCGGACGTCACCTACGCGCGCGAGGTCTCGTTCGTCGTCCCCTCGTGCATCCCGAGCAGCTCCGACCCGGACCAGTCGCCCGCACGAGCCCTCCTCGAACCGCCAAAGCTCCTCATGGCGTCGACCAACCTCACCCTCTCGTCGCTCCTCCAGTGCCGCGAGTCGATCAGCTACATCCCGCATCCGTGGCCGCACCTCCCGCCGCCGACCCGACAGCAGTTCGCCCCTGCGCTCTCGGTCCGGGACGAGGACAGCGCCGACGACTGCGGCACGATCCCGGGCGAGGGTGACGACGACTCGGACGATGCCGGCGTGCCGCCCTACCCTTCGCCCGCCGAGACGGACCACCCCTTGTCGCACCCGGCCATGCCGCCGACGACCCTCTTCTCGCAGTCGGCCCTCATCTTCTCGACGGGCGTGCTCGCGTGCGAGCGCTACCCGCCGCACGGCGTCTCGCCCGACAGCCCCGTCCCGCCGCTCGCCAACCCGGCGGCGAGCACGTTCCCGCAGCGCGCGGCGGGGCGCAGGGTCGAGGAGTACAGCAAGGGCCGGTTCGAGGAGAACGCGACGGGCGGCAGGGCTGCGATGCAGTGGGCGGCGGGCAGGCTCTGGCGCGAGGTCGAGACGCCCGAGGGCGGCGAGTGAGCGAGGGTGGAAGTAGATCTCGAGGTCTCTCGCTCGCAGGGCAATAGAAGCAGCAGTTCTTTCGCTTCTCTCATGTGCTTTCGCTCTCCGAGAGAGGTCCAGGTCGGCCGACTCGTGCGTCGGACGGGCTCGTGCGCAAATGCAGCTGCTCCTCGCTCAAGCTACGCCAGCTGCTCCAGAGCGACCCCTCCTTCCTGCGGGCAGCAAAGTTCCGCTCGTCAGTCATGCTCGTCGATCTCGCGGAGCGAGAGGGAAGGAGAGCGAGAGAGAGAGAGAGCGGGCGCACGAGCTGGAACACAACCGTCGCCCCCTTGTCGCCCCTCGAGTTCCTCGTCACCTCGAGCACCGTCCTCCCCTTGCCGTCGACGGGCCCAAAGAGCGGCTCTGCGGGCGTGAGGAGCAACGAGAGGTCGACGAGGTAGGCGAAGGTCGGGCCGAGGGAAGGTCGAAGCGGCTCGGGGAGGGGGAGGGATGAGAGCGGCGGAGGTTGGACGCCGGCGGCGGCTGGTGCGGTAGGTGGAGGAGCTCGAGAGCTGGAAGGCGAGGCGTGAGGGATTGCGGTAGAGACGACCTGCAGAGGTCAAGGTCAGCATCGACGAGAACGAGCGAGTCCGGCGGTTCAGGGGACCGAGCGCGCAGAAAGAACGCACCAGGACGGCGAGAGGAACGGTAGGAGATCGTGCGAGCGTGCCTAGTCGTCGCATAAAGGCGATCAGGTTGGCGGGTCCTGCGCGCAAGAGGGAGCGTCAGCTCGAGTGCTGCGGCGCGAGAGGAGGAAGTCTGCGAGGGACGCACCTTGTGTCGAGCCGTTTGAGAGCGCCTCGCCGCCGACGAGCGTGTCGAGCGAGTCGACGACGACCATGCTGAGCGCCTCGCTCTTGCCCGCCGCCTCGGTCTCGGCTGCGAGGACGTCGAGCGCGTCGCCGGACCTCCTCGGGCTCGAGACGGCGAGCCGGTCGAGCGTCGCGATGGCGAGGGCCTGCGGGTCGGGCTCGGTGCCGTCGTCGCCGGCGAACGAGCCGCCGAGGGCGTACAGGCGCGGGACGAGGACGTCGCGCAGGATGGCGAGGCAGCGGTACGCGTCGAACGAGCCGGTCGTGTCGAGCCAGGCGGCGCGCTTGTCGGCATGGAGCAAGAGGTGCAAGAGGACGACGTAGAGCGCGAAGACGGTGCGGCCGCTGCGGCGGGGCCCGCACACGTCGACGAGCTCGCCGGGCGAGAAGCCGCCGTCGAGGAGGACGTCGAGGTCGTCGAGCGAGGTCGAGTAGCGCTCGCGCTGCTTGCCCTTGCGGTCGCGGCTCTGCTGGAGGAGGTAGATGCCGCTCATGGCGGGCGCGGCGAGGTAGGTGGTGACGAGGGACTGGAGGTGGTCGAGGAGAGGCGGCGGGAGGAGGGGATGAGGCGGCAGTGGCGGGGCAAAGGCGAGGTCGATGTCTGCGGGCCCGTCGATCGGGACGAGGGTCAGCTGGAGTCCCTGTGGAGCGGAGCGCAGCGAGTGGACGTGCCGGTGGTGATGCGGTGCACGCGGTCGAGGTGGTCGAGGCCGAGCGAGAGGTCGTCGTCCGGGGCGAGGAGCGGGATGAGCTTGGCGAGGGCGGTCATGGTCTGTGTGGATCTGCTCACGGGCCTTGCAGCTGGTGCAAGCCGTGGTGTGCGCGAGGGGGAGGCCCGAGATGGCGAACGAGGCGGTGCGGCTCGCTTGTTTGCCCTCGTCCACCGCGCCCCGACTCGCCTCGAGCCTCGCGCTGAGCTATGCAGAGCGCATTGCTGCACTCTAGCTACATCCTGCTGGCCCGCCGACGTCGCCCCGCCCCGGCACAAGCTCCCGCGCTCCTCCCCCCTCCTCCTCCTCCTCGACCTCGACCTCGACCTCACCTCGGCCACCTCGCCAGCACGACACGCCCGACTGCGTCCGCCATCCTCGGCATCTTCCACCAGCCCGGCTGCGGCGCGCGCTACTCGCCGGCGCGCTCCCTCGTCGTCAGAGCGGCCCCAGAGGCAGAGCGGGCGAGCACGACCCGGCTTTCCCCTTCTTCGGGCCGCTCGCCTCTACGTGCGGGATGCGGTTGCAGTACTTTGGCTCGCTCGAGGGTCGCTCTCACGTGGACGACGCGCCGCACGTTGCGCTGCAGCACGGCTCCCGCGACATTCGGCTCTGGACCGGGGCTCAGGCGCGGCTCAAGGGCACGCCGCACGCCGAGGGCGTCGCTGCGGCTGCGGGAGAGGAGCTTCTTGACGAACGAGGGCAGGGTGGATCGCCCACGAGCGCCGCGGAGGAGCGATCGAGGCGTCGCCGTCGCACCGGCGAGCGGGTGTCTGTGCGGGGCAGGCTCTTGGCACAAATCTTGGCCGTCGAACGTGCACTCGCTTTTGCGCATGCTGATGCTTCCCTCGCCGCTCGCAGGTCCTTCCTCTTCCCTCCTCCTTGCCGACTCTCTACCGCCGACCGCCTCTCCCTCAGCGTCCGCTCGGACCGCCTCTTCCTCCTCCTCCTCCTCCGCCAGCCTCGCCTCGAGCAGCTCTCCTTCAAGATGCCCTTCCACCAGTGGGACTACATCTTTGCCATCGGCGTGCGTTCCCCTTTCCTCCTCGACGACGTTCTCGAGACGGCGAGCGGGCGAGCGAGCGAGCGGAAGCTGACCTTCCTGTCTCCCTCGACCCTCCCGCTCGCAGACCATCTTTGCCGCGCTCGACGCGTTCAACATTGGCGCCAACGATGTCGCCAACTCGTTCGCGACGTCGGTCGCGTCCAAGTCGCTCACGATGAAGCAGGCGACGCTCGCTGCGGCCGTCATGGAGTTTGCGGGAGCAGTCGCAGTCGGAGCACGAACGGCTGGTGCGTCCCCTCCTTCCCTTGCGTCTCCCCGACCTTCTCAACGAGGGCAGCGTTGACGTCGACCTCTACGCAGACACGATCAAGAACGGCATCATCAACCCGTCCATCTTCCAGGGCAACGCCGGCGTCCAGATGCTCGCCTTCACCTGCGCCCTCGTCGTCTCGGCCTCGTGGCTCATGATCTGCACGCGCTACTCGTGGCCCGTTTCGACGACCTACTCAATCGTCTCGGCCGTCGCAGGTGTCGGTGTCGCCGTCGGCGGCGCGGACGCCGTCAACTGGGGCTGGAACGGCGGCAAGGGCCTCGCCACCATCTTCGCCGGCTTCCTCATCGCGCCGGGCATCTCGGCCGGCTTCGGTGCCGTCCTGTACCTCATGGTCAAGTTCGGTGTCCTCGTGCGTCCCCGCCCTCTCTCAGGCCGAACTCGTCGAGCGACTCGAGCTGACCTTCCTGAACCTCGACTACAGGCTCGCAAGAACCCCTTCCCCTACGCCCTCGCCTGCGGCCCGCTCGTCTTCTTCCTCACGTCGGCCGTCATGACGATGGCCATCGTCTTCAAGGGCTCACCGTCGCTCGGCCTCGACGAGCTGCCCCAGAACGAGCTCGCCGCCGCCATCGTCGGCACCGCCTCGGTCGTCATGGCGCTCGCCGTTCTCTTCTGGGTCCCGTACGTCTACTGCAAGGTCGCGCGCAAGGACTACAGTGCGTCGCCGCTCCTCTCTCTACCTCCTGCTCGTTCCCTCGGGTCGTCCGGGAGGCGCTCGGGCCTCTTCTCGAGCACGTTCGCTGACTCGCCCCTCCCTCGCCGCGCAGCCCTTCGCTGGTACCACTTCTTCTTCGGCCCGGCTCTCTGGTTCCGCCAGCCGCCCGCCGACGCCGCCGGCCTCGCCGCCAACGTCGCCGACTACCGCGTCCGCGCCGACAAGGAGGGCGAGACGCACGGCAACCTCAAGCCGCAGCTCGCCGCAAACCCGGACCTCGAGTCGTCGAACCTCTCGAGCGAGGAGAAGATCATGGAGGAGCCGTCGCCGTCCGACCCGGTCCACCCCTCGGCGCTCAACAAGGAGGTCGAGCAGGCCGACCCGCACCCCATCGAGGGCCCGTGGGCGACGCCCAAGAACCTGTGGATCATCGCGCGCTACAAGGCCGTCCCCTGGATCGTCAAGGCGGCGACGCACGGCCTCAACTACGACGTGCACGGCGCGCAGAACGGCGAGGCCGGCTCCAAGGAGGCCCTGCGCATGCAGGAGATCTACGCCCGCGCCAAGCAGTACCCGAACGAGACCGAGGCGTGCTTCTCGTTCGTCCAGGTCCTCACGGCGTGCGCCAACAGCTTTGCGCACGGCGCCAACGACGTCTCGAACGCCATCGGGTGCGTCCCCTCTCCTCCGCCTCCTTCGCTCTCCTCGCTCCCGAGCTGACTCTCTTCCTCCCTCCTTCCTCCCTCCCTCCCATTCTCTCGTCCTCCTCACGCCCCATCTTCCTCGCCGTCCGCCGTTTCACCTCGCCGCCGCCTCCCTCATCTCGCCGCTCAGCCCGTACGCCGCCATCTACCAGGTCTGGTCCTCGATGGAGATCGCCGGCAAGAAGGCGGCCGTCCCTATCTGGATCCTCGTCTTCGGCGCCGTCATGATCGTTATCGGTCTCGCGACGTACGGCTACAACATGTGCGTCCCTCTCTCCCTTCGTGCGCTCGTCCTCCTCGACCGTCACGCTGACTCTCCCTTCTTCCCTTCTCGCAGCATGAAGGTCCTCGGTAACAAGATCACGCTCCACTCGCCCTCGCGTGGCTTCTCGATGGAGCTCGGCGCCTCGATCACCGTCATCCTCGCGTCGCAGTACGGCCTCCCCGTCTCGACGACCATGTGCATCACGGGCTCGACCATCGGCGTCGCGCTCTGCAACGGCGACCTGCGCTCGATCAACTGGCGCGCCATCGGCTGGATCTTCCTCGGATGGGTGCGTCTCTCTCCCTCCCACGTCCTCCCATCCTTCCCCTCCCCCTCCCTCTCGGGCTCGCCCTCCTTCGCCTCCACCTCTTCACGCCCTCGCCCGAGCGCTTCGAGTAATAGCTGCTGACATGCTCTTCTCTCTGCAGGTTCTCACTGTGCCCATCGCCGGCACGCTCGCGGGCTGCCTCATGGGCATCATCCTCAACGCGCCCCACTTCTGAGCTCCAAAACGGCTCGCCCTCGTCGCGCCGACGCCTTCTGTGCCGTCTCTCTTCCTTCACTAGACCCCTCCTGTGTGTGTGTCGCAGCTGTGCAGCGCTGTCCCTACGTGTTTTGACTAGTCCCTCCTTCTCTCTCTCTCTTTCGCTCGTTCCCTCACCTTTGTAGGCTCGACGCCAGCACGCAGTCACTGTCACGACGGACGGGTTCACCGGCCGCACTGCACGACAGGAGAGTGCGCTCTGCTCCTTCTCGCGCTCGCGCTCTCTCGACTTGGAGGAGTCGCTCTGCGACTCGATTGGCTTCCTTTCCTTCGCTTTTGCGCGGCAGCCTTCTTCTGTAGCTTCCTCTCCTTGTGTTCGACTACTCGAAAGCCCAGGAGCGCGTGAGGTGAGCGAGGAAGACGGTGCAGAAGGAGGCTGCCGTTTGACCTTCTCAAGTCGCTCTCTCGGCGCTGTGGGTGCGCCACCTGAGCCTCTTGAGCGTGCGCGACGCGTAAGGGTGGTACAAGCTACTAGAGCTCGAGGCTCAGCCTTGGCCCGCTCTCCTGTGAGCGAGACGAGGTGCCGGCGCGTCCGAGTCGCGTCGAGCGCGCAAGCCGTTGCTTCTCGCCTCGCTCCCACTCGCCCTCGCTGCTCCCGCCAGCGCACCAGGCATCTCGCCTGCCCTCTCTCTGCGCCTTGCTGGTCTAGCGCGCACGCCCTCTCGACTCTCCGCCAGGCAGCGCCTCCCGGACAAGCTCGCCGTCTCTCATCACCCAGGTGCGTCCACGCTCCTCCCTCTCGCCCATCCAGGCCGCACAGAAGGCTGATGCAGCTTCTACCGAGCCCCTACAGCCGTCTGTCGAGGCCCTACACGAACCCGCACGCCTAGGACACGCTCGCCCGGACGAGCACTGCCCACCTCGAGTCGAGGACAAGGTGCGTCCACCACCGCGCACCGTGCATGCGTGCAGCGCAGTCAGGCTGACCTTCTCTCACCCTACAGCGTCCGACACCCCCACCTGAGCCATCCGCTCATCGTCGCTCCTTCTACCTGTACCGCCGGCTCAGCCGCGCCCCTCTCCTCGCGACAACTCGCCCTCGCACGCGCCGGCGCGCTCTCAACACGGCCCCTCCCCTCCCCGAGCACACCAAACATCGATGCGCACCCCGTTCCTCGCGCTCGCGAGCCTCGTCGTCGCCGCACTCGCGCCGCTCGCCCTCGCCGCGCCCAACCTCGTCTACCCGCTCCAGGCGCAGCGCCCGCCCGTCGCACGCTCTGGCGAGAGCTGGACCTTCACCATCCTCGCCGGGACGTTCTCGTCGTCGAACGGCGGCACCCTCTCCCTCGCGACTGCGTCCACCCTCCCGACCTGGGCCACCTTCGACCCCTCGAGTGG
>Ga0308170_10003918_pt1 | contig 11951 bp, 14 predicted proteins | sample PhyBR2_2_FD_202136 | JGI IMG/M metagenome (GOLD analysis project Ga0308170, IMG submission 202136) | Phyllosphere microbial communities from UC Gill Tract Community Farm, Albany, California, United States - DLSLSB.R2 | ecosystem: Host-associated > Plants > Phyllosphere > Unclassified | place... | reverse complement strand
CGAGGGCAAGAAAGACGCACCTCGCTGCATCAACTGGTAGACGCCGGCCTGCTCGACAGCGCTGAGGCGGTCCTCGCCGCGGTCGGCCTTGTCCTGGAAGAAGCGCGCGAGCTCCTGCGTCGCGTGCGTCGAGCTCGACTCGAGGACGCTCTCGGCCGTGTACGCCGAGCGCACATCGGCGTAGCGTGCGGCGGACCCGGCGGCGTGGCTCGGCGAGCGGCGGAGGGCGCCGGGGACGTGCGGCGTGGTGAGGGTCGAGGAGGACGTCGAGGGCCCGGCGGCGGCGAGGGCGGCGAGGTTGGGCATGGTGGCCGACGAGGCGAGGGACGAGCCGATCGAGCGCTGGGTGCTCGAGCCGGTCCAGGGCGAGGGCGACGCGGGCACGTTCTCGGTGAACTGCGAGGGGGGAGAGCGAGGGTCAGCGAGGCAGGACGGAGAGGAGCGCGGGAGATGGGGACGCACATCGCCAGAGCGGGTCAGGAGCTTGCCGTGCAGTGCGAAGTGGGCGTCGTCCTCTGCCGAGTCGTGCTCGTCCTTGATGCGCGCGTCCTCGTCCTCATCGTCGTCGTCCGAGGGCGGGGCGGGCGACGGCTCCTTGCGCTTGCGGGCCGAGCGGAAGGGCGACACGTACGACAGGAGGCTTCTCAGGCGAGACTGCAGGGCATGCTCACACCGTCAGCTCGTGTGCTCGGGGCGCAAGAGGGCGAGCGAGATGGGAGGACGGACCGGGGTCGAGGCCTCTGGCTCTGGTGCCGGGGACGGGCGGGCGTAGGGCTGCGCTCGGCGAGCCTGGCGGTTGGCCTGCGTATTCCTGCGCGGGCTGTCGGCCATGGCTGAGCGAGGTGTCGAGTGCGGATGAGCGAGCGGGAGGGCGAGGCCGCGGTGAGCTCGTCGCTACAGAGCTCGACCTCACGGGCAGCGCTGAGTGGAGTAGGAGCTGTAAGATACTGTCAGGGAGCGTGCTGTCCACTCAGCCCAACCCAGCAAGGGTGAGAGCTCTCCCTCGCCTCGTCCTCAGCTCTGGCTGTCAACTCGTCCACGGCCGACGCAGGCCGACGCGACGCGCTCCCGCTCGGAGCGCGAGTCCTGTCCTGCACGTCGTCGAGAGCAATCGAAGCCTCTCGCATGCTCGCAGTCAGAGTCGAGCGCGAACCACCGAGTTGCACTCGCAGCCGACCGCCGCCGCTCGACCCTCTCTCTACCAGCGCGCGCTCCTCGCCTGCGGAAAGTAGCTGCTCGGCACCGCCGAGGCCTTCGAGTCGGCGTGACGAGGCGCTCGACGTGTCGAGGTGCTGTGAGCGAGAGAGCGCAGGGCGACGGGCGGGCCGTCAACCTGCGAGCGAGGAAGGCAGGCAGGGTCAGCTGTGGTCGGGCGAGTGGAAAGGGGCGAGGGAGGAGGGACGGACGGCGGGTGCATGCTTCCAGCTCGCCTGGCTCGGCGAGTTCATTGGGAAGATGTTGGCGAGCTGGTCGACCTGCAGGGGAGAAGGATCAGAGGCTGTCGAGAAGGAGCTCGTCGGTCGACCTCGGTAAGCCGGGAGGGAAAGGGAGGGGGACGCACCACCTGCCGAGCCTCGAGCGTCTGGATGCGCTTGAGGAGCGCTCGGACCATGCCGACGGCGTACAGCTGCTGCGAGAAGGCGAGCTGCCGGAACCGCCTCGTCCACACCTCGCTGCAGAACTGGTCGACGACGCCCTGGACGTGCTCGACGATGACGGCGCTCGCGTTCGCGAACATGTAGAAGTGGAGGATCGAGTTCAGGCGGGCGGCGCAGAGCGCGTGGCCGAGGTCGTGAGCGTGCAGCGCGTGGAGGATCTCGACGAGCTGCGCGCGGCGAGGAGGGCGAGGTCGTCGTCAGCGTCGTGCTCACGAGCACAAGATGAGACAGATCTGCGGCAGGGGAAGAGAGAGAGAGAGGACGAGCGACGCACAGGGGGGTTCGGGTCGAGCGCCTCACCGCGCACGGCCCGCTCCTCGCACGCCGCAAAGACAAAGTCGCGGACCCGAGCGACGGCGGCATGCTGCTGACCCGGGTCGAGGCGCGAGACGTAGACCTCGAGGGCGACGCCGTGTGCTTCATTGTCGAAGCCGGGCACGAGCGAGGCGCTGTCGTGGAGGAGCGAGAATGCGGCCTTGACCTGCTGCAGGCGGACGACGCGGGCGTCGTTGGCCGTGCTCAGCCGCGCCGCAAACGCCGCCTCGGCGGCGGCGTAGGTGCGCTGCGCGTGCTCGAGACGATGCGGGGTGGTGCTCGTCGCCCTCGCGACCTGCCTGCGCGCCTCGCCGACCTCGTGACGCTGGCGCTCAAACGGGACGTGCTCGCGCTCGTTGATCGGGGCATTGTACAGCGTCACGAGGAGGCTCCAGAGCTTGTTGAGGCGCTTGGCGGGATCGAGGAGGTCGGCGGGGATCTGCAGGACCAGCCATTTCGAGGTCAGTCGACGCGCAGGAGCTCTCGAGCTCTGGGCGAGGAGGAAGGGCCGCACCTGCTGCTTCTGCCTGACGTTCTTGTTGGCCGCGCAGGCGATCTCGTTGCGAACTTGGTCGAAGGAGATCTGCGCGAGGGTCGACGTCAGCTCGCGGCCACGAGAGAGGGCGGCGGGAGGAGCACGAGCGACGCAGGACGTACCGGCAACGCCCTGTTCCCCGGGTCAGTCCTCGAGTTGCAGTAGTACCCGAGCAGGACCTCGACCAGCAGCTCGCGCTGCACCTGCGACAGGTCGCCCCAGACTGGTGCGACGACGTTCGGCGCACGCTCGGCCCTCTTGTTGAGCGAGTTGGCGGCGCTGTGGCGCGCGTGCTCCTCGGGCGTGCAGTTCGTGCGGTTGAGGGAGACTCCGACCGGGTCCTTGAAGAAGCTGTACACGGCTTGAACCTGGCGAAAGAGCGGGTCGTCGAGCTCTGGAGCGAGGCCTGCGGCGGACGAGGCGGGCGGGCTGCTCATGGCGGTCGGCGAGGCGTCGAGGTGGACGAGGGCGAGGGTGCAGGAGGGGGGAACGCCGATGCGAGTGGTCTGGCAGAGGCAAAGGAGGTCAGCGAGGCGAGTCGGCAACAGGGCGTCGACGACGACGGAGAGAGGAGGTCGAGGACGGACCTGAGTGCGCGCCTGCTCGCCGATGGCGTCCGGACGACCGTCTACAGCCGCAGCGAGCCCGAGCTAGATACGTAGAAAGAGCAGGCGGCCTCGAGCGAGCTGTAGCGCGAGCCAGAGCGGCGACGAGCGCTCTCAGCCTGTCGCTCTCGTCGAGCGAGCTCCTCCCCCTCGGCACGATCGAGCCGCACGCCGCCGAGAGAGCGGCTCGACTCGTCGAGTACAGAGAGAAGAGAGAAGAGAGACGAACGGAACATGCGATGGTTACAGCGAGGGCGCTCGCGAGGCGAGTCCTCAAACACGGCGGGCGCGACGACGACGGGACGGCCGAGGTAGTCGTCCTCCTTCTCCTGCTCGATCACGACTGCATCTGGTCCTGCTGCTTGATGAGCTCGCCCCTGTGTGTGCGAGAACGAGAGCACGAGTCAGCGTCGTGAGCCGGAACCAGCCAACCCTGACGAGGCAGAGCGGGCAGCTGCGCTTGAGCAGCCGCCCGAGCACGACCGCGGGAGAGGGACGCAGCACGGACGCACCTGAGCTGGACCGAAAAGTCGTCGCCGACGTCGTCATCGTCCCAGTCGTCCTGCCACAACGAGTCGAGCGCCTTGACGCCCTCGGGGCCCTGGGTCGCCCCGCCCGCCTTGGCCGCGAGCGACGCCGCGTACGTGTCCTTCTCGTCCCAGTCTGCGTGCAGGGCGGTGCGGTCGAGCGAGATTGGCGGCAGGGCGTGACGATGGCGAGGGCGAGGAGGGGGACGAGTGGGGAGGGAGGGGGCGGTGAGGCGGAGGAGGGTCAGCGAGCACACCTCGAACGGCTGAGGGCGAGAAGGGACGCACCCTCGGCGGGGAACTCCTCGAACTCGTCGTCCTGCACGCAAGCACAAGTCCCCATCAGCTTGCCGTCGTGCGAGGAGAGCGGACACGGACGAGGGAGATGATGAGGCGCACCTCCTGGAGCGGGAGCAGCTGCGGGTTGGCGGTGGTGGGCTGTTGCGGTGCTGCGGTAGGTGCCGGCTGGGCTGGTGCTGCGCTCGCCATGGTGCCGAGGTGTCGAGGTGTGACGGAGGGACGAGAGTGAGGCCGCGTCGTCCTCCTCGAGCGGCTTCCAGCCCGCAACCAGCCGCTCGAACAGCTCGAGGAGAGCTACAGGCTAGCTTGCGGAACTTTCGAGTGCTCGTATCACAAGCTGCGCGCTCCAGCGACCGGCCCTGTGGGAGACTCGACCTCCTCGCCTCGTCTCCAGCCTCTCCTCGTTCGCAGAGCCACGGCTCGCCCGCGCGCCGACCAGCTTACATGCGCTCGCGCTCGTACTCTCTTTGTCTTCTTCCAGACGCATGCACGAGCGTGCCACCCAGCATTTCCACAGCGAGACGCGTCTCGCTCGCTCGAGCCGTCCGACGCGCGGAACAAAGGCTCGCTCGCTCGCGTCCGTTCTTTGGCGCCGTCTCCGCTGTCGCTCCCTTTGCTGTGACGGTGCGTGAATGCCAAGCATGCGGCACGAGGCAGGGTGAGGAGCGCGACTGGTGCGTGAGCTTCCTCTTCTCCTCTCTCTCTTCCTCACTCACCTCGTTCCCGCACGACAGCACCGCCATGTCTACCCGCACCATCGCCGTCGTCGGCTCTACCGGCTCGCAGGGCTCCGGCGCCGTCGCCGCCGTCCTCTCGTCGACCTCGTACGCCGTGCGCGCCCTCACGCGCGACCCGACCGGCGACAAGGCGCAGGCGCTCGTCGCCAGGCACCAGGCCGAGGTCGACGCCGGGCGGCTCACGGTCGTGCAGGCGAGCCTGGACGACGTCGAGGGGCTCGAGAAGGCGCTCGAGGGCGCGCAGGCCGTGTTCGGGATGACGACGCCGTCCCCGAGCGAGGTGCAGCAGGGCAAGAACCTCGTCGACGCTGTCAAGGTGCGCCTCTCTCTCTCGCTCCCCTCGCACTCGCTTCTCCTCTCGCGCCTGCACAGGTTGACGAGCTTCCGCCTCGCAGGCCGCCGGCGTCAAGCACCTCATCTGGTCGGGCCTGCCGAGCGTCGCCAAGCTGAGCGGCGGCAAGTTCCAGCGCGTCTTCCACTTCGAAGGCAAGGCCGTCGTCGAGGCGTACGCGCGCGAGCAGCTCGAGCACGTCACGGTCCTCATGCCTGGTGCGTCCCTGTTCCAGCTCTCGCCGTGCCGGTCCCCTCGAGCCAAGGTCCGAGCGGGACGCTGACTCTCTCTCCACCTCTCTCGGTCGACAGGCGGCTTCTACAGCAACATGTCGTTCCCCTGGTACACCCAGCGCAAGCGTGCGTCCTCCTCTCTCCCGCCCGCAGCTCGCGCGCCACCGCTGACGCGCGCACGAGCCCGCAGCCGACGGCACGCTCCGCTTCGCCCTCATGTCGCAGCACGCCGACCCGGCCGTCGGCTGGACCGACTCGAGCGTCGACCTCGGCGTCTTCACCGCCGCCGTCCTGAACCACCCGCTGTCGCTCACGTCGGGCAAGACGTACCCGGTCATGGCGCACGTCGCGACCGACGACCTCGTGCGCGGGATCGAGCGCGCGACGGGCGGCAAGGCGGTGTGGGAGCCGCTGTCGAAGGACGAGCTGCACGCTATGATGGAGGGCAAGCCGTTCGGCGAGGTGCTCGAGGCGGCCGCGTCGGACATGTTCGAGTGCGTCCACCTTCGCCTCTCCTTCACGCTCTTGCTCGCCGAGCACGCCCCTGACCAGCCTCTCCCGACTTTCGCGCGCAGCTTCATCGACACGACGCCCGCCGAGCACACGGCGTACGGCCTGTTCTCGCGCGCCGACGACCCGAGTCGCGAGCTCGGCGTGCGCGCGACGACGTTCGACGAGTGGGTGCAGCGCTCGGGGTGGAAGCCGTGAGCGGGGGAGCGTGCTTCGAGGACTGTAAAGGGTGTACTGGGTCTTGCAAGGGAACTCGTACACCGTGCAGCCGGGCTGGGAGTGCGAGAGAGCGCTCGCCGCGCACGAGAGAGAGAGGAGCGAGCGACGAGCCGCTCTCACCTCGGCTCTCTTTCGCTGATTGGTCGTGCGAGACCGAGTGACAGTATCTGAGAAGCTGCCAGGGAAGCAGGAGCCAGCCAGGCTGCGCGAGAGGGCGCACAAAGGCTCATCAGTCGCTTCGCCTCGAGCCTCGCCGGCGCGTCGAACGACGGCCCTTGTTCTCGCTCTCACCTCGCACCAGAGCTCGCCGTCAGCTCTCCATTGCACCACTACCCAGCATGGCCAGCCCCTCGACCACCGCCTCGCGCGCCCCGACCGTCGTGTCGTGCCCGGGCAAGGTGTTCCTCGCCGGCGGCTACCTCGTCCTCGACCGCGCCCACCAGGGCTACGTCGTCGCGACGCCCTCGCGCTTCTTCACCGTCGTCAGCGAGGCTCAGGCGCAGCAGGGCGAGCAGGGCGCAGCGGCGGGAGGGGACCGGTTCGCGATCGAGGTCGTGAGCCCGCAGTTTGACGACGGGCGGTGGAGGTACGAGGCGCGCAGCGAGGACGGCGAGTGGACTGTCGACGAGGACAAGAGCCAAGGGTGCGTCTGCCGCTCTCTCCCACGCGCTCGTGCGCTGCCACGAGCCGGACTCGAGGGCTCGCACCCTCTCGTCGTGTCCTCCCGCTCGAGCGAGCTGACCCGGCTCCCCGCTCCCCTGCAGGTCCGCCTCGAACTCGTTCGTGCACCTGTCGGTGCGCGCGGCGCTCCAAGTCGCGAGCGCGCTCAACCCGTCGGCCTCGTTCCGCCCGCTCGAGGTCACCATCGTCGGCTCGAACGACTTCTACTCGCAGTCGCGCACCGTGCGTCCCCCTCTCGCAGCGCCCTACCTCGAGAGAGATAAGGGGACGTGCTGACACCGTCCTCGCGCGCCCGCAGGACACGCCCATCCCGTTCGCGCCGCTCGGATGCACGATCCGCGACGTGCACAAGACGGGCCTCGGCTCGTCGGCCGCCATGGTCACGTCGCTCGTGTCGGCCCTCGTCCTGCACTGGACCTCGAGCCTTGGCGCCGGCGCGTCGAGCGAGCCGCAGCAGGGCCGCCTGCCGAACCCGGACGCCGAGACGGTGGAGCTGCTGCACAACCTCGCGCAGTACGTGCACTCGCTCGCGCAGGGCAAGGTCGGCAGCGGGTTCGACGTCTCGACGGCCATCTATGGCAGCCAGACGTACCGCCGCTTTGCCGTCGAGTGCCTCGGCGACCTGCTCAGCCCAGAGTCGTCGCGCGAGTCGACCGTGCGTCTGCTTCCCCTCTCCCTTCTCCTCAGCGCTTTCTCGCGAACGAGAGCTGATGCCTCTGCCCTCCTCCTGCCTGTAGATCACGGGCGCCGACCTCCTCGCCGCCCTCTCGCCCTCGCGCAACCCCGCCTGGACCTCGCCCTCGACCGCCGGCTCCGTCTCGTCCTTCGCCCTCCCGCCGCACACGCTCCTCGTCCTCGCCGACGTCGACGCCGGGTCCAACACGCCCTCGATGGTCGGCAAGGTGCTCGCGTGGAAGAAGGCCAACCCGGACGAGGCCGAGCGCGTGTGGACCGAGTTGGGCGAGAGCAACGGGCGCCTGAGGGACTCGTTTGCTGCGCTCGGGAGGAGGGCGGCCGAGGATCGGGAGGCGTACGAGAGGGAGGTGGTGCGGCTGGCGGGCTTGCCGGCGAGCGAGGTGCGTCCGCTCGAGCTCTTCGCTCGCTGCACCGTTTGCTCGAGGTCCGAGGCAGCTGACTCTCCTCGCCCTCTCCTCCTCCTCCCGCAGTGGACCGACTCGAGCATGCCCTTCCCCGACGCCGTCAACGACATCCTCGTGCGTCCCCTCTCTCCCCCCTCGCTCTCGCCGCACCCACCCTCGCAGGCGCGCACTGACCCCCTCTCGCGCCCCTGGGCTCCTCGCGCTCGCCCGCAGACGATCCGCCAGCACATCCGCCACATGGGCACGGCGTCGGGCGTCCCGATCGAGCCGCGCGAGCAGACGCAGCTCCTCGATGCGTGCTCGGCGCTGCCGGGCGTCGTCGGGGCGGGCGTGCCGGGAGGTGCGTCTCGCTCTCGCTCTCTCTCTGCGCCGCCGAAAGTCACGCCCTGCGGCTTTCGATGCGCTACATGTGAGGTGCGGACACTGACGCTCTCTCTCACGCTCGCAGCCGGCGGCTACGACGCCATCTGGATCCTCTGCCTCGCTCCCCCTCCCCCTCCTCCTCCCTCCTCCTCCTCCTCCGCCACCTCCGCACCCGCCCCGTCCACCGCCGTCGAGGCTCTCCTGCGCTCCTACACGGCCATGTCGGTCGGGCCCCTCTCGCGCACGGCCTGGGCGCAGGGCGGCACGGTCGAGGGCGAGAAGGGGCTCCTGCGCGAGCGGGTCGAGGAGGTCGAGGGGCTCAGGGAGGCGGTCGAGAGGGGGAGGCGGCAGTAGAGCGTGCAGAGGACGTAGACGAGGACGAAGTGCAGGATCGTGCAGGCGTTTGCGACTCTCGCTGCGCGCGAGAGCTCTCGAGAGAGGCTGTGTAGGTCGACTTGCGCTTCTTCGTTGCAGAGCTGCTACTGCCAGTCCCGCTCGAGCGCTTCTTGCTCATCGCCTTCTCCTCCTTCGCAGGCACGCCCTCGTCCGCCTGCGCGCCGCCGTGCCTGCGCTCGACCGCCCAGCTCCACAGCGCTCTCTCGAGCTCCTCGACGCTCGCCCACCCCTCGTCGTCCCTCCTCTCCCTCATCGCCTCGTCGAACGCCCTCCAGCTCTTGACCGTGTACTCGCGCTTCCCCCCACCGCCGAGCTCGCCCTCGCCGCGCGCCCCGACCCCATCCATCGCCTCGTCGCTCATGAAAGCGTGCGCGACCGGGTCGAGCGCACACAGGATCGCGCTGGCGGTCGCGGGGCCGACGCCGCGCAGGGTGCAGAGCGCGTCGAGGGCGGCTTGAGGGGACGAGGGGGACGAGGGGGCCGCGGCGAGCGCGGTCGAGAGGGCGGTGCGGATCGACGAGGGCGAGTTGGACGCGGCGAGGGAGTGGAGGCGCGGGCGCCATTTGCCGCGCTGCGCGAGGGGTTCGGCTGCGAGTCGGTGCTTGTCCCTGTGGAGCAGGAGAGAGAGGAAGGGCGACGCACGGCGAGCTTCCAGTCCATCAAGCGCACGAGCCACGCCGTATCGTCCTCCTCGTCGCCCTGTCCTTCTCCGTCCTTGCCCTCGCGCTCCCTCGCCCCTCGTCGCTCCTGCATGGCGTCGAAGAACGGGCCGCGGTACCACGCGTCGAGGGCGACGAGCTGGGCCGACTTGGGGGAAGCAGCGGCGCGTAGCTCGAGGGCGGCCGGGTAGCGCGCGAGGGCGGCCGTGAGCTCGGCGTGCGAGGGCATGGTTCTTGAGCGACTAGCTGAGCCAGTTGGCTGAGCTCTAGCTGGAGCTGGCGGTGGAGGGAGCGAGAAAGAAGCTCTCATCGCTTGACGTCGCCGCCTTCGTCCTCGTCTCGCTCCGCCCACACCCGCTCGAGCCTCGCCAGCACCCGCAGAGACCCGCCCAAGCTGTCGAGCCTCCAGCACCTTCGACTGCGCGCCCGCGCGCTGTACAAAGAGGTGCGGCCCCCCTCCTCCTCTCGGTTCGCGAGCCCCACCTCGCCCTCTCCTCGTCATCGGCACGCCCGGGCAGCGCGACACTCTGTGTGGGCTGCCGTTCGAGCTCCTTGAGCAACCCGAGCCGCCCGCCAGGCCACCCCGCTGACCTCGCCCTTCCTCTCCTCCTCGCAGCTCCACGCGCTCGGCAAAGAGTACCCGGATCCCGCCGTGCGTCCCTCTCTCTCTCTCTCTCCTTCCCACCCACCCAGACGCGCTCGTCGCGCTGACACGACCGACGACCGCCCCGCGCGCGCGCAGTACAAGATCCACGACCGCCTGCACCGCTGCTTCCTCGGGCACGTCGGCGCCGACGCGACCAAGGTCGAGGAGGGGATCCGCAAGGCCGAGTTCATCAAGGCTGGTGCGTCGCTCCCCTTCCCTCTCTCTGCTCTCTCGAGCGCGGCATGCGCAGGAGAGAGGCTGATGAGCAGGACGTCTCGCGCGCAGAGCTCGAGGCCATGTACAGCCTGCGCAAGTACCGCGCCATGAAGCAGCGGTACTACGACGAGCCGCCAAAGAGCGTGCAATGAACTTGTGAGATTGTCGACCGTGCAGCGCGTGCGAGATTGAGCGGGCGCGTCTGAGAGAGAGCAGCGAGCGAGCGAGCGAGCGGGAGAAGGAGCAAGCGGAGGCTCGTGCGATGAGGGCGAGAGCCGGCGCGAAAGCACAGAGAGCTGCTGCGAGGGCCAGGTCGCAAGAGCAGCACGTGCTCGTCGATATGTAATGCGAGCAGCTCGCGCCGAGCGAGAGCACGAAGAAACGAGCCCGAGCAGATCGAGCCTGAGCGTCTCTCCGCCGCCGAGCCCGAGGACGACGATGCGGGCGTTGTATAACAGCGAGACGTGGAGCCCTACACAAGACGAGGACGTGCGCGAGTGTCTGTAGGTGGAAGCTGAGGCTCTGTACGGCGAGGGAGGAGGGGAGGAGAGGGAGGGAGGAGGAGGAAGAACGACGCCAAGCGCCTAGCCCGACGAGTGCGTCGAGTCGATCGGGCAGTCCGGGATCGTGATGTCCTTCAGCACCTTGTTCGAGTCGAACAGGCCCCAGTACTGCGCGCGCGAGCGAGGGAGAGAGTCAGCTCGGGTCGGGCTAGCGAGCGCGAGCTTGGAGGAGAGGGTCGGCTCGAACGCACCGGCTCGACGCCGCCGAAGCGCTCTTTCCACGGCTCGTCGAACGGCTCGAAGTAAAAGTAGTCTGCGAGGGGTCGAGGACGCGATCTATCGTCAGCGTCCGGCTCGCCGAAGCGAGAACGGCGACGAGAGCGCTCGGTGCAGACGGCCGACGCACAGCTCTGGTTGGCGTTGGCCTGGCACGGGTACGTGTCGAGGAACGTCTGGAGCTCGCCGACGCCGGCGACGGCCGCGCCGAGGGTCGCGTTGTCGGGCGTCATCGACTCGGTCGGCCACCCAGTCTCGGCGATGTAGGCCGTCGGCTTGTTGGGCGCCGCCTCGGCGAGGACGACGTCGTTCTGCTCGAAAAAGTCCCCTGCGGGCGCGCACGCACGAGGATGAGAGTCAGGTCGGCGCATGGGAAGGTGAGGAGGAGGAGGAGGAGGAGGAGGAGGAGGAGGAGGAGGAGGGACGACGCACAGGTCCACCCGGCCGCCTGGTCGATCGCGAGCCCACCGAACCACGGGTGTACGTTGGCCATGATGTAGTCGCTGCCGGCGGTGAGCGCCGCGTTGAACGACGAGCCTGCGTCGGACGTGCCGACCGGGAGCGACTTGTCGAGGTTGAGCGCAGCGAGCTTGGTGCGGAACTGTGGCCGGGGCGAACGTCAGCTCGGGCTGCAGCTTTGACGCAGGACGAGGTAGTGAGGGAAAGGGCGCACGGCGGCTTGCTGGGCGACGATGAACTGGACCGAGGCGGCCGAGTTCTCCTGTCCGAGGACGTACCTGCGCTCGAGCCCCAAGTCAGCTTCGTCTCGCCCAAACTCGCAGCCGACGAACGAACGAGCGGGGAGCGAAGGAGGACGCACTCGTTGCCGATCGTGATGCCGCTGACGTGCTCGGTGCCGTACAGCGTGAGGGCGTCGAGCACGTCCTGCTGCTGCTGCTCGTTGACGGTCGAGTTGTCGCCGACGTAGGCGCCGATCCAGACCGTCATGTTGACCTTGGTGTCGTCGATCGCCTGGAGCGTCAGCTGCGTCTGGTTGCAGCTCGTGCTGTACGTGCGGATGCGGGCTGCGGACGAGAGGGGGGGAGGGGTCAGCGTCAAGCGCACGGTCGAGGCGCTGGAGAGCATTCGCTCGAGAGAGAAAGAGAGCGAGGGGGAGAGACACAGAGAGAGAGAGAGAGAG
>Ga0308170_10003917_pt1 | contig 11951 bp, 14 predicted proteins | sample PhyBR2_2_FD_202136 | JGI IMG/M metagenome (GOLD analysis project Ga0308170, IMG submission 202136) | Phyllosphere microbial communities from UC Gill Tract Community Farm, Albany, California, United States - DLSLSB.R2 | ecosystem: Host-associated > Plants > Phyllosphere > Unclassified | place... | reverse complement strand
TAACCAGTCATCCTGAAGTTCCGAATGTGCACGTTGAGTAGCTATCCTGCAACCGGATTCTCAAGCGGGCACGCACCATCGGAACAGGACACGCACAACGACTACCAAGATTAGCGCGTCCGGGGCTTCAGGGTCAAAATGGGGTAGCCAACGGCCACTGTGGCCGTGCCGGCTCAACCTATATAGGGAGACGCAGTGTTGTTAGCGGGGAACGGCGACTCCAGCAGCCTGCTCCTGGTCCTTGCGGCCGGCCTTGCAGGCGCCTTCCTCTCCCTCATCGCCGATGCATTGATCGCAAAGCTTCTTCCGCGACTCGGGCACACCCCTTCGCCCCGCGTCCGGACTGCGACGGCGGCGCTCACCGGGAGCGCATGCGTCGCCTTTGCATTGCATTTTGGGATTACCTTCACCCTTCCCGCTTTTATATTCCTTGCGTTACTCGGCGTACAGCTGGCCCGGATCGATGTGGCGCTCCACTTACTGCCCAATCCCCTCGTGTTGATACTGCTCGCCGGCGGTCTTTTATTGCTTTCATTTCCCGGACTAATTGATAAGCAATCTGACCATTTGCTTCGGGCTGTCCTCGGAGCCGTCATTTTGTTTGCCGCCTACCTGATTCTGGGACTTATATCTCCCGGTGGCATCGGCATGGGCGATGTGAAGCTGGCCGCACCGGTCGGCCTTTACCTGGGGTACCTAGGCTGGTCCCAACTGCTCTACGGTGGCCTGCTCGGCTTCGTTCTCAACGGTGCCGTCACGGTACTGGTGCTACGGAAAAAAGGCCGGGAACAAGCCACGGAAGTGCCACATGGCCCCTCCATGCTGGGCGCTCTGGCAGCGATCGCACTCTTCACCGGTTAGGCATCTTCGCTTCAATTCCCCGGGCCCTCCCGCGGCATCCAACGCCGGCGTCCAAGTAGCCTGCGGGACGCTCGCGCGCTTTTCCGAGTACCGTCCCCTTTTTTCGAGTACGCACTTTTGCCTCGTCCGCTAAAAGTCGAGTACTACTACGCATTGTTGGTCAATACCGTCGAGTGACAATCTCTTCTTAGCGAAGTCCAGCCGCTAAGGATTTACGGGGGCAGCTGGAAATTCGTTGAAATCAAAATATCAATTCATTTCACCGAATTAAGGATAATAAAATGACTTCTCTCATGGTCTCGATGATGGCTTTCGTCGCCGGCGTCAAGGATCGTTTCACCAGCGAAGAAAAGGGCGCCACTGCCGTTGAATACGGACTGCTGGTGGCCCTCATCGCAGCAGTGATTGTGGCTGTCGTTGCCACCCTCGGCACTCAGATCAATGCAGCGTTCGGCACCATTGCCGGGAAGCTGTAAGTCCAGTGTCTGGTCTCATGTTGCGGTTTCTTCTGCTCCTTAAGACCTGGAAAGCCGACCTTCAATCAGAAACGGGCGCAACTGCCGTTGAGTACGGACTCCTGGTCGCACTGATCGCCGCGGTGATCATTGCGGTCGTTGCAACGCTTGGCACGCAGATAAACACAGCTTTCAGCTCCGTTTCCTCCCAACTCTGACGTGACGACACATCCTCGGGCGGGTGAACAGGGAGGCAACCAAATTGCTGACTGTTCACTCGCCCTTGGTGGTTCTCAAGAAAAGTTCCCCCGGCCAACTGCAAGTCGATGGCCGGCCTTCACAGAATCTGGTCACATCAACATGAAGACTCGTTCCATTCAAGATATTCGGCGGCGCCGCCGGCGTGAAGCCGGTGCTGTTGCGGTCGAGTTCGCGTTAGTTCTTCCGATCTTCCTGGCCCTCGTCCTGGGCATCGCTGAAATGGGACGGGCATTCAACATCCAAGTATCGCTGAGCGAAGCTGCTCGTCAGGCTTCCCGTTACGCCGCAGTTCACTGCTCTGAGAAGAGCTACTCGGTATCAGACGCGCAGGCCGCGGGGGTGTCAGCAGCTCCATCGGTAGCGCTGACGAACGCGAACATCACCGTCTCGTACACGGGCACCGGGACCTGCGCCGATGGCAATGACGTCTCGGTCAGCGTTAGTTACACAACCCCCTGGATGACCGGGTTCCCCAATCTCATTCCTGGGATGCCGGCCAGCCTCACGATCCAAGGCAAAGGTGTCATGAGATGCGGCGCATGAGCACAGCAAAATCCGAGCGTGGCGTCGTTGCCCCTTTGACAGCCCTCATCATGGTCTTCTTGTTGGGGATGGCGGCCTTCGCCGTCGATGTTGCCACCATGTATTCGGAGCATGCGCAACTTCAAAACGGGGCCGACGCTTCGGCACTCGCCATCGCCAGAGAGTGCGCTAAATCGGCAACGCCCTGCGCTGCCAATCAAACCTCTGCAGCTTCAGGGTACGCAAACGGCAACGCCTTGGATTCGCACAGCAATGTTCTTAGCGCTGTAGCAGATGCCACGGCAGCAACCATCGACGTTACCCTGCAGTCGCAAGACCCCGACGGAAGTAACCACTTCTCTCTTCAATTCGCGAGGGCGATCGGGATTGCTTCAGCCGACATCCGGGCCTCCGCCAGTGCAAAGTGGGGCTACCCCAGCAGCGGCAGTGGATTCCCACTCGCGTTCTCGCAAAGTTGCTGGAACCTAGGCCCGGCGACGCCGACGGGAGGCGACGTACAGAAGATTACGTGGAAGCCCGGAACACCATCCTGCACCAACGCTTCCGGGCTCACTGTTCCGGGCGGCTGGGGATGGCTGGACGATTCATCAACGGATCCCTGCACCGCAGTTACCTCCATCGGAGACTTCACCACGAGCAACCCAGGCAATAACCCGCCAACGACCTGCCAGACCATCCTCCAGGGATGGAAGGACACGCTCCTCGGCGGTGGGACGGTGAAGGTCACGTTTCCGATCTTCGATACGGCCTCTGGGAGCGGAAATACGGGCATCTTCCACATCGTGGGGTATGCAACGTTCAGCATCTGGGGCTGGCATTTCGGAAATGCTGCCGGGCCGTACGAGTTCCGTGACACTGCGACGGATCCTGGCATGAACGCGAACCTGGCCTGTTCTGGTGGAAATGACCGCTGCATCATCGGCCAATTCGTCGAATACTCAACCTCCGTGGGAGGCGGCGGCGGATTGGACTTCGGGACAGACAGTGTCTCACTCATCAAATAGGAACCAAGTTAGGGGAATACATTGAAAACTCGCCTTCTGGGAGGCATCGTGGCACTCGTGCTGGCAGTAGTCGGCACGCTGCTTCTCATCTCATACGTCCAAGGCTCTGAAGCCAGGGCCCAAGCAGACCTCCAACCCGTAGACGTCTTGGTTGTGGAAAAGCAGGTCCCGCAAGGATCCAACCTTGACCAGATCAAGTCGGCAGTGAAGCTTACGTCTCTTCCATCCGCTTCCGTTCCCAACGGAGCCCTGAAAAGTCTTGACGGGCTTGACGGGAAAGTTGCATCCGCCGATCTTGTCCCAGGAGAACCTCTTCTTGGAGTCCGCCTCGTTGACCCGACAAGCCTGGCAGCACCCGGATCTGTTCCCGTGCCGGCCGGGATGCAGGAGATCTCCGTTCAGCTCGACGCACAGCGCGTGGTGGGCGGACGAATCGCGGCCGGCGACACCGTGGGCGTCGTAGCCCTGTTTGCTGGAGACGGGCCCGACGGTGCGACCGCACAGCAGATCTTCCACAAGGTATTGGTCACCAGCGTCCAGCGGGCAGCTGCCCAAAATTCCGGAAGCAACCAGGCGTCCAGCGAACAGGCGAACACGCAGTTGCCAACGGGTCAGTTGCTGGTGACGTTCGCCCGGAGCGACGCCGACGCTCAAAAGATCGCCTTTGCTGCAGAGTTCGGAAAGCTCTGGCTTACGAAGGAGCCGTCATCCGCCACGGAAAGCGCTCCGACGATCATCAAGAAAGTGGAGCTGGTCAAATGAGCAGGTTCGTGTTGATCACCCCGGACAACAACTTCATGCAGCGGACCAAGCAGGCCACTAACAGCTTGCACGGTGCCCTGCAGACGCTCCAGGCAGGTTACCTGCCTCCCAGCCCGGAAGACATCCTTCGAGCGATCAACGGGGACCCGGCGGAAGTCATTCTCCTTGGGCCAGGGCTTCCAATAGATGACGCAATACGTCTCGCTAGCCTGTTCGATCTCCAGTTCCCGGAGATCAGCGTGGTTCTGGTTACCGACGGCGGGTCAGACGTGGCCCTGCCTGCCATGCGCGCCGGGATCCGGGACCTTCTTAACCCCGAAGCCCCGGTCGACGACATCCGGGTCATGTTGGAGCGGGCCAGCCTGGCATCTGCAGGACGCCGGCGCGGACTTGCGGCATCGGTGACGGAGGCACCGACTGGCACACGAATTGTGGCGGTCATGTCCCCTAAGGGCGGCGTGGGCAAGACGACAGTGACGACCAACCTCGCCGTGGGCTTGGGAAAAGTTGCACCGAGCAGCGTCGTAGTTGTGGACCTTGACCTCCAATTCGGTGACGTAGCGTCCGGCCTCATGCTGGAACCCGAACGGACGTTGGCTGACGCTGTTACTGGGGCTGCTATCCAGGACAGCATGGTCCTGAAGTCCTACCTAACGCTTCACCAGTCCGGGATCTACGCTCTCTGCGCACCGCTGAATCCGGCACAGGCCGAGCAGATCAGCGGTGAGCAGGTAGGGCACCTCATCTCCCAGCTCGCCACGGAGTTTCAATACATTGTGGTCGACACCGCCCCCGGTTTGGGTGAACACGTCCTTGCAACCTTGGACCGTGCGACTGACGCTGTGTGGGTTTGCGGGATGGACATTCCGAGCATCAGGGGTTTGCGTACCGGATTCCGCATCCTCGACGAATTGAACCTGGTGCCCGAGAACCGGCACGTTGTGCTCAATTTTGCAGACCGCAGAAGCGGCCTCACGGTGCAGGACGTGGAAGCAACCATTGGCTGCCCCGTCGACATCGTCCTGCCACGATCGCGCGCTGTCCCCTTCTCCACCAACAAGGGCGTGCCTCTGCTCCAAGACGGAAGCCGGGACAGCGCAGCGAGGGGCCTGGCCCAGCTGGTAGACCGGCTTCGGCCTGATTGGAAGGAAAAACAGCACAAGAAGCTTCACAGAAGGGCGGTAGTGCAATGAGCCTGACACGAAGGCTGGAAGCAGCCAGGGGGCAGAATGACGTAAACGAAGGCGCCGGTGTCCCGGCAGCACCTTGGAATCCCAATGCCCCCTCCGCATCCGCTACCCTCGCCTCCGCCAGCTACACCAGCGAACCGAACGAAGCGCTCAGCGCCGTTAAGGAACGCGCCGGCGTCGCTTTGTACGAGCGCATGGGCAGCCGTATCACCGACTCTTCCATCGATGACGCCGAGCTGCAGCAGTACGTCAAAGATGAGCTTAAGAAGATCATCGAAGAGGAGGACATCCCGCTAACACTCACAGAACGCAATCGCCTGGTTCAGGAGATCATCGACGACGTCCTGGGGCTTGGGCCGCTGGAGAAGTTCCTCAAGGACGGCGATATTACAGAAATCATGGTGAACGGCCCCGACAAGATTTACGTCGAGCGTCAGGGGAAGTTGGGAATCACCGGATCTCGATTCAATGACGAGGACCACCTCCGCAAAGTCATCGAACGGATCGTGACAAAAGTCGGTCGACGGATCGACGAGTCTTCGCCTCTCGTGGACGCGCGCCTCAGCGACGGCTCCCGCGTCAACGCGATCATCCCGCCCCTGGCCGTTAGCGGTTCTTCCCTGACAATCCGCAAGTTTGGCCAGGTGCCGCTGACAGTCAATAACCTCATTTCATTGGGATCGATGTCGCCCGAAATCGCGGAACTACTGCACGCCTGCGTCCGCGCTCGCCTGAACATCATCGTCTCTGGAGGCACTGGTACAGGTAAGACAACCATGCTCAATGTGCTGTCATCCTTCCTGCCTTCCGACGAGCGCATTGTGACCATCGAAGACGCCGTGGAACTCCAACTGCAACAGGAGCATGTGGTCCGGCTGGAAAGCCGTCCTCAAAACATCGAGGGCAAAGGCGAAATAACCATCCGGGACCTGGTCCGCAACTCCTTGCGTATGCGGCCTGACCGGATCGTGATCGGTGAAGTTCGCGGCGGGGAGTCGCTGGATATGCTCCAAGCGATGAACACAGGCCACGACGGCTCAATTTCCACAGTCCACGCAAACTCTCCACGCGATGCCATTTCACGGTTGGAAACACTGGTCCTGATGGCTGGCATGGACCTTCCGCTCCGTGCCATTCGCGAGCAAATCGCTTCTGCCGTAAATTTGATTGTTCATATTTCCCGGCTTCGCGATGGCTCCCGGCGGATCACCCATGTGACCGAGGTGCAAGGTATGGAAGGCGACATTGTCACTCTCCAGGACGCCTTCGTCTTTGATTACAGCGCGGGAGTCGATGCCAATGGGAAATTCCTTGGCAGGCCGGTGCCAACAGGAGTGCGTCCCCGCTTCGTAGATCACTTCGCTGAACTCGGCATTCCACTTTCTCCTGCAATTTTTGGTAACTCGCCGGTGGGCGGTGGCTTCCGGTGACGGTTACCGACCCAATCTTCCTCGCCCTTGGAGTTGTCCTTTGCCTAGCCGCAGGCGCGGTACTCTTCGTGGTCACTTTTAGGAGTGCTCAAAGCGAAATCGCCATTTCCAGAAGGCGCCCAGGCGTTATCAACGGTCCAACACTGCTCACCCGGGTCACCGACTCGGCTACCTCCTTCCTGGAAAAGAACGTCAGCAAAAATGCTAGGTTCGGCAGCCGGGCGTCCCTGGAGCAAGCGGGCCTTAAGATGCGCCAGGCAGACTTCCTGTTGCTCGTGGCGTGCAGCGCTGTCACGGCAGGCTTCGTTGGCCTCATTCTTGGCGGGTTGATGCCTGCACTGCTCTTCGTTGTGGCGACACCCTTCGTGGCCATGCTGGTCTTGAGCGTGCTTTCTTCACGTCGCCGCGCGAAGTTCGAGGCGCAGTTGGGGGACACCCTTCAAATGCTTTCCGGCGGTCTCCGAGCTGGGCATAGCCTCCTCCGTTCCGTCGACGCGGTGTCCAAGGAGGCCGAGGCTCCTACCTCCGAAGAATTCGCCAGACTAGTGAATGAAAACCGGCTGGGGAGGGATCTCCGGGACTCGATGCTTGATGCCGCTCATCGGCTGCGCAGTGAAGACTTCGAATGGGTTGGACAGGCGATCGAAATCCATCGGGAAGTGGGTGGCGACCTGGCGGAAGTCCTTGATCAGGTGGGAGAAACCATCCGGGAACGCACCCAGATCAAGGGCCAGGTGAAGGCCCTTAGCGCTGAAGGCCGGCTGTCCGCCTACATACTCGTCGCGTTGCCGATCGGCATGTTCCTTTACATGTCAGTCGTCAATAGCTCTTATATCGCAGCGCTGTACACCAACGTGATCGGCTGGGTTCTGCTCGGAGTAGCCGTAGTACTCCTGGCCGTTGGATCGTTCTGGCTGAGCCGCGTCGTCAAGATCAAGTTCTAGGAGGAAAAATGACAACAATGGCATGGCTTTGTGTGGGCCTGATTGTGTTCCCTGTTTCCTTCCTGGCATGGTCGTTTCTTTCCGTGGATCGAAGGGGCTTCGCAGCTGTTCGCAGCAATCTCGGCCGGGGCATCCGCCTGATAGACAGCGGAGTACCTGGGGCAGTATCTGCCGGACTCACCGATTCCAGGCCGGCAGTCCCTCTCGGGATAAGGGTCACCCCGAAAGGCTACGTAGCGTGGCTCGACAAGCTGCTGGCCCGCGCTGGACGGCCGGCACAGCTGCCCCTTCCACGGCTGCTGATCGCCAAGCCCGCTCTTGCACTGCTCGTCGCGGTGCTCGGAATCATGCTGATCAGCAAAGACGTGACTCCCTCTGCCTCGTTGTTCGTAGCGCTGGCGGCCGTGCTCGCCTACTTCGTTCCTGACATCCTGGTCCACGGTAGAGGCGCGGAGCGACAAAAGGCTATCCAGTTGGAACTTCCCAACACGCTGGACCAGATGCTCATTTCAGTCGAAGCTGGTCTGGGTTTTGAAAGCGCAATGGCCAGTGCCGGTCAGAATGGAAAAGGGCCACTTGCGTTCGAGTTGATGCGAACGCTCCAGGATATGCAAGTTGGCCGAAGCCGGAGGGAAGCCTACGAGGCTTTGGCGACGAGAACGGACGTACCTGATCTGCGCGCCTTCGTCCGGGCTGTTGTGCAGGCTGACATCTATGGCATCGCTATCGCCAAGGTTTTAAGGACCCAGGCAAAACAAATGAGAATCAAACGGCGGCAACGTGCAGAAGAAAAAGCAATGAAACTGCCAGTAAAGGTACTTTTCCCCTTGATGTTCACGATCCTCCCGGTCCTGTTCATCGTGATCATCGGACCCGCGGCCATAAATGTAATGAAGAACTTCGCTGGAGTCTTCTGAACCTTGTCCCACCCCACGGCGCTCCTGCAGCGCCCACTGACCGGACCCCCTCGGCACCCAGAACCGAGGGGGTCCTTTTGTGTGTCTGCATTGGTGTTGGGCAAACGCAGCGTCAGCGCAGCAAAAACCACGCAAATGCGCAGGGCATGCAGATGGCGTAAAGGCTTTGCGCAGAATCCAGCAAGATTTCGTCAACTCGGCATCAAGGGTTGCTAACTTCGTTTCAGCGCTGGTGCTGGACCAGCCATCCGTCTCGCTCAGGAGTCAACAAAATGCTTTCTCTCATCGCAACCCTTCAGACCCTCGGTTTCAACCTCAAGAACCGCTTGGCCAGCGAAAAGGGCGCAACCGCCGTCGAATACGGCATCATGGTCGCCCTCATTGCAGTAGTCATCATCTTCGCCGTCACGGCACTGGGTACCAACCTCACGAACATCTTTACCAGCATCTCAACCTCAATCGCGCCGAAGGCCGCCTAATTCGCCCATAACAAGCCCCTTGCGTTCGGGCGCATAGGCAATCGGCCAATCGGGCAACAAGGCATCTGAGAGTGGCGGCGGCGTGCAGCCGTCGCCCCTCCGTTTCCGTAGCAGATTCACATGACCGAAAGGCACCCCACATGTCCAGGGCATCCGAACGCGGCGCGACTGCTGTCGAGTTCGCCATCCTGGTACCGGTCCTCGTTACGCTCCTGCTCGGAATCATGGAATTTAGTCGGGCCTATAACGTCCAGGCTTCACTTTCAGCGGCTGCGCGTGAAGGCGTTCGCGTCATGGCGATCTCAAACAACGCGGCAACTGCCCGAACTGCAGCGGAAAACACTGCAGTTTCTCTACAGCCAAAATTGGCCGACACGAATATCGTCTTCAAGAATCTTGATACCGGTAGCACTGTTTGCGGGACAGGCAACCGTATGAGCGTCACCATCACTTACACCCTCTCCACCTTGACGGGCATCGCAGGACCATTCGCGATGACAGGGACAGGAGCCATGCTGTGCGGCGGCTGACGACCAACCGAAACCACGACGGCGAACGCGGGGCAGTGAGCGTAATCGTCGCCCTCGCGCTGGTCGTGCTGCTTGGCTTCGGCGCCATTGCTGTCGACGTCAGCATGATGTACGCAGAACGAACTCAGCTTCACAACGGAGCCGACGCTGCGGCTCTGGCGATTGCCCAGAAGTGCGCCAACAGCCTCACCGATTCCAACTGCTCAAGCACTTCGACCCTGGCACCGAGCTTGGCCAACAGCAATGCCAACGACGGCCTCAGCAACATCAAGTCTGTGGTGCTGGACAAGACAAACCGCACTGTGACGGTGTCGGTAGGATCACAGGAAGCAGGCCACACGCCAAATCAGGTATCCCTCTTCTTCGCACGGGCCCTAGGCTTGAACACCGCAGAGGTCAACGCCCCGGCAACGGTCCAATGGGGCAGCCCCACCAAAGGTTTGGACGTCTTTCCCATTACCGTTTCCATTTGCCAGGTCCGCGGACAATACGGGGTAATGCAACTTTTGCAGCTTCATGGAACCGGTGCCAACCCAAGCTGCAACTATGGTCCGTCCGGAGCCGCCGTGGATGGCGGCTTTGGCGGCCTGAAGCAGGACCCGAACGCCTGTGGTGCCACCATCGACATCTCGAAAGCCACTGCTGGAGGCGACACCGGCAACAATCCCCCGCCGTATTGCGACACCCTCCTGAATTCGTGGGCCGCCGACATGACGGCGGGTAAGGACATCATCGTCTTGCTTCCCATCTTCAATTCCGTCACAGGTACCGGAACCAATGCCATCTTCGGGCTAACTACCTTCGCCGCTTTCAAAGTTGCAGGGTGGAAGTTCGGCCCCACAGGCCTGCCCTACACGTTCCATAACAGAACACCGGACGTACCTGCCGCACTACAGTGCAAGGAACCTTGCCGCGGAATCATCGGCACCTTCGTTAAGTACGTTTCCCTGGCCAGCGGCTACACGTTGGGACCGGTGAATTCGGACGGTGCCACCGTCGTCGCCCTAAGTAGCTAGTCACGCCATCCAGTGTCTTTGAAATATCCAGGAGCAGTTCGTGAAGTCACGTATGTTGGCCGGTGTATCAGCAGTCGTGCTGGCCATCGTCGGAGCGGTGCTCATCGTCAGCTACGCGCAGGGTGCCGATCAGCGGGCAATGAAAGACATGGACCCAACCGGCGTACTGGTGGTGACAAAGTCGGTGCCGGCCGGCTCTTCCCTTGACGTTGTAAAGGCATCCGTAACGTCGCAGCAGGTGCCAGCCACGGCTGTTTCAAAGACGGCACTTAAGAACCTTGACGACTCAGTTGGCAAGGTCGCCGCCGTAGATCTCGTTCCAGGAGAGCAACTCCTGGCTGAACGACTTATAGCCCCTGCTGACGCAAAGAGTGACGGCACCGTCAAAGTCCCGGCCGGTTTCCAAGAGGTTTCCTTCCAGCTGGATCCGCAACGCGTTGTGGGCGGACGTATCACCGTAGGTGATCATGTCGGTATTGCCCTTGACTTCAAGGACGGGACAGACAAAGCCAAGCCGGACGTACCGACTACGCAATTGACCCTCCGGAAGGTCCTGGTTACCGCAGTGCAGCGCGCAGCTCAAGCTACCGCGAAGCCGACAGATGGCACCAATGCTCAAGATGCGGCCATCCCCGAAGGCGCCCTCATCATCACCGTCGCGGTCAACGATATCGACGCCAACAAGATCATCTTCACCTCCATTAACGGGGAACTCTGGCTCACCAAGGAACCCCTCGACGCCCAAGACAATGGCCCGTTCATCGCCAGGAAGGACAACGTGTACAAGTGAGCCGCTTCGTCCTTCTCTCCCCCAACACAGACTTTGATCAGAAGCTGCGCGCCGCCGTCGCCAACGGCCTGCGGGGCACCGTCCAGACCATCGCCTCGGACATCCTCCCGGCAGGCCCGTCGGAACTGTTCGCCCTCCTCAACCAGGAGCAGCCGGAAGTCCTGGTCATCGGCCCCGACGTTCCGTACGAAGAGGCATTGCGCTTCGCCAAGGTCTTCGACGTCCAACTCCCGGGCCTCAGCCTGGTCCTGGTCAGCGACGTCCAGCCGGAGTTCCTCCTCCACGCCATGCGCGCCGGCGTCCGGGACATCCTCAGCCCGCAGGCGGACGCGGCGGAAATCAGGGTGCTGCTGGAACGCGCCTGCCAGTCCTTCGCCACCAGGCACCGCAGCCCGGAAACACAGCAGGCGGAAGCAAACACCAAGGGCCTGGTCATCGGCGTCTTCTCCCCCAAGGGCGGCGTAGGCAAAACCACCTTGGCCACTAACATCGCCATCGGCCTGGGCCAGATCGCGCCCATGAGCGTGGTGATCGTGGACCTGGACCTGCAGTTCGGCGACGTCGCCTCCGGCCTCTACCTCAACCCGCAGCACACGGTCACGGACGCCGTCACACCGGCCGCCGCGCAGGACTCCCTGGTCCTCAAGGCCTTCCTCACCGTGCATCCTGCCGGAATTTACGCCCTGTGCGCCCCGCCCAACCCCGTGGACGCGGACCACATCACCCCGGACCAGGTCAGCCGCCTGCTCGAACAGCTCGCCCAGGAGTT
>Ga0308170_10003916_pt1 | contig 11951 bp, 9 predicted proteins | sample PhyBR2_2_FD_202136 | JGI IMG/M metagenome (GOLD analysis project Ga0308170, IMG submission 202136) | Phyllosphere microbial communities from UC Gill Tract Community Farm, Albany, California, United States - DLSLSB.R2 | ecosystem: Host-associated > Plants > Phyllosphere > Unclassified | place... | reverse complement strand
GCCGGCGCACCGCGCCTGAGCGCCAGTGTCGGCACCAGCGCGCGCTGGCCGCTGTGGGGAGGGACGGCGGATTTCAACACGATGCTCGGCTACATCGGCGAGCAGCGCTGCAATGCCGACACCACAGCCCAGGGGACCTGCACGATTGGCGGCAGTGCCGGCGAGGCGCGCGAGAAAGTCAATGCGCGCCTTGGCTGGTCGGCAGCATCCGGCAGCTGGGGCGTGGGCCTGATCGTGAACAATCTGACCAACAAGCAGTATCTGACGGTCAGCACGCTGGGTGCGGTGGTCGGCTCACCCTATGCCTACGCCACCAGGCCGCGCACGATCGCACTCGAGTTGCGCGGGCGCCTGTAGATCCCGCTGGCCGACCAAACCAATGCCCTTCGAACGGCCGCCATTACGGCGGGCCGGCTCCGTGATATCTACTTGCAGGCAGTGAGCATGATCTACTAGCAAGAATTATCTTAATGAATTATTATCTTCACTTGTTTCCAGTGAAATAGTTTTTCAGGGCTGACAAGATGCGACGTCGTGGTCGTTCTGGATCAGTAACAAACACTGTCCGGGTCAATGAGCCGAAATGCATGCGCTTAATAAATCACTGATTGGCATCTACGAGCGCGCACAGCACTGCAGTCTTGCGGAATTCAACAAATCCGCGTTGCGGGAAATGAATCAAGTGGTCGCGTTCGATGCCTGCGCCCTGGCCGACCTGCAGGTCGCCGCAACTGGCAAGGTTGTCGTCCAGACCCTGTATCTCGAGTCGACGCCGGCTGAACGGTTTCAAGACCGTAGCGCAGTAGTGGGGCAGGAGGCCTTGGCGCAAAACGGCGCCCTGACCAGTCAGGACGATACGCTGGTCAGTGCATTTCGGCAGCGTGGCCGGAGCGTCGTCGCCGACATCGCCGCAACCGCACGCGACCCGCATTTGCTCTCGTATTGCCGCAAATACGAAACCGCCCATTCCCTTGCTTTCGTGTCTGAAAAAACATTCGGTTGCGCCGTGCCGACATTGGGATTATGGCGGGCCAACAGCCGGAACGGCTATACGGCCCAGCAAGAAGAAGATGCCAATGTTTTTATCCCCCATTTCATACAGGCCAGGGAGATCAACCGGCGTTTCAAATCGGCTGCGGCAACCGTGCCGGCATCCAGCGCGATGGTTCTCAGTTCGTTGATGGGCCAGGTGTATTTCGCCGACGACGAGACGAGTCAATTGTTGCAGACCGAATGGCGGGAATGGACACCGCCTTTCCTGCCGCCAGCCCTGATGGATGCGCTCAAGTCGGCCAGTGCCCAAGTATTCGTCGGAAAAAAAATTGCGATTCGTGCGGAAATATTGAACGGGATGCTTTGCCTGAAAATAAATAAGATCGAAAACAGGAGCGCAGGTCTTACTGCCGCCGAATCGCGCGTTGCCATGCTCGCTGTTCGCGGGATGCAATACAAGGAAATTGCAAAACTGATCGACGTGGCACCGGCCACCGTGAGGAACCAGCTTCATTCGGTCTATCGCAAGCTTGGCGTGTCGAACAAGACAGCCCTGGCCGTGGCAATGGCTGCTCCGGCCTGAGACAAGCTGCCGCTGCCGCATGTTCCGCGATCGATGGTCAAGCGTCCACCCAGGCTTCGGCCCAGGGAATCTTAAGCGCAACGGATTCTTCAAGTGCCTGATGAACAAAAAACCCGCGTTCTCACTATGAGAGTCGCGGGTTCAGTGGGCTTTCCTGGACTGCTTAAGACCTGTTTTTTGGTGCTCCGGCCGGAATCATATCTCTCTATAAAAAATATGCCATCTAATCGAAAAGTACCATCATAAGTACCAACAAATTGTTGTTCTGGGCCTCTCAAAGTCTCTAAATCTTGTCATTAGACCATCGTTGCTAAGCCAACGGCTCGATAATGCTGGGGCTATTAACGGCTTACTTCGACCCCGTGCGGTGCACTGCATCAACCGTTAGGCTCCGGTGCAGCCGTTTACACGTGTCCGCGCCATGTTTCCGCCATCGAGTTCCCTAGCTGCTTGGTACATCAAGTGCGCTGTGGAAACTATGTACTTGCTTTTAGCGCAACAACGACCGTACACTGAGCGCGGCGAACTTCCGGGTCCGGCGAGTGGAGACGTTGCCAGGAGAACTCATTGACTAATTATGAATTTGCCCAAGCGGCTCACCCACATAGTTGGCTGTTAGTTGCCGACAATCTCTACGAGCAGTCGAAAGCGCTCTATGATCGATTTTCATCTGGAAAAACCACATATCGAGACGGAAGTGGCATTGTTTTAGGTGAATGGCCAAGTAGCAGCCGCTCAACATTTCTCCTTGCCGGGTTTGCGTTAGAAAACGCTATAAAAGCTTTTTTGGTATATGAGCATCCTGAATGGGTTTCTAACGGAGTGCTAGCTCGTTCGCTGAGGTCTCACGAACTCGTCGCATTAGCCAAAAAATCCTCAATCATCCCGTGGCCGCGCCGCGGGCTAGGAATCCTCTCGCGTTTTGAGCACGGTTTGGAGTCTTGGGCGCGATATCCGTGCGCGCTTAACGCCAACGAGACCGATGTTGAGCAGAACTTGTCACCGGCTCTTTGGGCGGGTTACTTGGGTCTAATGCGTGCTTATGGGAAGACGCTCATGGCGCTGCTGCAACAAGATTGGGACGGTCCGCATGGTGTTAGCGGATACTTCGAGTTCCAAGGCAGCTACTTGGGAGCACAACCGGACAACTCATTTAAGCCGAGGTCGGTTCGCAACTAACCCAAGCCAGGCATTCGCTAGAGTCGGTTCTGAGGCGACTGCTGGCATACGGTAAGCGGTCGAGATTGGCCAGAAGCAGGCGCCTAGACCAATGGCGATTCATTTATTTCGTATCCTGTAATAGGAAAATTTTGGAAATCATTGAAAAGTTACGCCCACTACTGCAAACGAAATTTCAGCGAGATTTGTTTGAGGCCGCGTTGGTTTCTGTCCAAGCGGCGCAGAATCCTCTTCGCTTGAATAATTTCTCGACCGCCTTTCGAGAACTAGTACGCGACATTTTTGATTATCTCGCGCCAAACGAGAAAATAAAGCAATGTTCTTGGTACGTTCCCGACCCTACCTCTGCTACCGGAGTAACACGCGCTCACCGGGTATCGTTTGTGATCCACGGCGGCCTTGCACCTCAATTCGCAGAAGAGGAACTGGACATCGACGTCCAAGGCGAGCAAAAGCTGCTTGTAAAAGCGGTAGCTACCCTTAGCAAATTCACGCATGTCACACCGGCGACGTTTAACCTTCCCGTAAACGATGTCGACAAATATGTCAGCCAGGCATGTGAAGCTCTTTATGGCGTTCTTGTGGCAGCGGAAAATGCAAAGCGGGTATTAGTGGGCGCGATTGCAGAACAAATTGAAGAGGAGGTGGTCGCTGCGGTAATTAGCGAAACGATCATGTCAGTCGATGAGATTGCCTCTCATCATTCTATTGACGAGGTCGAGATTGGCGATATTGAGGTTGTCGGAATTGGTGCTAAGGAGATTGAGTTTCTGGTACATGGAAGCATTGAGGTCGAGCTGCAATGGGGATCGAATAGCGATGTTCGCAACGACAACGGCGCGCTAATGGTAGAAAATTTTCCGCTGTCGATGAGGCTTAAAAGCTCTGTGGGCGACCCAAGTAAAGTGGAAGGCGTCGAGGATTCATTATCAGTCGATACATCGGATTGGCATGATGACTACTTGGATCACAATGACGAGCAATCGCCCTAGGAGAATTGGCCTAAAGCGGGACGTCGTCGATTTCTAAGTGTGATTTCCAATTGAAAAAAATGTTACTTTAGGCCGTTGGTTCCGGAAGAGCCGTGCAAAGTAGTGGTCAGTGGCGGCACTAGACAGGCCAATATCTTCCAGATTTTATTATGGGTCAGAATTTAAAACATATTTTGGAGCATTAAGTGTCATCCGCAAAAAATAATTCGCAAAAAAAGATAAATCCTAATGCTAGCAAAAATTTAGTTTTTAATAGCGATTTGTCTGATGAAAAATGCTACCCAAGATTTATCGAAGGCATACAATTTTCTGATTTCCGCCACATAAAAGACTTGACGCTGAGCTTCCATACTCCTGTGAGCGTCATTTCAGGGGCAAATAAATCTGGAAAAACTACTGTCTTGCTTTCGATTGCATGCAGTCATTTCGAATTTAATAAGCGTGATTACACAAATGGTAAGGTTGCGCGACATACGTGGAGCGACGTACTGAAGTTTACTTCTCACGATGTTCAGTTGTCTGATTGGACTTATCACCTTTCCATAAAGAGTGGGTCAAAAAGGGAAACGCGCCGAGGCCAAAGAAAAGCTGCGACGAAAAAATGGAACGGAGTCGGCAAAAAAGAATCGCAAGTTCTAGGTGTGCACGTTGTGTACATTGATCTGGAAAGAATTTTGCCTGCTCGTTACTATTCGTCAGCGCTTCATAAAAAATCCCAGCTAGCATCAGCAACAAACGTATCCGCGAAAAATCAGCTTTTTATTGAGGAGTGCATATCATACATATTCGAGCATGAATATTCCTTAAAAAAAATAGCGAACCACATGGGCGAGGATGTCTTAGGCTTCATCGGTGAGAATAATATGTATTCGAGCTATAACTGTGCATCTGGGGAAGATGTGGTCTCTCGGATATTAATAGACAGCATTGAAGCTCCGTCGAATTCTCTTATACTTATAGATGAGATTGAACTGGGGCTGCATCCTGGCATACAACGCCGATTGATGGATATAATTTTCGAGATATCAAGCCGAGATCAAAAACAGTTTATCGTAACCACACACAGCGCCGCGATCATCTCTAGTGTGCCTGAGAAAGCCAGAATTTTTATTGATCGAAAGGGTACTGAACACGAACCTATTAGTCCTATAAGCATCAATGCAGCATTGTCAAAAATGGATTCACTGCATTACCCGTTGATTGACCTGTTTTGTGAAGATGAGATTGCGGAAAAGATTTGCAACAAGGCACTGCAAAAAATAAACCAAGCAAATATTCCTGGGGTTTCGTCAAAACTTATAAATTTAGTGCGATCCGGGTCTGCGGATATCACATTTTCCAACTTCGAGTCCCGAAAACGGACTTATGATCAAGTAAAGATTAAGAGTGGTCATAGCTGCGTTCTCGATGGCGATATGCGTACTAAACGTAATAAGGGGGGCGAGTTGCTTTATCCGCCTCAGCCAGGACTGAGTTTTCTTCCAGGTAACTTGGCGCCAGAAAAACTGCTCTGTGACCTTTACGAAAAAAAATATAAAAACGGAAATTTGCGATACCATATAAAAAATTCCAATGTCCATTGTCTGCTTGATAAAATGGTAGAGTTTGCGGGATTTCCCACAAAAGACGCCGCGTTTGAAGCTGCATGGGCATGTCTCTTGGATGACGCGACGCTCTCGGCGGAGTTTGAAAATTTTGCCGCATTCTTGGTAGACGAGTGCCGCCGGTACTCCCCAGATTTGTAAGGCTTTAGATTGGCTATTTCCGGTGCGTCCCTTGGAATACATTAGGAATAGCTGCCGCGTGAACTCGGGTGCGGTAGCGGAATAATCTGCTGGCGTCGTCTACGTGAATGGATGCGGGCAAGCTTGTGGCAGAGTGTCTACGAGCCAGTACTGTGTTGTATCCGCGAATACGACGCGTATCCGACTCGATAGACTTGGTTATCCAGTTCGGTTTCGTCTACATCTTCTAAAGCCGGCGGAAAAATTTTCCGATCCGATCGAGAGAAGGGGCAGTCAATTGTTTGGCGAAAAATCGGCGGAAACCGATAGTGGCCCCTAACCAACATAACCGTAACCAAATTTCAGCAATCAATCGACGAAATCTTGGAGGGACAAGGGGGGCAAGTGGGACACATAATATCCATGCGGGTTTGCGGTGTCCCACCTCGTTTTCCGATGGTGGAACAAGGTGGGACAAACCGGCAAAGCGGCGTGGCGCAACGGCGGCGCGGCCCTCGGTCCCACCATGTCCCACCTATATTTATCTTTGGTGGGACAACTAAAACCCGCGTGGTACTGGCTGTCCCACTTGTCCCACGTGTTCCGTCGCTTTTTGGTAGGATTGGTTTGACGTGGAAAGCGGCTACCCATCATTCGGCTTCCCACATCTTGTTTGTGAATACATAGCAGCGTGTAGGACCCATGCCGGGGATGCGCGGCTTTTGGGAAGTCTTTCCGTCCTTGCCGGCTTCGAGCCATCCGGCCTCCAATAGCGTTGCCGTTGCCGTTTTGATGTCAGAGCCTTGGCAAAGGTCGCGCCTGAATGCTTCCGGCAGCACCAAAAATTCACGCTCGCCATTGGCCTTTGGTCGATAAAAGCCGGCACGGTTAATGATGCGTTGCTCGTCGGTAGCCTGAATGTTTTCAAACCGGCTTTGGCCGTGCGCCTCGAAGAATGCACGGACTTGGGACAGAAGGGTTCGTTTCTCCCGGTTGCCGGCGCCGCCGAATGATTCCAGCCAAGCTGCAAAGCACTTGTGCGCCCCCGCCATCGCTTCACCGGTTGCCCAGCCCGTGATGCCATAGTGGGTTGCCAGTTCCCCCGCCATTGCCACCAGAGCAAAGCGTCGGGCCACCCGCAGGACTTGGCCGGCAGCGTCACCGGACACGGCGTCATCAACGAAGCCCTCAATGCCTTTCGCAATCGTGTCCGCCAAGGCCGTGCGGTCGGCCACGATGTGGCGCAGCCAGGCCAGCCCCGCTGTGCCGTGATACTTGATCGCAGCGTCCTTAACGGCCAGCGCCAGCGCTGCCGGCGTCGGTTGGTCGTGCAGCGCTTCGAACACGCCCATGCCTTGCCCCGCATCGGCGTCAATGTCAGCCAAGCGGATTTCCTGTCCCGCGTTCGCCTTGCGCCCAGCACGCGCCATCAGGGCGGTGAGCGATTCTTCACCAGCAGATAAGAACAGCAGCCGCCAGCGCGCCGATTGGCGAGCCGCACCAGTACGTGATGCCCGTGCCTTACCTTGGCCGTTCGCCAGCAGGTAGGCCGCTTCACCGGCTTCCTTCGGGTCGATCTGGCTTAACTCGTCCAGGATCAGCAATCCATCATTGTGCAGCGCCGCCAGCCCTTCCAGACCATTGGCAGTTGCGCGCCAAAGTCGTGGGTAGGCATTCGGATCGCCCCACACCGAAGCGGCCACTTTAAGCGCCGTGGTCTTGCCAGAAGACGAACCACCGCGCAGGTGAAAGCCACCCGAGTCTTCGCCGGCCACGTCAGCAAGCGGACCGGCAAACGCAGCAGATATGGCGAACACCAGGCGCGTATTGCCTGCCGAGAGTCCCGCTACTGATGCCCGCCATTCGTCCAAGGTGCCGCCCAAGGACAGCGCTGGGTCGATGGCGTGGGCGTTCTGGAAGACCACGATTTCGTCCTGTTGGCCGACGGACTCCGAAGGAGTCACATACACTGCACCATGCCAGCCCAGCCGCTCCACGCAACGCGCCCGGTTATCGACCGGCCACACCTGCACGTATGAAGCGAGCAAATCACGCTGCGCTTTGCCCGGTGCAATGGACAAGCCCCCACGCGCCAGCTCGCGGCGCATGTCCGTGCCGTCGCTTTGCAGCAGGTCCATTGGCATAGCCCATTGATGCCGCCTCCCGTCATCGTCACGCCATTCCAGCAGCCGGCCCCACTCGTTGCCGTTGGCGTCGCGCGTCCTTGCCACCACGTCAAGCCGTGAGCAAATCCAGCTTTCCGGTCTTTCGTTGCCTTCCTTATCGGTGCCAATGAAGTAGACACCATGGCTTGAAACGTCGAACCTTCCGCCACCATAGCTATGAGTCACAGAATCGGGGTGCAGGCGTTTTGCCTTCGGCTTGGGTGCTGGTGTAGCTTGTTCGGCTTCGTCGCCTTGTGGCGCTTCCTGTTTAGCATCAGACCCATTCAATACCGCTTCGATTGCTGCCCGCACTTTGTCCACCCCCATCTTCGCGACCATATCGTTTATGTCGGTTTCGTTTGTCGCCCGGTCGTTGCCGAACCTTGGGACCAGCAGCCGGCCATTGACCATATTGGCGGCCTGTGTGGCATGGTGGTCGGGTATTCCAGTGTCCTTGACTAGATCGGCTACCAGAACCAGAGTCGCGGTTGCGTAGCGCTTGCGCATCGCTTTCGCTACCGTGATCAGGTTGTTGCAGGACAGCGCCGCAACGCAGGCGTGGCCGCAAGCCTCGTTGACTGACAGCATGGTTGCCACGCCTTCGCCGATGAACAGCACCAGATCGGGGCTATCCTCCGGTAGTGGTTGAGCGGGCCAATAGCCGCCAGCCTTTGCCCCGCCGAAGATAGCCGCTTTGCGCCCGTCGCCGTCGATCAGCTCGCACGTGGTCATTGCGTCACCGACGAACACGGGAGCGATCAGCACGTCGCCAGTCAATTGCTCGCCACTCGACTTTGGCGCGTAGCCAAGAATCGAAGTGACGATAGATGCTTCAAGCTGGCGCAGATTGTCCACTGGCGCCACTGCCTTGCGTACCAGGTAGGGATTGTCGGCGCTCGCCGGTTTGCCGGTTTCCCACAGCGCTGCCGCGTTCTTTGCGGCTTTCGCGCGGCGTTCTGCTTCCTCACGCTGGCTGATAAGGCGCATGGCTTCGACCTTGGCCCGATTGGCTTCTTCCTCCGCTGGGCTGAGCGTGCGCCCCATGTTCGCGCGCCACGGCATGTTCAGGCCCGTCCGGTGATCACCGATCACGCCGGCTGGGACAGCGCCGTCGTGCAGTACGTACCATCCGGCGTCGTCCTTCGGTTTGCCATTACTGGAAAAGCGGTGCAGCTTACCGTCAGCTTTAATCACGTCTGGCAGAGTCAGGCCTGCTTCTACGATGGCGTCCCGGAACTGCGATACCAGGTCGAGCAATTGGCCGCACTGGTTCGTTGAATTAGTCCCCACCATGGCCCTCCGTTTGTTCGGAATCCTGTTCCAGCAGATAGACGCACGCGCGGTGAATTACGCCGCTTTCGGTTTGCTCGGCACGCATTATGGTTTTGATGCGGCTACCTTCCCGGCGCAATTCATGAATACGCGCCCTAGGGTCGTAGCAATCGAGAAAGCGCGAACCCTCGAACGTGGTAACGCTGCCCAGATTTTTAATTGCCGTCAGCAATCGCTGGCGCTGGGTATAGGTATCGTTACCGGGCAGTGCGGTCAGAATCGCGGCGAGCTGACCGACGCGGTTAGAATTGGCAGAGGCGCTCATTATTTTGCGCTCCCCGATTGGCGTTCGATGAATGCCTCTACCTCATCGGCGTTCCATACCGTAACGGAATCGCCGAGTTTGAAAGGCTTGGGAAAGCGGCCCTCGCGGACCCAGCGCCATACAGTCGTCGGGCTGACTGGAAGTTTGCCGGGCTTGCCCTTTGTAGTTGCAAGCTCGGCGATGCGGATAACACGTTGCGACATGAAACACCCCCTGAAAATGTTCCGCAACACGGTGCGGTACGGGGTGAATCATTATTGAGTCATCGTAAGTCGAATAGCAGGGTCGGTTAGCAAAACAGGCCCTGCTATTCGTGTCATAGGGGTGGGTCAGTTGAAACGGAAAAAGGGTGGGTTAGTTTTGAACACCTTTTTTAATCAATGACTTACGCGGTGGTTGGGTTAGGTCGGGGTCCGAGGCGCGCCACCCTTCCGGTTCCAGTTGGTGACGGTGCAAATTCGCTCTTTTGCTTCATTGCTTAATGCGCTGTACCTCGGGTGCTCATCAAGATATTTTCGGAGGGCCGTCCGAATGGCCTTTCCTGAATCGCGCGGATCGCCGTCTTTAGTAACCGCGTGCCATGCGTCATTCGCTGCCCGCAATTCTTCTGGCGACATTGGATGCTCGGCGTCCATATACGTGGGCGCCGCCAATAAATGCACAACAGGCTTTTGCAATTCAATGTACGGAGTGCTTTCCATTTCGCTTTTCGATGCTTTATTTGCTGCGTGAATTACCAAGGATCGATAAGAGGGAATGTTTTTTCCCTTAACCCATTTCAAAAATGCGGCCTGAGTAATGCGGGTTTTGTGCGGGATGATTTTTTCTGGATCGGGAGTGTCGGGAAAAGAGACTTCTTTTTCCCAATCGCCGTTGTGATCATTGTGCAGCTCGACAGCTCGCGAAAACGGTAACGTTCCGGAGCAGACCGCTTCAAGAATTGCACGCTGGCAAATCATGGCCTTCCGATGCTGTTCTGAATGAACCAAGCTTTTTATTTCGGTAATTCGTGAGCCAGGATGCTCGTATGGATCGATAGCCGCCCAGAGCATCGCTGCCTCTTCGATAGTCCAGATTTCAACGTTCAGCCAATCTTTCAGGTTAGGTAAATCGTCAGGAGTCACAATGTCCTCATCATATTTGGAGTCAAAGCGATAACGGCCAAAAATGGTTAGACTTGCACATGATGCATGTGTAACCACTGAGCCTATGCTGTCCCGCAAAGCGGTATCACGTCCGCTCCCGTCCGCAGTTTGTCCAGATAGTCCCCCCACTGCTGCATCATTTCTCGCCGCGCCGGCAGGTGCGCGGTTCGGTTGTAGGCCCGTCCATTAGGGTCGCGGACGGCGTGCGCGAGCTGGTGCTCGATGAGGTCAACCCGTACGCCCAGCACTTCATCCAAGATCGTGCGCGCCATCGCCCGGAATCCGTGGGCCGTCATCATGTCTTTGCTGTAGCCCATCGAACGAAGCGCCGCGTTGACGGTGTTTTCGCTCATGCAGCGGTCGTTAGTGCGGATGCTGGGGAACACGTATTTGCCATGCCCGGTCAGCGGATGCAACGAGCGCAGCACGTCAAGCGTTTGGCGGGAAAGCGGCACGATGTGGTCGAGACCCATCTTCATCTTTGCGCCAGGGATGCGCCATTCAGCGGCGTCTAGGTCGAACTCGGTCCACTCGGCGGCACGCAGCTCACCAGGACGGACGAACAACAGCGGCGACAGCTTCAAAGCCGCGCAGGCGTACGGATGGCCGCTATAGGTGTAGATTGCCCGCAGCAGTGCTCCGACCTCTGCCGGCTCCGTGATCGAGGCGTAATGAGTCTTCGGTACGGCGGAAAGTGCGCCGCGCAAGTCTGCCGTTACGTCACGCTCAGCCAAGCCGCTCGCAATCGCGAACCGGAACACCTGCCCGCACAGCTGCTTGATCTTGTGCGCCGACTCCACAGCGCCGCGCGCCTCGATCTTTTGGAGCATCGCCAGCACATCACGCGGTCCGATGGATGCGATGGGCAAAGCACCGATGATAGGAAACACGTTCCGTTCAAACCAAGCCATGTTTTTTTCAATCGTGCTTGCAGCGCGGTCGGATGCCACCTTTTTCAGATAGGTGCGGGCCACGCTTTCGAAGTCGTTCGATGCCGCCAGCATCTTTGCGGCGCGATCTTCACGCTTCGCCTGCATGGGGTCGATACCGGCTTTCACCAACTTGCGCGCGTCGTCCCGCAACTGGCGGGCCTCGGCCAGCGTGACAGTTGGATAGACGCCCAGCGCCAGCAATCGCTGCTTTCCGCCGAAACGGTAGCTCATGCGCCAGTATTTGCCGGCTTCCTTGACGTGCAGGTACAGCGCCAAGCTGTCTGCGTACTTGTCGCCGGCAGGCTTCCCAGAGTGCTTGACCTGTCGAACGAAGGTATCTGTGAGCGCCATGTTGGTACCTATCCGTTGGTGTTTTTGTAGGTACCGACAAAAGTACCATCAAAAACATGGGTTGTGGTAGCTTTTGATGGCACAGTGCAGCACAACAAAAAACCCGCGCTCTCTATGAGATTCGCGGGTTTCGGTATGGGATGGTATGTGTTGCTACAAGGTATTGGTGCCTCCGGCCGGAATCGAACCGGCACGCCTTTCGGCGCTTGATTTTGAGTCAAGTGCGTCTACCAATTCCGCCACAGAGGCTGCAAGCGCAGGCGCGCATCTTAGCACATGGGATGCCAAAA
>Ga0308170_10003911_pt1 | contig 11960 bp, 18 predicted proteins | sample PhyBR2_2_FD_202136 | JGI IMG/M metagenome (GOLD analysis project Ga0308170, IMG submission 202136) | Phyllosphere microbial communities from UC Gill Tract Community Farm, Albany, California, United States - DLSLSB.R2 | ecosystem: Host-associated > Plants > Phyllosphere > Unclassified | place... | reverse complement strand
AGTGGGGCGACTATGGCCCGCTGGATCAGATGCAGCTGACCACAGCCGCACGCTACTGCCAGCTCATCATGAAGGAGCAGAAGGAAGGGAAGGACTTTAAGGAAATCGACCTGCTGGCGCGCCAGTCCGAGCGCCACGCCCGGATCGGTAAATTCAGCAACGGCGGCAATGAAGCGGACCTGAACCCGAACGTGGAGAACCGCAACAAAGGCCCGCGTAAGCCCCCGGAAAAGAACCTGTTCAGCGACGAACAGATTGAGAAGCTGCAGGAAATTTTCCATAACTCCTTGTTCGGCTATCAGCGCAAGTGGTGGGAAGCCGGTAATAAGCACCGCATTCGCAACGTGCTTAAATCCCGCCAGATTGGGGCCACCTTTTATTTTGCCCGCGAGGCGCTGATCGATGCGCTGACCACCGGGCGCAACCAGATTTTTCTGTCGGCCAGCAAAGCGCAGGCGCACGTCTTTAAGCAGTACATCATCGAATTCGCAAAAGAGGCGGACGTTGAACTTAAGGGCGACCCGATGATGCTGAGTAACGGGGCGTGCCTGTACTTCTTAGGCACCAACGCCCGCACCGCGCAGAGTTATCACGGTAATTTGTACGTGGATGAATATTTCTGGATCCCTAAATTTCAGGAACTGCGCAAGGTGGCGTCCGGTATGGCGCTGCACAAAAAGTGGCGACAAACCTATTTTTCCACGCCGTCCAGCCTGACACACAGCGCCTATCCGTTCTGGTCCGGCGCGCTCTTTAACCGGGGCCGCGCTAAGGCGGACCGCGTAGACATCGACCTGTCGCACCCGAACCTGTCGCCGGGCCGCTTCTGCGATGACGGCCAGTTTCGCCAGATTGTCACCGTTGAGGATGCGGCGCGCGGCGGCTGTAACCTGTTTGACCTCGACCAGTTGCACCTGGAATACAGCCCGCCGGAATACCAGAACCTGCTGATGTGCGAATTCGTGGATGATCTGGCGTCCGTATTCCCTCTGCAACTGCTGCAGAAATGCATGGTGGACAGCTGGGAAGTGTGGAAAGACGATTTCGAAGCACTGGCGCTGCGTCCGTTCGGCTGGAAAGAGGTCTGGATCGGGTACGACCCGGCAAAGGGCACGCAGAACGGCGACAGCGCCGGTTGCGTGGTCATGGCTCCGCCCGCCGTGCCGGGTGGTAAGTTCCGCATCCTTGAGCGGCATCAGTGGCGCGGAATGGACTTCCGGGCACAGGCTGATTCCATCAAAAAACTGACGCAGCAGTATAACGTCACCTATATCGGCATCGACTCCACCGGCGTCGGCTGGGGCGTTTATGAAAGCGTGAAGGCGTTTTTCCCGGCGGTTAAAGAGTTCGTCTACAACCCGACCGTGAAAAACGCCCTGGTACTCAAGGCGTTCGACATCATCAGCGGCGGGCGGCTTGAGTTCGATGCCGGACACCTCGACATCGCGCAGTCTTTCATGGCAATCCGCCGCGCCACCACGGCCAGCGGCAACCGCCCGACCTACGAAGCCAGCCGCAGCGAAGAAGCCAGCCACGCGGACTTAGCCTGGGCGGCCATGCACGCGCTGGCAAACGAACCGCTGCAGGGTGAATCCGCCCACACACGCAACATCATGGAGATTTTTTAAATGAGCAAACGCAGGAACCGCACCCGCACGCAGCCCGTGCCGCAGCCGGATAACATGACCAGCGGGGCAGCGTCGGAGGCGTTTACCTTTGGCGACCCGATCCCGGTGCTGGACCGCCGCGAACTGCTGGACTACGTGGAGTGTGTTATCAATGATCGCTGGTATGAACCGCCCGTAAGCGTTGACGGGCTGGCGCGCACGTTCCGCGCCGCCGTGCATCACAGCTCACCTATCAGCGTAAAGTGCAATATTCTGGCGAGTACCTTTATCCCTCACCGCCTGCTGAGTCAGCAGGCGTTCAGCCGCTTTGCGCTGGATTACCTGATTTTCGGTAATGCCTACCTGGAGAAGCGGACCAGCCGCCTCGGTAACGCGCTGAAGCTGGAACCGTCGCTGGCAAAGTTCACCCGGCGCGGCCTCGACCTGGAGACATACTGGTATGCGCACTATGGCATCAGCACGGAGCCTTATGAATTCGAGAAGGGCAGCGTGTTTCACCTGATGGAGCCGGATATCAATCAGGAGATTTACGGCCTGCCTGGCTATCTGTCGGCCATCCCGTCGGCGCTGCTGAACGAGTCGGCTACGCTGTTCCGCCGCAAGTACTACCTGAACGGCAGCCATGCGGGCTTCATCATGTACATGACCGACCCGGCGCAGAGCCAGCAGGACGTGGACAACATCCGCAGTGCCATGAAAAGCGCGAAGGGCCCTGGCAACTTCCGCAACCTGTTTATGTACAGCCCGAACGGGAAAAAGGACGGCATCCAGATCATCCCGCTGTCAGAGGTGGCGGCAAAGGATGAGTTTCTGAACATCAAGAACGTGAGCCGTGACGACATGCTGGCCGTGCATCGCGTTCCGCCGCAGCTGATGGGGATTATCCCCAGCAACACGGGTGGGTTCGGTGACGTGGAAAAGGCCAGCAAGGTGTTTGTGCGTAATGAACTCATGCCGCTGCAGAGACGCTTTGAAGAACTGAACAGCTGGCTGGGTGAGGAAGTTATACGCTTCGCCCCTTACACTCTCGACCTGACAGACGACCGCCGCCCCGACTGATTCACCAGATACCCCACCAGAGCGCCCCAGCACCATCATGCGGGGCGCTCTTTTTTTTCGCCCTCAGACCTGACCTGATGCCAGCGACGCGCCAGCGGCCCGGAAATTGCGCCGCTTTCTGACCGTCTGCCCCCATCAGCGCGCGCTCGTAGCCCCGCCACGCCTGCCCGCTTTATGCAGTGGTTTTCATGCACCTGCATGACATAAACAAAAGCCCGCCAGTACTGGCGGGCCGGAGGGTAAACGATCCTTTTGGGATCATGCGGAATCATGCAGCATAGACATGCACTCACGCGCTCTGTCTCAGAACAGAGGCAGGCTGTCATCAGGCTGTACAGATTCATAGATAATCGCGCCGGGATGTTTAAGCCTCTGCAGATGAGTCAGACCCTGCGAAAGAGAAACCGGGGCCGTAAATTCAAACAAAAAAAAACCGTCAAAGGTACGGCCGAACCAGAAGCCGCCGCCGCTTTCTTTTGAGCGCTGGAAGAATACCCAGCCGCCTGGCACATAATCAGTCAGGTACTCCTCTCTGTAGACTACCTGAAAATCTGAATCGCTTCCGGCCATGACCTAACGCCTCGCAATCGCTCGTTGTTCAACCTTGCCAGCGACAAAATAAATTTTGACGCCAGCAACGTTATCAGTGCTGATACTGCCAGCTGTCGTCTTCCCATACGGACTGCAGAATATCCATAACGTTCTTTTTGTCATCGTCCTGCCTGACACCGCTCAGGACCACTCCGTTAGCACTACCCTTACGAATGCGAATGCTTGTATCGGGATAAACCGGCAGGAAATTTCTGTAAAGCTCAGCTTCAAGGGCGCTGAGAATGTCTTCACTGATTTTCGGCTCTTTGTTAATCATAATTTCAATATGCATAAGTCCCTCTCAATGGCGTTCGACTTCAGATTTAAATGATTTGGCCTTTCTAACCTCAGCCATCAATTCACCTGATAACTCTACTAACCAGTGAATTGCCATTTCCTTTTCTTCGAAATCGCACGTATCAAAAGCAACTTTTTTAAGAATAAAATCAATGCGCTGGAGTTTTATTTCCTCCAGAAGATGATCGCTCATTTGTCCTCCCTCGACGTAACAACTGTATATGCGTACAGTATAGTATGGTCTTAAAAATGTGAAACGTTTTTTACGTTCAATAAGGGCTTATCCTAAAAAAATATCGATTGGGTGATGTTTTCAACTCGTTATTTTAATTGGATAAAGCGAAATCATGAGGGACTTGAGCGGCTTCGCTTATAGCTGTTGGACCTGAATCAGCTCCATTTCCGCCATTTATCATCTTCCTGTAACCGCCCGTTCCGGTAGAAAATGCGCATACCCGCACCAGAATTAAGACTGCCCCCGGACAGAAGCAGGTTTGTTTCTTTATCTTCCCCGGTAAAACCCCTCACCCGCAGTTCTCTAACCAGAAGTGCCCGCTGACAGTCGTCAATTTCCTGCTTATAACTCTTTTTCTGGCGCGGCTTTACCACCCGGAGACGCGCCAGCAGTTCCCGGCGCTGTTTTCTGGTCATATTGTCGAAATCTGCCGGACCATACAAAGGCGTTTCACCCGATTCTATAGGTTCAACAGATACCGGATCGCCCCCTGAAATGTTCAGTTTTTCATCAGGGGGACAGTTATTGCCACGAGTCCAAGGGGCGCTTGCGCCCTGGTCGGCTGTCGCCTCCTGAACGTCAACGGCCTTACGAACCATTTTCCACTTCGTTGCGTGCGTGCAAATGCGGCCAGCCACTAACGGGGACCAGATGCCATAAATGCGGGTGCCGTGATCGCCGTAAGGGGTTGGCTCTTCGTTAAGCTCGTAGGCAGTTCTGACGATGTGATGTTTACGTGGAACCAGAACGCCGCCCTGTTTCATGATGTAGGTGGCAAAGCAGCCCACATCTGCAGCGGCCAGCACGGCGTCCAGCTGCGCGTTTTCAAGCACCGGCGCACCGGCCTTTTTATCGCTCTGATTTCTCAGCGCCTGACCGGCAAGCAGGCGCAGTTCCCGGTAAGCCTGGCGGCCCGGAATGCCAAAGAAGCGGAACTGCTGAACACGGTGAAGTGACGCCCACGCGCCTACGTTCTCCGCACTGTCACGCAGTGATTTGCCGGTTTCGGCGCTGATTTCATCTGACAGGCCACGCCCGTCGATATTCTTGCTAACGTATTTAGCGATATAACTGGTCGGTGAACCTTTGCGCGGGTTGATCAGCTCAGACTTAAAGCGCGGCCCGGTATTGCTGCCAAGCTCTTCACGGTCTTCACGAATGGCGAATTTCCGCAGCAACGCGGTGACTGAACGGCGCTCCTTTTTGCGCATGAAGCACAGCAGGTGCCAGTGTACGGTGCCGTCATGATGTGGCTCAGCAACCCGCACGCCATACCAGCGCATACCGGCTTTGTGCATGGCCTTGCGGAAGGCGGCAAACGTATCAACCAGATAATCACTGCTCTGGCGAACGGTGGCCGTGGTCCACTTCGGATTCGGTCTGCCGTTGTTAAGCGTTGCGTGAAAACGTGACGGGCAGGTAATGGTGTAAAACACGGCGCAGTCGCCGCGCATTTCCGCGATAAGCTCCAGCCCCTTAACGCAGGCCATCATTTCATTACGGCGGTGTGCCGGGTTGCTGCTACTGGCATTCACCACGTCTTCCATATCCAGCGTATCGCCTTCATCGCTGATCAGCTCATGTGAGCGGAAGAACTCCAGAGACTTCCTGCGCTGCTCACGCTTATGGATCACCGCTTCAAAGCTGACATAGGGGGATGCTTTTTTGTTGACCAGGCAGACAGCGCGCAGCTGCTCTTCACGCCATTCACAACGCAGCTGCCATAACTTGCGATACCACCAGTCAGCGCAAAGCATACGTGCCAGCGAGGCCGGGATCAGATCATATGGCACGGGCTTGCGGCGGCGCTTTTTGCGGCGTAGCTGCTCAAAGGCCGGGGGGATTACGTCCAGACGCATCGCTTCCGCTGCAACAAGTTCCCATGCCTGGCGGACCTGCTCCGGCGTCACGTCGTCACTGACAAACAGATGGCCGCTGGCCTTATCAAGACACATGCTCATGTGCGCTGCGACCAGCGTAGATAAACGCTTGACCTGATTCTGGTTCATTTCAGGCAACGCCAGCAGGCCGTCAAGCCCCTCATGACCGGCCATAAAACGGAATGAGGCTGAAATCTGGCTTTCGCGCACGCGGGCCAGCCTCTCAAGGCAGGGGCGGATAGTTTCGCGCAGGTAGCGGGAATAAGCCTGCGGCCTGCCGAGATTGTGGAAAAACTTAACGCGCTCCATGAGTGGCTTGCTGATGTGCGAAGGCTGGGCGCTGACATCGGCCACGATAACCAGATCGGGATTAAACTGCTGCTGTTCGCGGGCCATCTTTGCCCGGCTGACGATTCTGTCCTGCACAATTTCGCGCTGGACAGGATCGCGTGACTCATTGAAAAAGTAGCGGTCCCAGACCTGATCGCTCACTGCCTCACGGCGCAGCTGCTCCTGCTCGTTATCCGCAGCATAGAGAGCGATCAGGTTTGAAAGCGCGGACACCGGCGCAACCTCCGCCGGGTCCAGCTGTGGGTTTATTGCCTTTTTTGGGGCGTTCCACGGGTAAGCGAATACCTGAGCCATTACACCGCCAGACTCATGTGACGCGCCGCGATGATTTCCGGTGCGCGCTTGCCTTCACCGGCAGCCACGCCAACAGAGCGGGCAGCAGTGACTTTTGTCAGGTCAAATTCGCGGTAGATGCTGCGGGTAAAAAGTGTGTCGCTGTTTGAAATGATGACCGGGTTACGCTCAGAGATACCCAGCAGGATGCAGGCCAGCGAGTGCTGATCATCGTCACTGAACCCATCGGTGTGATAAGCGGTGAATGTGCCGTGGTACGGCGGATCGCAGTACACGACATCACCGGCACGAACCATGCTCAGGGTTTGGCTGTATCCCAGACATTCAAATGTCGCGCGCTGAGCCTTTACGGCAAACGCTTCGATTTCGGCCAGCGGGAAATATGGCTCTTTATAATTACCGTAGGGGTTATTGAATTCACCGCGCTTGTTATATCGGCAAAGGCCACGATAGCCATGGCGGTTCAGGTAGAGGAATTGTGCAGCACGTTCCAGCAGTGGCAGCGAAGCGGTGAAATTGAAGTCATTGCGAACTTTATAATAACTCTCTTCAGTTTTGTTCTGATTGAAGAGCGAGGCCGCCACGACAATAAATGGGCGCGTATGCTCTTTAACCTGGCGATAAAGGTTAATCAGATCGGGATTAACATCCGCCACCAGATAAGCCGGATAATCCGTATTCATCATGACAGCACAGGAACCGGCAAACGGCTCAACCAGACGATCACCGGCGGGCAGGTGTTTAATCAGCTCAGGCATTAAGCGGGACTTATTGCCCGCCCACTTCAGAATGGTGCTCATAACTCACCGCCTGCATCTGACTTTAAAGTCAGATCCACGGTTACATTGTTAAGCCTTTCGATGGAAAGCATGGCCCAGCTGCCTGCACCTGGTATCAACTTTTCAATAGGCAGGATATGAGTGATAACCACTATCAGCTCAGAACCGGTATATTCCCCATCCCATTCACGCAAGCGAAGAAAATCGCCGCACTTAAAGTCGCGGTCATTCTCTCTAAACTCTGCTTTTTTTTGTCCGCCTGACACGGCACTAAAAAAGAATGGGCCGATTTTTAAATCGTGAATCGTACTCATACCGCACCACCTTTGTAATGCACGCTTTTCAGCTCACTGACTTCTTTACAGGTCACGCAGAGGGAAACGCCCGGCAGTGCGCGGCGGCGCAGCTCCGGGATTGCTTCGCCGCAAGAAAGGCAGAAAAACTCACTCGCCCCTGCCGGGCGGTGAGTTGCGTTAGCCAGATTGCGCGCCAGTTCTTCCTGCACGCGCTGCTGTACCATGTCCATTGAATCAGCCATCAGTGCAGCTCCTGCGCCTGGTTCTCAAAGCGTTCCGACTCTTTGTCCAGCAACTCGATGATTTCCGCTGCGGACATTTCATTTTTACGGGCATAAATTGCCAGTGCGGCCAGACGGATAGAAACGGACACCGCATCATCAGAACGCTGCTCAGTTTTTGCCTTGCTCAGCAGGGCATTAAGCGCGTCGTCATCAGCTTTAAAATTACGGGTCTGGATATTTCGCATTTCTCTTTCTCCTGAATTCGGGCAAAAAAATGCCCGGCGGGTTTACGCCATTTAATTTCTTTGGGTTGATTAATTAGGTAACGTCAGATTCTTTGGAAATAAACTCACGACTGCTTTTAAGTGATTCATTGCGCTAATCAGCGCCGTTTTTTCGTCATTCGTCAGTTCACTGAAATCAACGCCGTGACGTTCTTTGCTGATATTAGCCAGGAAGAAAATTGCGCTCAGTGCGCGGCCATTCTGTTCAGCCTGGTGATCGCGCTTATTACGCATGTCTGCGATAAAGCGGTTTAGTTCGTGGCTGCAATCGCCGTACATCATGGTACGAAGCGCAGAGATATGATTAAGCGCACTGGCACGCTGCCCCGCGTTCATCTGAACAGTGATACTTTCAGCTTTGTAACCCATGATTCTTTCCTCTTACCCGTTAATCCTGCCAGCAGTTCGGCCTGTGAGATTGCCGGGTGCCAGCGCTTACTTGCTTTCGTTTCTATCCAGCCATGCCCTGATGCTGCTAACTGTGGGGGTGGCGACTGATTTTTTAAAAGCCTTACAAATACCGGCATAATTCACTTTTCCCCTTACTTATTTCTCTTACATTTTCACCACGAAAACGCTCACCATTTATCAGGGTAAAAAAGCCACTGCCGTCGCCTGAAATAGACGGGTAATAAAGCGCGACATTTTCAGCATCCACTGACATTTCCTTTCCGCGATAGCGAAAGAAATAGGTTAATTCCTGACTCATACCCCTAGCTCATGCCTATTGATGATCCGATTGCGCCTGCAATATCCACAGTTGACGCGATGGTAGGATTTGAATGAATACGCGCCTGTACAGCGAGAGCCGCCAGCATCATGCAACGAATGCCGGTATTAGCTGCTTCAACAATCCCGCGACGGCATGAGGTCGTAATGCTGGCTTGATTTGCCGCACTGGCAGCAAGCGTTCCGACCTGCGCGGAGGCGTTGAGCACGTAAGCGGAAAACTTTTCTGCAGCATGTTCATTCACTGGAACGCAAGGCAGACAGTGCAACTGCGCCAGCATCCCATCCATCAGAGTCGCGTCCTCGGTCAGATCAGTCAGCAGCAGCACTTCTGTAACAGTCAGTTGATGAACCTGATCAGGATTCAGCTTGTTGCGAAGCGTCTGCACTTTCATGCCAGCTTGCTGGGCCAGCTCCCGCATGTTGTGAGTCAGCGCAAATTTGCGGCAGGCGTCTTCATAGTGGTTATGGGTGGAAGTCTTAAAATCAAACATCGCTTTATATATCCCTATTCCGATATTGTTTTCAGGCGGCTCATGAAGTCCTCAATCGCGCACCAAACTCTTAGCTTGAGAACTTAACTTGATGCTCAGAGAGTGCGTCGATTGCTAAAGCAGCTACGTTAATCAAAACAAGTTCACGCTTGCCATCCTTACGAAGGCGGTGACGGTAAGAAGAAAGACGGCCATCGCCAAGCATGAGATCGATGGTTTTCAAATCTAAGCCTGTAGCTTCGCTGTAACGCTCTTTGGTCATGTGTGGAACCAGAAGCGTGATTGAAATGTTGTTTTGCATCATGCAATACTCTCAATATTTGCCTATTGATATCTAATTAAGCCCAACCAGACCTAATGAGAACCCGAATTCGCACTTCGAGGCTAATTTAGATCCGATATGGGGCACTTGTCAAACCCAATTGAACCCTAATGAGAACTATGGACTTTAATACAGGTGGTCAGAAAGTGGTGCAAAGGCTTCTTGAGGCTTACGGCTTTAAGACACGCCAAGCCTTATGTGACAAGCTCGGAGTGTCTAAAAGCACGATGGCTTCCAGATACATGAGGGATATATTTCCTGCTGATTGGGTGATTCAAGCATCAATCGAAACGGGGATTAATGTTGAGTGGCTGGCCTTTGGCACGGGGGAAAAGTACGCAAATGAGAACCATGTAACTTCTAAGGTTCCCAGTGCAGTGCTTGAGGATGGAGAACTAAATCCAGGTGAACCACTGTTTTACGACAAGCAGCTTTATCCAGAGGATCTAAATTCACCTTGCGTGCTCTTTGTTGGCAAAGGCAGATACCTTATGGACCAAGGCATTAAAGACATTTGTGATGGTTTGTGGCTGATGGATATAGATGGCAAAAAGTCGATTAGAGAAGTGATGCGCCTTCCTCAGCACAAAGTGAGAATCACCAATGAATCAGGTAGTTTTGACTGCCCTGTAGCTGACGTGAAATTCATTGGTTTAGTCACTCTGGTAATGCACAAAGGCTAACTATGAGCGTGCGCAAACTTCCTACAGGGAAATGGATCTGTGAATGCTACCCTCAAGGGCGCGATAGCAAACGAGTAAGGAAAACTTTTCCCACCAAAGGTGAGGCTGTTGCATTTGAGCAGTACATAACAAATGAGTCGGCAAGTCGCCCGTGGATCATTGAAAAGAGTGATAAACGGACCATGCTAGACCTTGCTGAACTTTGGTACACCTTACACGGCCAAAGCCTGAGCGCTGGCTTAATGGTATATCGCAAGCTCAAGCACGTTATAAAGGCAATGGGAAACCCAAAAGCAACCGATTTCACCGCTAATGATTTTGCTCATTACAGAAAAAAACGCCTCACTGGTGAGATTTTTTTAGACAAACGCTTTCCATATCCTGCAACCAATAGCACTCTGAATATGGACCATTCACATCTGAACAGCATGTTCAGCGAGTTAGGAAGGCTGGGTGAGTGGAACTACCCTAACCCACTAGAAAAGTTACGCAAATTAGTAACTACTGAGCGGGAAATGTCCTGGCTTGAGCAAGAGCAAATTTTAGAACTCATTGATATTACCGCCGCCCAGCTCACTTTGAACCGAGTGATAAGAGTCTGCTTGTGTACCGGAGCAAGATGGAGCGAAGCACAGAATTTAAAAAGATCTCAGCTAAGCCCCTACAAAATCACCTTCACTAACACCAAAAGCAAAAAAAACAGAACTGTACCTATCGATCGGCAGTTTTACGACGAACTCGCAAAAATTAAAACGGAGTCTTTATTTGAAGATTGCCATTACGGCTTTCTGCGAGCGATTAAACAATCCTCAATCGAACTGCCTAAAGGTCAGATGACACATGTTTTGAGGCATACTTTTGCCGCCCACTTCATGATGAATGGCGGTAACATTTTAGTGCTTCAAAAAATCTTAGGGCATCATGACATCAGTATGACAATGAGATACGCACACTTTGCACCTGAACACCTTGAAACAGCTATCAGATTCAACCCTTTGAACATGGCAAAAAATGGCGACGATTTGGCGGCAGAAATTAACAGTCCCTAGTATTCATTAGATGTCATTAGGTTCTTAACTAGTTGTTATCTAAGTAAATGTATGAATTTTATAGGTAAATATGAAAATCGGTCTTTTTTACGGTTCCAGTACCTGTTACACCGAAATCGTAGCGGAGAAAATTCGCGATTTTATTGGCGAAGAGTTAGTGACGCTGCATAACGTGAAAGATGACGACCCACGCCTGAGGCGATCTGGCCGCAGTTGCCCGCGCTGAATCTGCAAAACAAGATTGTCGCACTGTATGGCATGGGCGATCAGATTGGCTATGGCGAGTGGTTTTTAGATGCGCTCGGCATGCTGCACGATTTGTTGCAGCCGATGGGAGTACGTTTTGTTGGCTACTGGCCGCTTGAAGGCTATGAGTTCACCAGCCCGAAACCGCTGAGTGCCGATGGCTCACAGTTTGTGGGTCTGGCGCTTGATGATGTGAATCAGTTTGAGGTCACCGATGAGCGCGTTGAGCAGTGGTGCGAGCAGGTGTTAACCGAAACCGCCGGACTGCTCTGACGGCCCTTCTGCCGGTGTCGAACCGTAGCCTGAACAGGTGAGCGGCTTTAATCGCTCTTGCCTGTCATTATTGAACCGCAGTGCAGGCAGATGAACGGCTTCAGACGCTCTTGCCTGCACTGCTGCCATTAATGCCGCGCCGGGCTGAAGCAGCAGGCGCGTAACGCCCGCCATTCGCCAGGCTGCATATTGTCCTGCATCAGCCACCAGCGCAGCGTGGCACCCTGTTCGCTCTTCGCCACCAGC
>Ga0308170_10003906_pt1 | contig 11969 bp, 17 predicted proteins | sample PhyBR2_2_FD_202136 | JGI IMG/M metagenome (GOLD analysis project Ga0308170, IMG submission 202136) | Phyllosphere microbial communities from UC Gill Tract Community Farm, Albany, California, United States - DLSLSB.R2 | ecosystem: Host-associated > Plants > Phyllosphere > Unclassified | place... | reverse complement strand
GAGAAGGGTCGCGTCGCTGCCCAGTCATGCATGGCCGCGACTCGCAGCGAGCTTCATCACTTGCCGACGACATTAGATGGCGGACTGGCGGACTTGCTCTGATCTCCGAATACCCTCGGTCAAAACCCCGCCGTTGCCGGTGACCGGTGTTGCCGGACTGAAGATGGACCGAGCAAAGGCAATACCCGCGGCCCATCATTGCGCCACCGCCACCTCATCCCACCCCATCCCCCCTCGTGCTCGGCGGCTCGCAGTATTCAATCACCGAGCCATCCGAACCGTTACTCACCTCCATCCAACACACTTCCTTGCTGCCTCCGTCGGCACCTGCACCGAGGAGTCCGAGCCGGCAGCTGGCTCCAGCGAGCGTGTCATCATCATGGGGACCCACAATACCATCCCCCCTCGCACCGACTTTGACCGAAAGGGGTCCTGGGGCGCTCCTCCAGCTTCGCCATTCACATACCCGCCCACGATCCCCGGCAGCTCGAGCTCGTTTGGCGGTCATACAGAAGGTGCCAACAGCGGGGGCAGTAGCGGATACGACCAAAGTGGAGAAGAGTATAGTGTGGGCGTCAAGAGGCAGCGCCGCGATAGCGAAGTGATGTTTGGCTTGGCTGAGGAAGTTGGAGAGAACAGGTGGGCTAGGCATGTGTGACTGCAAGGAGGGTGGGCTGATACTAGACCTCTCGCTATCACGTGCGCTCCGTGTCGCGCGAGAAAGATCAGTATGCATGCTCTACCCTTCACCCAGATCGGTGTATGGCTGATGCGCAGAATGCGACTCGAAGAAGCCCGTCTGCAACAACTGTGCCAAGTGAGTGTACGGGATTGAAGACGGATGTATTGCTGACGACAGAAATCCGACTGAGTGTTATTACCCTCTCAAACTCAAGCCGGGTCTTCGCCCAGGAACAGGGACCGATATGGTCAAACGTCTCGAAATGCTCGAGGACCGTGTGCATCTACAGGAGACCCGGATAGCCGAGCACGAAGCCCGCTTTGCAACGCTGTCGGCACTCAACAACAATAACAACACCCAGGCCCAACTACCCCCACAACAACACCATTCCTCCCTCACACCGCTGCTCGCTCTTCCGCCCATGCCCATGTCCACGCCATCCATGACACAGCCACTGCCTGACCTCAGCGGGCCGGGATCCGCCGGATTGGAGTTCGTCGCGCCAACTGCAAACTCCTTCGGACCCAGCGCATCGCCATCCGGTCTCAGCACAACCTCGTTTCATGATCCTATGGTTCTTCCCTCCCAGGATATCGTGTACGACATACTGAACCTGTTCTGGACGCACATACATCCATGGGCGCCGATCCTCTCGCCCACGCCCCTCCCGCTCCATCCTCCATGGAACATTGTCACGCATGCCATTGTCGTCGTGACTATCCGACTATCGAATGACCCGCGCTTAGAAGGCAAGCACGAGCAGTACAAGCGTTCAGCCAAGCAGCACGTCTTGGCGCACGCTATCGAGTCGACATCGATATCGTCCGTACAAGCCCTGGCCCTGCTCGCGCTCGACCTGATCGGCACGGACCAGGGTCCCTCTGCGTGGGGAATCTTGGCTCTCTTGACGCGGTCGGCCGTACATCTTGGCCTGACGACCGAGGACGACAGCACCAGCGGATCAGCGAATGGAAATGGGTTCGCCACGCCCAAGGCGCCCGCGCCTAGTCTCAGTCGAACGAGCATCATCCCCCCACCGGCAGATTGGACCGAGGATGAGGCGAGACGGAGACTGTACTGGCTCATTTTCTCGCTGGATCGGTACGCGTGCGTATCGACCGGGTGGGACTTTGCTCTGCCGGACTTCGACATCAGCCGAAGGCTGCCGTGTGCAGATGAGCTGTGGATTGGAAATGTGAATGCTTAGCCGGGGCGTGTCCGAGAGGCCGAGAGTCCATGAGACTGATACGCAGGAGTGGTACATCACCCCTACGTTCCGACCCATCCCTCACCTCCTTTCCCCGCACGAGCATACCGCCCTTTCTCCTTTCGCTTACCTCGTCGAAGCGCTTGATCTGTGCGGACGGTCGCACACGCTCCAAAGCCAGACAATCGATCCGTCTGATTCTCGAGCCGTGGACAGGCGTAGAGATAGCAGTGTGACGTTGACAAGTGCCGCCAAGAGGTGGTTTGGCGACCTACCGTTCAAGAACCGGCAACAAGATGCTATGACGTTGATGATTGTGAGCTCTGAGGTCCAAATCATGATTCAGCTGACGTGCAGCAAGCGATTTATCATGCGTGAGCTAGCGCAGTTCCGAAGAGCGCTGTCAGCTAACGGTCAGCACACTTCTCAAGCTGAACGCATATTACGCCTACCCTGCTCTGTCGAACGGTGATCCCGTCGAGCCGTACACTTCGACTTGTCTTACGTCTACCAAAGCTATGGTTGCGTTATGTGGCGCTGCCAGGGAGATAGGGTTTGCTCGGTCCAGCTCGCCCTTGTTCGTCTGGTCTTCCTGGGTTGCAGCGAGAGTGCTCTTCAGTACGTCGCCTCTTCACATTTGCGATTCCTTGCCAGCTGACTTCCAGTCCATGCGTTCTTGAATCACCGCGATGGCCCAGACGAAGACTTTGACGCGATAGTCGGCGCCTTGAAAGAACAAGCACAGTACTGGTCTCTCGCCAGTGAGCTGCTACAGCACCTCGGTATGGCTAAGCTCACGCTCAGACCAATATGTGCGCCTGCTCGAACGCGCTCGACGCAAATGGCTGCAAGCGACTTCCGGTACGGACCCAAGTCTCCCCGACGCAATCCATGTACTGCTCGATTTGCGCCGGACGGCATATGGTGCTGTGGCCAATAGCTCCGAGACGCCCTTCCATTCGCCAGGGGAGTTCAACCTCAATCACCTGCCGGCATGGGCGGTGCAGCCACTGCTTGGGGATCTGCATAGCTGGTTCGATTTGCCGGCGGGGGTGTTCCAGGACAATTTCTGACGGGGGTGAGGGGGTGGGAGAGCGTGTGTAGTGCTTCTCAGCCTGATCTGCTTGTGGAATCCATTTCTGGGCACCAACTTCCGCGAGTCGGACTTTCGAGACTGAGTATCACCTGCCTTGTCAAGGCAATCGCTGAAGCATGATCAGGCGAGGTCGACATATGCCGCGTGACAAGCAACAGTAGCCTGTCCAGGTCGCGAAGCTTGCGATCGTGTAGCCAGTCGTATATACATGAGAAGTAGAGAAATAGGCAATATAATGATGAGATGTCAAACAACGTCCGGGCCGCCCCCTCGCCTCCTACGACATGACGAACCCAGCCCCACCTCGCAAGATCCTGCTGACGCTCCTCCAGAACAACGCCTCGGCCGGATCGAGCTCCCCTTCCTGCTTGACCAACCACGCCTTGAACCTGACGACATCCCCGTCCCGCACGCCCTCCCGGTCTCGCATACGCCGCACGACGACCTCGACCGCGTCCCGGGCAGCCGTCTTAGTATCGACGTCCATGCTCTCCGTCGTCACCGCGCGGTGCCACCAAGTCCTCAGCAGGAGCATCACGGCCCGCTTGCCGCTCTCGTCCGCACGCCACGAGTTCGTGCGTCGGTCGGCGGACATGGCCTCCTTCGTCCCCTCGATGAGGAACGACCAGCCGACTTCCCGCGCGCCCCACGTCGAGTACACCTCGGACGTGACGAGCAGGCCCGTGCGCTTCTCGTGCGCCTCGGCCACGCGGCGCGACAGACTCGCCATGAACAGCGAGGTGTACGCGATGGAGAGCAGCGTGTCGGTCTTGGCGCGCGCGAGGTGTGCCGTCGGCAGGTCCGAGTTCGAGAGAAGGGTAAGGGCGAGCTTGTACTGCTTCACGGCCGACTCGAGGAGCTCCCACGCCGTCTGCGCGAGGGCCGACGAGGGGACCAGGCCCGCGGCGACCTCGTCGTCGGGCGTGAGGGAGATGACGGACGCCTTTCGGCTCCATGCGGATGTCCCGTCCGGGCCAACGAGCGGGGCAGACATGGAGGACAGTCGGCGGTTTCGCGGGCCCGGCGACGCCGAGTGCTCGGGCAGCCACGAGCCGCGACGGGCGGACGGCACGCTGTGGCTGATGGAGAAGCGGGCGTGCGCCGGCGAGGGGGAAAAGCTGTACAGCTCCTCGCCCTCGGGCATGGCGTCGAGCCCTGATCCTTTGCGGGAACTGGATCGGGCGCTGTCGCGTCGTCCGTCACCCGCGAGGACCCGGCGCGCGTCGACGGGGCTGAGCGGCGCGGTGCTATCCTTCCGGGTCGGGTGCGAATCTTTGCGGCTCGACGGGTCGTTCTTCCCCAGCGTGGGCAGTCCCGCCAAGTCCTCCTCGCCGGATCCGCTACCCCGGGACGATCCGTTCTTGGACACCGACTTGGAATCATCGTCATGCCCTTCAACCCCCTTCTCGTCCTCGTCCTCCTCCTGGATCGTCGACTCGACGCTGTCGGTCCGCTTGCTGAGCTTGCGGTTAGCGGCGGCTGCGCCCGTCGAGCCCCGGATCCGGCTCGCCGGCCGGCGTTTTCGCCACACCAGTCGAAGCAGCGAGGCGTACAGCAACTTGGCGTCCCCAACCTGCCGGACCGCCTCCCACGCGAGCGTGGACGCCGCGGCGCCCTTGGAACCCTTGAGCTTTGCTGCACGCTCGCGGCACTCGGTCGCGAGCAGAGTCATGTCGGACATGAGCGAGCGGAAGTCGTCTTCGTCGAGATCCGTGCCGAGGACGAAGGTGTGTCGCAGGCGTTCGAGGGACGAGCGGCCAGACGCGAGCTGCACCCGCGTGATCAGGTTGGCAGAGGACGACGACGACTTGACCCGCGCGGCAGCGGCCACCGTGGCCATGTTGGACGCCTGGTCCAGCGCCTGTTCCGCCAGCTCGCAGTGCGCATCGACGGTGGGCAGGTCGATCGCGAGCGACGAGACGGTGATGGCGGCGCTGGACAGGGCTAAGAATGTCTCGGCCATGGCCGGGGCCTGCTGCGCCGCTTCATCCTTCTTCATCGCCCGGATTCGATCCATCTTGTCCCCCGCCACGTCCTCCATGAACGCCAGGGCATCCCGGGCCAAGGCGCCGATTTTCCCGTCCCAGATCTTGTGCTCGTCGTCGGCCGCATCGTCGTTTTCGAGCAGGATCGCACTTAGCAGAGCACACGCCTGCGCGAGGGTCTCGCGCGCCGAAACAGACTGCGGCGCAATCTCCACGAGCTTGCGCAGAGACTTGACGGCGTCGGTGAGCGACGCGGTCGCCACGCGCGGGGGCTGGTAGTTTGTCGCGAGCTGGATGAGGACTTTTGCCCGCGCGAGCATCGCACGCGCATTGTTGGGCTTGTGCGAGAGCGAGCTGTTGAAGTAGTCGATCGCGCGGTTCAGGTGCTTGTACGCCTTTTCCGTGCCAACCTTGTAAGTGTTTGCCTTGGTCTCGTGGCCGAGTCCGGCTGCGATTAGCTCGTTCGTTAACCCATCTTCTCGCCCGACCCACCCTCCATGCACCCCTCGTACGACTCCATGGCGTTCTTGCTGCTGCGTCGGCTGGCCTTGCTGACCTCGCTGGTGCGGCGCGACGGGTGCGTCTGGTTGCTGGACTCGGAAAATGCTACAGAGCTCTTCTTGCCCGCGACTTTGAGCGGCTCAGGGGAAAATAGGTCACGTCCCTCGCCGTCGAGGTCGTCAGGCGATCCACTGCCGATGGGCGAGACGGGCGGAGTGGGCAGTGCGGTCGAGACGGTCAGAGTATCGTTTGACGGTGGGAGACACATCGAGCGCTTTTTGTCGCAAAGGCGATGGAGAGGCCGGCGCGCGGGCGCTAGCAGAGGTGGTGAGTATCGGTGCGCGGGGGGAGGTGGGAGACGCGGGACCCGAGAGCGAGTAGTCCGAGGCGAACAGCGAATTTGCGGGGGAGGACGGCATCGCGGGCAGGCGATCGGCGGAGGTATTACTGTCAATTAAGGGTCGAGCGGGGCAGGGGTTTCTAGCGCTCCCGCGGGTCGTCGACGCCTGCTTGTTGGGTGCGGGCGAGATCTGTGCGATGTGGAGTTGGCTCGAGGATGCTCAGGTAATACCAGGCGTGGGAGAACGGTGGGGGGTGTACCTCGTCGTGTACTTCCGCGAGACCACGGGGAGTGCCAGATCCAGTCGCTAGTGCTTATATCGTCGTCGATACTGTCGACGTCAATGTCGTCGTAACGTGCGATGGGAAAGCCAGGTGAACACCGGGAAGACAAAGTCTCAGCGCTCTTTGTATGTCTAGTGCAAGTCTATATCTCTCTATGTACTCTGCTGACAGCACCGGTGACTGTCGCGAGGATCGGCGCCGCCGTCGTTTCCCTGGCGAGAGAACACTAATGAGGCCGCGAGACACACCACCGCAGCGCACCCGATCTTGCCTGACGTTGATCTCTCTGCCCATCCCATGGGCTCGGTCGACCAAACGGTGCTAAGCGTGAGACAAAGCTTACCGTTCCTGACCCATCGAGCAGACTTGCCCTGTTCGGAAGGCGGCCGGGTGGTGGTGGGCCGTAAGAGGCAAGAGAGCAGGAGATGGTGCGCGGGACCATGACGAATGGCTTGACACGGCGTCGCCGGGCAAGGGTCGTCGCCGACGATGATACGCTGTCCGGCGAGGCCCTAAGGGGTAGAGGGGTAGGGGCATCCCTGCATAGCCATCCCGAATTGGCTTGCCGTGGCGCCACGTACTTCCCGAGTGGCCGAGCTGGACGCCCTTTGACTCCAGATAGCATTCCTGATTCCCTCGAACACACGGAATATGATCGACAACAAGCGTTAGGGCCTCCGCGGAGGCAGCCATGGGAGCGCGAGCCTCTGTGGTTCAGAAGGTTAGGCTATACAGGGACGAGCTTTAGAGTTGGCGTATGACCCGAATACTGTTCTGTTCGACGCAATAGGCAAAAAGCGTCCGGCGGAGGCAACAGCTGAGGCACGTCGGCGATCGCCGAGAACAGTTCCCGTTCGTAATGCATTACAAAAGCTCCTAATGCACAAAATCGTATTGACCCGTATAATCGTATTGACCCGTATTGCCCATGCACGATCCGCTCGCTCAACGAGCATCCCACGACCGATTCTCAGGACCTGGCAGTGGCGGACACCGCGCGGGCATACCGCCAGCCAGTGCCGCCCAAGTGCAATAGTCCCTCCGCTTGGCCACCATACGCCAGATCCACCCGACCAGCGCGAACGGGCGACCTCTGGACCAGTGAACTACCGTCAGCTTGAGCTCACATGGACATGATCCGCCGCGCTGCACGCACCGACCCAGATCCGTATCACCGGCCAGCGCAGGATGGTATGGTGCCACCGGAACCAGCTGTCGTCGTATGCCACCTGCACGCCCGGGTTCATGTATATCCGGGGAGGGCGGGCCGGATCATTGTACAGTCGGTGCAGATCATATGACCATAAGAAGCATTCCGAGTGATCGCATGCTTGGATGCCCGATGAGCGGAACTTGATCGGGAGGGTGAGCTCTGGGGAGGAGACGGAGCCGGGATAGGTGTCTTGAGTCAGTTTGTGCACCAGTATGCGTGAACGCGAAGGCAGGAATACGACCATGAGGCGCCGGACTCACCATCGTCAACCATCTTCCAGCCACGTTTGATGGGGGAGGTGCTGTTCTGAGGGGCGTCGCCATTATGGTTTTGTGGGCGGTACTTGTATGGGCCTGCCTGAAAGACGACGACACCGTTCCAGCACGCCGAAACGGGGAAGGGCTTGTTCGCGCGCAGTAGGTCAATCGAGACGGGGTCGTCGGTATATGGCCAGTATGGGCGAAGGGGCGCGCCACATATGTCACGAGCGACCCAAGTGTCGTACAGCCCTGCGCGTCAGTCACCGCATGATCTCGACTTTATTGCACTACGCACCTGGCGCGGCGAGGTCTATTCCGCAGGCCATGTCGTACTCGTCTGCTGTGCCATCTTCCCTCTTGACCCCTCCCGCCTCGTCGTTGCCGTCCACCTTTGTCCCGATGAGCCGAACGAGATCCTCCCACTGAAACAACACATCGTTCAGAAAAATGATCTTGTCGTAGTCTTGGTAGTTCTCCAACCGGACAGCCGCATCGGTTGCTTGTAACGGCTCGAGCACCCTGTTCCGCGCCTGAGCCAAATAGCGGATCCGTTCCGGCGATGTCGGGTAAGGCCACCACCGTCGTTCGTCCTCCGTCGCGATGATCCGGTGAGCGATGTGGAGGTTTGAAAGCGTCGTGTTGAGCGTGTCCAGGTATGTCTTTGTCTTGTCGACCGAGTTGGACTCGTATATCGACACGAAGACGTTCTCGCGTCCGACTGCGCGTCAGCTGGGACCCAGGCAGATATACATTGGCACGTGGGCGAGAACGACAGAGGTGCACAAGGTAGATGCAGCCGATGGACGTACGGTGGAATATCAGCCTCTCCAGCTGCTCGGACCACCGACCGAGGATCTCCTCGTTGTTGTAGAGATTTGCGCCGATGAAGTATTTTTGGACCGGTAGGTCCGGCATCGCTTCGACCGGTGTGCGAAAGCCCCAAATAGCAATGACCACGATGAGAATGGACGTGACGGCGAGGGAGATTGTTTCGGAGCTGGAATGGGCTGCGTGGAACTTCTTGTTCTTGTTGCCCATTTGAACAAGCAGACGGATCCAGTTCGACAGCGTCCAACCGAACATGAACACCAGCAGACCGATGTAGACATGTATCGTTGTTGGGAAGGGGTACGCGAGGAAGACGCCGATGGTCCAGCCAACGGAGACGAACACGAGGCACGCGATGATGGGGTCGAAGCGGCGTTTGGGCGTGCGCGCGGTGTTGGGTGGTGGAAGGGGTGTGATCATGGTTGAACTGCTATCCGGGTCGACTTCGTCTTCATCGTCGCCGGAATAGTCTGGCGGGTCCTCGCCCTGTGGATCCGCCCATGGCTCCGAGGGGCGTGAGGGAGGAGAGAAGATCCCACGTGAGCCGCTACGTGTCCCGCTGCCCGATCCGAATATGCTCGACATTAAGCCTCGTGCTTCCGGAGCTGTTGAGGTCGAGACGCGGCGGTCGAGCAGTGGGTGGTCCTCCGTCTCTTCGTCCTGTGTCGATGGCGGCCAGAGCGATAACATGCGGCGCCAGGCACCGATGCGCGTCGTTGACGAGCTCTCGGCCGGATTGAAAGGCATGACGGGTCAAGTCAATAAAGTCACCATCGAAAATGGAGCAGTGCAACAAAGGTTGATTGATGCTTGGCTAGGGTGCGGGCGGTGGCGGCCGCGCGCGTGGTTCGCGTGAGCGGAGAATGAATCAGGGCACTACGCGGTTTATCCGAGCCCCTACCCCAGGCTGCGGGTTTCATGACTTGCCTCAATCGGATCTCTTGGCTCCCGCCGGTTTGACCTTTACCATCATTGTACCATAAACTCGCATTACACGGCACGGGGCTCACATCTCCTTGCACCCTTGTATATCTCATCGCCTCTTAATCCCACACGTGCATCTCAGGCGTCGGGATGATCGGAGGGCCCTCCACCGCGACGGCCGTGCTCTTTGCATTGGCCGTCATGGCTGCCTATCTCATCACCGGCTCGTTCCTTACCGACCGGATATCCCCTCCACTCTTCTTCACCGCCGCACTCGTGCTCATCGCGTCGGCTCTGAACCCCACCGCCCTCGCCGCAATAGTGTCGGTCGCTTTCGGACTGACGGCGACAATCGTACATGCACTGGATCACATCGTACGTTGCAGTTTTTGACGATGACGGATGCCCGGGGGGCAGGCTCGGTTACGGTCAAGATGTGAAGTCGGATACTGATCTTCAGCACGGTAATTGTGGGGACGACTACAAGGTGCTCATCGGCGGTCGGACATACCACAAGGACCGGTTAGGGGACTATGGGTGGTACCGCCAGTGTGTGCAGAGTGCCCAGGCGTGGTGGATCATGGTCGTACTCACGTGAGCTACCGGCGAAGACTGCAGAGGACTCGCTGACTCCAGGGTGCTGTGGACATCGGCGTTGCTCGTGAGTGTCAAGGTGTGGGTGGGACAGTGCCAGGCGGAGAAGGGGAAGATGCCTGGGCCTGTGGGAACGGCTGACACGGATGACTAATCTGCAGGTACATCTCGTCCAACTCTCCCCTTTCCTCACCAGGCGGATCGCTCTGCCCGATGCGCAAAAGGATCCACTCTTGCCTCAAGAGCACGTAGAATCAGGACAAATCGCTCCGATACATGAGGTCGGTGCCGCCCAAAGCGTACACGAAGGTGTGCGAGTACGCAGCGCCGTATGAAGGGTTGTGACGAAGAGAGGATCATCTCGTGTGTCTGATGTATGTATAGCCGTGTCTTGGTCGCAAAGCATGCATCCAGCTTGCTTCGCTGTGCACCCACTATGTCCAACGCATTACACGCATGCCTAGTCGTCGGTCGCCATCGACTCGACAGCGATGTCCTCGCCGCATATGCTCTGCTCGTACGATCTCATGGCACACGGCCTCCGTAGACAAAACTGTGAAATAGCGGGACAAAGGCGGGAAAGAGGTGCAGGACTTTGACCGCGTAGATCAAGCTTACGTATACATCAGGTACGTGATCGCACCCCTGGGTCGGGTCTCGAGCCTAAATGCGGGATTGCCACGCGCGAGCGAGCGATGCGGGAGCAATCCGGCGAGATCAGCACGCGACCCCGAGACCCGCTCAATCTCCGGGCGCAGTTTAGCCGAGACTGTTCCCTGTCCAGAGGGGGGATCACCGGCTTTGGTTTGATCACGTCGCCATTTTGCTTTCGTAGGCCGGCCCAGCTGGTTGCGGTTGGCTGACTGACTGACTGACTGACTGACTGGCTGATATCTTGCATCATCCTCCACTACAAGATTTTTGCAGGTTTTGCAGACCGGCTGACAAAATCACCATCAGCGCGTCGGTTCGACTGCATGTACCATACTTGACTTGACGAGGCGAATTTCTGTTGTACCATTTCTTATCGCCCGATCCCCACTGTACAACGCTTGTACATCATCAGCGCTCATCAATCGTTGCCACCAGTCGCCAAGCGCCCTCGAGACCTTGAAAAAAAAAACGGATCACTCGTCAGACTCGACACGGACGCTCACTCTTCCTGAACCCTACACATCATGCCGCTGCACCCGGTGCCCATCATCATCGGCACGACCCTCGCCGTGATCGGCGGAGGCATGGCCTTCAAGAAGGTACGTCCGGTACTTCCAGCTGCCCTGTCGACCTCGAGCACCTAGTATGTCTGGGCTTACGCTGACATGCAGTTCGTATACGACCCACACCTTGCGCCCTGGGTCGATGCATTCATCGCGGCACACACACCCTCGCGTCAGAACGAGTCCCGGCGAGCCCACTCCGTCTCTGTCGAGCGCACAGGCCCAGCCTATGCACGCAGCACCGCCAGGCGAGACCGCGGCGTTGAGCTCCGACGTCGGAGGGTATCAAATGAGAACGATGACAGTCGCGAGCCGCTCCTATCACCAGCGCACGGCGACCCCGCCACAGCCGGTCGAGTCGATACGTACGAGCCGTACATGCCGGCTCCTTCCTCCTACGCACAGCCACAGGCACCGCTCCGGCGGTTCAGCAGAGACCGGCCGTCTTACCTCGATCTCACCACACCCCTCGATCGGCCGTCGTCGCCTCAGGACGCCGAAATCCGCGAGGTCATTTTCAACCAGCCTCCCACGCCTTCACGACCGGCCTCTACGCCGGCCGTCATGTCGGTCAATGTCTTTCACCCCTACGGTGCCACCATACCCGACATCATGACGTCTCCTCCGAAAACCCAGATTCACCCACCTCAACCTCCGCTGCTCGAGGCGCCCGCCTCCCCGCGATCTCAACCCGAGTCCACCGCGTTTTCGTTCCTGTCCCTCTCGCAGGTATCGTCGCCTGAAGCGCCGTACGCGATGCTGGGGAGCATGGCCGCGAGCACAAGTTTGGGGCAGTCGCTGGACCAATGGGCAGCTGTCCCCCGCTCGTCCGAGCGAA
>Ga0308170_10003905_pt1 | contig 11970 bp, 9 predicted proteins | sample PhyBR2_2_FD_202136 | JGI IMG/M metagenome (GOLD analysis project Ga0308170, IMG submission 202136) | Phyllosphere microbial communities from UC Gill Tract Community Farm, Albany, California, United States - DLSLSB.R2 | ecosystem: Host-associated > Plants > Phyllosphere > Unclassified | place... | reverse complement strand
CGTGGCAGGGGCTCGCCGAAACGCCCGGGACCTGGCTCAACCGACAGGCCGAGGCGCAGGGCTGGCTCGCGGGCGGTCGCGTCCAGGCGCACGCGCGCGGCGCGCTGCTCGCGCTGCGCTACGATCCGACCGCCGCAATCAACGGGGTCGCCGACTATGCACGACGCAATCTCGACGGACTGAAGCGCGCGGGGGTGACCGCGGTTGATACCCGCGGCGTCGCGCGGCTCGCCTATCTCGGCCATCATCTGGGGCTTGGCGACGCGATCCGCTTCGTACGCGACGGCGGCCTCGCCGGCGCGCACGCCAAGAGTTTGCTCGACGCGCAGATCGGCAGCGCCGCGAGCAGCCGCAAGATTGCACAGGCGGGCAACGCCACCGAGGCGCATCGCGACTGGATGCTGGTCTATCTCGACCGCCGCGTCCGTCCCGAAGATTTCTCGACCGCGCCCCGTCAGTCTTTCGGATAGGTAATAGTGCGTATAGGATACGTTACAGGATATTAAAGCGCAGAGCCCAGAAAGACGAGGCCGGAGGGGCAGCAACGCCGCCGGTTTTCTTTGGGGGACGTTCATGTCGAAGATTACCGCCGCTCTGGAAGACGCCGTCGCTACCGTTCTTGCCAACACACCAGCCGCCGATGCCGTCCAGACCAACCGGCAGCGCGTTTACGCCGACCGTGCCTTTGCGCAGATCCTCAAGCTGATCGCGCCGCGGATTCGCCATTTCATTCGCCAATACGGCCTGACCGCGCACTGGGACGATGCCGAACAATGCTGCGCGATCGGCGTGCACCGCGCGATCCAGGCCTATGATCCGGCCAAGGCACAGTTCACCACCTTCGTGAACTGGCAGCTGCGCGGCGAGCTTCAAGGGCTGCGCTTTCGCCTGATGACCGATCAGCGTCCGTCGGCGCGCAAGGTCGCGGCCGTCACCGTGTCGCTGAGCGGGCTCGCCCGCAACGAGGACGGCGACGAGGCGGGGCTTGAGGCAATGCTGATCGACGACGGCGCGCTCGAGCGCACCGAGTCGGCGGCGTCCGCCTATCTCGCCGGAAAGACGCGCACGGTGCTGATCGACCGCTATCTGGACCATCTACGCACCGTTGGCCTCGAGCAGCTGCAGCGCCGCGCGCGCGCCGCCGAGCCCAAACGTGCCGCTTTGCCGGGCCAGCCCCGGTTGCGCGCCACGCTGTACCCGGTCGACCCCGCCGAACTCGCCGCACTCGAACAGAAGATCGTCGAGCACCGCGACGCGATCGAGCGGCGGCTTGGCGGAACCGATGGCCATGACCATGACGGCTATCAGCCGGGCGACGACGACGCGGTGGGTCGCGAACGCGCGCGCCAGCTCGCCAAGCGCGCGGCGGGCACGATCGCCGAGCTGGCGCTGACGATGCCCGGCTTCGGCGCGTCGGACGTGCTGACCTCGCGGTGGCAGCGTGCGCGGGGCGCGACCCGCACGGTTGCGGCCCACACCGGCGCTGCCGCCTGACGGCGCGGCACGCAGCGACCGACGGCGGCGGTTTGAGACGGCGGTTTAAATGACGCCACGCCGCACGCCGCGACGCGGAACCTTCTAGAATAGGGTAGCCCTCCAAAAAGGTACCCTGGTGTCACTGGTTCGAAAGCCTCCCCTGCCGGATCGCAAGATAGCGACGCGGTTCGGCACCGACCGTCTCGCCGCGGCCCGCGACCTGGCGACGATCGCGGGCGGACTGCTCCAGCTCAGCGACAGCGCGCTGCTCGTGATCGCCTTGCCGAGCGATGGCTGGGGCGAGCGCGCGCCGGTCCTGCTCTGGGATCACATGCTGCGGTTGCGGACCGATCGGACTCAGTCGCTCTGGGATACGCCGACCTACGCGCCCGCGATGACCGCGCTCTGCATCGCTGCGGACACGCTGTTCGACCAGCTCACCGCGACCCGGCCGTTCCAGCTGGAGGGGAAATACCGGGGTCTCGATCTCTGCGTCGTCACCGACGGGGTCGGCGTCGGCCTGAGCGGTACCGCGCCCGGCCATCATGACGACGACGGCAGCTGGCTGCTCGATCTGGCCGGCGGCTCGGCGCCCTGCGACTCGGCACGCGGCGAGTCGCTGTACGGGGACGGGTCGAACGCGCGACGATCGCACCGGACCGCGCGGGCGGCGCAGATCCTCCCGCTCGCGCCCACCGGCCCCTGGGCACTGCTCTCGGCGGACGCGCGGGGCGCAAGCCACCACTAGGCGTCCGACCACGCGGCGCCCGAACACTGCGCACCGCCGCGCGTATCCCAAACGACCGGATTGATTGCATCGCCAGGACGTCTAAAGGATCAGCCCTTCCATATGGAAAGGGTCGGGGTGGGCGAAGTCGAGGTCAAGCACAGCGCGGCGCGCAGGGAGGCGTCGGTGCCGGGCCCCGATCGGCGCGCAGAGATCGCGGTCGATTGCTATCGCCAGATCGTTTTTCCTAACCGCCTCCGCGAGATGCGGCACCGCCACGCCAGTCTGTCGCTGCTCCAGTTCGCAGCACTGATCCCCCAGATATCCTATATCCGGCTTTCGAAGATCGAGCGCGGCGAGGTCTATCCACGTGCGGACGAGCTCGTCCGGATCGCCGGCGCGCTCGGCATCGCCCCGCGCGCGCTGCTGATCGATATCGATGCGCCGACGTTCGACATGGATGCGTGGTTTGCGCCGTTCGCCGAGGGGGCCGCCTCCGACGACGAGCATGAAGCACGGTTCGCGCTATTGCTGGCCGCGGCGATCCGCGCGCGGCGCAGCGCCGATGCGACGCTGACCGCGGCGACGCTCGATGCGCGCTACGGCATCCCCCCCGTCATCCTGTCGCGGCTCGAGAATGCGCTGAAAGGTCTCTCGCGCTGGAATTCCCAGACCGTGACCGCGCTGTGCGCGCTGTTCGACACGCCGGACGCGGCGGCACTGCGTGCGCATGTCGGCGCGCTGCACGACCAGGGTGCGCTCGATCCGTTTCTCGCCGCGATCCCCGGCGCGCCGCAGCGACGTGCGCGTACGCGGCAGCGGATCGCCGCGCTCGAGGCCGAACTCGCCGACGTGCGCCCCGTTGCGCTCGCGGCGTCCGATCGCCCGGACGCACCGGCAGCACCGCGGCAGATTCCGGCCTATGGCGCGCCCCTCGGCGCGGGCAGGATCGCAAAGACGCGGTGCGGATCGGTCGAGGCGCCCGCGCTTGCCGGGCCGCGCGCGTTCGCGGTCCGCACCGGCGCGGCGACGCTCGGCGGGGGGCTGCCCGGACAGGCGACGGTCATCGTCGACCCCGATCGCCATCCGCAACCCGGCGGGCTGGCGCTCGTCCGCGAGACCGACGAGGCGGGGATCGAATCGTACCGCCTGCTCTCGGTCGCGGTCGATCGCAGCGGCCTGCTGCAGGGATACAGCCTCAACCCCGCGCATGAGGTGGCACTCGACCCCCTGCCGCCGGGCGATGTCGCCGCGGTCGTCGCGGCCTATTTCGCCTGACCGCGCAGACGACGTCTCAGCCGCCGCGCGACAGCGCCGTCTTCAGCAACGCCTGCTGCTTGCGGTACAGGTTGGTCATCGTCGCGAAATCCGCCTGGACCTTGCCCATCTTGAGCAGCTGATCCTCGAGCGTCACGCTGTTGCCGTCGGGCTTGGTCTCGCTGATGTCGGTGTCGATCACCACATTGCTGCCATGCCGCATCGGACGCGCGCCGAGCGCCGCCATGCCGCTGGTGATCGCGACCTGTGGCCGCGCGATCCGCGCCCGGCCGCCGGCGCTGCCGTGCTGCGCGAGCAGGTCCGCGAAATCGGGCGTGGTGACCTCGCGCGCCTTGTACCCCGCGGTTTCGCTGTTCGCGATATTCTGCGCGATGACGCGCTGCCGGTCGGCGAGATGCTTCATCTCGCGCGTGATCCCTGCAAGGAGCGACGGGCCCGGGGTGGTCGGCATGCTCAGAATCCATAACTGCTGGTGGCGGACGTGCCCGACAACCGAGTCAGCGCGGCCTGGTAATTGGCGGTCTGCGCGCGCGCGATCGCGGTCGATCCGCCCTTCTGCCCCGACCGGGCGGGCGTATCGGCGAGCAACGCCTTGGTATCGTCCCAATAAAGCGATCGATAGGCGGACTGCGTGAACGAGATCGCCTGCGTGATGCGCGCCAGCGCCGCCGCCGCGTCGCGCGTGTCCGCGATCCGCAGCGTGCAGCTGAGGTCGAGCCCGAACCGGCCCCCGGGCGTGACGCGCGGGGCGCCGGGATCGGTCGCGGACGGCGCTGCGATCCGGCGCGCCTCGAGCCCCAGTCCGGGCAACGCATCCCGCCCGCCGGGCCCGGCGACGAGTTCGATCATGTTGCCCGGCTTCATGTCGATCCGCAGCGATCGGCCAGCGCTGCTCGACGGCGTCGTGACGCTGCCGACGCGGCTGCCGACAAGATGGCGGACGCGGTCGGCGAGCGTCGTGATCGTGTCACCCTCGGCGATCACGATCCTGGCCGGCGCGCCGCCGTTGACGCGGATCGCGAACATGTCGCCCGCGCGCAGGCTGGTCTGCGCCTCGAGCGCCGCCGAATCGGTCGGCGTGACCGTGCCGCGGTGCAGCCCCAACGCGCCGAGGATGCTGTCGCCGCCCTTCGCGACCGCGACCTGTACCGCCTTTGCGGTCACCCCCGCGGTGCCGAATTGCGCGACGGTGTCGATCGCCCCCGTCGCGCCGTCGACGCGCGCGACGAACGCGTCGACCATCCCGGTCCTTGCGCCACCCAACGCGCCCGCGGTCCGGCCGCCGACATGGATGTCCCCGCCCAGCCACGCCACGCTGTCCGCCTGATCCTCGCCACCGGTCGCGAGATAGGTCACGCCGGCGCCGGAAAGCGCGGCATCGACGCGCGCGACAAAGCCGTCGCGACCCGTACCCCGCGCATTGGCCTGCGTGCCACCGAGTGCGGTATCGGTCGCGCCGACCACCGCGATGGCGCCGTCATCGGCGAGCGCGAGCGCACGCGCATCGCCCCGGCCCAGGTCGAGCCGGCCAAGATCGGTCGTGACGCCCCCCGCGCCGAGCCTGCGGACGACCGCATGCCCGGCTTCGCTGGTCAGCGCGAGCAGCGTGCCGTCGGCAGCGACGGCGAGACTTCGCACGCCGTCGCTGCCGCGGTCCCCACTGCCCGCACTGTTGCTGTCCACGCCGTCGAACCGTCGCTGACCTACGGTTCGACCGCTGGAATCGAGATGCACGATCGTCGCGGCCGAGCCCGCGGCATCGGTCCGCCCGCCGACGAAGATCGCGCCGTCCGCCGCGACCGCGACCGCCGATGCCCGTTGCAGGCCCGGCGCGCGGATCAGGCTGGAAAACTGCTCGTCACCCTGCGCATCGAACCGCGCGACGAGCAGGTCGCCGTCACTCGTCGCGCCGTCGAACCCGCCGGTGACGGTGCCGGCGACGACGATGCTGCCGTCCGGCGCCAGCGCCACCGCCGCGCCGCGCGCATCGCCGGCCGCGCCCAGCGTGCGCGTCCACAGGATCGCCCCCTCGCTGTCGAGCTTGGTCAGCGCCAGATCGGTGGCGCCGCGGATCCGATTGGCGCCGATATCGCCCGCCACCGTGCCGACGACATAGCCGAAGCCCTGTCCGTCGGTGACCATCGCGGCGGCATCGATCGCAGCGGACAGGCTGGTCGCCTTGGTCTTGCCGGTCTTGTCGGCATCGGCGACGATCTTCAGCCGCTCGGTCGCGGGACGATCGACCACGCCGAGCGTCGCGAAACTTCGCCGCGTCATCGCCCCCGACGGGTCGTCGATCCGTCCGAAAGCGAGGCTGTCCCGTGCCCCCGCGGCGCCGCTGGCTCCGGGGCCCGCGCCCGCACTGGACACACCTGCATCGCCAATACCCCGCGCGATCATCAGTGCGTCGCCGGCGCCGGGCTGGTCGATCGCCACCGTCTCGAACCCGCCGCGCTCGATCGACAGGCCCCAGCGATCCCCCGTCTTGGCGGGTACGATCCTGACCTCCCAGCGCGGCACGGGGGCACCGTCTGCGGCGACGACCACCGCGCCCGCGGCATCGCGGCGCGGGACCGCGGCGATCGCGGTGTTGATCCGGTCGGCGATCCCGTCGAGCGTCGTTTCGCCGCCGAGATCGACGAGCAGGCTGTCGGCAGCGGTCGCGGTCGACAGGTCGATGCGCAGCGTCTCCGCGCCCGTGACGCCAGGAATGACCGACGTCCGCGTGTCGACCACGCCCTTGCCCGTGATCGTCGTCGCGGTGAGCGACGATGGCGGTGCGACCGCGATCGACTGCGCCTGCCGTGCGGTCGCGCCGAACGAGAGGTCGACCAGCCTGGACGGCGCCGAACCGAGATACGCCTGCAGGTCGCCAAGTCCCCTGGCGAACGCGGTCTGGAGCGCGGTCCGTTCGCTGCTCCCCGTGGTCGTCTTCGCTGCGGTCTCGGCAAGCAGCCGCAGCCGGTCGAGCGCCTTGTACGTGGTGAAACTGGTCTGGACGTCCTCGGGCAACGGACCGCTCGTCCCCGTGCCGTTGCGATCGATGATCGTCGTCATCGCCTTGATCGCGGCGACTTGGCTCTGCACCGGCGGGGTCTTCACGGCGGCCTTCCACGGCGGCGTCGTTGCCGGCGTCACGAACTGCGCGCGGGCCTTGCGTTGCGCGCGCGTCTCGACGGTCGCGGCGCTCGCCGCAAAATCCGCCACCGCGTTGGTCCCGGTCAGCATGCCGAGACCGATCAGCCCGTTCGCCAGATCCGCCATTATTGTCGTTCCATCCCGGTCACGCCGTCTCCCCTCCTATAATAGGACGGGGATGATCGCCGCGGTGCCGGATCAGGTCGGAACTGCGCGTAAACGCCGATGCAGGAGCAGTTTTTTCGATGAACATGATGGTCCCGCCGTCCGAGCCGATCGAGATGAAGCGCTATACCGGTCCCGAGCGTGCCGCCGCGCTGATGCTGGTGCTGGGCAAGGAACACGGCGCGCCGATGTGGGAGCATCTGTCGGTCGAGGAGATCAAGGACCTGTCCTCGGCGATGGCGCAACTCGGCCGCGTGCCCGCCTCCGTCGCCGAACACCTGCTGGTCGCGTTTTCGGGCGAGGTCGGCAGCATGAACCGGCTGCACGGGTCGTTCGAGACGACCGAGCGGCTGCTGACGGGAATCCTGCCCAACGACCGCGTGCGCGAGATCATGGAAGATATTCGCGGGCCCGCGGGGCGGACGATGTGGGACAAGCTGTCGAACGTCAGCGAAGCCGTTCTCGCCGCCTATCTGCGCAACGAATATCCGCAGACCGTCGCGGTCATCCTGTCCAAGCTGAAATCGGACCATGCCGCGCGCGTGCTCGGCGAACTGCCCAAGGACGTCGCGATCGACGTCGTCCAGCGGATGCTGCGGATGGAGACGGTGCAGAAGGAAGTGCTGCTCCAGGTCGAGCAGACGCTGCGCAACGAGTTCATGAACAACCTGTCGCGTGCCCAGCGCCGCGACCCGCACGAGGCGATGGCCGAGGTCTTCAACGCGATGGATCGCTCGACCGAGGAGGCGATGCTGTCCGCGCTCGACGAGACGGCGCCCGATTCCGCCGAGCGGATCCGCGCGCTGATGTTCACCTTCGAGGATCTCGGCAGCCTGTTGCCCGCCGCGATCGGCACGATCGTCCGCCAGGCGGACAAGCGCGAGATGGCGCTGGCGCTGAAGGGCGCGCCCGAGACGATCCGCACGCTGTTCCTCAGCACGATGACCGAACGCTCCGCCAAGCTGATGCGCGAGGACATGGCGGCGATGGGCCCGGTGCGTGCGCGCGATTGCGACGCGGCGCATGCGGCGCTGGTGCGGCTTGCCAAGTCGCTGGCGGATCGCGGCGAGATTATGCTCGTCGATCCCAAGAGCGACGACACGATGATCGTCTGAGGCAGGACCGATGGACGCCGCCTTCCACATCCGCCCGTTCGCGTTCGACCGGATCTTCCCCGCCGTCGAGACCGCGCGCGATTCCGATGATCCCGCCGCGCTGCGGGCGCACATCGCCGTGCTCGAGGCCGAAGCCGCGCTCGCCGATGTCGCGCGCGACGCGGCGCTCGGCGCGGCGCGCGACGCGGGGTTCGCGGCCGGGCTCGCCGCCGCCCGTGCCGACCGGCAAGCCGCGATGCTCGCGGCGATCGATGCGCTGCACGCGACGATCGAGGATGTCGATTCACGGCTCGAGGCGATCGCGGAGGCGACCACGCGCGAGGCGGTCGTGCTGGTCGAAGTCGCGGCCGAGCTGCTGGCCGCGCGAACCCCGGCGACGCTTGCGATCGACGACGCGATCGGCCGCGTGTTGCGGCAGGTCGCGCGCGGGCAGGAGATCGAGGTCCGCGTGCATCCCGAGCTGGTCGACGAGGTCGAACGGCTCGTCGCGGTCCGCCAGGCGGGCGACCGCCGCCGGCTTGCGATCGGCGTGACGGGCGACGCAACGCTGCCGGTCGGCGACAGTCACATCCACTGGGACCGCGGCGGCGTCGTGCTCGACGCCGCGCAACGCAGCGAGGCGATCCGCGCCGCGCTCTTGCTAGCACTGCCCGGCTGATCGCCCCCACTGGTTGGCCCCATGGTTGGCCCCCCTGGTCAGTAGGCAAAGTTTTCCGCCCGGCAAAAACGACCGCCCCGCCCGCCGCCTATAATGACAGCACGGACCACAGGCGTTCGATTGGGGGATCTGTTGGATCAGCTACGCGCCGGACTGGCACAATTGGGGCGCCAGCGATTGATGATGATGGGCGGCGTCGCCCTCGCCATGCTCGCCGCGCTCGCGTTCGTCGCGCTGCGTGGCGGCGAAAGCCGGATGGCGTTCCTCTACACCGATCTCGACCCCGCCGCGGCGCAGGCGATGGCCGACAAGCTGAAGGCGCAGGCCGTACCGTTCGAACTCTCCGCAGACGGCTCCGCGGTGCTGGCGCCCGAAGACCGGCTCGCCGAACTCCGGATGAGCATGGCGGGCGAAAAGCTTGGCGGGAAGATCGGCTATGACGTGCTCGACGCGGAGGAGCCGTTCGGCGTGTCCGCGAGCCGCGCCAGGATGAACGAGACGCGCGCGATCGAAGGCGAACTCGCGCGCTCGATCGAAACGCTCCAGAACGTCACGCGCGCGCGCGTCCACATCGTCATGCCCGAGCGCGCGATGTTCGCGACCGAGACGAGCAAGGCGAGCGCCGCGGTCACGGTCAAGACGCGCGGCCGCCTGTCCGCCGAGGCGGTCCAGTCGATCCGCTATCTGGTTGCTTCGTCGGTACCCGAACTAACCCCGGAGGCGATATCGGTCGTCGACCAGACCGGCGCGCTGCTCGCGCGGGCCGGCGAGGCGGGGGTGATGGGATCGGGCGCGGCGGACGAACGCCAGGCGCAGGTCGAGGCCAAGCTGCGCGACGAGATCGAGGCGCTGCTCAAGCCGATCGTCGGCGACGGCAAGGTTCGCGCCGAAGTGTCCGCCGACATCGAGCGCGACCAGACGCGCGAGGAATCGGACGTTTTCGATCCCGACAAACAGGTCATCGCGCATCAGGTGACGGTCAACGGCAAGGACCAGAACGCCGAGACGAACCCCGCCGCGCAGCTGTCCAGCGTCGGCCAGCAGCTGCCCGAGGCGCAGGGCGCGCCGCCGGCGGCGGGAACGGGCGGCGGTCGCCAGGAGGCGCATGACGAGACGTCGGAGGATACGACCTACGATAACAGCAAGACGCACAGCGTCGTGCTGCGCGCGCCCGGACGGATCAAGCGGCTGAGCGTCGCGGTGATGATCGACGGCGGCGCGAAGGGCCTGCCCGCGCCGCAGATCCAGCGGCTGACGCGGCTGGTCGAGAATGCGGTCGGCGCCGATACCGCGCGCGGCGACAGCGTGGTGATCGAAAGCATGGCGTTCGCGGGCGAAGACGCGCTTGCCGACAAGGAGGGAGGCTGGCTCGACATGCTGCCGCTCGACCGCGTCGCCGACTTCGCCAAGCTGCTGCTGATCGCGGGTGTTGGACTGATCGCGCTGCGGATGCTCAAGGCCAGGCCCGGCACCAGTGATCCCGCCGATGCCAAGGCGGATATCCTGCTGCGATCGCAGGGCACGCAGCCTGCCGCGCTGACCGGCCCCGATGGCGAGCCGGTCGCAGCCGGTGGCACCGCGACCGACCAACAGCCCGCGATCGACCAGGAAGTCGCGCTCGATCAGGTCGATGGCCGCGTGAAACTGTCGATCCTGCAACGCGTCGGCGAGACCGTCGCCACCTCGACCCCCGAATCCGCTTCGGTGATCCGCCAGTGGATGAACGCATGATGGAGCCGCGCATGACCGCCACGACCGACTTCGACATGGATTTGCAGGGGCCCGATACCGGCGCCGCGGCGATGCCCGACCGGGAGGCCGATCCCGTCGCATTTCTCGACGAGCTCGAGGATATCGCGCCGGGCCGTTCGGTGGTGAATCCCGCCGCAGCGGGTCCGCTGCCGGGGACGCCGCCAATGTCGGGGAGCAGCGACGAGCCCGATCTGCACGCGGTCTATGATGTCCCGGTCAAGGTGCAGGCGGTGCTCGGCCGGTCGCGGATCCCGATCGGCGAGCTGCTCGGGCTCAAGGTCGGCATGGTGATCGAGCTCGACCGCAAGGTCGGCGAGCCCGTCGACATCTTCGTCAACGATCGCCTGATCGCGCGCGGCGAAGTCGTGCTGATCGACGACATGCTCGGCATCACGCTGACCGAAATCGTCCGGCAGGATCGTTGATCGCGGTGACGATGACGACGTATCCCGCGCGGGCGGACGCGGCCCGGCCCTCGCCCGCTCCCGGCCTCCCACCACAGCCCGGCGCGGTCGCCAACGGCGTTGGCCTGCTGATGATCGGCGCGCCTGGCACCGAGATGCGGATCGCCGCGGCGATGGCACGCGAGGCGGGTGCCGACGTGGCGATGGCGGACACGCCCGACCGCGGTCTCGCCGCACTGCGCACGAGCTATTGCACGCTGGTGATGATCGACGTCGATACCGATGTCGCGACCTTTCTCGCACGGTTGCGGCGCGAGCGGTTCGCGGTTCCGGTGCTCGCCTGCGGGATCGATGCGCCTGCCGAACGTGCCGTCGCGGCGATCCGCGCGGGCGCGTGCGACTATCTGCCGATGCCCCCGCAACGCGACCTGATCGCCGCCGCGCTGACGATCGCCGCGGCCGCCCCCGATGGCAGCGTCGTCGGCAGGGCGCCCGGGTTCCTGCGCGCCGCCGCCGCGATCGCCGCGGTCGCCGGCACGCCCACCGCGCTGCTCGTGCTCGGCGAGCATGGCAGCGGCAAGGCGCATGTCGCACGCGCGTCGTGCGCGGCGTGTTCGCCGTACCGTCCGCTGCTGAGCGTCGGCTGTGCCGATGCGACTGCCGAGTTGCTCGATGCGGAACTGTTCGGCTATGCGGCCGGCGCGATCGATGGCGTCGAGACACGGCGGATCGGCCGCATCGAACAGGCGCGCGGCGGTACGCTGCTGCTCCGCAACGTCGACCGGCTCGCGCTCCCGTTGCAGTCGCGGCTCGCCGCGCGGTTGCGCGCGACGCCCGACGTTGCGACCGTCGCGACGGGGGCGCACGACCTGCCCGATCGCGTCGCTGCGGGGACGTTCGACCGGGATCTCTACGCGCAGTTGGCAAACGCGGTGGTGGAGATGCCGCCGCTGCGCGAACGACCCGGCGACGCGGCGCTGCTCGCCGCGCATCTCGCGCGCCAGTTCAACCCCGCCGGCAGCCTCGATCCCGACGCGCTCGCCATGCTCGACCGGTACAGCTGGCCCGGCAATGTCGACGAGCTCGCCGACGTCGTCCGGCGCGCGCTGGTCCTGTCGCACGGTGCGCCGATCGCGCCCGCCGATCTCGTCCTTGCCAACGGCGAACGCCTGACGACAGTCGCCAATGTCGAGGTCGCGAATCTCGTCGGGCGTACCGTCGAGGAGGTCGAGCGCGCGCTGATCCTGCGCACGCTCG
>Ga0308170_10003902_pt1 | contig 11974 bp, 13 predicted proteins | sample PhyBR2_2_FD_202136 | JGI IMG/M metagenome (GOLD analysis project Ga0308170, IMG submission 202136) | Phyllosphere microbial communities from UC Gill Tract Community Farm, Albany, California, United States - DLSLSB.R2 | ecosystem: Host-associated > Plants > Phyllosphere > Unclassified | place... | reverse complement strand
CTTCGTGGGATTTGTTCTCGACGGCCGAAGAGTTTCATCAGGAATAAGAGCGTTTGGGTGACCCTCTGCTTATCTTTGGTGCCGTCTGCCTGCTCGCAGATTACTGCCGAAGGACCGCAACCGGCCAGACGCAGACATTACAACTGTCTAGCAAAACAGGACATTCGTCCTATTACGGATGGGCTGACAATTTCTTAGTATTGCTAAACAAAATTTCCGGCGTTTTCGTTCATTTGCTGAAGAAATAGGCCTTGGCAGCGTCGCACGTGACAATCGGTCATTCATTAAATCGCCAGCCGGCTATCGCAAACTCCTGATGCCGGCACGGTACAAAATATCCTGCAACAACCATCGTGCACTGGCGTCGACCAGATAGACGCTGCAGGGGGATCACTGGCCAAACAGGCTTGCGTCACGCCACGCTTCGCTGGTTGACAGTTCTGCTCGCGGTCGCCTCGGCTACCGATCGGAGGGACGCCCGGTGCCTGCCGCGTGTATGCAAAAAATAAAAGGGGTTCTGGTCCCTTGCTTGAGGAGAGTTCTGATGCTCCGACGTACTCTGGTAGCTGCAGCCATACTGCTTCCGCTCCCGGCATTGGCACGGGCTTCGACGGGTATTGGCGGTTGGCTGCTCTTGGCCGTGATGTTCGCTGGGGGTTATGTGTTAATGCTTGTTTTGTTTGGTGGCCCGGTCATCATCATCAACAAATTGGCAGGTAAACGCTCTGATGACGAACACGGTGGCAAGGTATTCGCTCTTTCCTTCCTTGTTAGCCCCTTTCTCGGGGTACCGCTTATGTACGCATTCGATAGAGAACTGGCAGGCGTTGGAATGGTCGCAGGCTGGGTGCTGAGTATGTTCCTACTCAGTTGGTTCTTGGATCGCAAAGACTGAAACACAACGTATGACGGCTCCGCTGTTCGTGCGGCACCTCTCCTGGGAGTTTTATCGTACTGAGGGCTAACAAGGCAGTCAAGGCAGACCAGCGGCAGTGAATAGCACCGTGCGAGAGAATCTCAAGTTCTCAGTGAAGGCGGCTGCAGCTATCGCCACCACTGACCAGGTAGGACTACTGCCAGCCAAATCAGAAATACACCAACATTCTTACTAACCATTATTTGTTGAGGCGATAAATGATCTCAGGGGAAGTTGTCGTTGGAAAAATATGTTTATTTATTTGCCAGAAAGTAGCGGGAGTTGTCGTAAAATTGTCATTTGATAAACGCAAAAAAGCATGCCGTTCCCTGACGAAGTTGTATTATTGCATGCAAGGACTAGACGACGTGACTGAATCAGTTTTTCAGCATGTGCAAATGAATTATTCGGCACAAACTGATCAAGCTTCAATTGTTATGACCGCTCTTAGTGCTCATCTGCACGAGATTGAACTTGCGACAAACATGTTTGTTGATCTTGGGAGTGAACTATATCGCGGCTTAGAAATAATTGATCCTGCTTTAGCCCAATGTTGTGATGCATTGTACGCCGGAAAAGGAGGCTTTTTAACTCAGATGTCCAAGGCCATAGTGTGGGAAGGTTCAGGGCGGAGCGGCCAACTTATCATTAAAATGCCAAGGGAAACGGTTGATCTTACAGAATTAGAGAATGCATACTCTAAGGCTAAGGCAGCTCTCCAGTGTGGAGAGCTACTGTACTGGCCGGATACGTTAGGCCTAGAAGAAGATCAGAAAGAAGTTATCCTTTCGTGGGAGGACGACGTCAGCGCGGAAAACTTTATTAAGAAATTGGCGCAGCATCGAGAAGTATTGCTCGATGCAAAGGAAAAGTTGCGCGAACTGCTAAAGTCCAGTTTTTCTATCGAAGAAGTGCTTTTCCAGACCGACACTCACCCGTATAGGTAACGTGATTCAATAGCAGAGTTAAGTACAACGGCAACTCAGTAAGCCGAACTTGGCTCGGCTGCAGCCCATGCAAACGTTTAGCTCACCGGAGGCACGAGGTCACTTCTTCGAAAACACTGAGCTTCCACTGATGCCATGAGAGATCGAGTTTGGCCAGAAGCGGACAGCGGCAAACAGATCAGTAATTAGCTTCATATGAGCGCGAATACCTATTCGTTTAAATGGGCTACAACAGATGTCGGTCCCTTAGGCTGCTCCGCGCGTCTCTGAACCATCAAGATCGTCTTGAGCCCTAAGGCCTTCTTTGACCTTTTCATCTTGCTCCTTTAATACAGCTTCGTTTTTTTCGGTCATTTTCTTTGCAACGGCAGCAAAGCCAGGAATTTTGGAAAGTTTTTGGATCGAATTTGCAAGTTTAGTGCTATTCTCCAGAGCTTCCATCAAAGGATGATCCGACTTGTTGTAATCCGTGATAAGTTTTCCAGGATTTTCCGCGCTAACATGTAAAATGTTGTGCAATAGCTTCATACGAAGTTCATTTCTAACCGTCCCTTCGTGTGGCATCGTTTCGATTTGATTAGACAGGCCAGAAAACGTGTTCCCAAGGACAGCTTTGTGAGTGTATTCTTCGATCAATCGTTTAGATAATTTGCCATTTTTATTTGCAGAATGTGCAACCCATAAAATCGGAAAATACAAGGGCAAAATAGATCCGATCATAATCGGCGTGTCTTTGATGACTTGTATAAGTTCCTTGTGCTGCCATAAAACCAAGTAAATATCGATCGCAAACGGTATCAGTGAAACCACTGCCATCCCAAGAATTGCGCGAGCGAATGTGGTTTCTAGTTTAGTTAGAGTCTCGACTTCGACATCTTTCTTTTTTTCGTAGGCAGCGCTGAGTCCTGCCGCTAGTCCCCCGGGTAGCAAACCTTTGAGTTGTTCCTCAATAGACCCTATACTCTCTTCTGAAGTTTTTACAAGGGTTGAAAAATCTGCTCCTTGTGCAGCCATCTGGTCTTCGTATTTTTTGGTGACGATGCGGATTGCTGAATCAAGATCGTTTCTCATTGACTGCAGCTTACTGCTTACTTCAGAATAGGCTGTCTCAAGTCTGTCTTTTATCCCATCGATGTGAGTGATTTCACCGTTCTCACCTCCGACATCTTGACCCAGAATCTCAGAATGTAACTGGTCTATTTTGTCTTTCCGACTAGCCGAGTGCTGGAGAAGTGCGCTGATACTCTCATGAGCCTTTTTGGCTTCGGACTGTAGTTCATGAATTCTTTCCAACTTTTCTGGTAGCGAAACGCTTTCGTCGATAAATCGCCGAATGAATTCGACTCGCTCAAGAGTCTCCTTGGCTGAGTCGTCGATGGTCTCTTTTGCGTTAACCGCTACGAGCATCAATTGGTCAAGTTGTGTTATTCGATTGTTTAGCTCGATTAGAGAGCCTTCCAGTTTAGACTTCTCGGCATAGGTATCTTGCAAAGCTGTACTGGCTTGGTCATGATATGTTGTCAACGATCGCACAAGACGGGAGACTTCTGCCTCGTGCTGGAGGGCACGATCTTTCGCCGCCTCCGCGTTCTGTGCGGCCGTTCTCGCCACTTCTTCCGAATCAGAAGCCTTCTCATCTAAACGCTTGCTGAGCCGATTCAACGCGTCTAACGTCTCCTGCTGAAAAGTTTTAAAGTCTTTGTCGTCAATGAAACCCCAGGCCATCTTTCGTTCCTATTGTTCTACAGTTGTTATTTGTTACCTTCTATTACTTTAATGAAAATTTTTCAAAAAAGCATTAAATTTCTAACTATGATGGCAGTCAGCTGGTCTTAGTAAGCATGTCAGTATGAGTGGTCAAGATCACTGTTCGAGTGTTTGAACCTCACTCTGCGAGGTCCGCTTCGGGTCGGTTACGGCCGGTCGTGACACTCGGTGATTTTTCCGTCATGCCAACCTGCTATGCTGGGCCGAACGGCCGGGTTCGGCCAGGAGCAGCCGTTCAACGTGCCCATCCATTAACCAAAATTTGACCAGCATCGCATGGAAACTCAAGAGGAAGTGTGCTCAAGATTCGGCGTATCCGGCGAACCGCCCACAAGCGGCGAAAAGCTCGGAATTGCCCTTGCAACTGTTGGGAAGCTGCCGATAAACGGGATGCGCATTCGCCTTGCCGGAACGTGCGGTTGGTTCATCTGGGCAGGGGAGGATGCTTCGACCGATCCCGACTTCTATCAGCCTCTCTGCGTTGATCATCTCGAGGACTATCTGCCATCAGTAGAGCCATATCTTTCACTGCCGCCGGGCTACAGATTCCTTATAGCGGAAGGATACGAGGACGTCTGGTTTGATCCGACACTATTGTCGGAAGGGTGAGTGTCTGCTCCGGGTCGACAGTTGCCGTACACTGGACGGCAAAGATCGGTCCGGGTGCTGCCGGTCGCGACAGGCAGAACTCGGCCAAAAGCGGATCTACGTGAGAAAGCCAAATCCACTGCCTGAATCACTCCAAGGAGAATTTATGTTAGCCGACCTGATTTTGAATGTTCTCGGTCCCGTAGCAGCTAAACGGTACGCCGTTGTACGCAAAGCGCTTTGGGTAGTGTTGGCGGTCTTTATCTTGCTGTTTATCTATGGTTGGCTTCGTTCTTAAATGTCCACTTCGGGTCGGTTCCTGCCGTACACTGGAGGGCAGCAACCGGCCAAGAGCGGACACTTAGCGGTACTGCAGTCTCCACCTAACACACTTACTTCGGCGCGGATAAATGGCCACCTTACTTGAGAACGGCGGAACAGTTGAGCTGTGGGGCGGTTGGGTCGTAACGCTACCGCATGCATACCATGAGCGGAATGACGATGGCTCGTGGTCGGCATGGAGCGCCGACTGGGCAGTCGATGTGCGCATCATCGAGGTTGGGGGGCAAGCAAACGGCCAGCCTGCATCACCTGAGGAAATGCTTGGCAAAGAGCGTACAGTCAACGTACGCGGTAATGGCTGGGTAGGCGGTCGCGAGGTCTTGCATGAAACCGACAACGGGCGCGACGTATATCGTCTTGCAGCAAACCTAGCGGCAACAAATACCGCCATGTCTTTCTGGGTTTCGTATTTCGAAGCACACCAGCAGCCTTTCGCCGAAGAACTCATGCTTAACGTTGCGCACAGCAATTAGGGGCAAGGTCCGCTTCGGGTCGTCAGCGGACGCTACAATAATTCTGCAAGCGGCCAAAAGCGGACGCTACGACAACCATAATGGATCTCTTGATGGAAGACATACCGGTTTCGACTACAGCGATTACAGATGAAGTGACGAGTCAGTGTCCGTGCTGCGGAAGGCCAGTGTATGAAGGCGAAGGCGTTCTGGAGTCGGAAGGTCAGGAGCTTGCGCACTACGGATACCGTTGGGCAGAGGGACATGAATCTCGTTTCACCCTAGGCATTTGTGCCCTCGATCAGCAAGGCGCAAATGTCGCGGGCCTTGCGGTGGTGTCCGGTCGAAGTGATGGAGAACAGTTGATTTACACAGTGCTGGAACCGGAACAGGCTCCATGGGGAGACAGTGAAGCATTGGGTAAGGTCTTAACTCGCAAGCAGCTTTTGGAAGAAGGGTTGGTGCCGAATCTCTTTGGTCTGGTAGACGCAATTGCTGCAAACGAGCCCCGTATTTCATCAAGGATCACAGCTCAGTTCTCATAATTCCGGAACCCGGCGACGTCTGCTTTGGGTCGGGACCTGCCGTACACTGGACGGCAGCAACCGGCCAAGAGGGACGGTGTACGATCTGGGATTTTCAATATAGGCATTTCATGAGAAGCGGCAGGATGGCCACAATATTTGGGATTGGAATGATTGCTGGTAGCGTACCGTGCACGCTTGCGATCTTGGTCTTTTCCCAACTTATGGTAGCGCGTGAAGCTGGACATCCTGCTGGTGGCGACGCGATCGGGCTGATGATGATCTCACTCTTGGCGTATCCGATCGCACTGCTCAGTTTTGTATCTGGGATGATCTACTTCGGCTTCGCAGTGCTCAAGAACAAGCTGGCCTTACGCCCTTGGCACTGGTTTAGCATCGTGTATTCATTCAGCCAAATTACGATCCCCATCGTCTATTTCTCTACAACGTAGATACGCCACGAACGTCTGCAGTGGGTCGGGTCCTGCCTGTCGCGTCTGGCCGGACCCGGCCAGAAGCAGCCAGTGATCCCAGCAAATAAATCTGTCCCTTTTCCCCTTTTCCCTCCATCATTATGAGCCTCTGATCAAGGAGAGCTCATCAGATGGAAATGACCTCGCTGAGGCAACTCCACCGCAGCATGATTGCCATCGGTAGCGACGTGCACCAGTTTTTGGGTGAGAACAGGTGCGGCGAGCTTCAATTGCCTGTTCTCCAGGCGGGACACGCCTTTCGTGCTCACGCTTACGGCCCGAGGCAAGGCCCGAGAGTTCTTCTGGTTCGATGTCCTTACAGGCTATCGAATTCGGGATTATCTGGGCGATACGTACGGTGATCTCTTGGAGGTTCTCAAGGAGGATGGCTCAAGTGGGCACCGCCCGATTCCCAAAGAGTTCCTCGCCCAGCTGAACGATGCCATTCCCATCCAAGCCACGGAAAAGGCCCATTCGAAGCCTGCGGACATCGTGCGCTTGCGTCCGGACATCGTCGAGAACAGGGAAATGCCTTACTTCAATTGCTGGTCGTATTGGACGCAAGGCCAGAAACCCAGTGCTGAGAATCAGCACAAGACCCTGCTTCTCCTGGGCCCTGATGCCTTGCGGCATAGCCTAACGGAGTGCCTCATCACGTTGGAGCTCTACAGAAACTGGCGGCTCATGGACTAAAGATCGTTCGAATAGCCAGCCGAGCTGTCGGGCGCTGTGGGGTAGAGGTTACCTTCAGGGTAGCCACTCCCTAGCTACATGCTTGCTGGATTCTACTCACCGGCATCCATCGCACGCACCAAGAGTTTCCATGTCATAGATCCGGGCTTGCAGTTGCTGCATGGAGGCAGCGAAGAGCACTCCCGATTGATGACGTCCTCATAGGTGCAGACTTGACACTTGTAGATACCGGGGAAATCGGGATTTTGGCCAGGCTTCCAAATTTTAGTGTATTTCTCTTTGTATTTATCGCCAGTTCTTTGAACGTTTTCGGTGTCGCGATACCAGGCCATTCGTTTTAATCCTCATTGGTTACCCAAGGCAAAGTGCCATTGCTCGCTCAACATTGGGTTGGATGCGAGAAAAACAAGTCATGTTGATTCGACTGCAACGCATGTTCAGCCAATGAGGCGCTTTTCCTTCTACCAGAAGCGCTTTTCTGGGCATCACGGTCTGTCCAGTTCTTTTCGCTGCCGCTTGCCTTCTGGCACCACCGACTGCGGCTCTGCAGCAGTTAGGGCTAGAGGTCAACATATGGCAGGTGTTCGACGCCGGGTTGGGAGCGTATTGCTTCATGCTCTGCCGACATCGTTTTTTGAACGGTCGGTATTTTCGTCGCCACCGCCCCGGAGATCGAGTGTCACCGCAGTCTGACTGTGACACAGCAGGGCATGATCGCGGATCTCGGATCTCGGATGACGGAGACACGGGAATATCGCGCTGTGGTTGAGGAAAAGGATGCGCTTGGTGGCCGATTAGGTTGGCTGGTCGATGCCGACAATTTCTATTGCAAGCCGTCAGTGGTGCGCCGCTGCCTCACCTGGCTGCATCGGAAGACTAAGGTCTAATCCTCCTTGGATAGAAGTAATGGTTTTTATCGACTACACAATGTAAGTGCTGCTAGCATATATAGAATATTGATTGCTTACTGTGCTTATATACAGTAAGGGAATAATGGTATGCGCCCTTTGCCAACGCCGGGTGGTGCCCAGTTGATGTGCTGATGTGTCACGAGGCGACGCGCGCGCTCGGTCTGCTAGCGAGGCGTTGGTCGTGGAAGCATGCCCACCATTGGAATATGTATGGATACGACGCAATCCCTGAATGTGACGCTACCTGGCGCCGCTCCCTTGCCGTTCGACGCAACTTTGCTATTCAAGGCGCTCCAGTATCAGCTGCTCGTCGCCGTAGAGTACTGCTACGACCTGGCGCCCGATGAATCTCTGTGGCTTGAAGTTATGGGCGATGTCACGGTTCCCGGCAAAAACCAGACCGAGGTCAAGCTCTACTCTGACAACCTCACTGACAGTCACGCCAATTTCTGGAACACCTTGAAAAACTGGCTCCATGAGAATTTTGATCGCATGTCCTTCAAAACTCTGGTGCTGCTGACGACGCAGGAATTCGGTGCGCAAACCTTGCTTAAGGGATGGAACGCGGCCTCAGCAGCCGAACGGCTGTCGATCATGGAGCATATCGTTGCGGGCTCGCAGGCCACTGCCGGCAATCAGGCGTCGAACGAGCCGGAGGTAGAGGAGGGAGCCGCCAAGCCCTCGAAATCTCAGAAGCTTCAACAGTACGTGATGGATCCTAAGCGCCGGGATGCATTGATGGAAGTGTTGGAGCGGATGCAGATCACGACCGGTGCAGAATCACTGGCGCAACGCCTGAAGGGCTATGAGACCCGCCACCTCAAGCCGATCCGACCGTCTAAATACCAGACCTTCATCCACGAGTTGTTGGGATTCATGTGCAGCCCGGATCTTGTGATTAATGGATGGCAGATCACGTACCAAGCCTTTACTAACAAATTGTCAGAGCTAACGCACCGGTACATGAAATACCCGAAAACCTTTCCTTCGGTGGACATGGCGGCGCTCAAGAAGAGCATCGACATCGAGGAAATTCGGCCCATGCGATTTGCGCAGAAAATTCTGGAAATCGGCGGCGAACAGCAGTTGAAGAGGGCGGCGCTGCACAGGGTAGTTGCCCAGACCACGATCTCCGATCTGTACACCGACGGTGTGCTGTTCAAACCTATGATGGATCTCTACCTCAGCAATCATCTGACTCAACACCAGTATGGGCGTGAGCTAGCCATGGTGGATTGTGCTGGAGTCACCTGTTCGACCGAGCTAAGCACCAGATCCATGAAGTTCTTCCTTATGCGCAACGGCTTGCCTACCGATTCGTTTTGCGGCCTGGAACACACGATGCCCGAGTTCCGTAATGGCATTTATCACATGCTTGCAGGAGAACAACCTGAGGATGAGGATGACGAGTTTTACTGGAGACTCTGGTGATGACCACGCAAGTCTCTGACCACCTGTACACCCTGCACAGAACTCCCTTCGCGCTGGCACCCGTCATCCAGAGTTTCTACCAGCACTGGGAGCCGGTTGAGAAGGATATTTTGCTCAGCTATCTGATCCTTCCCATTGTCACCTATAAGCCAATGCATGCCTTCTTGAACAGGGCTCGGCGTGACAGCTCGATTCGAACCATGGCTTCAGATGCTGAGAGGCTTATCGGCCTGGCGATGCGCGTGGAGGAGTTTAAGCCCATCACCAACGCTGCCATGCTGATTCTGACAGCTGAGAACAGTTTGGAGATTACCCCCGAGCTGTCGGTGCGGTCGCTCCAGAAGCCGCAATCCATCAATTCGGACAAATCGTTGCTGAAGTACAGCCAGAAGCTGGCCATGGTGCTTTCTGGTGAAAACGTTGTTTCTATCTACAGGATGTTGGGAGTGAAATCGCTATGAAGTGTTACGTAAGCTACCTCGGTGTCGTGGACAAGGATAATGGCGTTCACCACGTACTTCTCGCTCCAGGTCTCAATATCATCACCGGTAAGTCCTCGAAGGGTAAGAGTGCCATCCTTGATATCTTCGATTACTGCCTGGGAAGCTCGGAGGACACGATCCCTGAGGGCATCATCACGGATCGTGCCAAGTACTTCTTCACCGTGCTGCGCTTTGCGACCATGGCCGTTGTCGTAGGACGGGTAGCGGCCAGCAACCGGTGCTTTCTGCGCGAGATTTCCGGACCAGCGGTGGACAACGTGCTTCCTCTGGTTGAGGACGTGGACACCTTTTTTGCCTCGAATTTCTTTCAGCCAAAGGCCGATTTTCTGAAGAGCTTGGGTCGGTATTTCGGTGTCACCTTGGAGAACATCGACACCGATCCTCTGCAGCAGGAGATGACTGGCAAATGGAGTGCGACGCCCTCTGTTCGTAGTTTCCCATCCTTCATGCTGCAGCATCAGAATCTGGTGGCTAACCGGCATGCGGTCTTTTACCGCTTTGAAGAAAAGCGCAAACGCGACCAGGCCATCGATCACTTCAAGATCTTCATGGACATCGTTGGTGAGGATTACTTCGACCTTGCGAAGCTGCGCACCGAGGCCATGTACGAATTTAAGCGTGCCAAGGCGCAGATTCCGAAGCAGGACAAGATCAAGGCTGATTACATCACCGAGATCGACACCCTGCTGAAGGAGTATCAGGCTTTGGCCGGCCTGCCGTTGACGGAGCTCACGGCTGAGGAAATCTGGACGAAGCCTAAGCCAGCACTGGAGCGCCTTACTGGCGTTTCGGTCCGGGTAGATGGCCTGTCCAATGCATTTGAAACTCGGCGCAACGAACTGCGCGACCGCAAAGCTGAATTGATGGCCAGCATTCAGAAAGCGCTCAATACCCGGTATCTGCTGAACGTCTCTACTGAGCAGGCTACAGGCTTTGCCAACTCGGTAACCACGCTACCAATCCCTAAGGCCGCCAACCTTGAACATGCGGTTTGCCCCGTTTGCGCGTCGCAGTCCGATGTGGCTGAGGATGAAGCGAACAAGCTGTCGGCAGCGATTCACTGGCTGAACGACGAGCTCAAAGTGTCCACCTATGCGCGCGAAGGTTTTGGGGAGGAGCGCCGGGCGGTCGATGCGGAACTCAAAAAACTTCGCAAGGAATTGGCACTGGTTGAGCAGGCACTGAAGCCGCTTGATCAGGAAGCTGACCGGCTTGAGAAGTCTAAGTCCGTGGATGGTGCTGCTCAGAAGACCAAAATCAAGTTGGAGCTCGCCATTGAGAAGCGGATTGCGAACCCACCGTCTGAAGCCAAGGGGATGGTCGACTTCTGGGAAAAGGAGGTTGCAAAGTACGATCTGCAGATGGCCCAGTTCGACGTCGAGTCGAAGCTGTGGGCGCTGGGAAACGACATCAACCAGAAAATGAAGGCGTTCGGTAAGCACTTCGACTTCGAAGAGACATATAAAAATGGCTCTCTGAAGTTTGATGTCGATACCTTCGATCTCTGGCATGAAAAGCCCATTGCTGGGGGGCATGTGAAAAAGGTGTTTCTGCGCTCCATGGGCAGCGGTGCAAACTGGCTGTACTCACACCTTACGCTGTTCATGGCACTGCATTACCAGTTCGCTGCGCATCCCAAGTGCAAGGTGCCGCCAATCCTTTTCTTGGATCAGCCGACGCAAGTCTACTTCCCCTCCACCGACAATGCTGAAGCCTTCAAGGCCGATGAGCTACGCGGGGATCGGAGTACTACCAAGACGGTCGATGAAGACGTAGATGCTGTATCGAAGATGTTCACTACCCTGGCCAAATTCTGCGACACGACGTTCAAGGAAACCGGCGTCAAGCCGCAGATCATTGTCTGTGATCACGCAGATGGCCTGCCGCTGCAGGGAAACTATGTCTTTGAAGACTTCGTCCGTGCGCGATGGAGAACGCGCGGTTTGATTACCGAGTAACTGAACATTGAATCGCCTTGCCGCCATCGCTCCCACATCAGTGCCTTCTGGCTGTCTGAGTAATAGATCCGCGGTTTCCGCTTCATGTGAACACTCCTCCATATGTTTTAGAGTGTTGCGATCACCAGTTGAATCCACGGTCGTAAGCGGCCTGTCGACGGCGTGGTCGGCCTACAGAAATTTCGTTTTCTGTGTCCCGCTTGCCGAGTTTTTTCACTTTCTCTGTCAGGGGTTCTCAGTCTGCGTGACACAGATCGTGAAAAATCCCTTTGTGGTCAATACCTCGATTTTCACTTACCGCGTCACCCGACAGCAGCTCGTGCAGGGCGATGCCGCCGAAGGCGCCATCCCAGGCGCTAAAGTCGGATTCCAGTGCGGGCAGGAGGCGCAGCAGGGATTGTTTATTTCGGTGGAAGCTGGTGGCGCTGCCGTCGATCTCGCGGGTCGATTGCAGGCGGAAACCCTCGGC
>Ga0308170_10003901_pt1 | contig 11974 bp, 11 predicted proteins | sample PhyBR2_2_FD_202136 | JGI IMG/M metagenome (GOLD analysis project Ga0308170, IMG submission 202136) | Phyllosphere microbial communities from UC Gill Tract Community Farm, Albany, California, United States - DLSLSB.R2 | ecosystem: Host-associated > Plants > Phyllosphere > Unclassified | place... | reverse complement strand
CGATCACCGTCGCGGCGATCATCGGGATCGCGGTGACGACCGTCATCCGGCTGCTCGCGGTGATCTTCGACCTGTCGCTGCCCGAGCAGCGCATGCTGTACCGGCGCAAGGTAGCGGTGGAGACGACGCGCATCGCGATCGTCCCGCCCGCGGAAGAGGCCCCCGGTCGGTGAGCGAGGACGCGCGAAGCACCCCCGAGACGAAACGCGGTACGGCCGCCGCGTTTCGACTCGCTCCGCTCGCTCAACGACCGGGCAGGTGATCAGACCGCGGCCAGCTCCGGCTCGGGCACGCTCGTGCGGATCGAGCGGTTGACGGCCGAGACGATCGCCTTCAGCGAGGCGGTCGAGATGTCACCGTCGATGCCGACGCCCCACAGGCGCTGGCCGTCGACCTGCAGCTCGACGTAGGCCGCCGCCTGCGCGTCGCCACCGGTCGAGAGCGTGTGCTCGACGTAGTCGTACAGCGAGATGTCGAAGCCGCGTTCGCGCACGATCTCGAGGAACGCCGCGATCGGGCCGTTGCCGTTCCCGGACGTCTCGACGCGCTCGTCGCCGTCGCGCAGCGTGACGTCGAGACGCACGTCGCCGGACATGTCGCTCTGCGTGCGCGTGCCCAGCAGCTCGAAGCGTCCCCAGCGCGCGTCGGCGACATCCGCCGGCAGGTACTCGTCGTTGAAGATCTCCCAGATCTGGGCGCTGGTGACCTCGCCGCCCTCGGCGTCGGTCTTGGCCTGCACGACCCCGGAGAACTCGATCTGGAGCTTGCGAGGCAGGTCCAGGGCGTGGTCGGTCTTCAGCAGATAGGCGACACCGCCCTTGCCGGACTGCGAGTTGACACGGATGACGGCCTCGTACGAGCGGCCCAGATCCTTCGGGTCGATCGGCAGGTACGGAACGGCCCACTCGATGTCGTCGACGGTGACACCCTCTGCAGCAGCGCGCGCGGCCATCGCCTCGAAGCCCTTCTTGATGGCGTCCTGGTGCGAGCCGCTGAACGCGGTGAACACCAGGTCGCCTCCCCACGGGCTGCGCTCGTGCACCGGCAGCTGGTTGCAGTACTCGACCGTGCGCTTGACCTGGTCGATGTCGCTGAAGTCGATCTGCGGGTCGATGCCCTGGGTGAACAGGTTCACCCCGAGCGTCACCAGGTCCACGTTGCCGGTGCGCTCGCCGTTGCCGAACAGGCATCCCTCGATGCGGTCGGCGCCCGCCATGTAGCCGAGCTCGGCGGCGGCGACGGCCGTGCCGCGGTCGTTGTGCGGGTGCAGCGACAGGATGACGTTCTCGCGGTGGGCCAGGCGCCGGTTCATCCACTCGATCGAATCCGCGTAGACGTTCGGGGTCGCCATCTCGACGGTGGCCGGCAGGTTGATGATGACCTTGCGCTCGGGCGTCGGCTCGAGGATGTCCAGCACCTCGTTGCACACCTCGACCGCGTATTCCAGCTCGGTGCCGGTGTAGCTCTCGGGCGAGTACTCGTAGTAGACGCTCGTCTCGGGGACGCGCTTCTCGAACTCGCGGCACAGGCGCGCGCCCTCCAGCGCGATCTGCTTGACGCCCTCACGGTCGGAGCGGAACACGACCTCGCGCTGCAGGATGCTGGTGGAGTTGTAGAAGTGCACGATCGCCTGCTTGGCCCCGGCGATCGCCTCGTAGGTGCGCTCGATGAGGTGCTCGCGCGCCTGGGTCAGCACCTGGATCGTGACGTCATCCGGGATCAGGTTCTCTTCGATCAGCTGGCGGACGAAGTCGAAGTCTGTCTGGCTGGCCGACGGGAAGCCGACCTCGATCTCCTTGTAGCCCATGCGCACGAGCAGGTCGAACATGACCCGCTTGCGCTCGGGGCTCATCGGGTCGATGAGGGCCTGGTTGCCGTCGCGCAGGTCGACGGCGCACCACCGCGGTGCGGTCGTGATGCGCTTGGTGGGCCACGTGCGGTCCGGCAGCTCGACCTGGATCTGCTCGTGGAACGGGCGGTACTTGTGGATCGGCATGCCGGAGGGCTGCTGCGTATTCTGCATGATGTCGCTCTTCTCAGTGGGGTGACGGCGCCGGATTCGGCTGCTGCGTCAGGTGAGTCGGGCCAACACTGAGCTCCGCGACGAGGAAGGCCCTAGAACGAGGCCTCGTCGCGGCAGCTAAGGAGAAGCTGGCCGAAGCGCATGCGCCTATGCTACCAGGCCGCGTGCACGACTCGCCATGCGTGCCGGAGCCGGCGTCAGAAGCCGAGTCGGCCGAGCTGCTTCGGGTCGCGCTGCCACTCCTTGGCGACCCGCACGTGCAGGGAGAGGAACACGCGCGTGCCGAGGAGCGGCTCGATGCCCGCGCGGGCGGTGGCGCCCACTGCCGTGAGGCGGGATCCCTTGCGGCCGATGATGATCGCCTTCTGGCTGTCGCGCTCCACGACGATGTCCGCATAGACGTCCGTGAGGTCGCTGTCCTCGCGCGCGGAGATGTCCTGCACCACGACGGCGATCGAGTGCGGCAGCTCGTCGCGCACGCCCTCGAGCGCCGCCTCGCGGATGATCTCGGCGATGCGGTCCTGGATCGACTCGTCGGTGACGACGCCGTCGGGGTACAGCGCCGGCCCCTCGGGCATGAGGTCCAGGAGCTCGACCGTGAGCACGTCGAGCTGGTCGTTCGTGAGCGCCGACAGCGGGATGACGGCATCCCAGTCGTCGCGCAGCCGGTCGACCTCGATGAGCCGCTCGGTGATCTGGTCGCGCGAGGCGATGTCGGTCTTGGTGACGAGAGCGACCTTCCTGGCCCGCGGGTAGCCGTCCAGGGATTCGGCGATGCGGCGGTCGCCCGGCCCGACCTTCTCGGTGGCCGGGGCGCAGAACGCGATGACGTCGACGTCGCCGAGCACCTGCTCGACGAGGTCGTTCAGCCGCTGGCCGAGAAGCGTGCGCGGGCGGTGCAGCCCGGGCGTGTCCACGATGATCAGCTGTCCCTCGGGACGGTTCAGGATGCCGCGGATCGCCCGCCGGGTGGTCTGCGGCTTGTCGCTCGTGATCGCGACCTTCTCGCCGACCAGCGCGTTGGTCAGCGTGGACTTGCCGACGTTCGGGCGGCCCACGAAGGTCACGAACCCGCACCGGGTGTTGTCAGTCATCGGTCTCGTTCCTCTCGGGCGCCTTCTCGATGAATACCGTCGCGATGCCGCGCCCGCGGCCCCGTGACGCGCCGCCGGTGAGCAGCAGTCCTTCGTACTCCGCCTCGACGCCGGGCTGCGGCACACGGCCGAGCACCTTGCCGAGCAGGCCGCCGATCGAGTCGACGTCCTCGTCGTCGAGCTCCAGGTCGAACAGCTCGCCGACGTCCTCCAGCGGCATCCGCGCGCTGACGCGGTACTTGCCGGGCTCCAGCTCGGTGACCTCGGTGGTGCGCGGGTCGTACTCGTCGGCGATCTCGCCGACGAGCTCCTCGATGATGTCCTCGAGGGTGACGAGGCCCGCCACGCCCCCGTACTCGTCGACGACGATGCACACGTGCACGGCGTCGCGCTTCATCTGCTGCAGCAGGGTCTCCGCGCGCATCGACTCGGGCACGAACACCGGCGGTCGCGCGATGCGACTGGCCGGGGCGTCCCGCCAGCCGGCCTGCTCGTTGAAGCCGAACTGCACGAGGTCCTTCAGATAGACGACGCCCACGATGTCGTCGGCCTCGTCATCGGCGACGGGGATGCGGGAGACCCCGCGGTCCAGGAACAGGGCGAGCGCCTCGCGGATGGATGCCGCGGCATCCAGCGTGATCATGTCGGTGCGCGGCACCATCACCTCGCGCACGTAGGTGTCGGTGAAGTCGAACACGGAGTGGATGAGGTCGCGGTCGTCCTGCTCGATGAGCGCGTGGGATGCCGCCTCGTCGACCATGCTCAGCAGCTGCTCCTCGCTGGAGAACGACGCGCGGCGCACGACACCGGGCGTGACCCGGTCGCCGAGCGCGACGAGGCCGTCGGCGAGCGGGCCGAGGATGACCCGCGCGCCGCGCACGAGCGCCGCCCCGCCGCCGAGCAGCCCTTCGGCGTGCTGCCGGCCCACGGCGCGCGGACTCGCGCCGACGAGCACGAACGAGATGCTGGTCATGAGGATCGCCGCACCCAGCACGGCCCACCAGATGCTCTGGAACAGCAGCGTGAACGCCGCCGTGACGAGCACCGCGGCCGCGGTCTCGGACAGCACGCGGATGAAGATGACGGCGTTGGCGTGCGCATCCGGGTCATCGGCGATGCGGCGCAGCGCGGTCGCGTTGCGTCCTTCGTCGGCGAGATCGGCGAGGTCCTGGCGCGACGTCACCGAGAGCGCGGCGTCGAACGCCGTCATCAGGCCCCCGAGCGCCACGAGCAGCACGGCGGCGAGCAGGAGCAGCAGAGCCGTGATCATGCGGTGCGGTGGCGCTCCGCGGTGTGGAAGCCGATGAGCAGGTCGCGCTGGATCGCGAACATCTCCCGCTCCTCCTCGGGCTCGACGTGGTCGAACCCGAGCAGGTGGAGCAGGCCGTGCGTGGTCAGCAGCAGCAGTTCGTCCATCGTGGAGTGCTTCGCGGTCTCCGCCTGCGCCTCCGCGACCTGCGGACAGAGCACGATGTCGCCGAGCAGGCCCGCCGGGGCGGGCAGGTCGTCGGTGCCGGGCCGCAGCTCGTCCATCGGGAAGCTCAGCACGTCGGTGGGGCCGGGCTCGTCCATCCACTGCACGTGCAGGGATTCCATGGCGCCCTCGTCGACGAGGAGGATGGCGAGGTCCGCCTCCGCGCTCACCCGCAGCTGGGCGAGGTCGTACTCGGCCAGGCGCAGCAGCACGGTCTCGTCGACCGACATGCCGGACTCGTTCGTGATCTCGATCGTCATCAGCGTCCTCGCTTCGGCAGGAAGTCTCGGGGGCCCGCGCTATGCGGCCGGCCGCGGCGTTCGGCCCGGTTCGCCATCTCGGCGGCCTCGTCGCGCTCGCGCCGCGCCGCAAGCCGCTTCTCGTCGTATTCGCTGTAGGCGTCGACGATCCGCGCCACCAGCGAGTGCCGCACCACGTCGTCGCTGGTGAGCATGGCGAAGTGGATGTCGTCGATGTTCTTGAGCACGCGGGTCACGAGCCGCAGCCCGGATGCGGCCTGCGGCAGGTCGATCTGCGTGATGTCGCCGGTGACGACCATGCGCGTGCCGAACCCGAGCCGGGTGAGGAACATCTTCATCTGCTCGGGCGTGGTGTTCTGGGCCTCGTCGAGCACGACGAACGACGAGTTGAGCGTCCTGCCGCGCATGTAGCCGAGGGGCGCGACCTCGATGGTGCCGGACGCCATGAGCTTCGGCACGATCTCGGGGTCCATCATCTCGTTGAGCGCGTCGTACAGCGGTCGCAGGTACGGGTCGATCTTGTCGGTCAGCGTGCCGGGCAGGAACCCGAGGCGCTCTCCCGCCTCGACGGCGGGCCGGGTGAGGATGATGCGGTCGACCTCTTTGCGCTGCAGCGCCTGCACGGCCTTCGCCATGGCGAGGTACGTCTTGCCGGTTCCGGCCGGGCCGATTCCGAACACGATGGTGTTCTCGTCGATCGCGTCGACGTACGACTTCTGCCCCACGGTCTTGGGACGGATGACCTTGCCCCGCGTGGACAGGATCGCCTCGCCCATCACCTCGGTCGGGCGCGGCCCGTTCTCGGTGCGCAGCATGCGCCCTGCCGACGCCACGTCGGACGGTTCGAGGCGGTGCCCGGCGCGGGCCAGCTCGATGAGCTCGTCGACGAGGTGCCGGGCGGATGCCACCGCGCCCGGAGCGCCGGTCAGCGTGATCTCGTTGCCGCGCACGTGCACGTCGACGTCGTGGTGCTCGCGCTCCAGCATCCGCAGCAGGCGGTCCTGCGGGCCGAGCAGCTGCACCATGGCCACGCCGTCGGCGTAGACGGTCTCCGAGACGGACCCGTGCACGTGGTTCTGTGCGGCTTGCGGGCTGTCGGCCGTGTCGTCAGGCACCCATGCTCGATTCCGAGAGGCCGCCGGCGAGCACGTGCGCGTGCACGTGGAACACCGTCTGTCCGGCATCCGCCCCCGTGTTGAAGATGAGGCGGAAGGCACCGTTCGCGTGCTCGGCCGCGAGTTCCTTCGCCACGCCGACCATCTCGGACAGCAGCTCCGGGTCGCGTGCGGCGAGCTCGGTGACGTCGCGGTACTCCTCCGTCTTCGGGATGACGAGCAGGTGCACGGGCGCCTTCGGGGCGATGTCGCGGATCGCGAACACGGTGTCGGTCTGCGCGATGATCTCGGACGGGATCTCTCCGTTCAGGATGCGCGTGAAGATCGAGGGTTCGCTCATCTTTCCAGCTTATCCGTGGGTGCGCGGCGCGGGACGGCACTCACCATCGGCCGAGGGCGGCGTCGATGACCGCGAGCGCCGCCGGGCCGGCGGTGGACGTGCGCAGCACGGTGTCGCCGAGCGCGACGATCGCCGCACCGGCATCCCCGAGCGCGGCGAGCTCCTCCGGCGCGATGCCGCCCTCGGGCCCGACGACCAGCACGATGTCGCGCACGTCGGCGGGGTCGAAGCGGATGCCGGTGAGTCGTCCGGCGCCCGTGGGCTCGAGCACGAGGACGCGGGCATGGGCCGCGCGCGCGGCGAGGTCGGCGGTCGTCGCCACGCCGGTGACGTGCGGCATCCAGGCCCGGTGCGCCTGCTTGCCCGCCTCCCGGACGATCGTCTGCCAGCGCGCGATCCCCTTGACCGCTTTCGCGGCGTCCCAGCGGGAGACGCTCCGGGCGGCCTGCCAGGGCACGATCTCGTCGACGCCCAGCTCCGTGGCCGCCTGGATCGCGAGCTCGTCGCGATCGCCCTTCGCGAGTGCCTGTGCCAGCACGAGCCGTGGACGCGGGCGTTCGACGACGGTGCGCGTGCGCACCACCAGCTCGACGTGCTTGGACGCCACCGCCGTGCACTCGCCTTCGAGCCACAGCCCGCGGCCGTTGCCGACGGTGACCGGCTCGCCCACGCGCACCCGCCGCACCGCCGCGGCGTGGTGCGCCTCGGCGCCGGTCAGCGTGACCCCGGCGCCGACGGCGGAGTCGTCGAGCTCGTCGAGCTGGAAGTGCAGGGCCACGCGGTCACTCGCCGCGGAAGCGGTCGCGCAGCTTCGCGAACAGGCCCTGGCGGAACTGCGTGAGCTGCGGGCCCGGGCCCTTGTTGCGGTCGGCGAACTCCTCGATGAGCTGGCGCGACTTGTGATCGAGCCTGGTCGGGGTCACCACGTGCACCCCCACCCGCAGGTCGCCGCGGGTGGAGCCGCGCAGCGGCGTGATGCCGCGGCCCTTGATCGTCAGCACGTCGCCGGACTGCACGCCGGGGCGCACCTCGAGCTCGACCTTGCCGTCGAGGGCGTCGATCTGCGCCGTGGTGCCGAGCACGGCATCCGGCATCGACACCTCGAGGGTCGCGAGCAGGTCGTCGCCCTCGCGGCTGAAGACCTCGTGCGAGGCGACGTTGACCTCGATGTACAGGTCGCCGTTCGGTCCGCCGGCAGGGCCCACCTCGCCGGATCCGGGCATCTGCAGGCGCAGGCCGGTCTCGACGCCGGCGGGGATGTCGACGCCCACCGTGCGGCGCGCGCGCACGCGGCCCTGACCGTGGCATTCCGCGCACGGGTACGGGATCGTGGTGCCGTAGCCCTGGCAGCTGCCGCACGGCGCCGAGGTGACAACGTTTCCGAGCAGGCTCCGCACGGTGCGCTGCACATGGCCGGTGCCCTGGCAGATGTCGCAGGTGACCGGCGCCGTGCCGGGCTGGCAGCAGGAGCCCTCGCACGTCTCGCAGAGCACGGCCGTGTCGACCTCGAGGTCGCGGTGCACGCCGAACACGACGTCCGCGAGCTGCAGGGTGACGCGCACGAGCGCGTCCTGGCCGCGCTCGCGGCGGGAGCGCGGTCGCGCGGTGCGGACGCCGCCGCCCGCCCCGAAGAAGGTCTCGAAGATGTCGCCGAATCCGCCGAATCCCGCCGCTCCGCCACCGAACGGGTTGTCGCCGCCCATGTCGTAGCGCTCCCGTTGCTGGGGGTCGCTGAGCACGTCGTACGCATGGGTGACCTGCTTGAACCGTTCCGCGGCCTCCTCCCCGGGATTCACGTCCGGGTGCAGTTCGCGGGCCAGGCGCCGGTACGCCTTCTTGATCTCTTCCGAGGTCGCCTCTCGCGAGACGCCGAGTACCTGGTAGTGGTCCTGATCAGCCACAATCGCCTTCCTGCCGCGCCGCACGCGCGGGTGTCTGTCAACGGATGTTCAGCGCGAGCGCTCGTCGTCTTCGAGCAGCCGGCCGACGTAGTGGGCGACGGTGCGCACCGCCGCGAGGTTCGTCGCGTAGTCCATGCGGGTGGGTCCGAGCACGCCGACGCGGGCGTGGGTGGCCGGGTCGTAGTCGCCGGCCAGCACGGACGCCTCGGCGAGGCCGAACGCCTCATTCTCCCGGCCGATCGACACGGACAGGCCCTCGTCGTCCGCGACCATCTCGCTCATCAGCCGCAGCAGGGTCACCTGTTCTTCGATGGCCTCGAGGAGCGGGTAGATGCTGCTGCGGAAGTCCTGCTCGCGGCGGGCGAGGTTGGCGGTGCCGGCCATGACGAGCTTGTCCTGCCGGAACTCCTCGAGCTCCTCCGCGACGACCCGGAGCACGGCCGAGGCCAGCAGATCGTCGTGGCGCTCGACGTCGAGCGCCACGAACTCGCCGGCGACCGCCTGCGCGCCCTGGCGCACGCTGCGCCCGGTGACGAGCGCGGCGACGCGGTCGCGCAGCCGGGTCAGATCGTCGGCCTCGTACCCGGTGCGCAGCTGGGTCATCCGCTGCGACACGCGGCCGGTGTCGGTGACGAGGATGACGAGCATCCGTCCGCCTTCGAGCGCGACGAGTTCGACGTGCGACACGTGCGCCTGCGCGAACGACGGGTACTGCACGATAGCGACCTGCCCGGTGAGGGTGGTCAGCGCCCGGACGGTGCGCGCGAGCACGTCGTCGAGGTCGGTCGCCCCTTCGAGGAACGTCGAGATCGCGGTGCGCTGCGCCGTGCTCAGCGGCCGCAGCTGCGACAGGTGGTCGACGAACACGCGGTAGCCCTTGTCGGTCGGGACGCGCCCGGACGACGTGTGCGGCGCGGCGATGAGCTCCTCGTCCTCGAGCTGGGCCATGTCGTTGCGGATCGTCGCGGCGGACACGCCGAAGGCGTGCCGTTCGACGATCGTCTTGCTTCCCACCGGCTCGCGGGTCTCGACGTAGTCCTGCACGATCGCGCGCAGCACCTGCAGTCCGCGTTCGGAGACCATCGCACCCCTTCCACTGGCACTCGACTCTGCTGAGTGCCAATTCTAGCCGAGCGACGTGGACGGGCGCCGCCGACCGACACGCGGCCGCGGCTCAGCCGGTGAGCGCGCGCACGACGGCATCGGCGAGGAGTCGCCCGCGCAGGGTGAGCACGATCCGGCCGTGCAGCGCGGCAGCAGGCTCGATGAGGCCGTCCGCGATGAGGGATGCCACCGCGTGCCGTCCCCCGACGTGCAGGTCGGCGATCGGGATGCCCTCCCGGATGCGCGAGCCGAGCAGCACCTGCTCGAGCTCGCGGGCCGCGGCATCCGGTCGCTCGCGTCCCGCGGCCGGCGACAGGCCGGCGGCCAGACGCTGCGCGTACGCCGCGGGATGCTTCACGTTCCACCAGCGCACGCCGCCGACGTGGCTGTGCGCCCCGGGGCCGAATCCCCACCAGTCCGCGCCCCGCCAGTACGCCAGGTTGTGGCGCGACCGGCGGGAGGCGTCCGCCGCCCAGTTCGACACCTCGTACCACGCGAACCCGGCGGCGCCGAGCAGCTCGTCTGCCAGCTCGTACATGTCCGCCTGCAGGTCGTCGTCGGGGGCGGGCACCTCGCCGCGCCGGATCTGCCGGGCGAGCTTGGTGCCGTCCTCGATGATGAGCGCGTAGGCCGAGACGTGATCGGGTTGCAGGGCGATCGCGGTCTGCAGCGACGTCCGCCAGTCGGCGAGCGACTCCCCCGGCGCGCCGTAGATGAGGTCGACGCTGACGTCGAGTCCCGCGGCGCGCGCGGCGGAGACCGCGGCGGCCACGTTCGCGGGATCGTGGGTGCGGTCGAGGGCCGCGAGCACGTGCGGCACGGCGGACTGCATCCCGATCGACAGGCGGGTCACGCCGGCATCCGCCAGCTCGGATGCGACGGCATCGGTCACCGTATCCGGGTTCGCCTCGACGGTGACCTCGGCGCCGGGCCGCAGCCCGAACGCGTCGCGGACGCCGGCGAGCATCCGCGCGAGATCGCCCGGCGGCAGCAGCGTGGGCGTGCCGCCGCCGAAGAACACCGTCGCAGACGGCCGCAGCGGCCCCCGGTCGCGCAGCACGCCGCGGGCGAGGTCGACCTCGCGCAGCAGCGTGTCGGCGTACTGGTCCTGCCGGGCGCCGCGCAGCTCCGAGGACGTGTAGGTGTTGAAGTCGCAGTAGCCGCAGCGCACCCGGCAGAACGGGACGTGCACGTAGACGCCGAAGTCGGTGGCGGCGTCCACGACGGCGTCGTCGGGAAGGGCGCCGTCGTCGGGCGCGGGCTCGCCGTCGGGAAGCGCGGAGCCCATCAGGCGGGAGTCGAGTACAGCGGCGAGATGGCGCGCAGGTACCGCTGCGACAGGGCCCGGCGGCGGCGCTTGACCAGGAACGGCAGCAGCTTGTAGAAGAAGGATGCCGGGCGGTCGAAGGCGCGTACGGTGAACCACACCTCGTCGTTCTCGTACCAGTCGATCATGAACGACTCCTCACCCGAGACCACCGAGCGTCCGACGGTGCCGAGCGCGAACCCCACGTGGTGCGAGTCCTCGACCACGAAGATCACGCGCAGTTCGGCGTCCGCCTTGAGGCCCTTGACGCGACCGCGCAGATGCAGCGTCGCGCCCGGGCTGACCCACGGGGTGCCGTCGGCGTCGAACCGCTGCTCGGCCTCCGCCCGGCTCGGCGCGATCGGGTGGCCCTCGTGGTCGAAGCTCACCCCGGAGTACACCGGGCCGGATGCCGGACGGATGTCGCTGACCACCAGTCCGCCGTCGCGCTGGGCCCGCCATTCGAGCAGCGCGTCGCTGGCCGCCCGGAACCGGGCCTCGCCGCTGCCGATCCGCCACGACTCCGTGAACGGGGTGCTCTTCTCGGGCGGATACTGCATCAGATCCGCGGCCTGCGTTGCACCCACGGCGGCGTAGTCGACGGTTTCGTCTCGAAATGTCCCGCGGCGCATGACCTCCAGCCTACCGAGGAGGTCTCTGGACGGTTCGTGGGAGCCGGCTGCGGACCTCGGGGTGACCGGGAGCGGCTGCGACGCGACGGCGTCCACGCCGCCCCCGTCGTCACCGCGGTGCGTGCGCCGCCAGCACGTCGCGCAGCGCGGACTGCACCGCGGTGATGGCCCGGCTGTCCCGCGACGAGGTGCGCACCGCCGCGAAGATCTCGCGCACCGGCGCTCCGGGCAGGTCGACCAGCCGCACCGTGGACCGGTCGCCGGTCCATGCCATGTCGGGCAGCACCGCGACCGCCAGCCCGGCGGCCGCCATGCGGATGTGGGTCGTGAGGTCGGTGCCCTCGAAGCGCACGTCGGGATCGAAGCCGGCGGCTCGGCACTGCTGCACCGCCCACTCGCGCACAGCGGTGCCCCGCGGCTCGAGGATCCACGCCCGGTCGGCCAGCTCGCCGATGTCACGCGCCGGATCGTCGGGGCCCACGGCGATCCGCACCGGGTCCGGTCCCAGCAGCACGCGATCGAACCCCTCCCGATGCTCCCGCACGTGCCCCGGATACTGCTCGGCCACGACCAGATCGAACGCCCTGGTCGCGAGCTCGCGCAAGCCCTCCTCGGGCGACATCTCGACCGACTCCAGGCGCAGGTTCGGCGCGCGCTCCGCGAGCAGCCGCAGCGCGCCGGGCACGAGCGCCTGAGCGGCGGTGGGCATCACGGCGATCCGAACG
>Ga0308170_10003900_pt1 | contig 11978 bp, 19 predicted proteins | sample PhyBR2_2_FD_202136 | JGI IMG/M metagenome (GOLD analysis project Ga0308170, IMG submission 202136) | Phyllosphere microbial communities from UC Gill Tract Community Farm, Albany, California, United States - DLSLSB.R2 | ecosystem: Host-associated > Plants > Phyllosphere > Unclassified | place... | reverse complement strand
ACAAACGCGGCCGAAGACCCCACGGTGAGCTGGACCCAAGCCGAAGATGAGGTCGTCCCCGAGCAGACCGCTGTGACGTGGTTGACACGAGACACAGGAAGTGCGGATCCCGCACGCATCATCAGCCCCCCATTCCCGAGTTCCTCCGAATTGCAGCCCAAGACACGGCACACAGCCATGTTCGGTCTTCAATCCGGCCACATGGGAAGTCGAGGAGATGTCACAAACGACTTTTCCCCGATTGACCAGGCTTGCGAAGCTTTCGGTGCGCCTCACCTTGAGGAGCACCACTCAAGGTCGCCACTGACAGCCCACCCTTTTTATTCCCTTACAGCCGACAGTGCGGCTCTGCCAACTCACAGGCAGTGTACCTTCCCCGTTCACCTGGGCTTATGTCCTTACCATGTGGGAGCAGACCCTGGGGAGAGACCCAGCCAGCTGGCTGCCGAGACTTGCGAAGCGAGACGATCCTACTCCGTTGCCAGCAGCGATCCCCCGCGGCCCTCCCATTACAGAGCACCCGACTATGATCCTTGGGATGTCGAAGCTCACGCCAACGTCTCAGCGCTCCAATGCAATGTTCTTTGGGTGAGTGGGGGTACAGCCCCAGGGAAAGTGCTAGGACAGAATATGAAGGATGGCGTATTGGACTGGAGCTGACGGTCAGTGTGATGTTCACGACACCGCGCCACTGGAAGCGGTACAACCGGGGCGATTAGAAACAATGGACTTCCTACTTCCTGAAGTGGAACCGTGGAGTTGTGCACAGTCATGGGTTGACTGTCCACGGCTCTCGCTCCCGGCCGACCAACCACCTTTCGACTTTGGTGTCGACTCAGCTACCCATGCGGATGGGGTGCAAATGATGCCTTTTCTTCAATCGCCCTCGTATCATACCCCGGGCGCCACGTCCGTCGCAAATGCTCCACAACAGGGAGACCTCGATATGAGCTTTGCTTTCGCGTCCAATTCGCCGAGCACCGGAACCGGTCGCGAGGCATCAGGGCGTACCAAGCATGATGAGCATACGGCTTTGGACTTGGCCTCCCATTCGTCCAGTGCTGGTGCTACCGCACCTTCCGCAGACGCTGGCCAGGATACTTCAAATTTCTCACGAGAATTGTCCGCAGGTCCGAAGACCACAAACGTCGCCACAAGCTCGACGATCATGACTGCCAAGCAGGCGCAGCAGGAGAGGCGGAAGGAGAAGAACAGGCAACGCAAGAGGGACAGTCGAGCCAGGAAACGCGCTCTCAAACTCGCTGAACTTCGTGACAAGGTCAAGGATCCAGAGAAATTCGAGGTGAGTCCACGGTGTCTCCGCGTACAGTGGCGTGAGAGTACCGCTGACGCCATCCTCCCCCCTCACACTGCGGTGGACCTCCCGACTTTTGGCGGAACAACTTCTCTCTCTTGGCACTGGCGTTGCTTCCCGTTTGTACCGATGGCGTCATTCCATATTATAGGCCAGACGAGCCCGCCGGCTCTCCTACTTCCAGGAACAAGCCGAGCAAGCTGCTTCGCAACCCCGTGGGCCTACTGGCCGCTTCGGACCCAGAAGTTCGGAAGGGGCAGCCTAGTCCCCCGTTGTTCATCTACGTGGTGGACTTGCTCAAGACTGGCTCGGAAGGTCACGGGATTCGATTTACTGTTATGACATGTCATGTTTGAGCTGATGTGTCTCGCACACCGGTGCCGGAATGGGCGAGCCGTCCAGATTCGGCTATCGCAGCGTCTGTGGGGCATTTGGGCGTGACTGAGCACCCGAGGCTTTGATTAGTCTTATGGCACCACGCCATCATAACCCAAGAGCCCCGTCATGGAAGTGCAGACTCCACTGGTTGCACTTCCAAAGACAATCTGACACCCCCAATCGACCGAATGAGGGACCAAGGTGAAAGGATCCCCCCAGGTCGGAGCGACGATAGGCGGCTTGTTGATGAGCATGAGAAGGTCACAAACGCCTTTGTGGCCCTGGCACTCTCTTCGATATTCACAGACGCACTCCCCAACGACGTGTCATGCCCGGTCAAGGCCCAGAAAGCACACGACCGAGACGAGATCGACGACGGTCCTGTCGGTAACGCCCACAGCGATTTTGGGTGGCAACAATCTGCAGGAACCCAGATTCAGGCCGGCCAGTCCCATCCGATTCTCAGCTCCGCTCCAATCCCTGCCGGGGCGGTATATGGCCCGTCAGTCTCTCACCAGCCCATTTATCCGGTGATGCACAATGACCAAGCGTGTTTCCCCCCCGTCGCGTCACGCGAACAACAGACCACCCAGGGACCCATGCACTCAGCATATCTGCCCCTCGGGTTCACGCTACCCGATTGGCCTCCGTCGCTGAATCTCGATTCCGCATGGGAGATGAACCCCGATACGGGGTCGTGCTTCGGGTATGCGGCTGCACATGAACCTGGTGCTGCAGGCGGGGACATCTGGGGGGATATGAACCAATCGAATCCGACTGACCTCGTGTCGGGGGTCGGCACCAATGAAAGGAACAACGCTGCGTGGAGCCGCTGGACCGAAGCCAGCGGCGTGATGCCGAGTGTGGCCCCCTTCGCAGTGAGTCCGAGAGCAGCCTCTCGCAGAATGGCCCCCTTGCTCATCTGACGCTCGTATGGTCTTCTGTGACTGATCCCAGAACTTGAGCCTGGATGCAGCAACCCTAGCCGGGGGATTTGTGGACGAGGTGCCTTTTCCAGCTGTTGAAGACGTTGAGCTCGATGCGGGTCTCTGCCATACCCCAGCAGTGGGTTATCCGGGCGTTGGGGACCTCCACGTCGGACTCGACACCTACGACCCCACAGCTCTCAATGCCTTCTGGACCCCGCCAGATATGCCAGTCTCCTTGGGGGGTGGTGCTCACCCCTCCACACACGCAGACCCGCAGAGCTGGCGCCCCTTCCACGGATGGCCGCTAAGCTCTTTGCACCCGACCCTCGATGCTTTCTCGGAAGCGATACCGCAAGCATGGACGGAGTGTCCACCCTCCACGCCAGTCTGGAATGCTGACCGGAATCCGTCCACTAAGTCTGCTTGCAAGGCAGGAGGCGGCCACGTCACTTCGACCGGCCTGAACGACCCGACGCCCGCCACTGAACTCGATCCAAGCGTTTCTCCGTCTATTTCGCGTTTCCCACCGCCACCCGGCACAGCGCCCAGCTCAAGCCCCTATCCGAGGCCCGTCCAGTTCTTTCAAACAATAGCGGGGCAGTACCGAGAGAAATCGAGACGTATTCAACGAGCCTATCGTGACAGGAAGCGCTTGAGGAGCCGCGCGACTGCCCATGAACCTGTTTCCCGAGTGAGTTGTCGCCGTGCCCTCCTAAGACCCGATCTCTCGTCCCGGCGAGCTGTGCCAGTGACGGGTCCGCTGACAACCGAACAGCCAGTCAGTCCCTCAGACGCCTTGGACAGCCTTGTTGATACGCAAATGGGCGTTCAAGAGCGAAGCCAAGAGCGGTCTGAAAGCGGCCTGTTTGTTGCCGGAAGGCAGCACCCTCCCTCTTTGGGGATAGCTTCGGTTAACGCCCCAGCTCAGGGACTCTTCGATCCCTCGGAGTACCTCTGGTACACGGAGACCACACTGCCCCCGACTGACCAGCCCAGGTCCGCTGCCTCGGGAACTCCCTGGCAGATTGGGGAACAACACAATAGTCTGTCTGTTCCATCATTCGCCGGCGATCGAGACTTCAGCGCTCTCGCCTCACGATCTGCATCTCCGTGGGCTGAAATGGGAGACAGGGAGAACGGAAGGCTTCCTTTCAAGGAGAAACGAACGGACGATCAGAGGCAAGCACCGGGGAAGAGCGGAGGTCAACAGGACATTGCCACGACGTCTTCTTCAACGAAGTGGCCGGAAATACAAGTAGACTCGCGAGCGGCCTCGGAGCGAAGGAGGATACACCGTGAGCGAAAACGCTTCAGACGAGCGCATGAGCAAGAAGAGAAGGCCCAGAAGGCGATGGTGAGTTGTCACGTAATGTCCCCAGCATGCCACCCCCTGCCGGGCCGGGCTGTCTCCGTCAACGGATGGCTGACCTGCCTAGACAGGCTACCTTGAAGGGCTCCTGTCACGACCCTGTCACGAACCTGGAGACTACAGAAGGAACCTTGTCTAGTACAGGATGGGAAATGGCTAGCTGCTCTTGGAACTCGCAACCAACCGGTGCATGGACCAGTGGACTATATATACGAATCCATCAAGTACCGTCTACGACAAGGTACGGATATCTTGTGAAGATCATTGATTCTTTCGCCTACAGGCTCCACAGCGACTTGCCTAGTTTCGACCTTACTCGTCACAGCTCCTCGATGAGATTGCCAACAGGGAAGTTGGCGCCCAGATGGACAGATCACAGGCCGACGAGCCACGAGGAGCTTGACTGGTTTGAGGAGCATTCCGCTTGCAAGCTGCTCTTCGTTCTGCCTTGACTCATGGAGGACATGGCCTGTTCAGACACGCAGTCGCTCACCCTCCCGCCACTATCATTTGCGAATAATCACTGAAATGCATTGCTTGCCTTCCCAGTATGTCACGTATTCAGATGGTGACCGTCCGCGCGACGCTTGACAAGCCAGACTCAGACGTCCACACCCCCCGATGCGGGGATTTGCGCCCGTCACTACTACGGTCAAGCGCTTTTGCTGCTCCGTGCAAAAGGAAGGGAGGCGGGGATCAAACGATCCCCTGGTCCCGTCGGGTTTTACCTCGGTTACAATCTCCAGAGTCTCCGCGTTTTCCCAGCGGACAGAAAAGAGGACATATTGACTGCTGTCCAGACTGTGCATGGCTTTGCTCAAACAGCGATATCGCATGTCGTCCATCGATGCAGGGAGAACCAACACGCAACCATATTGTATACACCAACGAACCTCGCACCGTCCCGTACACCGGTCTAGCACATGACACCTCTAAGCAGACGACATTCCGCGCGCCCTCCCCTTCAATCGTCCACTCGACCGTGTCACCATATCCCAATCATGCTCTCAGTGATTCGCCTGACACGCTCGCCCCGCTTCTCCCCCGCTAGCCCCGGAGCTCGCTACACCAGAACCGCGGCTCCGCTACTGGTGGAATCGAATGACCATGACGCTCAGGTTATCGGTCGAATAGCTGTTGATGGCGTGCTCGAGCAGCCGTCTGCTTGCCTCCTGCGCATCCGTGACATTTCGGATAATGTCCACGGCGTCCTGGTCTTCGCACACATCCCACAACTGTGCGTCAGCTAAAACTAACACTAAGACCTAATTCAGCTCACTCCATCGCACGCAACGATCAGGAACTCGTCTGATTCGTCCAGGACCGTCTCGGTGGTATACGGTGAGCCGACCACGAATTCCTTCATCGATGCATCGCCCAAGGATCTCGTCACGGCGAGAACACCTGCCGATCAGCTGACGACCCGATTCATGGCTCGGTAGCTTACCGTTGACCCGATTGTTCATGACGAAACCGCCGGCATCGGTGATTCGCTTGGCTTCCTGATGGTCGCTGCCTTTGTGGTCGTACGTCAACCTCACCGCCTTGCCGCCCCGGCTGCCCGTCAGCTTCAACAAGAACCGCCATGGCCAGCTTACCAGAGAACCGCTCGCGCATCGCCAACGTTCGCCGTGTACAGCACCCGCCGGAGGCCCTTCTCGCTCTTGGCGTCGATGGCGTCCACTCTCGGTCCGTCATACGCCAACGCCGAGTCATCGTCGTCCTGCTTATCCTTATCCCCACCGCCCGTCAGCCCCCTGACAAAATCCCTGATCCTCCTTCCGGACATCTTCCTCGCCAGCCCTCCACCACCACCCTCGCTGCCGGGTTGAGCCGTGCCGCCCATCGAGCCGGACCCACCGCCCATCGAGCCCCGTCGCGCTGGATCAGGCGACGAAGTCATCGCCTCGAGCTCGTCCTCCCCCTTCCCCTCCAACAGCCCTCGGGGGCTCAGACCCGGGTTGGTGAACCCTCGGGGCTCCGTCTCGTCCGCGTGCTCGACACGCAAGAAGGCCGTGACGGCCGTGCAGCCCGACGAGGTCTTGCCCGTGTTGGTCAGGTGCGAGAGCCGGGCATCGACCGCATGGAATGTCTTGTTGAGCAGATCGGGCACGGGTTGTTCCGGGTGCGTAAGCAGCGCGTCGAGGAGGTACTCGTGGAAGTTCTGGCCACACCACTCCGCTGCGTGTTTGCCGGCATGCCCGTCGAAGACGGCAAAGTACCCCTGGCCCCGGATACCGGCGTAGTCGTACACAAACGAATGTGCATCCTCCATCGTCCGCCGACATCGCTTATTCTTGTCTTCGCTCACGCCGACCCGGAAGGTGCCTCGGAGTTGCTCGGCGCCGGGACCGGAGTTCTTGCGCGGGGGGGACGAATTAGCGGGATGGCAGTTGAGCGCCTGTGCATGAGCTTAGGATGAAAGATGAGAGATGTGGTACTCACACCGAATGTATCGTCGCCGTCGGCGACGGTGACGCTCTTAGATCGCGCATTGGGGCCGTCTGAGAATTGCCCGGGCCGTTTGAGCATGGATGGTGAATCGGTGGACTCGTCGGTGTCGGACGGGGTGGATTGTTGGGTGGGGGAGGAGTATGTCCTATTCGTTAGCCGCTTGCGACGCGAGGTAGCATGCAGTGATGGGTGGGAGGTGACACGACCGCGAGAGCACGATGCGACGTTCTCAAGTGCGAAGGGGGGTCCATGCGCCGGGACAGGTACGAACACCTCGTCCGCGCGCATCAGACGCCCCGCTGATCCCTCCCGTGGACCCTCGTGCACGTCGCTCAACAATGGCATGGAAGGCGTGTGGGGAGAGTGTTGCAGGGTATCCACTCACATTCCCGGCGTAGACATGGTGGCGGCGTTGGCTATCCCACGAAAGATGTAGTTAGCGATCGCTCCACGGGACCGTCGTCTCATCCCAACTGCATTGCCGGACAGCGCGCAGTGATGATGAGCGTCCAACGCAGACTCACCGTCTGGCGTGATGCCGAGGTCTGCCAATTTCGGATGGTCGGGGTGGTTTTGGGAAAGGGACGACGGCGAGGTATGCATGTGGGCAGTGACGGCGGGTTACGCAAGCAATCGACGTGTATGGCCTTCGGGCTCCCGGCTACGGCGAGTCAATTGCGTTATATCGGCGTGATAATCAGTCAGCAGTCGATGCAATGCTTGGTGCCGAATGGGGGGCTTGTATACGTGTTTGTGGTGCGCTTCAGTGTAGGACGATGGGGTCGTGTTGGTGTTGGAAGACCGGAGACGGGTGTGATGATGGTCCGGAGCCCTTTGGTCGCCTGGTCGCCTGCCCGGCCGGGCTCGCTCTCGCTGGCTCGTTGCTCATCGATGACGCGTATCCCACACAGATCTCCACCCGCCGAACGAACATCTGATTCCGTCCCCCCGGTCCTTGCCTTTGCCACGTCATGGCGTCAACCCGTCTATTTTCAGGGACATCGCTCAATTACAATTCCTGCCCGTTGTAATCAAAGCTGTGTTCTCCTGAGTGGCAGGGGGCGATCGCAGCGGACGGTCTATGGGCTGCATGGTACTGGCCACATGCTGTGTCAATCCACTAGCTCAGGCGTGGATTTTGAGGCCCGGGAATGTTTCCTAGTAATGCTTCCGGGAATGCTTCTTTGCAGCTCAAGGCAAGTACAACCGCCGCCCTGGGCCCGGTGTATACACGAATATGATTACAATGGTTGAAATGGGATTGGTTGCGGACTTGACCGCTGGAAACGCACGGTTCGGCTTTCTCGTATGACTCACCCGACCTGGGCTTCCTACTTTGTCCGTTACGTCCACATCATCCCTGTCGCATCCCGAATTTGAACCTCCCAAGATCTGCCAATATGACCTGCCGGACCTGCCTTCGTCGCCTGGCAGCTATGCAGGAGCTCGCCCCATCACGCTACACGCCAACGGCACCGTCTCACGTACGCGCCTTCTCGACCCAAACTTTCAGCCCGATCGGCTCGTCCGGCTCATCTCGCCCGGTGACAGGTCATCAGTTGCCTTTGCCTTCACCTCTGGCCCAGCAGAGTCGACCGCAGTCTCGAACGTACACCTCGATCGCTCGGCATGCTTCGCGGATAGCTTTGGGTCGATCTCGCAATGATTTCCAGTCATTCTCTACCTCGCCCCGCCGCTCCGCCGCCGCCGCGACTTTGGTGGAGCGCGCGCAAGACGTGCTCATGCCATCAACGAAGCCGCCTATCAAAGTCACGCCGCCCTCGCTGGACGCTATCAAAGAGGAAGGGTATCTGGACGACGATGTGCAGTTGATAGATCCCGAGGAGGCTTGGATCAACATCACTCCCGATGCCGTCAAGGTGAGCCTCGTACTCTGCCATGCGGTCAGGATTGGGCCGCGCAGGACACGGAAGGTTGTGTACGGCGAGGCATTCGCCCCGCAAAAGGACTTCCGAAAGGGAAGGCCTTCGTTGACAGGGATGACGGGCACAGAGTCGTATGCAAACGAAGATCGCTCTCCCTCCCTCTCCCATTGCCCTTCCCCTCATCAGGCAATGTCGGGATTCCGCTGACACGACAGCAACTCGAGAAGATTACGGCACGGGAACCACCAGAAGTGCTGGAGAAGGGCTTGTTGGCGCTGCGCGTCGGGGTCGAAAGTGGCGGATGTCATGGATACCAGTACACCATGGAGATTGTGGAAGAGCGCGGCGTGGATGACTAGTGGGTAGCACCTCCTTCCATTATAACCCACACCCGTCGGTCCGAGTTTCAATTAACGACGCAGTGTTATGCAGCCCGAGGGAGTCAACTGTATTCCCGTCGTGATCGACCTAGTGTCCCTGGGTCTTCTCAAGGGTAGGTCTTGATCCGCTTCGATCATGCATACATGCCTCTTGGAGAAGCACAGGCTGACGGCCAGGCGCGACATTGCACCACGCGACGGAGCTCATTGGGTCGTCTTTCCGTCTGCAGGACAACCCGCAGGCGAAGCAGGGCGGGAACTGCGGTTGTGGGATCAGCTGGGAGCTGAAGTAGATTCCGCAAGGAGCATATGCGCTCAGTTTGCTTTACTCGAGAATGCATGCCACCTCATACTGTCGTCGGCGAGGATGGAGCGTCTCGGAAGGATACTTTGATGGACAACTGGAGCCGGAGCTTTTTGGGCCAAGGGCGCGCGACTCTCGCCATTCCATGCCGGAGCTTGAAGATCGGCGGCAAGGCTCCAGCTTGCTCCTGCATGTCGCTGTGGACAGAGAAGCTCGAGCCGATTGCCGTGCTTGAAGCTACCCGAGCTCTAAGAGTCCGTTCTTAAGAAGCAACTTCCGAGCTCTGCTCTCCCGCCGCGTTTCAGCTAAGCATGCCCTTATGGCATTGTCCGCCCTTTTCCCTGAAAACGGATGAGAGCATGGACGATCTACTTTCAACCCCCCTTTGGCGCACACATCTCTTGCGCCCGGATCGCCCTCGCCCCAACCCTCGTCGCCCACGCCGGTCGTCGAGGGCGAGCATGTGGAGCGGCTCGATGTACGCCCAAGCATGCATCGACCAAGGGTGTCCTTGTCACCATTGTCACCATTGTCCATCTCCCTCTACCATTCCCCGACACTTCTCAAATCGTGCCGTGTTGCGAGACATCCTAAAACACCGCCCTGGCGAGACCGAGCACAGACATCATTCCACTTTGATCCTCGACGCTCATCCCATCACCTCGCTACATCACTTCAGAGCACGTCTGTCGACCCAACTGATCTCCTTCATCTGCGTTGATAACCCCCTCTCACATTGCTCCCGCTCCACCGCATCCAGATTTGACGTCGGAGCAGAGGTACCGCCATGTCAGCGAGCAAGGCGTTCCCGCGCCCCGTCGCCGTGTTCAGCGATCGCTTCATCTTCACGACCCTCACCGAGAAAGAAGTCACTCAGGCCGGCTTGGTCCCGTTCCACCACCCGAAAACCCTCAAGGCATGCAGCCTGTTCACCTGTAAGTGGCACCTTCACATGATCCTACACACGCTCCATCTGTTGATGAGGTCCTGAAGGATCTCAACTCCCGTTGCGCGGCGAGTGCTGATGGCAGTGGACGACCGTATGGCGTACCAGCCCTTCCACAAGGACCATGGACCGCTAAACCTAGCGTATACGTTCGAGGCCTGCGTGTGGATACATGAGCGCCTGGAAGTCAGTCCACCAGCATCAGCTCCACCGAGGCCATCCTGACGAGCAGTCCAACAACTGGGCCCGGACTAAGCCGGTCTGCTTGTACACTTCGCAGGAGCCTAAGCGAAAGGCGAACATGACCCTCATCGTCGCGCTGTACTTCGTAAGTGCCTTCATCCCCACCACAAGACCCGGGGGCGAAGGAGGGCTTCAGGGCTACCCAATGGCCGTGGTGCTTGTCAACCTATGTAGGATTGGAAAGCAGGGGACAGCTTTGCCTGAGCAGGGATCCTCTCGCAAAACCTCGATTTCGTGCTCGCTCGGTCAGCATGATGGGCAGGACGGCGTCGACTTCCGAGAAGTCCCCTAGGAGCCTGACACTCTCTCGTCACCATCCTTTCCCTTCATGTCGTCTGGCCCCCTCGCTCCCACCTACACACAGGCGTATCTTCGCACCCTGGCATCTCCGCTTTTCGACCAATGCCTAAACCTTTACCGCCTCTCCTCTTGGTCCGGTTGCCCCCAATGGATCGCGATTCATCTTCGTCCAACATCATGATGGAGATTCGCCGGCGAGTGAGACACAGCTGACAGTCCAGGTCATCGTCGGCCACCAGGAGCCACAAGAAGCATTCCAAGCAATCGCACAGATGGAAGTAATGCCCTTCAGGGATGCCGGGGAGGGCGAGGTGGATCATGGTCTGTACATCCAGGTGGGCTATGAACATATTTCCGGCTCTGACCTCGCTGAACTGCAGGACTGCTTGTACGGTGTCCACAAAGCCATGGAAGTCGGTCTCTTAGATCTGGCGACATTCGACAAAGAGGCGTACAGGTTCTTTGAGCGTGTCGAGTACGTAACTCTGTACTTTAAACGTGCTTGGTCCTATGTTGGAGGAGAGGGCGAGAAAGAAGCACAGCGACAGGGAAAGGCATAGCAATAGTCGGGAAGGAGTCGGGGAAAGGCGAATGCCCGGGTGGGCAAGGCTGACCGACAGGAACGGCGACCTGAACTTGCTCGGTCCTTTCATCCCCTTCGCCTCGCCCTTCGAGCCAAGCTGGATGAAAGCCGCTAAAATCGCGTATTCAGCGCAGAAGAAGGGTCAGCCGTTCATCTGGCCGCCGACAGAGAAATCTCGCATCGCAGTTAAGGGCTTTCAGTACGTGATGAATGTGTTTGCGGAGCAGCGGGTAGGGATTGTGGTGCGTCTTAACGACGAGCTGTAAGTGCAATACTCGCCCAGGACATCGATAGCCGCTGATGATAGATACGACAAACGGCATTTCCTCGATGCGGGGATCGACCACGTCGAGATGTACTTTCAAGACGGGAGCAACCCTTCTGACGAGATCGTGCGGGCTTTCATCGACTTGGCGGATCACTGGATCGAGGAGCGGGGCATGAAGGTTGCGGTGCATTGTAAAGCTGGACTAGGGCGGACAGGGGTGCTCATCGGAGGTGAGCCTAGACAGCCCACTCTCCGTAGTGGATAGGTAGCTCATGGGCAGCGTACCTAATCTACAAGTATCACTTCACGGCGCAGGAAGTCATCAGCTACATGCGGATCGTGCGCCCGGGGATGATCGTGGGGCCGCAACAGCGATACATGCTGCGCAATCAGATGAAATGGGTCGCGTGGGTGAGTTTGCTCTTTTTACCTTCGGGAAAGGCCGCTGAGATCAGGCGGCGAGGGACGAGGCGATCCGGGAGATGCAGCAGATGACCATCACAGCAAAGGAAGAGCCAATCAATCCGCTTGCGACCCCTCCCGTGGAGCCCGAAGTCCCTTTACCGCCCTCTGCTGTTCCTCTGCGAATCATCAATGCGCCCGGAAACTCAATCATCGAACAG
>Ga0308170_10003898_pt1 | contig 11982 bp, 12 predicted proteins | sample PhyBR2_2_FD_202136 | JGI IMG/M metagenome (GOLD analysis project Ga0308170, IMG submission 202136) | Phyllosphere microbial communities from UC Gill Tract Community Farm, Albany, California, United States - DLSLSB.R2 | ecosystem: Host-associated > Plants > Phyllosphere > Unclassified | place... | reverse complement strand
CTCCCCTCATCGCCGACCTGCTCCCGCTCGTCGCCGGCCGCCCGTTCCTCGTCGCCATGCCCGGGCCGACGCTCTCGCCGAACGGCCTCACGCCGCTCGCGTCTGCGCCGATGCCCGGGCTCGCGCCCGCCTCGCTCTCCTCCGTCTCGAGGTCGTCGTCCTCGTCCTCGTCGTCGTCGTCGCTCGAGTCGTGGTCGAGGCTCGCGCCCGCCTCGGCCTTGACGGCCCACGAGTCGGGCGCGGTCCACGCCCCGCTGCTGCCGGCCGCCCCTCCCACCGCCGCGCCGCCGCCCGCGCCGCCGCCCAGGCCGAAGACGCTCCCTCGCGGGATGCCGCTCACCGTGCCCGGCGGCGGCCCGCCCGTGATGGTCGAGATGCTGCGCGTGCTGCCCTGGCGCGAGCCGAGGCCGGGTCGGAGCCCGCCGCCGGGTCCGAGCGTGCCGCCGCCGGGCGAGACGGGCTGCTGCGCGCCGACGCCAAAGCCCATGACGCTCGCCGCCTTGCTGCCCGCCGTCGGCGGTCGGTACTCGTCGCCCGGCGCGCGCCCGGCGGCGCTTATTGGCCGACCGCCGCTGCCGCCGAGGTGCGACGCGCCGCCCTGCGCCGCCGCCGCCGACGACGACGAGCCCGAGCCCCAGAAGTTGACGGCCGAGGCCGTGCCGTGGTGGTGGCGCGTCGGCGACTCGGTGTGCGCGCCGTGGCTGAAGGCGCTCGGGCCGAGCGACGGTCGCCGGGCGCCGCCTGCGCCGCCGGCTCCTGCGCCGCCGAGCCCGTTGACGATCGACTGGCCGTCCGACGCTTTGCGGCTGCTGACGTAACCCGCGTCGGTCGCCGAGCCGACGCTGCCGCTGCCGGTCCCGCTCGAGAGGCTGCCGCGCGCCGGACCGCCGCCGAGAGCTGCGACCGACGCCGACGACGAGGGGTCGCCCGCGACGATGCCCTCCATCGACATGTGCTCAAAGTTGGTGTCGAGCGCGATGTCGCCGTCGGTCGTGCTGTAGACGGCGCCGCCCGGGCGCTGCGCCGGGTCGCGACCCTGGGTCGACGGGCCGCGCGACGACGAGCCGCCGGTCGCGCCGGCGACGAGGGCCGAGATGGGCGTCGTCGGGCGGCGGCTCTTCTTGGGCGCCTTGGGCGGTTTCGGGTAGAGCTGGGTCGCGGTGGCGAGGTTGGCGCCCGTGTCGGTCGCGTCGCCGCGAGCCTGGAGCTTGGCGGGGAGGGTCGACGCGTCGAAGCCGCTCGGCGGAGGAGGGCCGTGGCTCTGGCCGAGGCCGAACTCGCTGACGGAAGCGGCAGCCTCGGACGAGTAGCCTGCTGCGAGCGCACGAGGTAGGAGTGAGCGACGGCGCGAGCGAGAGGGAAGGAGAGGAGGAACGACGCACCGTCCTTGTGCAGGTCGCTCTTGCTGCCGCGCCGCTTGAGGAGGCCGCCGAACAAGCCGCGCTTCTTCTCCTTGACGGGAGGGTCCTTCTCGCCGTAGCCGCGCAGGACGCTCGCGCTGCGCGTGCCGCGAAGAGGCTGAGAGCTGCTCGACGAGGGGATGAGGGTGCCCTTGCGGCGGCTCTGCGACTGCGTGCGTAGGGGACAAGGCGTCAGCTCTGCTCCATTGGAAGCAGTGCGTGAGGAGGGAGAGTAGACGCACCTCGCTCGCCGGGTTGTTGCTCCAGGACGGGACGGTGTCGAGCGAGCCCCGGCTGGCGCTGGCACCATCGAGCCGGCCGTCGAGGAAGCGGTCGCTCGTGCTCGGTCGGCTGCCGTCGCGGGTGCCCGAGCCGGGCGAGGCACCGTTGCGCGAGGCGGTGCTGCTGGCGAGCGGGTTGGACGAGGTCGAGGTGGAGGTGGTGGTGGGGCGGTCGAGGTCGTCGAGGGCGACGCCGAGCATCTTTGCCTGCTTCGAGGTGCGCGGGACGAGGGGTGCGTCCATGGCCGTCGAGGGGGCGCGTGGCCTCGCAGGGCGCAGCGCACGAAGCCGGGTCCTGGTTGCGGGGCGGGGCGACCTCGAGGACGGCGGAGGGGGAGGCTGGTCGAGGGAACAGGCGAACGGGTCGAGGCCGGCGGGCTGCGGGGGCGGGTGAAGGCGGCGCGCGGTGGGTGTACTCTGCGAGGCTGCGCGTGCTGGTCGGGCGAGCACTCGAGTCGGAGGTGGGACGAGAGCTGGAGGCGAGGTGTGGTGCGGCGAGCGACTTGGTCTGGCGCGCGCCAGTTCCGGCTCGAACGGGCAAGTGCTGCCTCCCCTGAGCCTGGGGCCCATTTCAGCCTCGAGCCAGCTTCTTCCGCTTGACGCACAGGCTCCGCTCGCTCCCGCCCGCCCTCGTCGCACCTCTTCGCTCTCTCGACCGCCCGGCACCATTCTGCTGCAGCTCGCCCCTCTGCGCGCCCTCTCTCGCCGCGCCCTCCCGCCCTCCTCGAGCCGCCGCACCGTCTCGCACCTCCTCTCCGCCTCGCCAACCTCGTCCCGCATGCAGCCTCTCGCGCCCCTCGAGGGCAACCCCAAGCTCGAGCCCAAGGCAGGGCCCGGCAGCTCGAACGCGGCAGCCGGTGCAGCCCAGGCGGGAACCAACAGCCGCCGCGCCAGTCACTCGGCGACCGGCAGGCCCGACCCGCTCTCGACCATCACTCACGCCTCGGTTCGTCCCCTTCTCACCGGCTCGTTCTGGCTCCGAGCCGCCTAGAAAGTAACTAACCCGTCCACTCGACCGTCCGCAGGCGTCGCGCATCGGCCCTGGCGTGATCCCGACCGGCCTGCGCATCACCCCTCACGACGACCTGACGCCCGAGGAGAAGGCAAAGCGCCTCGCAGCCTACGCCGCCGTCGACGAGCACGTCAAGCCCCAGCACAAGGTCATTGGCATCGGGTGAGCTCCTCTCCTCCCTCTCGGCCCGCTCCTTGACGCGGATCCACCCTCATCTTCCTCGCGCTCGTCCTCCCCCACTTGCTGACCTCGTCCTCCCTCCCTGCAGCTCGGGCTCGACCGTTCCCTACGTCGTCGAGCGCCTGTGCCAGCCTCCGCACAACAACTCGAACAGCGACCGCTGGTGCGTCCTCCTCTTCCTCCCTCCCTCGCCGTCCCCCTCGCTCGTCCGCTCACCTCTCTCTCGCTCGTGCAAACAGGTACATCCCGACGGGCTTCCAGTCCAAGGAGCTCATCGTCAAGGCCGGCCTTAACCTCGGCGACGTCGACCAGTTCCCGACCATCGACGTGACGATTGACGGCGCCGACGAGGTCGACGTGCGTCCTCCCTCTCTCTCTCTTCCTCTCTCGCTCAACAGCTCAGAGCTGACTCTCTCTCTCCTCCCACCTGCAGGACGAGCTCAATGCGATCAAGTGCGTCCTCTCCCTCCCTCGACCTCTGTCCTCCCTCCTCGCTCGGCGTGCTGACTCGAGCCCTCCTCGTCCAACCTCGCAGGGGCGGCGGCGCGTGCCAGCTCAGAGAGAAGGTCCTCGCCGAGGCCGCCACGCACTTCATCATCGTCGCCGACTCACGCAAGGACTCCAAGATCCTCGGTCACGCGTGGAAGCAGGGCGTCCCGATCGAGGTCGCGCCGTTCGCCTGGGCAAAGGTCTTTGTCAGTGCGTCGCGCTCGCTCCCTCGCTCGTCGTCTCCTCGCCGTTCCTGCGACGAGACGCTGATCGCAGGTGTTGTCCGCGTGCGCAGACCTGCAGAAGATGGGCTGCGAGAACCCGGCGCTGCGCATGGGCAAGATGAAGGCCGGCCCGGTCGTCACCGACAACGGGTGCGTCCTCCTCTCTCTCCCTCTCTCCTCTCGCTCGAGAGCTCGACGCTGACGCACTCTCTGAACTGCAGCAACTTTGTCATCGACGCCGTCTTCTCCGAAAGCTACATGCGCGACCCGGCCGAGCTCCTGCACCGCATCAAGATGTGCGTCCTCCTCCCTCTTCCCTCGGGCTCTCTTGCTCACGAAGGCCCTCGTACTGACGCTGAGTGCACGTGCGCAGGCTCACGGGCGTCCTCGAGGTCGGCCTCTTCGTCGGCATGGCCGAGGCGGCGTACTTTGGCTACCCGGACGGCACGGTGCTCGCGAGGTGGCAGGACGGTGCGTCCCCTCTCCTTCCCCTCCCTCTCCCTTCTCCTTCACGAGGACGAGGACGAGCTGACGAGCCTGTCGTCGACGTGCGCAGGGAGGAGACAGAAGGTCGACGCGTCCAAGGGCCTCGAGATCGCCGCGCAGGGCAAGAAGGTCTGAGCGGCGTGCGAGGAGCGAGGAGATCAGCGATACCCGAGTCTGTATGTACACGGTGCGAGCGGTGCAACGAGGGCTTACGAGACGAGCGAGTTTGAGCGATGAGGGTCCGTGCGCACGAGAGCGAGGAAGGGTGCGAGGATCCGCTCGAGGGCGACGAGCAGCGGGTCGAGAGCGCTCGGTCAGCGCGCACGACGTTGCGACGAAGGCTCTCCATTGTCTGCGCGCGCTCAGGCCGTCTCGCTGAAGCACGAGCAAGAGGAAGAGCGAAAGCTGCCGACCTTCGCAAAGTCGACCTTCTCCTCGAAATCGTCGTCGCTGCTAAGCTTTTCTGCGAGCCCTTACGCGCAATGAGTGACTTCTCGATCCTCTCGAGCAAGCACGCTGAAGAAGAGCCTGCCCTAGGCAGCGCTGCAGCGCTGCAGCGCGCAGTCGCTGAATGTCGCTCGAGCCTTGCTCGAACCACCGAGAGGGACCAGGCGAGGAGGCCGACGCAGCTCTCGTACTCGCTCAAGACGCTCAAGGCAAGAGACGCAGTGCATAGCAAAGGTAGGGGACAAAGAGAGAGCGACAAAAGGGGAGACTACTGACAAGCAGGGGTGACCTCGCGCCGACGACGAATGGCCTCACTGGTAGGCCTTCCAGGCGACGAGGGCGAGAAAGACGAAGGCCACCGCCTGTACGATGATCTCCTTGACCTTATCGGCGGCGCGCTGCGGCAGACACTTGAGGCCTAGGCGAGCGACGGAGACAACGCACCCGGTGGTGCCGAGGATGTAGAAGAAGGTCTGGATGTCGGAGACGCCCTGCTTTATTTTGGCCTGCGGGAGGTGTGCGCGTCTCGTCAGCAGATGGACGCGACCGGAGAAGAGGGAGGGGGAGGAGAAGGGGGAGACGGACCTTGAACGAGGGGCGGTGGCGTCCCGAGCGACCCTTGTCGACGGCCGTGTCCTGCTCCTGCCGCTCGTCCGCCTGCGGGTTCGACAAGATGAACTGCGAGAGGCGGCGGAGCTCGAGCGCGACGCCTCGAGCGAGCTTGACGACCGCCGACTTGAACCCGGGCTCGGTCTCGGCGGCGACGCTGTTGGCGGACAGGTGCTCGACGTGCTGTAGAGCCGGGAGGATCTTGGAGAGGTCCATGCTGGTCGTCTTGCTGAGGTCGGCGATGCGCGAGAGGGTCGTGTCGCGCTCCGCGAGCGCCGCCTCGCGGTTGGCGAGGGCGGCGTCGCGGTTGGCGAGCGCGATGTCGCGGCGCGCCGCCGTCTCGTTGTGGTACGCGAGGAAGGCCAAGACGACCGCGAGGTAGCCGAGGCCGATAATGAAGTGCGGCTTGCGCGTCGAGAACGAGGGCGAGGTGCTCATCGCTGAACCGAAGAGGGGGAGGCGGAGCGGTTGGGGCGGTGCGCTGGTGGCTGTCGAGTGCGAGGGGTCCTAGGCGGTAGGGTAGGGTCGCGAGGAGGTGCTACTGCGCGGTGGCGAGTCGAGCGAGTGAGGTGAAGGAGGGAAAGAGAAGGAAGCGCGAGGGGCGCGTGTCGGCGAGCTTGCCCCGCACCGCTCAGTCCGCTTCGCGGAACTTCCGCCGCTCTCTCCAGCCTCGCCGCGAGCTTGGGCTCACTGGACCAGAAGCGAGCGTACAGCTCGAGAGCAGGAGAAGCCGTCGAACGCCCTGAGTAGCTCGCTCGCAGGAAGCGCTCGAGCCTCTCGCTCGTTCGCCTCGTCGAGCTCGCGCTCTTTCGCAGCGGCATGCTCAGCGCGGCTCTCCTTCTCGCTGCAGGCTCGCCGTCAGAGCACACAGAGAGAGTCGCACAGGGAGGCTTTGCACACAGGCTATGCTGACAAGGGGGAGGACGAGGAGGAGGAAGGTCGTCGCGGCGCTCGGCGCTCGCGGATAGGAGAGGGAGGGGTAGCGTCGAGGAAGGACAAAGAGGCATGCAGAGAGAAGGGGAGAGAGCTAGGCGAGAGCGCAGGACGAGGCGAGGCGAGAGGGGAAGAAGGGGAAAGCAAGCTGGTCCTCCACCGAGTCGTCCCTCCTCCTCGCTCCCTCGCCCGCTCACCAAGACGGCGGCGGTGCGGCGCCCGTCGGCGGCATCGGCGCCTGGCCGTACCTCGCCGCAGCGCTGGGCGTCCCGCCGTACGCCTGCTGCGGCGGCGCGAGGATCGGGTCGACGCCGTACGGCGGGTCGACGACGACGAACTGGCTCGACGCCTGCTGCGGCGGCGAGTGGTAGTACATGGCCGACGCCGCCGACGGTGGCGGGTTGGCGCGCACCGGCGAGTTCCAGCTGTTGAGGCCGTCCTCGGCCTGCTGCTGGAGGAGGTTGAGGTGCGGGTGCTTGCTCGACACGCTGATGCGCCGGTTGACACCTGCGCCGCCCGTCCCGCCCGCGACCGCGCCCGCGCCGTACTGCGACTCCCACATCTTCCACTGCTCGTCGCGCCGCAGGACGGGCGTGATCGACTGGCCCTCACCGTGCGCGCCGCTGCTCAGCTCCTGCCCGAGCCGCTGCAGCGCCGGCGGCAGCGGCGCATCCGTGCCCGAGCGCTGTCGCCCGGCGGCGTAGTGGTGGTGCGCGGCGGGGAGGCTCGCGACGTAGCCGCCGGCGGCGGCACCGTAGAGCGACGGCTGCTGCGCCGCCTGCCGAGCGAGCGCCTGCTGGTGCTGGTGCTGCTGCTGCTGCTGCGCGGCGGCGGCGGCGGCCTGGTCGAACGGCTGGAACTGGCCCCTCGGCGCCTGCGCCTGGCCGTACGGCGACTGCTGCGGGTGCTGCTGCGGCGTGTGCAGCTGCGGCGGCACCGGCTGGCCGTACTGCGCCCGCCTCGGCGTCTGCGGCTGCTGCAACGGTGCGCCGCCGTACGCCTGCTGCGCCTGCGCGCGCATCATGGCGGCCTGCTGCTGCTGCTGCTTGGCCTGCGCGACGTCGGTCGGCGAAGGCGCGCCGCCCTTGGCGACGAGGTGCCGCGGCGGCGGGACGAACGGCGCGAGGAGCGGCTCGCCGAGGACGAAGGGGTGCAGGCGAGCTTGTTGAGGCGTCCACCGCTGCTCGGGGTCGAGGTTGAGGAGGCCCTGGACGAAGTCGATGAAGGCGAGGCGGTTGACCATCTCTGTCGACGGCGACGCGCACGAGCGAGTCAGCACGTGGCTCGACTACGTCGAGGGCGAGAAGAGGAGAGGGGCGAGAGAGAGGGGAGAGGGACAGGACGAGAGCGAGAGGAAAGGAGGGACGCACCTTTGTCGACCTCGGCCTCCTTGAGCCCCTTGCGCACGATCGGGTACTGCTTGACGATCTCGGGCAGGGTGCTCGCCGAGAAGTACTTCTTGCTCGGCTGCTCGTTGGCCTTGTACTCGCTCGCGTACCGCTCGAGCGACTTGAGGCGGTACCGCCGGCGGCCGTACTCGTCCGACGCGGTCTCGAAGAAGTGCGACGTCTGCTTGCCCTTGTCGAGCATGTGGTCGGGCGGCATGCTGCGGGCGTGCAGGGTGAGCGTCAGAGAGATGCAGAAGAAGGAGAGAGGAGGCAGAGAGAGGAAGGAGGGACGCACCCGAGCATCTCGACGATGCGCGTGATCTGGTTGAACTCGCTCGTGCCGGGGAATAAGGGCAGGCCGAGGAACAGCTCGACGCAGATGCACCCGAGCGACCACATGTCGATCGTGCTCGAGTAGGGGAGCGAGAGGATGACCTCGGGCGAGCGGTAGAAGCGCGACTGGATGTAGGTGTAGACGGTCTGCTTCTCGTGGCACGCTGAGCCAAAGTCGATGACCTTGATCGTCGGCGACTGGAGCGACTTGAGGAGGATGTTCTCGGGCTTGAGGTCGCAGTGGATGATCTTGGCCTCGTTGAGGACCGAGAGGGCGTCGAGGAGCTGGGCCGTGAAGACGCGCACGAGCGACGTCGACAGGCCGCGGAACGAGTTCTGCTTGATGAGCTCGTACAGGTTGTTGCTCAACAGCTCGAACACGAGGCACAGGTGCGAGTGGTGGATGAACGTGTCCTTGAGCCGCAGCATGTGGTGCTCGTCGTCCTTGTCCCACTGGTTGTTGATCTGCGAGCGCGCGTGCGACGGCGTCAGAACTCGTCCTCTACAGCGACGACGACGAGGACGAAGAGGAAGAGAGACGCACGAGCTCGAGGATCGTGACCTCCATCATGGACTGCTGAAAGTAGGCCGGCTTGTTCTTGACGACCTTGACGGCGACGATCTCGTGCGTCTTCATGTTCTGGCACTTGACGACCTGGCCGAACGTGCCCTGCCCGAGCACGTCGAGGATGAGGTACCTGTGCAACGGTTCGCGTCAGACTCAGCCTCAGTTCTCGACCTCGAGCGCGACGAGAAAGAGAGAGAGGCAGAGGAAGCACGACGACGCACCGGTCCTTGTCCTCGGGCCCGAGCACGTCGTTGACGTAGAGGATGTAGTCCGAGTCCTCGTTGTCGAAGCCCTCGTTGCCGGCGGGCTTGCTCGGCTTGGTGAGGACCCGGCGCGGGTTGCGCGACGTCTCGTACACGAACGCCGGGTTGACGAGGTGGTACGTCTGCGGGAGCGCTGTCGTGAGCGCCTTGAGCGGCTGCGAGCGCGCGAGAGGGTCGAGTCAGTGCCGGCGCGAGGGAGAGAGGAGAAGAGAGAGAGGGAGGGAGAGCGGGGACGCACGCTGACGAACCCTCCCGCCGGATCGGCCCTTCGCCCCCTCGGCTGCCCGCCCCTCGTCGTCCCGCCCCGCTCAATCTCGTCGCCCTCGCGCACGCGCACGAGGCCCTTGCGCCGGCGCGGCGCCTGCATCGGGCTGCGCAGGCCCTGCTGCTGCTGCTGCTGCTGCGCGCCTGAGCCCGAGCCCGCACCGGCGCCGGCGCCGGCGCCGGCGCCGAGCGACAGGTTGCGCAGGTCGGTGCTGCTCGAGGGGCCCGAGGCGAGCTGGGCGTACGCGCCGGCGCTCGACGACCCGGGCGAGTACGACGCCGAGTGGGCGGGCGCGTGGGCCTGAGCGTGCGCGTGCAGCGGCTGGTGCTGGTGGTGCAGGTGCGCCGAGAGCGACGGCTGGTGGTGGAGCGTGTGCGAGTGGTGCGGGTACGTGTGCGTCGCTGGAGGAGGGCCGCCGCCGAGCTTGCCGCCGGCGCCGGCGGCGACGATCGGGGGCGCCGAGGGCGGCGGGAGGGGAGGGTGGACGCCGCTCGCGGGCGAGTGCGCGCTGCCGCCATACGACTGGGCGATGTGCTGCGGGTAGAAGCTCGACGCCGAGGGTGCACCGCCGCCGCCGCCGCCGCCCGAGTGCGAGGGAAGGAGGGGCGAGCGCTGGGCGGGCGGCGCCGAGGCCGGGTAGCCCGCCGAGCCGAGGTGCGACGCGGCGTAGTGCGACGGCGAGTACGGGCGCGGCGAGGGCGCCATCGGGCTCGTCGACGAGGCGGCGCCCGACATGAGCGAGCCCGAGGTGGACGACGAGCCGGCGGCCTGCTGGACGCCCGTCATGGGCGAGTACAGGTCGCGCGCCGCGCCCGGGAGGCCCGTACCGACGAGGAGCATCGACTGCTGGGACGACGAGGCGCCCGAGGGGGCGTAGGCGCCGGGGAGGAGGCTCGCCGGGCGGGACGAGGCGGCGCTCGCGGGCCCGTCGTACGAGATGCCGCGGCGCATGGGCGACGCGCCGTCGAGGAGCCCTGCGCCGATGCCGCCGTAGTGCTGCTGCGCGAGCGAGCCGTACGGGCTCGGTGCGACGCCGTCGGACGCGCTCGAGGTGCCGGCCAAGGGCGAGTAGGCCATCGGCGGGCGCGAGTTGCTGTTGGCGCGCGGGCGGCCGTGCTGCTGCTGCTGGTGGTGGTGGTGGTCGTGGTGGCCGAGCATGGTGGTGTTGGCGTGGCGCGAGAGGGAGGGGACGCGGACGTGGGACGACGAGGCGAGGGGAGGAGGAGGCGGTGGGGGCGGGGCCGCGCGACCGACCGACCTGGTCTGGCGGTGCGAGGGGAGGTGGTGCGAGGTCGTCGGGGTGAGGGGCTGCTGCTGGAGGGCCCACTGGGGCTTGGTGGTCGGGGGCGAGGTGGACGAGGTCGACGCCGCAGACGAGGCGAGAGGCGGAGGGGGAGCGGGGAAGCCCTGCTCGATGAGGCCGGCTTGGCGGTAGCTGCGCGACGCGGCGGGTGCGGCGGCTGCTGCGGCTGCGGGCGACAGGCCCTGCTGGTCTGCTCGAGGTGCGCGCCCGAGCGAGAGGGACCTGGACGGGGTCGAGGTCGAGGGTCCGAGGTGGACGAGGGTGTGGGACGACGATGACGAGACGAGGGCGGGCGAGTGCGAGTCGCAGGCGCGCTCGAGGTCCCACGAGGGGACGCGGGTGGTGACGGGCACGACCCAGGTGTCGTGGAGGTGGCCCGGGGCGGCGTGCGAGGGGAGGAGGCCGTCGAGGTTGCTGTGCGAGCGGGTGCGCGAGTGGGTCGTGGCCGAGGTCGAGTTCGACGAGGACGGGGACGAGGTAAAGTAGGACGACAGAGGCCGGGGCATGCACGGCCGGGCTGAGGTGCGCCTGGAGGCTCCGAGTCGCGGGCGAGGCAGAGACAGCGAGGCGCTGCGCTGCGGTGGACGAGAGCGGGCGGGACTTGGGCGATTCGAGCGACGGGCGCAGCTCTCCTCCTCCTCCTCCCTCCCACGGCTCAGCTAGCCATGGCCTCGACCTCGCAGGCCCTCCTCACCGCCCAGACCACCTACAAGAAGCAGCCCGGCACCCTCGTCCTCCTCCCAGATGCCCTCCGCTGGACCGCTCACGGCGCAACCGCCCCCTCGCTCGCTCTCCCCACCTCGCGCATGACGGGTGCGCTCCCTCGTCCCTCTCTCTCTGGCTCTGCACTGCACTCGAGCGAGCGAGCACTGACAGCCCCCACCACCCCGCCCGCAGCCCTCTTCGCGTCAAAGCCCGGCGGCGCCCGCGTCATGCTCAAGGTCCAGTTCCTCCCCCTCCCTCCCGCCCAGGACGACTCGCACAACTTCACCTTTACCTCGCCCACGACCGCGCTCGCCGACCGAGACCGCTTCAAGGACGACCTCTCGGCCGCCGTCGCCCGCAACCGCGAGCACGACGCCGCCCAGGCCCAGGCCCAGGCTCAGGCGGGAGCAGCGACCGCGAGCGCCGGTGCGGCGACGACCGGCGGCGACAAGGGCAAGGGCAAGGAGCGCGCCGTCGACTCGCCGGCAACGTCGTCCGGGCCAGGCACGCCCGGCCCCGCCGGCAGCAAAGCAGGAACGACGGCGGGCTCGTCCTCGGCGGCGGCGACGACCAACCGCCTGCGCAAGCTCGTCCTCCAGGCCAACCCGCCCTTGCTCGCCCTCCACCGCGAGCTCGTCTTGACGTCCATCATCACCGAGGCCGAGTTCTGGGACGGCCGCGAGGACCTCCTCGAGGCGGTCGCCGCCGAGCAAGGGCTCGTCAAGGGCAAGAGCGGCGAGATGGTCGACCCCAAGACGGTCACGGGCCAGAACGGCGAGGTGACGGTCAAGATCACGCCGGCCCTCATCCGCGAGATCTTTGAAGAGTTCCCCGTCGTCCTGCGCGCGTACAACGACAACGTGCCCGACCCGGTGCGTCCCTCTTCCTCCTTCCTCCCTCGCTCTCTTCCTCCTCGCGCACCGAGCTGACGCTCGACCTCCTGCGCGCAGCTCGACGAGGCCGCCTTCTGGACGCGCTACTTCCAGTCCAAGCTGTTCAACCGCAACCGCACGACCAACCGCGCCGCCGTCGACGCCATCAAGGACGACGCCATCTTTGACCGCTACCTCGGCCAGGAAGACGACGGTGCGTCTTC
>Ga0308170_10003893_pt1 | contig 11989 bp, 7 predicted proteins | sample PhyBR2_2_FD_202136 | JGI IMG/M metagenome (GOLD analysis project Ga0308170, IMG submission 202136) | Phyllosphere microbial communities from UC Gill Tract Community Farm, Albany, California, United States - DLSLSB.R2 | ecosystem: Host-associated > Plants > Phyllosphere > Unclassified | place... | reverse complement strand
CTTTACGCGCATGCGGTTGACCTTGAAGTGGCGGTACAGGTTCGCGTACAGGAAGCGTTTTAGTGCAGTCGTCTCGGCGCGCATCCCGTCGGAGAAGCGAATCAAAGGCGGCGCGCTGCGCACGTCGTCGATGCTGCCCGGAGCAGCGTCAAGCAGCAGCGCGGCCGAAGTCTCGACCAGGTCGGCCGTCATCGCCGTGATCATCAGGCGGATCGTCTCGTACAGCGCGCGCCGGCCCGGCAGGCCCGGATACTGGGCCTCGACCGCATTCCGATGGCGCGCGAACAACTCAACCTCCATCATCTGCTCCATCCCCAGCAGCCCCGAACGCAGGCCGTCGTCGATGTCGTGGTTGTTGTACGCGATCTCGTCGGCGAGATTGGTCAGCTGCGCTTCCAGGCTGGGCTGCGTTTTGTCGATGAAGCGCTGGCCCAGGTCGCCCAGCGTGCGCGCGTTGTTCAGCGAGCAGTGCTTCAAAATGCCTTCACGCGTCTCGAAGGTGAGATTGAGCCCATCGAAGGCGCCGTAGTGCTCTTCCAGATGATCCACCACGCGCAGGCTTTGCAGGTTGTGCTCGAAGCCGCCGTAATCCTTCATGCAGTCGTTGAGCACGTCCTGGCCCACGTGGCCGAAGGGCGTGTGCCCGAGGTCGTGCGCCAGCGCCGTCGCTTCGACCAGGTCTTCGTTCAGGCGCAGGCTGCGCGCCAGCGTGCGGCCGATCTGCGCCACCTCGATCGAGTGCGTCAGGCGGGTGCGGAACAGGTCGCCCTCGTGGTTGAGGAAGACTTGCGTCTTGTATTCGAGGCGGCGAAAGGCCGTCGAATGGATGATGCGGTCGCGGTCGCGCTGGAACTCGCTGCGCGAGCCCGGCGCCGGCTCCGTAAAGCGCCGCCCGCGCGACTTCGCCGAATGGGCCGCGTATGGGGCCAGGTTGCAGTCGAAGTCGATCACGCGCGGCTCCTCCTCAACGGATGCAGGCTTCCAGCGTGGCGCGCAGCATTTCCGGCGGCACGCTGGAGATGCTCGGGCTGCCCAGGGGTTTGAGCAGGATGAACTTGATCGCCCCGCCCTCGTTCTTCTTGTCCACTTCCATCAGCTCGATCCAGCGTTCGATGCCGAGATCCGGCGCTACCGTCGGCAGGCCGGCGGCGGCGACGAGGCCGCGCACGCGCTCGACGGCCGCGTCGTCGATCAGGCCGAGGCGGCGCGACAAATCGGCCGCCATCACCATGCCGCAGCCGACTGCTTCGCCGTGCAGCCAGGCGCCGTAGCCGAGGCCCGCTTCGATCGCGTGGCCGAAAGTGTGGCCGAAGTTGAGCACGGCGCGCAGGCCGCCCTCGCGTTCGTCCTTGCGCACGACCTCGGCCTTGATCTCGCAGGAGCGCGCGATCGCATGCGACAGCGCGGCCGGGTCGCGCGCCACCAGGCGGTCGATGTTCGCTTCGATCCAGTCGAAGAAGGCGGCGTCGAGGATGGCGCCATGCTTGATCACTTCGGCGAGACCGGCCGACAGCTCGCGGCTTGGCAAGGTGGACAGGGTGCTGGTATCGGCCAGCACCGCGCGCGGTTGATAGAACGCGCCGATCATGTTCTTGCCGAGCGGGTGGTTGATGCCGGTCTTGCCGCCGACCGAGGAATCGACCTGGGACAGCAAGGTCGTCGGGATCTGCACGAAAGGCACGCCGCGCATGTAGCTGGCGGCGGCGAAGCCCGTCAGGTCGCCGATCACGCCGCCGCCCAGGGCGATCAGCGTCGTCTTGCGGTCGCATTTGTTGGCCAGCAGCGCGTCGAAGACCAGCATCAGCGAGCTCCAGTTCTTGTGCTCCTCGCCGTCCGGCAGGACGATCTCGACGACCTCGCGCCCGGCCGCGCGCAGCGGCGCGGCGACCTTGTCCAGGTAGAGCGGCGCCACCGTCGTGTTGGTGACGATGGCCGCCTTGTTGCCGACGACCAGGCGCGCAAGCAGCGCGCCGTCGTCGATGACGCCGGGGCCGATCGCGATCGGGTAGCTGCGATCGCCCAGATCGACGTTGAGATTGATGTGTGCTGTTTGATTCATCGATGTCGCCCTTGCGCGCCGCGAACGCGCCGAGTTGAGCGCGTCCAGCTGGTCCAAAATTGTCTGAACCATCGATTGTACGTTAGGTCGGCCGGTATCGATGACGAGGTCCGCGATCTCGCGGTACAGCGGCTCCCGCTGCGCCAGCAATTCCTCGAGTTTCCGGCGCGGGTCGGCCGTCTGCAGCAGCGGACGGTTCTTGTCGTGCGAGGTGCGTTGCAGGATGCTGCCGATGCCGGCGCGCAGGTAGATGACGGTGCCGCGCTCGGCCAGATAGGCCCGGCTGGCGGCATCGAGGACGGCGCCGCCGCCGGTGGCCAGGATGATGCCGCGCTGGCTGGTGAGTTCGCGGATCATGTCCGCCTCGCGCCGGCGGAAGCTCGCCTCCCCCTCGATTTCAAAGATCCACGGGATCGTGGCGCCGGTACGCGCCTCGATCGCATGGTCGGAATCGACGAAGCGCTTGCTCAGACGGCGCGCCAGAAGCCGGCCGATGGTGGTCTTGCCGGACCCCATCAGTCCGACAAGAAACACATTTTCGGATTTCACATCAGTTTGCGGTGAACTTGAATTCCGTAATCTTACCCTGTGGCGTCTTGGTCTGGAGGGTGAAATCACCTGCGGAGCATGTTGCGTCCGGCGTGACCGTCATTTGATGGATGGTGCCACCGAGGGCGCGGGTCGATGGAATCTTGGCCGGCGACACGGTCGAGACGGTCAATTTGGTGGCCGACACCACCGTGACATCGGTCTCGAAAGGCAGTGGATTGTTGTTCGCGTCGGTCAGGCGCACGGCCACCTGGCGCGCGGCGCAGCCCGCCCCGGCCAGGCCGCTCAGCGCAATGCTGGCGCCGCCGTTGTACGCGACGGGGATGCAGCTGCCGTCCGTGCACAGCTGGGTCATCCTGGCGAACGAGCCGCTGAACACGAGTTCGAGCGAGCCGCGCAGGTAGTTCAGGCCCCACTTGCCGTCGCCCTGGTTCGAGTACGAGGCGTGACCGTAAGGGAAGGACTTGTCGCCGCTGCTCGGGTCGAAGACGCCGTCGAGCTGGGTATCGAGGAAGGGGTCGGCCATGTCCTCGAAAGGCTCGCCGCCGCTCGGGCAGTCGTCGACCAGCGGCCGGTAAGTGCCGGCCGGACCGGTGAAGCCGGCGCAGCTGTACTGGCCGTCGCCATTGGTATCGGTGAAGTTCTCGATGCCCTGGGCAATCGCCAGCACCGTCACGCGGCCGTCCACCGGGCGATATGCCTGGGTGATCAGGTCGACGCCGCAGCCATCGCTTTCGGTGGTGCAGCCGCCCTGGGCCGGCGTACCGATGGCGCCGCCTTCGGTGACGAAGGTGACGGCCGTGCCGTCCGATACCTGGTTGCCGTACTGGTCGGCCATGCGCGCGGTGATGTGCACCTTGACGCCGTCGATGTCGCCGCCTTCGACGTTGTAGTGTTCGGCGCTGAGCGACATCGAGCGCTGGACCGGCAGGCCGGTCGAAATGATCAGCGTATCGGACAGCCCGCTGATGGTCTGGCCGTTGCGGCTGGCGGAGGCCAGCACGCGCACCGGCATCGGCGTGTTGCCGGACGAAACCGTCGTCTGGGCCACCCCGTTGGCGTCGGTCGTGGCGCGCGCCGGGCTGACGGTCAGCCCAGCGGGCGTGGTGGCATTGAAATCGACATCGACGCCGGCCAGGGGACTGCCCTGCTGGTCGACCACGCGGAAGCTCAGCTGGGCCGATTCCGAGCGGCCCAGGCCGCCCGAGCCCTTGAGCACGATCGAGGTCCCGCTCAGGCTGCTGCCGGTGAACTCGATGGTGCCGATGTTGGCCGCGCCGACGTCGATGCCGATGGTCTTGCTCGAGTTGCCGATCGAGGCAGTGATGACGTCGTGCACGCGGGTGCAGCCCTTGTTGGTGTAGGTCGCGACCTGCACGCCGTTGGCGAGCGCGCCCGGCACGATGGTGGCGGTGCCGTCGCCGACGCAGTCAGAAGTCAGGCTCAGGCCGGTCGATGCGGTGGCGGGCTGGCCGCCGCTGGTGACGGGAATGTTCAGGGCCACCGTGCTGAAGGCCGGCAGGCTGCCGCTGCGGGCCGACGCGAACGAGAGCGTGCCCACTTCCAGCGGCGCGGCGCCGATCGCGATGTTCAGGTTGCTGCTGCCGGTCTTGCCCTCGACCACCGAGGTCGCGGTCACGGCCAGCGCGCCCGCGGTCGTGTAGGAGGCCGGCTTGACCGTCACCACGGCCACGCCATTGGCGTCGGTCAGGGCCGAGCCGGTTCCCGGGGTGAAAACGATCATGCCGTCGGTCGCCGTGGCGAACTGGACGATCGCACCCGCTGCCGGCGCGCCGGACGGCGTCAGCACGGTTGCCTTCAGCGTGCCGCTCTGGCCGCCGGACAGGCTCGTCACGGCCTTGTTGGAACCGTCCATCAGCGCCAGGCTGACCTTGGTTTCGGCGGTGACGGTGGGGGTCGGCGTGGTCGTGCCAGTGCCAGTGCCGGTACCCGTGCCGGACGCCGCCGGCACCGCGCCGGGATTGCCGCCGCCACCGCCACAGGCGGACAACACCGCCGCGGCAACCAGGGTCAGGACTGCCACGCGTGCGGATGCGGGGGCAGCATTGCGGGTGGATACTTGCAGCATGTTGTTGTTCCTATTCTTTGTCGGCTGTAAAAAATGCCGGAACGTCGGCAGGACGGTCCGGCATGGGTGTCGTCAAGGCGGTGTGGGTCTCGCTCAGCGCGCCGCGCCCATGCGGTCGGCGACGATCTTCGGCGTAATGAAGACCAGCAGTTCGGTCTTCGTGTTCTCGCGGCCCTGGGTCTTGAACAGGTAGCCGAGCACCGGGACGTCGCCCAGCAGCGGCACCTTGCTCACGCTGCTGCGCTCGGTCTGCTGGTAGATACCGCCCAGTACCACGGTGCCGCCGTTTTCGACCATGACCTTGGTCTTGACGTGCTGGGTGTTGATGGCAAAGCCGGCGCGCGTCTCCTCGCCCTTCGAATCCTTGCTCACGTCCACTTCCAGCACCACGTTGCCGTCCGGCGTGATCTGCGGGATCACTTCCAGGCGCAGGTTGGCCTTCTTGAATTCGATCGAGGTCGCACCGCTGCTTGACGCCACCTGGTACGGCAGTTCGATACCCTGCTCGATCACGGCCACCATCTTGTCTTCGGTGACCACGCGCGGGCTGGAGATGATCTTGCCCTTGCCGTCGGCCTCGAGTGCCGACAGTTCCAGGTTCAGGAAGCGGTTGTCGGCCGACGAGAACAGGGAAAACGCAATGCTCGGGGCCGAGATGCCGCCCAGCGCCGCCGCCGGCAGGTTGACCATGGTGGTGTTGGTATAGGCGTCGCCCTTGTCCGGGGTCTGCAGCGTGTCCTGGCCGACACCGGTCAGGTTGCCGCCGATGGCGACGCGGTTATTGCCGCCGAGGCTGTAACCCTGGTCGCCGCCGCGCAGGGCGCGCATGTCGTTGAAGCCGATCTTGGCGCCCAGGTTGCGCGAGAAGCCGTCGTTCGCTTCGACCAGGCGCGCTTCGATCAGCACCTGCTTCGAGGCGACGTCGGTCTTCTGGATCAGCATGCGGATGTCTTCGATCTTCGACGCGATGTCGGTCACGAACAGCTGGTTCGTGCGCGGATCGATGATGGCGCTGCCGCGCTTGGACAATACGCGGTTGCGGTTGTCGCTGGTGGCGGCGCCGGTCGCGTCCAGGCCGAACACGGTACGGAAGGATTCGGCCTTCTGGTAGTTCAGCTGGAAGATTTCGGATTTCAGGGGTTCGAGGTCCGAGATCTGCGCGCGCTGTTCGAGTTCCAGCTTTTCCTTGGTCAGCAGCTCTTCTTTCGGCGCGATCCAGATGACGCTGCCGTTCTTGCGCATGTCGAGGCCCTTCGACTGCAGGATCACGTCGAGCGCCTGGTCCCAGGGCACGTCTTTCAGGCGCAGCGTCAGGCTGCCGGCGACCGAATCGCTGGCGATGATGTTCAGGCCCGAAATATCCGCCACCGCCTGCAGCGCGGCGCGCACTTCGATGTTCTGGAAGTCGAAGCTGATCTTCTCGCCGCGGTAACCCTGCGTGCCCTGGGCCAGCTTGTTCGGATCTTCCTTGACCGGACGCACGGCGATCACGAGCTGGGTGTCGCTCTGGTAGACCGACTGCTCCCACTGGCCTTGCGCTTCGATGACCATGCGCACGTTGGCCCCAATTGAGCTGGTCGTCACGCGCGACACCGGGGTGCCGAAATCGGTCACGTCGAGGCGGCGGCGCAGGGTTTCCGGCAAGCCGGTGTTCATGAAATCGACCTGCACCTTGTTGCCGAGCTGGCGCACGTCGACCGGCACCGCATTGTTCGGCAGGTCGACCACGATCCGGCCTTCGCCGTTGCTGCCGCGGCGGAAGTCGAGGTTGCGCAGGGTCTGGCGCGGCGCGGCGGCAGGCGCCGCTGCATTCGGCGCGGGCGCCGTGAAGGCCTGGCTTGCGGCGGCGCCGGCGCCGGCCACGGTCACCAGCACCGACTTGCCGTCGATCGCCGTCGAATAGGTCGCGGGACGTTTTAAATTCATCACCAGGCGCGTGCGTTCGCCGGCCTGGACCACGTTCACGCCGCGCACTTCGCCGAGGTTGATCTCCTGCAGGCTCTTGCCGGTGGCGTTGGTGGTGGCGCCGAAGTCGAGCGCGATGCGCGCCGGGTTCGTGATCGCAAAGCCGAGCGGCAGTTTGCCGGGAGCGTTCTTCATCGCGATGTTGACCACCACGTTCGCGCCCTGCTGATTCGCACTGATCGATTCAATGGCATTGTCCTGGGCGTTGGCAGCGCCGCTGCCGAGCGCCAGCAGTACCGGCACCAGCAGCGTGCCGACCGCGCGCTTCAGGTTCATCATTGCGAATGGGGTCATTTCCCGATCTCCTTACTTTGCTGCAATTCCAGCTTCGATATCCGCTCGACCCAATCGCCGCCAGCGTCCTGTACCATTTCCCGGATTTCGGTTGCGTCCGGGGTCACGCGCGTTACCTGGCCGAAGTTCTGGCCCAGGTGTTGTCCAGCCCGCACGCGGTAGACACTGCGCTCGATCTGCACCAGGGCAAAGCTGACGCCGCCCTTCTGCATCATACCGACCATCCTCATGGTGTCGAGAGGATAGTTCTCCAACGCTTCACGCGGACGATCCAGGTCCGGCTGCGCCTTGTTCGGCTGCTGCGCCTGCGCGCCCGGCCCCGCCAGCTTGTCGGCGCTGAACGGATCGGGCGCCTGTGCCTGGTTGTAAGCGTAGGGCACGAATTCCTTCGATTCCGGCAGCGGTTTGACCGACGGCTTCGTTTGCGCCTTGGTCTCTTCCATCCAGGTGCGCACTTCGCGCACGTCGCTGTCGCCGCAACCGGCCAGCAGCAGGGCCATCAACGCCGGCACCATCAACTTTTTCGTCATCATGGCGCGACCTCCGCTTTCTTGTTCTTCTTCGCCTTCAGGCGCGCCGCTTTCTGCGTGGCCAGTTCGTCGGCATCGAGGTAGCGGAAGGTCTTGGCAATCGCTTCCAGGGTCAGGCCGCCGTCCTTGTCGGTTTTCAGGCGCATGTTATTGAGCGTGACGATGCGCGGCAGGTGCGCCATGTCGGCGGCGAATGCGCCGAGGTCGTGATAGCTGCCGGACAGTTCGATCGCGATCGGCAGCTCCGCGTAATAGTCGCGCACGACGACCTGGTCGGGACGGAACAGCTTGAATTGCAAGCCGCGGCCGACGCCGGCCTGGTTGATGTCGGACAGCAGCGCGGCCATCTCGGCCTTGCTCGGCAACTGCTTCTCCAGGCGCTCGACCGACTGGTCGACCTGGGTCTTCTGCGCCTGCAGCGCTTCCAGGTTCACCGCCTGCATGATCTTCGAACGGTATTCGTCGCGCAGCGTCGATTCCTGGTTCGCCAGCGATTCCTGGGCCTCGAACTGCCCGCTCCAGTACAGGAAATAGCCGGCAACGATCACCAGCGCCATCACCCCGGCCGCGCACAGCAGGCGCGGCGCCAGCGGCCACAGGCCCGGCGGACGGCCCTGCAAATCCTGGAATTGCGCCGACAGCTCGGCGCCCAGTTGTTTCAGGTCGATGTTCATGGCCTGCTCCCTGCTGCCTTGCCGGCCGGCGGCGCCTTGGACTTGCCATCCTCGCCTTCATCGGCATCGCGGGCGCGCTTGATGGCCACGGCCAGCGTGAACTCGACTGCCTTGCGCACGACCTTGTTCTGGGTCAGCGTGGCCGCCTTCACTTCGGTCAGGTCGGGACGCTCGAGCCAGGGCGAATTGCCGGCCAGGTTGCGCAGCAGTTCGGCGACGCGCTCCTGCGACTGGGCGTAGCCGTTCAGGATCACGCGCTGACCGCTCTGCTCGAAGGATTTCAAATACACGCCTTCCGGCGTCTGGCGCACCAGTTCGTCGAACAGGTAGACCGGCTGGTTGCGGTCGCCCTGCAAATCCTCGACTGCCTGCTGGCGCGATTTGAGCGCGTTGATTTCTTCCTTGAGCGTGGCGATGTCCTTGATCTTCCTGTCGAGTGCCGCGTTCTCAAGGGAGAGCGCCGCGTTGCGTTGTTCCTGGATCGCGATGCGGCTGGCGTTCCAGCCGCCGACCAGCAGCACCACGGCCACGCCCAGCAGGCCGCCGAGCACCAGCATGGCGATGAAGGCCGCCTGCTTCTGTTTGCGTTTCGCTTCCCGGTGCGGGAGCAGGTTAATCCGGATCATCAGCCAAACCTCCGCAGGGCGAGGCCGCAGGCGACCACCCAGGATGGGCCTTCGGCGCGCAATTGCGCTTCGCGCAGGCCGGGTGCGAGCAGCATGCCGTCGAAGGGCGTGACGGTCGCGGTCGGGATGCGGGTACGGCCGCCCACCAGTTCGGCGAGCCCCGGCAGCTGGGCACTGCCCCCGGCGAGCCAGATCTGGTCGACGCGGGTATAGGGCGTCGAGGTGAAGAAGAACTGGATCGCGCGCGTCACTTCCAGCGCAGTGCTTTCCAGGAAAGGCGTCAGCAGGTCGGCATTGAAGTTTTCGGGCAGGTCGCCCGACTTCTTGCGCGCTTCGGCTTCCTCGTAGGCCAGGCCGTAGCTGCGCACGATGTCCTGGGTCAGCGTGTTGCCGCCGAAGGCCTGCTCTTTTTCGTAGACCGTATCGCCGTTCTGCAGCATCGACACGTGGGTGATGCCGGCGCCGATCTGGAACAGGGCGATGATCTTGTCCTTGCCCGCGGGCGCGGCACGCTCGAGCGCGGCGCGCGCGGCATACGATTCGATGTCCATCACGGTGGCCGTCAGGCCCGCCGCTTCGGCCAGCGCCACGCGGTCCTCGACCTTTTCGCGGCGCGCCGCGGCCAGCATGACTTCCATGTCTTCCGGCGAGTTGGCGACCGGGCCGACCACGTCGAAGTCCAGGCTCACTTCGTCGAGCGCGAACGGGATGTACTGGCTGGCTTCGGATTCGACCTGCACTTCGAGCTGGTCTTCGGCCATGCCGGCCGGCAGGATGATCTTCTTGGTGATGACGGCCGCGGGCGGCATGCCGAGCGCGACGTTGCGGGCACGGGTGCCGCTTTTCTTCCAGACGCGGCGCACGGCCTCGGCGACCTGGTCGAAGTTTTCGATGTTACCGTCGACCACGGCGCCGCGCGGCAGCGCTTCGAACGCATGGCGCTCCAGGCGCAGCACGCCCTTGCCGACATCGGCCAGCTCGACCAGGCGCAGGCCCGTCGTGCTGATGTCGAGGCCGGCCAGCGGCGGGCTCGACTTTCCGAACAAGGAACCCAGATTGATCACGCGCGTACTCCTCAGCTGCGGCCTGCCGTGTGCAGGCCTATCCATTCAACGCCCGCGTGCGGGAAAAATCTTCTGGTAAAAACTCAACTTGTTGCACATATATGAGGCACCACGTTAAATCGTAACGACAATAATGCGCCCCGACAAGATATTTCTACACTGGAACATTACAATCCGGCGGGGACGCCACACTCTGATATTCCGTTAGTAATACCCCTTGTCATGCAGGCCACAAACCGCGCTCTGGCTGAGCTTGCGCCACTGCAGAAAGGGGTGCCTTATAATGAGGCGGATCAACATAGTGAGTCAGCATGAAATCTTCCCAAACGACGAATCCTCCCAAGCCGAACAAATACAGCCCCAAGCGCCTGGTCCTGATGGCCTTTGCCGCGCTCGCCGGGCTTGCCCTGGTCGGCGTGCTGGTCGTGGTATTCGCGCTGGCGATGGCCTACCCGAACCTGCCGGCCCTCGACACCATCACCGACTACCGTCCGAAGATGCCGCTGCGGATTTTTACCGCCGATAACGTCCTCATCGGCGAATTCGGCGAGGAGCGCCGCACCCTGGTGCGCTTCAAGGACATCCCGGACGTGATGAAAAAGGCCGTGCTCTCGATCGAGGACGACCGTTTCTACCAGCACGGCGGCGTCGACTACATGGGCGTGCTGCGCGCGGCCCTGCACAACGCCACCGGCGCCGGCGCGCGCCAGGGCGCCTCGACCATCACGCAGCAGGTCGCCCGCAACTTCTTCCTGTCTTCCGAACAAACCCTGAAGCGCAAGGCCTACGAAGCGCTGCTGGCCTGGAAGATCGAAAAGAACCTCAGCAAGGACCAGATCCTCGAGGTCTACATGAACCAGATCTACCTGGGCCAGCGCGCCTTCGGCTTCCAGTCGGCGGCCCAGATCTATTTCGGCAAGAACCTGCGCGACATCAGCGTGGCCGAAGCGGCCATGCTGGCCGGCCTGCCGAAGGCGCCATCCGCCTACAACCCAGTGGTGAATCCAACCCGCGCCCGCACGCGCCAGCAGTACATCCTGCAGCGCATGCATTCGCTGGGCTACATCACGGACGCCCAGTTCGAGACGGCGAAGAACGAAGAACTCAAGGTCAAGACGGACAGCACCGCCTTCGGCGTGCACGCCGAATACGTGGCCGAAATGGCGCGCCAGCTGGTCTATGAGCAGTTCAAGGAAGACACCTATACGCGCGGCCTGAACGTGTTCACGACGATCACGAAAGCCGACCAGGATGCGGCCTACCTCGCCCTGCGCCGCGGCGTGATGGATTACGAGCGCCGCCACCCTTACCGCGGTCCGGAATCGTATATCGACATCCCGAACGACAAGACCGAAGCCGACGAAGCGATCGAAGCGGAACTGGCCGAAAAGCCGGACAGCGACGACATCGTCGCCGCCGTCGTGCTGCAGGCCTCGCCTACGGGTGTCAGCGCCGTGCTGGCCTCGGGCGACGAGATCAAGATCAGCGGGCCTGGCCTGTCGTTCGCATCGAGCTGGCTGTCGGCGAAAGCGGCGCCGAACCGCCGCATCCGCCGCGGCGCGCTGATCCGCGTAACGCAGGAGGGTGGCGCCGACTGGAAGATCACGCAGATGCCGGAAGTGGAGTCGGCCTTCGTTGCGGCCAACACGGAAGACGGCTCGATCCGCGCGCTGGTCGGCGGCTTCGACTACAACCGCAACAAATTCAACCACGTGACGCAAGCCTGGCGCCAGCCGGGTTCCTCGTTCAAGCCGTTTATTTATTCGGCTTCGCTGGAACGCGGCCTGTCGCCGTCGACCCTGATCAACGACGCGCCGATCTCCTTCGACGCCGGCCAGACCGGCGGCCAGGCCTGGGAGCCGAAGAACTACGACGCAAAATATGAAGGCCCGATGACGATGCGGCGCGGCCTGACGAAATCGAAGAACATGATTTCGATCCGCATCCTGAACCGCATCGGCGCGCGCTACGGCCAGGAATACGCGACCCGCTTCGGCTTCGACCCGGAAAAGAACCCGCCCTACCTGACGCTGGCGCTGGGCGCCGGCGCGACCACGCCGCTGCAGATGGCCGGCGCCTATGCCGTGTTCGCCAACGGCGGCTACCGCATCAGCCCTTACCTGATCTCGAAGGTGACCG
>Ga0308170_10003892_pt1 | contig 11989 bp, 10 predicted proteins | sample PhyBR2_2_FD_202136 | JGI IMG/M metagenome (GOLD analysis project Ga0308170, IMG submission 202136) | Phyllosphere microbial communities from UC Gill Tract Community Farm, Albany, California, United States - DLSLSB.R2 | ecosystem: Host-associated > Plants > Phyllosphere > Unclassified | place... | reverse complement strand
GTCGGTCGAAGGCATCACCGAATACCGCCTTGCCAACGGCTTGCGGGTCCTGCTGTTTCCGGATGCGTCCAAGCCGACGCTGACGACCAATATGATTTATATGGTCGGTTCGCGCCACGAGAACTATGGCGAGACCGGAATGGCGCACTTGCTGGAACACCTGCTGTTCAAGCCGACCGCGAATTTCGGCGTCAAGAAGGGGACTAAAAGTCCGGTCGAAATCCTTAACGGACTGGGCGCCGACTTCAACGGCACCACCTGGTACGACCGCACTAATTATTATGCGACTTTCCCGGCAAACGACGCCAACCTGAATACCATGCTGGCGCTCGAAGCCGACCGCATGACCAACTCGCCGATTTCGCAGGACGACCTGTGGAATACCAGGACCAACAAGGGCGAGATGACAGTCGTGCGCAACGAATTCGAGATCGGCGAGAGCGATCCGATCGGTGTCACGACCGAACGCCTGCAGGCGGTCGCCTACGATTGGCATAACTACGGCAAGTCGACCATCGGCGCACGGTCCGATATCGAACAGGTCAACGTGCCGCGCCTGCGCGCTTTCTACAAGAATTACTACCAGCCCGATAACGCAGTGCTGATCGTTGCCGGCCGCTTCGACGAAGCCAGGGTACTGGCGCAGGTGAACACCCTGTTCGGCAAGATCCCGAAACCAACGCGCGTGATCCAGCCCACCTACACGGCCGAGCCGGTACAGGATGGCGAACGTACCGTGACCGTGCGCCGTTCCGGCGGCACCCAGTTCGTCGGCGCCGGCTACCACGTCGCGCCGAGCGGACACCCGGATGCGGCCGCCCTCCAGGTGCTGGGCCGCGTGCTGGCCGACGCGCCATCGGGGCGCCTGCACAAGGCGCTGGTGGAAACCAAGCTGGCGACCCGCCTCGATGTGAGCGCGGTCAGCAACCTCGAACCTGGCTACCGCATCTTCGGTGCGGTGGTGCCGAAGGACCAGCCGCTGGCGCCGACCCAGGAAGCCCTGCTCAAGGTGCTGGAAGACCTCAAATCCAATCCGGTGACGGACGAAGAAGTGGCGCGCGCGAAGCAGGCCATCGCCAAGAACATCGAACTGGCGATGAACGACAGCGCGCGCCTGACGATCGGCCTGACCGAGGCGATGGCGGCGGGCGACTGGCGCCTGTTCTTCGTGAACCGCGACCAGGTCGAAAAGGTCGATGCGAAGGCCGTGCAGGCAGCTGCCGAGAAATACTTCAAGGCCTCGAACCGCACGCTCGGCGTGTTCGTGCCGACCGACGCCCCGGACCGCGCCAATGTGCCGGGCGTGGCCGATATCGCCGCCGTGGTCAGCGGCTACAAGGGCCGGGCAGTCGCGGCCCAGGGCGAGGTCTTCGACCCGAGCCCCGCCAACATCGAATCGCGCACCCAGCGCTTCAAGCTGGCCAACGGCTTGAAAGGCGCACTGCTGCCGAAGAAGACCAAGGGCAGCCTGGTCACGGCGACCGTCCGCCTGCGCTTCGGTAGCGAGGAAGCGCTGCGCAACAAGGCGACCGCCGGCAGCTTCGCGGCGGGCCTGCTGAGCTACGGCACCCAGGACAAATCGCGCCAGCAGGTAAAAGACCTGTTCGACAAGCTCAAGGCGCAGGTCCGCATCTCGGGCGGCGCCGAAGGCGTCACCGCGGCGGTGACCACGACGCGCGAGAACCTGCCGGCCGTGATGGACCTGATGGCCGAGGTGCTCAGGAAGCCCGCCTATGCGCCCGCCGAATTCGGCGAGTTCCAGCGCGCGAACGTGAATGCGACCGAGCAGTCGATCCCCGAACCGAACCCGCAGGCCAGCGTTGCGCTCTTCCGCCTGCTCGACACGACGCCGGAAGGCCACGTCAAGCACGCGATGACGCTGCAGGAGAAGCTGGCAGCGCAGAAAGCGGAGACGGTCGAGGAAGTGAAAGCCTTCCACGCCGCCTTCTACGGCGCGGACGACGCCACCTTCGCCGCCGTCGGCGACTTCGACCCGGCGGCGCTCAAGGCGCAGGTCGAGCGCCTCTACGGCAACTGGCACGCGCAGCAGAAATACGTGCGCGTGCCAGCTGCCATCAAGCCGGTCACAGGCCAGAAGCTGGCGCTGGAAACCCCGGACAAGGCCAGCAGCATGCTGCTCGCGGTGCACCCGGTGCCCCTGAAGGACGATGCCCAGGCCTATCCCGCGCTGCTGATGGCGAACTACATGCTGGGCGGCGGCGCGCTGCGTTCGCGCCTGGCCGATCGCATCCGCCAGAAGGAAGGCCTGTCGTACGGCGTCGGCACCCAGCTTTCGGTCCCGATGCGCGACCCTGCCGGTTTCTGGCTGGCCTACGCGATGAGCGCCCCGCAGAACACGGCCAAGGTGGAAGCGGTCCTGCGCGAGGAGATGGAACGTGCGGTGGCCGAGGGCTTCACCGAAGCCGAACTGGCGGAGGCGAAAAAGGGCTGGCTGCAGGGCGAGGAAGTCTCGCGCACTTCCGACGAGGCGCTGGCCAACGCCTTGTCCGAGTACCTGACGCTGGACCGCACGATGGCCTTCGATGGCGCCGTCGAAGACCGGGTGCGCAAGCTGACGCTGGCGCAGGTGAACAGCGCCATGCGCGAGTACATCAAGCCGGCCGCCATCTCGTTTGTCGCGGCGGGCGATTTCGCCAAGGCGAAGGAAGGCAGCGGCGTCAAGTAAGGGCTGCGATCGTCCTCATGAAAACGCCCGGTGATCCGGGCGTTTTTTTTGAGCGCTGCAGGGGTTCCAGGACAAGGCGTTCAGGTGCCGGCCCCGGCGGGCGCGCTGCCGAAGACCGGCCCTGCCAGCTCCAGCAAATGCGCGCGCACGCCTTCCGGCCAGTCCGCCACCAGTCCCGCAAAACGCTCGCCGTCGCCCGCAAACAGCGCCCGCGACGCTTCCTCGAAGCCCGCCGCATCGCCCATCAGCTCGTGCATGAAGCGGTAGGCCGCATCGCGCGCTTCGCGCATCGTGTCGGCCTCGCGCGCATCGCGCGACGCATGTTCGACCAGCTTGCGCAGCGCCACCGAAGCGCCGCCGGGCTGGTTCGACAGCCATTCCCAGTGGCGCGGCAGCAGCGTCACTTCGCGCGCGACCACGCCCAGCTTGGGACGGCCGGCAGTGCGTCCGGGCGCACGCGGGATCCGCTGCAGCACCTCTTCTTCCGTGCCGGTGAAATTGATTTCGACGGGCTTGCTGGTGGCGGCGTCGAGCAGGGCGATCGAACACCCGGTGCCGTGGTCGAGCGCGGCCTTGACCGCGCGCACGACGTCGACGAGCTCGCCCCTGGCCAGGAGTTCGGTTCCGGCAAAGGCGATGCAATGGGTTGGCAACATGGGAGTCTCCTTCGTGAACTGCGTCCGGAAGGAGCGCACGGGGAGATATTACCCGGACAAAAAAGGCGGCGCAATAAGATCCGGGCGAAATCCAGGAGGGGCGGGCGTCGGAGCGACGCCACGCGTGCCTAGCGGTCGAGCAGTGCCTCGACCTTGTCGGTGACGTCGATCTGCGGCCGGTGCCAGATGGCACGCGTCAGGACCAGGTCCACGCCCTGCTGGGCGGGGACTTGTTGCAGGATGGCGTGGATGCGGGCCGCGATCGCGTCGCGTTCGGCGGTGGTGCGTTCGGCGAAATCGTCGCTGATCCGTTCCTGGACGCGGCGGATGGTCCGCTCGAGTTCGCCGACGGCGCGCGAACGCACGAGCTTTTCGCGGTCGTCGAGCGTCAGGACGTCCTGCGCCAGCTTGTCGGACATGGTGCGCAGCTGGCGCAGCTGGACCACGATCTGCTCGCGCCGCGGCGCAAACTCGGCCTCGATCTTCGCGTGCGCGGCGCGCGCGCGTTTCGAGTCGACCAGCAGGCGCTCGACGTTGACGAAGACGACCCGCGCTCCGGCCGAAGGGCCGGCGTCCTGGGCATCGGCAGGCCCGGCCCATGCCAGGCCCAGTGCGCAGCAGAGTGCGGCCACAGGCTTCAGGTACTTGTTCAATGTGTTCTCCCGCCGGCCGCGAGGCGGCGACGCCGATCAAACGAGATCATTCGACTTCCCTTCAAATATGGAACCGGTCCAGAGGACCGCTGAAGCATCGTCAGCGTTTTTCACTGCCGGCGCGCCGGTCGCGCGGGCGTTTTCGAATGCACGCAATTCGTCCAGCAGCGCGGCCAGTCCGTCAGTGCGGCAGCGCTGCGCCATTTCTTCGATTGTATAGAGTCCGTAGGAATCGACCAGCCGGTGAAAGCCATCGGTCATCGCCAGCACCGCGGCACCGGGCGCCAGGCGCACGGTGTATTCGCGGGCATCGAATTCGCCCTGCGGCGCGAGGCACAGCACATCCGGGCTGGGCGCCCCGTGCTGGAACTCGCGCCGCGCACGGAGCATCGGCAGCAGGCGCGCGCGCTTCGATGCGGGATCGGTCACACCCTCGCGATCCAGGGCGGCGATGGCCTCCTGCAGCACCGCTTCATGCGGATTGACGTACGGGTCGAGGTCGAGCACGGCGCCCGTGCCATCGAGCGCAAAGGCCTTGCAGTCGCCCAGGCAGTACACCGACAGCGCGAGATCGCCATCCGTCTGGCGGATGCGGATCCAGGTGAGGGCGGCCAAGGGATGGGCGTACAAGGGAATCGCCTGTCCGCCGGCCTGCGCCCGCCAGGCCTCGCGCACCGCGCCAAGCGCCTGCCGCACGGCGTGGGCCTGCGTCATGCCTGGCGAGATCACGCGGCCCAGTGCGGCGGCAAACGCCTGCACGAACCAGGCCACGTCGCCCTGCTGGCGGTCGATGTAGTTCGCGTCCGCCACCGAGGTGGCGCCGTCGAGCACGAGCAGGTCGCTCAGGCCATCCTTCTCGAACACGGCAACGAGGTCTTCGTTGATGCCGCCCTTGGGTGCGCAGGAAATTTGTTCGGTCGTCATTCACAGGTTATCGATTGCCGGATGACCACGATGTTATCACCGTGTCGCTCCGCCAATAGGATGAAAGAGCGGATCGGGGAAATCAGGAGGCCGGTTTGGCGTCCGCCGGCAGCAGGTAGTTGTCCTTGACCCGCACATAATGCTCCGCCGAATAGCGCAGGTAGGCAATTTCTTCCTGACTCAGGGCCCGCACCTGCTTGACCGGCCGTCCCACGTACAGGTACCCGCTTTCCAGCACCTTGCCCGGCGGGACCAGGCTGCCCGCGCCGACCATCACCCGGTCGCCAATGACGACGTCGTCCATCACGATCGAGCCCATGCCGACCAGGCACTCGTTGCCGATGCTGCAGCCGTGCAGGATCACTGAATGGCCGATCGTCACGTAATCGCCGATGACCAGCGGTGCGCCGAGCGGATTGTGCTCGTTCTTGTGCGACACGTGGCCCATCGAGAAGTCCTGGACGTTCGAGCAGCGTCCGATATGGATGTGGTTGACGTCGCCGCGCAGCACGGCGTTGCACCAGACGGAGCTGTCGTCGCCGATGCGCACGTCGCCGATGAGCTGGGCCGATTCGTGCAGGTAGACGCGTGCGCCGAGCGCGGGAAGGGAGTTCAGGTAGCGGGTGATGGGCATTGCAGGGCTCGATATGAAATTGGTCGGGTGTGTGGTCGCAGAGGCGCTCAGCCCTTGGAGTATATTGCCGCCGCCGACATAACAGGCCGCACAAACCTGCATGGTCATCAACTTTTTCTGGATTCTGAACTGTCAAGAATGCTGTTTTTGTTGAACGAGAGGCTCACTAGAATGGGTTGCATGTAATGCCTCATGCGCAACGGACAACCAGGATTTCCATGACCACCAACACGCGTCTTCGCGGCGTATTCTCGCCGGTTCTCACGCCCTTCAACGCCGACCTGACACCGTCCATCGAGCGGTTTACGCGGCACTGCAAGTGGCTGTTGAAGCAGGACGTCGGCCTGTCGATCTTCGGCACCAATTCCGAGGCCACTTCGCTGACGCTGGCCGAAAAACACCGCCTGCTCGACGCCCTGCTGGAGGCCGGCTTGCCGGCCGCACGCATGATGCCCGGCACCGGCGCCTGCGCGCTGGGCGACGCGATCGGACTCACCCGGCATGCGGTGGAGGCGGGCTGCGGCGGCGTGCTGATGCTGCCGCCGTTCTACTACAAGGGCGTCAGCGATGAAGGCCTGTTCCGCAGCTTCGCCGCGGTGATCGACGCCGTCGCCGACGAGCGCCTGAAGATTTATCTCTATCATATTCCGCCGGTCACCCAGGTGCCGATCAGCCTGGCGCTGATCGAGCGCCTCCTGAAGGCCTATCCGGGCACCATCGCCGGCGTCAAGGACAGTTCCGGCGACTGGAGCAATACCGAAGCGATGCTGAAGAACTTCCAGCCGGAAGGGTTTGACGTGTTTGCCGGCAGCGAGACTTTTCTGCTGGCGAACATGCGCGGCGGCGGCGCCGGCTGCATTACCGCCACCGGCAACGTCAATCCGACGCCGATGGTCGAGTTGTACAACAGCTGGCAGCAGGAGGGGGCGGACGAGAAGCAGCGCGCGCTGGACGGCACGCGCGCCGTGTTCCAGCAATTCCCGATGATTCCCGCGATGAAGGCGGCAATCGCCTGGAAGACCGGCGACGATGCCTGGCGCGCCGTGCGTCCGCCGCTGGTCGAACTGGATGCGGAGCAGGCGCAGAAACTCGAGAGTGGACTGGACGCGCTCGGATTCGGGATGCCCCATGTCGAAGACCTGATGTAAGAATCGGGTTGGCGCAGCAAGACGCATGAACGGATTTACCCATAATTATTCATTGGAGACAAGTTCCATGGCAGTCAAGAAAACTGGTATCACGAAGCGCAGCCTCCTCAAGTTCGCACTGTGCGCAGGCCTTCTCCCGGCAATGGCATTCGCGCAAAACGCATTGGCGCAAAATTATCCCAGCAAGCCGGTCAGGATGCTGGTCGGCTTCTCCCCGGGCGGCGCGGTCGACAACGTCGCGCGCCTGCTGTCGCAGAGCATGAGCAAGGACATGGGCGGCTCCTTCATCGTCGAGAACCGCCCGGGTGCGACGGGCATCATCGCCGCCGAGCAGGTGGCCAAGTCGGCGGCGGACGGCTACACCCTGCTCATGGCCACCCAGTCGACGATGGTGGTGGCGCCGAGCGTGTTTCCGAAGATGAGCTTCGATCCGGTCGCCGATTTCACGCCGATCTCGCTGGTTGCATCGGTGCCGATGGTGCTGGTCGTCGCCAATTCGGTGCCAGTCAAGAATGTCCAGGAACTGATCGCCTACGCCAAGGCCCAGAAGGGCGGCCTGCCGTATGCGTCGTCGGGCCAGGGCGGTCCGCAGCACGTCGCCACCGAACTGTTCGCGTCGATGGCCAAGGTCGACATGGTCCACGTTCCCTATAAAGGCGAGGCGAATGCGATCTCCGACCTGCTCGGCAACCAGGTGCCCGTCATGTTCGGCAACCTGCCGTCCCTGCTGCCGCACATCAAGAGCGGCAAGCTGCGCGCGATCGCGGTGAGCAGCCTGCAGCGCAGCAGCGCGGCGCCGGATATTCCGACGGTGGCCGAGTCCGGCCTGCCGGGCTTCGAAACACTGACCTGGTTCGGCCTGTTCGCACCGGCCAACATGCCGCAACCGATCGTCGACCGGCTCAATGCAGAAGTGAAGAAAAGCCTGGCATCGCCCGAGGTGCACGCCAAGCTGGTCCAGCAGGGGCTGACGGTCGTCGGCGGCAGCTCGGCCGAGTTGAAGGCCTATATGAAGCAGGAAGTGCCGAAGTGGGCCAAGCTGCTGAAGAATGCGAACATCAAGCCGGAATAAGCCGCTACAACCCTGCACTTGAACGCGCCGCCTCGCCGGCGCGTTTTGTTTTGTCCGGGCCAGCTTTTCTTTGCTAGCCGGCGCGCAGCTCCAGTAATTCCTCGAGCATCCGGCTGTACGGCGACTTGGCGCGCCACAGCAGCCCGAGCCTGCGTACCGGCGCTTCGCCCGGCAGCGGGATGATCGTCACGCCTTCCGGCAGCGGCCAAGCCCGGGGCCAGTCGGGCACGAGCGACACGCCCAGGCCCCGTTCGACCAGCAGCGCGATCGCATCGAGGGCGTCGAGTTCGAAGCGTTCGCGCGGGAAAATCTGCTGTTCCTGCAAATAGCGCTCGGCCAGCTGGCCGCCCCAGTTGTTCCTGTCGTAGCGGATCAGGGGCTGGGTGGCCAGCAGTTCCAGCGGCGGCAGGTGCGCCAGCGAGGTCGGCGCCAGCACCACCAGCGGCTCGGAGCGCAGCACATGCCACACCAGGGACTTGGGCAGTGCGAACTGCGGTTCGATGATCAGGGCCGCGTCCAGCGTTTCGCTCACCACCTGGTGGTACAGCAGGCGCGAGACTTCGGCCGCAATGAACACGTCCACCTTCGGATGGCGTTCGGCGAGCGTGGCGAGGATCGCCGGCAGCATGCCGGTGAGGGCCGTCGAAATCGTCCCCAGCCTGAGCTCCCCGGCAAACGACTCCTCGGAGGCGGCCGCCTTCAGTTCCCGCACCTCGCGCTGGAAGCGCCGCGCGCGCGCCAGCACCCGGGCGCCGCCCTCGGTCAGCTGCACGGTGCGGCCCGAGCGCTCGATCAGCTTCACGTTCAGTTCATCTTCCAGCACCCGCACGCGCTGGGCCAGGGCGGTCGGCGTCACGTTCAGGCGGCGCGCCGCTTCGGCCATCGAATGGCATTCGGCGATGGTCACGAAACTGTCCAGGAACCGCGTCTCCATAATGAACTTCCTCTTCACTTTGAATGTTCGAAGATGAAATTGTCGTTTGTTCCCGCGTCCAACACAATAGCTGTCACCAAGCGCACCGAATGCACCATGACCACTGCCATCGCTTCGAACGACCTTCCATCCCCGGCCAGCCGCGCCGCGCCTGTGATGCTGCCCGCGCGCCTGCGAAACCTGCGCTGCCTCGACGATTTCGAGGAGGCCGCGCGGCGCCACCTGCCGCGCCCGGTGTTCGGCTACATGGCGATGGCGGCGGAGACCCGGCGCAGCTTCCGCGGCAATCGCGAGTCCTTCGACGACTACGGGTTCGTCACCCGGGTATTGAAGGACGTGTCGCGCCGCAGCACCGCCTGCACGCTGTTCGGGCAGGCGTATGCGGCGCCCTTCGGCATTTCTCCGCTCGGCATCAGCGCGCTTTCCGCCTACCGCGGCGACCTGGTGCTCGCGCGCGCCGCGGCACGCGCGAACATCCCGATGGTCATGAGCGGCTCCTCCCTGATCCGGCTCGAGGAAGTCGCGAAGGAAGGGTTGGGCGCTTGGTTCCAGGCCTACCTGCCGGGCGATGTCCCGAACATCACGGCCCTCGTGGAACGGATCGGCAAGGCCTGCTTCCAGACCCTGGTGCTGACGGTGGACACGCCGGTGACGCCCAACCCCGAGAATTTCGCCCGCACCGGTTTCAGCACGCCCCTGCGTCCGAGCCTGGACCTGATGTGGCAGGGCGTATCGCATCCGCGCTGGCTGTTCGGCACCTTCCTCAAGACGATCGCGCGCCACGGCCTGCCTCACTTCGAAAACAACTATGCGCGGCGCGGCGCGCCGATCCTGTCGAAGTCGGTGACGCGCGACTTCGCCGACCGCGGCCATTTGAGCTGGGAGCATTTCGGCCTGATCCGCCAGATGTGGCCCGGCCGGATCGTTGTAAAAGGCATCCTGCACCGGGACGACGCCCGCATTGCGCGCGAGATGGGCGCGGACGGCATCATCGTCTCGAACCACGGCGGCCGCCAGCTCGACGGCGCCGTGTCGCCGCTGCGCGTTTTGCCGGGGATCGTCGAGGCCTGCCCCGATATCCCGGTGATGATCGACGGCGGCATCCGGCGCGGCTCGGATGTGCTCAAGGCGCTGGCGCTGGGCGCGGCATTCGTGTTCGTCGGCCGGCCCTTCGGGTATGCGGCCGCGGTGGGCGGCGAGGCCGGGGTGGGGCACGCGATTGGCCTCCTGCAGCAGGAGGTATCGCGCAATATGGCAATGCTGGGCATTAATGGCATCATGGAGCTCGATGCGCAGACGCACCTGGTCCAGAACCGCTGACGAATACAAACGCAGTAAACAAGCACGACCTATCGACGATTTTTTTTGCGGAGACTGTATGCAATCGATTCCCCTGTTCCACCTGGCCTTCCCGGTACGCGACCTGGCCGAAGCGCGGCGCTTTTATGGCGACCTGCTCGGCTGCCCTGAAGGCCGCAGCTCCGACGAGTGGGTCGACTTCAATTTCTACGGCCACCAGATCGTGGCCCACCTGGCGCCCGACGAAGTCAGTGCCGCGCCGACCAACGCGGTCGATGGCCACAACGTCCCGGTGCGGCACTTCGGCGCCATCCTGCCGATGGAAGAATGGGAACGCCTGGCCGACAAGCTGCGCGCAGCCGGCACGAAGTTCGTCATCGAGCCGCACGTCCGTTTTAAAGGGCAAGTCGGCGAGCAGGCGACGATGTTCTTCCTCGACCTGTCGGGCAATGCGCTCGAGTTCAAGGCCTTCGGCGACCTCAGCCAGGTCTTCGCGAAGTAATCTCTTTCATCATCCACCAGACAACCGCCATGTCCGATTTCGTTTTTACTCCCGCTCCCCAGGCCTCGAATGCCGTTGCCGGCAGCGATGCACGCTTCCCGATCCGCCGCGTCTTCTGCGTCGGCCGCAACTACGAAGCGCATGCCCGCGAGATGGGTAATGACCCCAACCGCGAGCCGCCGTTCTTCTTCATGAAGCCGGCCGACGCGGTCGTCCCCGCCGCCGGCACCGTGGCGTACCCTCCGCTTACCGACGACCTGCACCACGAGGTGGAACTCGTGGTCGCGATCGGCAAGGGCGGCTCGAACCTGTCCGTGGACGAGGCGCTCGGCCACGTCTGGGGCTACGCCGTCGGCGTCGACCTGACGCGCCGCGACCTGCAGGCGGTGGCTAAGAAGATGAGCCGGCCATGGGACTGGGCAAAGGGCTTCGATGCGTCGGCGCCGTGCGGCGCTATCGTTCCCGTGGCCACCAGCGGCCATCCGCAGGCCGGCAGCATCAGCCTGTCGGTGAATGGTGAAGTGCGCCAGCAGGGCGACCTGAATGAACTCATCTGGCCGGTCGCGGACGTGATCGCCGCCATCTCGCAAAGCGTCGTGCTGGCGCCGGGCGATTTGATTTATACCGGCACGCCGGCCGGCGTGGGCGCGCTGCAGCCGGGCGACCGGGTGAGCGCACAGGTCGAGGGCGTCGGCAGCATCGAGTTCACGATGGGACCGCGTCCGGCGTAAGGAAAGTAGAGCAGGGCAGGGCTGGGGACAACTCAGCCGCATTCGCCCACATACTGGCAGTTGTCGCAGCGGGTGCAGCCTTCGGCCTTGCGCAGCGCCCGGGCGCCGCATTCGGGGCATTTCGCGCCGAGAGCCGGCGGCGCACTGGCCGGCATGGCGGCGTCCGTCGTCGTGATGTCAGGCGCGCCGCCGCGCGCCGCCAGCTGGCGCGCCAGCTGCGCCACCGGCACCTGATTGCCCTGGCTGTCGAGGAAGCCGCGTCCAATCAGGATCCGCTGCAGCATGAAGCCGACCGCCGCCGCTTCCGAATCGTGGAACACCGGCACCCGCGTGCAATCCTCGCGCGTCAGGAAGCCGCAGCGCACCGGCCCCTTTTCCCAGACCACGTCGCGCATGTCGGCCAGCGCTTTCGCGATCGGCCCGCCGGCGCGCGCCAGCATCGACAGCAGGCGCATCGACGAGGTGATCCACTGCTGGCCGTCGCTGCGCTGGTTGGCCGGCATGAAGAATTCGAAGGGACGCTCGATCGTCACCGGCACGCCGTCTACTAAACCGTCGACCCGGATGAAGCTCACCGTCAGGTACAGCGTCTTGCGGCCTTCCTGCGTTGAATACTCGACCTTCGAGGTCACCGAGTCGAGTTCGCCCAGCGGACGGCCGTCGAAGCGCTTGCGCAGCGGGTCGTCGTCCGTCGCCGCGCTGGCCGGTACCGTTCCGAGCACGCTGCCGAGCACCGTGTTCGGCCGATAG
>Ga0308170_10003891_pt1 | contig 11989 bp, 9 predicted proteins | sample PhyBR2_2_FD_202136 | JGI IMG/M metagenome (GOLD analysis project Ga0308170, IMG submission 202136) | Phyllosphere microbial communities from UC Gill Tract Community Farm, Albany, California, United States - DLSLSB.R2 | ecosystem: Host-associated > Plants > Phyllosphere > Unclassified | place... | reverse complement strand
ACGAGCAGGATCTGCAACGCGTGGAGTCGGAGCTCGCGAACAACGCACAGATTACGCTGCTGCTGAACAACGCGGGCATGAACGTTGAGGGTGAGTTTCTGGAGGCGGACATCACACGCATTAACAGTATGCTGGCGTTGAATATTCTGGCACCCACCCGTCTGGCACAGGCGGCTGGCCGGGCTTTCAAAGCGCGCGGTAATGGCATCATTATCAATATCGCGTCGGTGCTGTCGCTGGTGCACGAGATGTTCAACGGCGCTTATAACGCCACTAAGTCTTACGTACTGACTCTGACGCGTGCGATGCAGCGTGAACTCGCAGAGAGCGGCGTGCAGGTACAGGCGGTGTTACCCGGTGCGACCCGTACGGAGATTTTCGACCGCGTAGGCCAGTCTATTAATGACATTCCGGCTGAAATGCTGATGGACGTTGATGAGATGGTGGACGCCGCGCTTGCCGGACTCGACAGCAAGGAGACGGTAACCATTCCGGCGCTGGAGGATCTGCAGATGTGGCACGACTACGATCAGGCTCGTGGCACAATGGTTCCCCACCTTTCACGGAATCAATCAGCATCCCGTTATCGTCAGCGCTGAGTCAGCCATCAGCCATAATGACTGAATTCCGGTTTCACTAAAGGCACGGAGAAGCATAATCCGTGCCTGTTTGCGACTTAGGGATCGCGGTTCGCCAGATTTGTTATAGAAATCAGCAGGTAAATCACTGCTGCTTATTTCAGCAACCGGTGGCTGAGTGCTGGATTGCCCTGAAGAGATACTTTATAATCCCCGCTCCGCTGGCCCCTTAGCTCAGTGGTTAGAGCAGGCGACTCATAATCGCTTGGTCGCTGGTTCAAGCCCAGCAGGGGCCACCAAATTTAGTAATGTAAATCATGTAGTTAAGCCACCTACGCAAGGTGGCTTTTTTGTTTGCTAAATCATACATTGGCAGCAAAATGGCAGCAGGCTTCTTTCTACCCTAATATTCATCACAGATGTAGGTAGGTCTGACCGCTCATAGGGATGTATTTTAAAGTGAAAAATTTAAAACATAAGTAACAATCCTTTCTCAACTAAAAACTAGATGAGTGTAAAGCAGTAACTTGCTGAGTTTGCGGATCTTTGCTAAAAGTTGAATATGCTGGCATAGTGGAATGTCTACATAAAAATTAAGGTAATTAAATTACTAACAGTATTATTAATCTCAAATGGATATTGACATATTTATTCCAGTGCAAACTAATGAGGATATATGAGTATCAATATTCTAAAGATCAATCCTTTGATTCATCACGTTATTTAACCGAGACAAATATCGGGAAGATATTATAAAACAACTTCACGAAAAATCAGGAGCTGAGAATGAAAACTGTTATTTCCGATAGACTTAATTTTTCACTGAGAACCTTGGAAGAAAAAGATAAAATAAAATTCAAGGTTTTCATAAAAAAAATAAATGATATCAAAAACAAACGTGAATTAATTAACGCCATTAATAATATAGTATTACATGGCAAATCATTATACTCATTCAGACTATCAAATGAATTAAGAGTGACATTTCATATTGAAGGTGATGCAGTTTTAATAATGGATCTAATTAATAAAAGCAAAGAAGATAAAATGACATTTCCCGAGTTTCTCGGAGAATATAAAAAATGAAAGTAATGCAAAACTTTGTTTTTGACAAAAACCAATGCCGAATTGAAGTCAATGAACTAGAGCAACTTTTACAGAGTAATACAATTTTAGAAGAAGCGGTTCACATCCTTCCATTCTTCAAAGTGAGGCCAAACATATGCTCATTGATAACAAATTACTTCCCTTATATTAAAGATGGGGATCTTATTGCTCCTGAATACCCCATAGATGGTGACTTTAAAGCCGACTTAATCATTGGTAGTAAGCAGGACATGAAATACATATTAGTAGAGTTTGAGGATGGTAATCCCAACAGTGTTTTTAAAAAAAAGGGAAAAAAATCGAAGCGAGATTGGTCAAACCGATTTGAAGGAGCATACTCTCAGTTAACTGATTGGTTCTGGAAACTAGAAGACAATAGGCAAACTACAAATTTTCAATCAACTTTTGGTAGTCCTAGAGCTAAATTTCACGGCTTAATAATAACAGGTAAAGACATGAATTTAACACCTGAAGAGCACGACAGACTCAAATGGCGAATGGATACCACTTCAATAGATAATAATCATATAAATGTAATATCGTTCAATCAACTACACATTGATTTGGATGAATGGCTAAAAAAATATTATAGTGTATAAATAAACATTCCTATATCTATTACATAAGAAGCCGTATTTCAACCAAGAGATAAATACGGCCACTTATATTTACTCACTATATTTTTTAATTTAGTTATGCTAATTGATACCCTAATAACCAAGCAGCACTTTTGTAATTAATCTAAGAAAGGCTCCTGGCATTGAAATAAAGCCAATATTTTTATGCTTCTATGTATAACGATATCTGATAAGAATTCAATTCCAGAAGATTGTTCAGTACGTACACACCATAATATCGCAGTGCTTATAACCACAACGGTTGCTGCTGATTTCTTCCCGGATGCGGTGGGACAGGTTTAACGCTACCCGGTTTCATGATGGTCTCAGAAACCGTCTCATGAGATTTAAACGTCCAGCTGCAATTGATGTTCTGACACTGGTTGTATCGTTCTTTAGTTGTTGCTGATACCTGAAAGCTGCTGCGGGTATGTGCGGCATTACCGCACAAAGGGCAATTCATCATAATATCATCTCCGAAACCCAATTGAGATTAATATTACTCAATTTAACCATTTTGAGATAGATCTATTCCATTTCAAGTGAATCTATTTTCACTTCCAGTTCGATACTGGTAGTAAATCCGCTATCAGCACTCAGGCTGTGCGTCAGCGTTGTGATGATCCATCCCCCAGCATCTATCTGCTGCTTAAAGCCGCTGACCTTCACCGGCATTTCTGTATAAAGTTCCGCGCGCACCTTCGCCAGCTGAATGGAAAACGTCGCTGCACCGCGCTGCAGCCGTTCCCACTGCATTTTTGCCGCCCGTTCGGCGTTGACCTGGCGTCCGTGTTCCCGCTCACGCTGTTGCAGGCGCGCATGGTGGACAGCTGGGAAGTATGGACCGACTTTGAAGCGCTTGCGCTGCGCCCGTTCGGCTGGAAAGAGGTCTGGATCGGTTACGACCCGGCGAAGGGAACGCAGAACGGCGACAGCGCCGGGTGCGTGGTCATGGCACCGCCTGCCGTGCCGGGCGGAAAGTTCCGCATCCTTGAGCGCCACCAGTGGCGCGGGATGGACTTCCGGGCGCAGGCTGACGCCATCAGGACGCTGACGCAGCAGTATAACGTGACCTATATCGGCATCGACTCCACCGGCGTCGGGCTGGGTGTATACGAGAACGTCAAAGCCTTCTTCCCGCAGGTGAAAGAATTTGTCTATAACCCGAACGTGAAAAACGCCCTGGTGCTGAAGGCTTACGACACCATCGCCAGCGGGCGGCTGGAGTTTGACGCCAGCCACCTCGACATCGCGCAGTCATTCATGTCTATCCGCAAGGCCACCACGGCCAGCGGCAACCGTCCGACCTATGAAACCAGCCGCAGCGAAGAAGTCAGCCACGGCGATTTAGCCTGGGCGACCATGCACGCGCTGGCAAACGAGCCGCTGCAGGGACAGGCGGCACACACGCAGAACATTGTGGAGATTTACTGATGAGCAAACGCAGGAACCGCACCCGCACGCAGCCCGTGCCGCAGCCGGATAACATGACCAGCGGGGCAGCGTCGGAGGCGTTTACCTTTGGCGACCCGATCCCGGTACTGGACCGCCGCGAACTGCTGGACTACGTGGAGTGCGTTATCAATGATCGCTGGTATGAACCGCCCGTAAGCGTTGACGGGCTGGCACGCACGTTCCGGGCCGCCGTGCATCACAGCTCACCCATCAGCGTGAAGTGCAATATTCTGGCGAGTACCTTTATCCCGCACCCGCTGCTGAGTCAGCAGGCGTTCACCCGCTTTGCGCTGGATTACCTGATTTTCGGCAATGCCTACCTGGAGAAGCGCACCAGCCGCCTCGGTAACGTGCTGAAGCTGGAGCCGTCGCTGGCGAAGTTCACCCGGCGCGGCCTGGACCTCGATACCTACTGGTATGCGCACTATGGCATTAACACGGAGCCGTATGAGTTTGCGAAGGGAAGCGTGTTTCACCTGATGGAGCCGGACACCAATCAGGAGATTTACGGCCTGCCGGGCTACCTGTCAGCCATCCCGTCGGCGCTGCTGAATGAGTCGGCCACATTGTTCCGCCGCAAGTATTACCTTAACGGCAGCCATGCGGGTTTCATCATGTACATGACCGACCCGGCACAGAGCCAGCAGGACGTGGACAATATCCGCGGTGCCATGAAAAGCGCAAAGGGCCCTGGCAACTTCCGAAACCTGTTTATGTACAGCCCGAACGGGAAAAAGGACGGCATCCAGATCATCCCGCTGTCTGAGGTGGCGGCGAAGGATGAATTCCTGAACATCAAGAACGTGAGCCGCGACGACATGCTGGCCGTGCATCGCGTGCCGCCGCAGCTGATGGGGGTTATTCCGAACAATACAGGTGGGTTTGGTGATGTTGAGAAGGCTAGTCGAGTCTTCGTGCGAAATGAACTTATTCCGCTTCAAAAACGATTAAAAGAGTTAAACTCATGGTTGAGTGATGAAGTTATTAATTTTGATACGTATAAACTGGATGAATAATTAAAAGGTCGCCTAGGTGGCGACCCTTCATCACAACCCAAACTTTTTCATTCTAATCTCATTTAATTTACTTTCTGACGATATCCTTTTCAAAGCTGCTCGTGTCTTAACAGCGATTGATTCCATTCTTGCACTGCCATTGTTAAATCCACCAAACTTCAGGCAAGTAGATACATGAGATGTAAGTTCTGACCCATTGATACTTTTAAAATATTCATAAAATTCATCTTCGGATGATGATGAAAGTATTTCTTCATCATCATTACCCCACCCGTTCTGCCCCGATATCTTGTCAAGAACATCTTTTATAGTTCTTTTTGGCTTCTCATATTTGTAAATACCACTAAACTTTTCTAAAATCTCCGTATCCGTGATCTGACGAACGAAATTAAAACCTTCGGGATTAAATAGTTCAATATCACCTTTACGCTCACTAATAAATGCATCAATCAACTCTGTAGCTTTTGAGCCACTATCCAAATCACGGAGGACGTTGACCAAAACATCCAAGTCACTTGTACCAAGTTGATGAATATTAAGTAGGAAATTATCATATAATTGCTGAACAACTAACTGCTGATTATCATTAAAGCTATTATGAAAAGTATCCCATGCTCTTCGATAACCATTGTTATTTTTATCTTCAATGACTTTCTTATTTGATACTGCCACAACTTCCTTGAATGCATCCCTATCAACATAACCGCTTCTTACTAATTTAGCGATTATAGAGTCTAACTTATCAAAGTCAGTAAACTCATAACTCAGAAGTAAGTTTTTCCAGAGCTTTTGCTTGTCAGTCAGCTCCTTAGAGCTAGAATGTTGCCTGCTCACTGGCGACTCTATAAAGTCCAGAGTTGGTATATCACTATCATGATTTGAGCAATAATATGCCCAACTAAACAATGATGCGGTGTGCAATAATTGCTTAGTAAGCTCAGGCTCGGTTTTTTCAAAGAAATCTAAAACAATATCTATGTATTTTTCAATCTTCGTTAATACTCTTATGTTTTTTATACCGAGTGAAACAGTAAATTTTGAAAGTTCGCTATGATATGACTTTGAACCATCATACGCCACTTGGGCGCTTTCTTCTGGAGTGGGCGAAAACTCCAGTTCAATATCAATAACCTTTTCCTTATATTTTTCGTAATCAACTGTTTCTTCAGTTCCTGCATTTAACAATAAAACGACCTTACATTTCTTTTTTTCTTTTAGTAATGACACCAAACCTAATACATCTTTTAAATCCAAGCCACTCCCTTTTCTTTCTAAGTCATCAATACAAATTAGGGAATCTGTCACAGACATAAACGAAAATGCTTCAACTGCAGGCGCCGCTGATTTTACAAACGGCATATCTTTGAGTTTACTCCATGAGCCACGACCAAGTATTTCGAGCATACCAAATGTGTTTGTCCTAAGACTTTCAAGATTTGGCTCATGTCCAATTGAGTCTTGCTGAATAGAATTTTCAAATATAGTGTATTTTAGTTTATCTAAAGAAGAAATTCCGAACAAGGAAACATATGAGTATCGTTTTCCCGTTATCATATTTCCACTTTTAGCCTCTTGTAATAAAGATTCCCATCCATAAGTTTTACCAACTCCCCATTCACCTTTGATGGCAATGACCGAAGGTGTAGACTGAGATACGAATTTTAAGACCTGTTCTCTAATAACTTTTAATGACATTGCAATTCCCTTTTGAGCTTAAGACGGTTCTACAATGAATATATGTTTTTTTAATGAAAACCACAAAACTCTATCAGGATCTAAACCGTATTGCGCGCGCTCGTAGCCCCGCCACGCCTGCCCGCTTTATGCAGCGGTTTTCATGCACCTGCATGACATAAACAAAAGCCCGCCAATACTGGCGGGCCTGAGCATCAGAGATCCTTTTAGGATCATGCGATTTCATGCAGCATAGTCATGCACTCACGGCTCGTAGTTCTGTTAGGCCTTTCATCACTCAGCCTGATTCATTGAAAGGCTGTATTCATGCTTGCGTAGACGAGCCATTAACTCATCTGTGAGTTCGGAAACCCACTCAATTGCCATACGTTTTTCTTGATCACTACAATCGCTGACAGCAACAAGTTTTAAAAAGAAATCAATACGCTGAAGCTTCACCGACTCCAAAAGATAGTCCTGCATGTTCCCTCCTCTGCTTACAACTACTGTTTATGCATACAGTATAGAAAATCCAGTCGAAATTGAAACTATTGTTTATGTATCAATGGGATTGATCTGAACCTTGCCAGATTAGAATGGTTCTTCCTGCAACCTGCCGTTCCGGTAGAAAAGCCGCATTTTTGCACCTGCATTGAGGCTACAGCCCTTAAGCAACAGCCTAATTTCATATTCATCACCGTTAAATCCCCTGGCTTTTAGTTCCAGTTCTAACCGTCGGCGCTCTGGCCCCGTACAGTTATTGACAGAACTCCAAGGGGCGGCAATGCCGCCAGAAAAACCAGCCTCCGCTGGCGCTTCGGCCAATTTAGCGACCTTTTCCCATTTGACCAGGCGCGTCATGACTTCTGAATCCGGCACCATTGGCGAATAGATACCCTGCACCCGCTGAACATCTTCGCCGTACTCATTGCCCATTTCGGTAAGTTCGTAGCAAAGGCGGATCACTAAATCCTCACGCGCCACTAACGGCCCGCCCTGCGCCATCGTATAGGACGCCCAACAGCTGGCAACGGAAGCTGACGCCAGCACCGCATCCATCTGCTTATCTGGCAGACGTGCATCACCTATACGGCGCAGCTCACGCCAGACAGTCACAGGCGCACCGCCGATCTGCTGAAACTGACGAATACGCCAGCGTGAAGCCCATGCCGAAACAGCCTTAGCCATGTCGCGCATATTTTCGCCAGTTTCATCATCTTTCTCGCCGTCCATAGCGTAACCGTCGATATTCTTTGAAATATATTTGGCGATATAGCCTGTCGCACTGCCCTTCTCAGGGTCGATCGGCTCGGCATGAAATCGTGCTTTCATTGCCTGCGGTGTGGTCAACTCCCCGGAATCCTCTTTATAAGCCTGATCACGCATGATTTGCTGAACCCGCTGGACGTTTTCAGGGCGCATAAACAGCAGCATATGCCAGTGCGGCGTGCCGTCGTGGTGAGGTTCAACAACGCGAAAGCCAAAGACATGAATAGCTTCGCGTGACAGTGCCGCGCGGATCCTCGCCCATACACGGCAGAGATAACGCTGGGTGTCACGTGGGCTTGAACCGTTCCACTGAGAAACAAAGCCGCCCTGGCTGTAAACTGCGTGATAACTTGATGGTGCTGTGATTGTATAAAACTCACCTACACACCCTGTTTCATTAGCGACATCCTCAAACCCACGCATTCTGGTCATCAATTCGCGGCGGCGTATTGCCGGATTGGACACGCTGCGGTTGACCATTTCATCCAGCGCAATACGGTCCCCGTCCTGATTGATGAGATCAAAGCGTTTGAAGAATTCACGGTTACGTTTTTTCTGCTCTATCCATTCGGCCAGCGTGCTGCGAGACACGTATGGTGATGCGGATTTCTGTACCTGCCCAACCGCGATAGCCATGTGTTCACGCTGTAAATCTCGCATCTGCTTCAGGCGGCCACGCCACCATTCAGGAGCCATCATACGAAGCAGACCAGACTGGGCTTTGCGCAGAGGCAATTCACCTTTAGCTGAACAGAACTCTGCCCAGTAAGGTGGCTGCGTTCCTGTCAGTGCAGCCAGTTCAGCGATGTAACGGTATCCGGTGAGCGTCACGGTCAGTTCGTCCGCCTCCTGTGGTATGGAGACCTTATCAACGAACTCAGCCAGACTTTGTGACAGGAAGGAGGCCATCTTATAAGCCAGATCGCGAATGTCCTGGCGGTCTAACGTCGGAAGGCGATCAAGCTGTTTGATAAAGGGCAGCTCAAACTGAGCAGCATCGTTCAGCCGGTAGCGGGTGCGTACAAGCTGCAGACGTGGCAATACGCTCTGGCCAATGGTCTGGCGCAGTTTCCCAAATGGCCGTGACGGCAAAAGGATTCGCCGCCAGTTTGCAACTAAGGGCGAAGCACAATCCTATGAGAAGTTCGTAAAAGAGCAGGCTCAAAATAAGCCCTGGCTGGGAGAGAAAGCAGATAAGCGGCGAGTAATTGAGTTGGATGAATTGTGGTTCAACACACATGGCATTACGTTGGCGGATGGTGAGAAGCGGCAAACCACAATGGCATTCGCCTGCGAGGCGATGGGAAACCCACTCGCAACCGAGTTTAATGCGAAAATTTTTGCGTCTTATCGCGAGCAGCAGTTAAGCGGCAAAATCACCCGCTCCAGCAGAGTGAGACGGTTACGCCGCGTACGGTGAATTTAGATTTGGCGTATTTCAGGGCGATGTTTAACGAGCTTCGCCGGTTAGATGAATGGACGGCACCGAACCCATTAGAGAACGTACGCGAGTTTAAGATCAGTGAATCAGAGATGGCATATCTCACCATTGAGGAAATCAGAATCCTCCTCGCCGAATGTGAGAACAGCCGCTCCAAAGACCTGACGACTATTGTGAAAATATGCCTGGCAGCTGGCGCACGATGGAGAAAGGCGGAAGGCTTGAAGGGAAACCAAATCCGCGCCGGTCAGATCATCTACGTGAAAATTAAAGGCAAGAAAAACCGAGCGGTGCCGATAACTGAAAAATTATAGGCTGAACTGCCATCGAGTAGGAAAGCGCAACTGCTCTTTAAATCTTGTTACTCAGCTTTTAGAAAGGCCATGCAGCGCGCCGGTATCGAAACACCTGCTGGGCAGCTGACACATGTTCTGCGCCATACCTTCGCATCTCATTTCATGATGAACGGCGGGAATATCCTTGTGCTTCAGCGGATTCTGGGGCATACAGACATCAAGGTTACGATGAGGTATGCACACTTCGCTCCTGATCACTTATCAGAAGCTAAGCAACTCAATCCATTAATCCAAGTAGATTTGGATTGAAAAAACGAAAATTAGTGATATGTTAAGTTTTAACGAAAAAATCAGTTCATTTACCTGCGTTATTTTCTCAGAGTCATCAATCTAAGCATCAAAGTTTAAATTCCAACCCCAGCTATTTATTCATCGATTAATTAAATGGAGTTTTACATGAAAGATGAAATATTAAGAAATTTTATAACTAGCTTCAGCGAACAAAACGAATATACATTATTAAATGAAGATGAACAGTTTGAAAAGTTCTCAAACTTCAATGTAATTTCTAAATTATACCCACGAGAACTGAATGTCGATGACCTTTCCACAGGTGGAGGAGATGATTTAGCAATAGATGGTGCAGCTATAATAGTAAACGGATCTATTGTTGATAGTGTTGAAGAAATTGATTTCCTTCTTAAGAGAAATGGAAGTCTTGATGTAACCTTTGCACTTATTCAATCAAAGAACTCTAATAAGTTTCGTGGAGACCAAATTGGAAACTTTATTTTTGGTGTTAAAAGCCTCTTTGATGAGCAGCCTTCAATACCGGAAAATGAAAAAATAAATAAATTAAGAAAGCTCAAAAGGAAAATATATCAACATTCAATCTCATTTGATAATGCACCAATCCTAAAATTATTTTTTGTGACCACTGGCGAATGGAAGGAACCAACACAAATACAAGGGAAGGTTGAACGAGAACTTAAAGATCTTGATGAAAGGAATCTCTTTTCCAACAAATCAAAAATTGAATTTTATGATGCAGAGAGATTAAAACAATCATATAGAGAATTAAGCAGAAAATCAGTTAAAGAAATACCTTTTCATACTCAAATAGTCTTACCCGAGGTCTCAGAAAAATTAGAAGTGAGGCAGTCATTCATAGGCTGCGTCCCTATTAAGGATTATATTAAACTAATTACCAATGATGATGGATTACTTGCAAAGGGGTTGTTCTACGATAATGTAAGAGATTATCAAGGCGAGAACAAAGTAAATCAGGAAATTAGTAAAACACTTAGAGACAGCACTCTTCAATCATTGCTTCCCTTGCTAAATAATGGAATAACCATTATTTCAAAGAAGGTTGATAAAGTTGGAACGAAGTTAAAACTTTCTGACTTCCAAATTGTCAACGGCTGCCAATCAAGTAATGTTATATTTGAGAATAGAGATGTTTTGAATGACGAAATTTACCTCATTGTAAAAATAATTGAAACCAATGAACAATCCGTCATAAACAATATCATTAGGGCTAACAATAGACAAACAGAGGTTAGAGATGAGGCTTTTGAATCTTTAAAACCATTCCATAAAGATTTAGAAGAATATTACAAAGCGTTATCAAATGGATATTCAACCCCTATTTATTATGAACGTAGATCAAAAGAGTATTTGGGGCATCCACAAATAAAACCGTCTCAAGTCGTAACTTTAGCCGCACAAGTAAAAGCTTTTGTGTCATTGATATTGGAACAGCCACAAAGCACTCATCGTTATTATGGTGAGATACTATCTAGCAATAGCTCAAGATTATTTAACTCATCTAAAAATCTGGATATGTACTACCTTTCAGCCCTAATCGTTAGCAGGCTGGAGACATTATTTAGAGAAAAGAAAATCAAAAAAAAATATAAAGAATATAAATATCATGTTGCATATATTGCGTACATGATTATGATGAAAGCAAACAATGGAAATAGAAGTAAGGTTCTTTCCATAGCCAAGGATACAAATAATCTAATTCCTGTATTCATTCAATCATGTAAGATAATAAAATCTGTAGAAGCAAGTCTATCCCTCAGTAAAGAAGATGCTATCCGCAGTAGGGAATTCACTAATAACTTAAAGTCACAGATTTAACCAAATTTTAGCACATCCTAAAGTCTAGGTCCTGTGGGGTATTTGGTTTAGATCCTTGGAGAAATGGCAGCAAAGTGGCAGCATAGCTTAACGCTATGTGCCACTTTTCATCACTATATGGCCTTAAGAAAACATATAAATCAGTAAGTTACTGATTTCACTCGCTTCGAATTGGGACTCATAATCGCTTGGTCGCTGGTTCAAGCCCAGCAGGGGACACCAAATTTCACTATAAAAAACATATACTTAAGCCGCTCATTTAAGCGGTTTTTTTGTATCTGGCTTTTCGAGTGGCGGTAAAGTGGCGGTGCATTTTCCTCAACAGCCTTATCATGCCGCTGCTGATTGCTTTAAGCAGGTGGAACAAAACTACTAAACAAAGCAAAAA
>Ga0308170_10003888_pt1 | contig 11991 bp, 9 predicted proteins | sample PhyBR2_2_FD_202136 | JGI IMG/M metagenome (GOLD analysis project Ga0308170, IMG submission 202136) | Phyllosphere microbial communities from UC Gill Tract Community Farm, Albany, California, United States - DLSLSB.R2 | ecosystem: Host-associated > Plants > Phyllosphere > Unclassified | place... | reverse complement strand
GCATCGCCGGTATGTAGCTTTAATTGCCAGAAAGTATCAATTACCCGCGCCGGCCTGGCGGGCTGCGCAGTGGATCGAGCAAGCTGCGCAGATCGTTGTGATCGAGTTCGTACATCAGCGCCAGCAACTGGCCCAGCTCGCCGCGTGGAAAGCCCTCGCGCGCGAGCCAGCCGAGATAGTGGCCGGGCATATCGGCAATCTTGCGGCCCTTGTATTTGCCGTAGGGCATTTCTCGAACCAGCAGGAGGGCTAAATGGTCAGCATTCATTGTGCGGCACTTTAGCAAACAACGGCGACGTTGTAGGATTCCGGAGACAAGGGAGGCCACCATGGACAATCAATTCGATCTCGACCGCTTCGTGCAGGCACAGGACCCGGTGTACGCCGCCGTGTTGACCGAGCTGCGCGCCGGCCACAAGCGCACGCACTGGATGTGGTTCGTGTTTCCGCAGATCGCCGGCCTGGGCACCAGCGCCATGGCGCAGCGGTACGCGATTGCGTCCGGCGACGAGGCGGCCGCGTATCTGGCGCATCCGGTGCTGGGAACACGTCTGCGCCAGTGCGCCGGCATTGTCGCCGCGCTCGACGCCGGGTCGGCCGGCGCCATCTTCAGCCATCCGGACGAGCTGAAATTTCACTCGTCGATGACGCTGTTTGCCGACGTCGCGCCCGATGAAGCCGTGTTCCAGGCGTGCATCGACAAATACTTCGACGGTCAGGCCGACCCGGAGACGCTGGCCCGGCTCTGATGGTGGTACTGCAAATGCGCTCAGGCCTCGGCCAGCTGCGCCAGCAGTTCGTCCGGCCGCCCGCGCATAGCCACGTGCAGGATGACCGCCGTACTCAGGCGCAGTGCCGGATGGCTGGCGCGGTGACGCGCGAACCAGAACACCTCGTCGAGGTCTTCGTCGGCATGCTGCGATACCGTCACGATCTGCTCGGGCGGGATGTCGTCGTAGTCGAACGCTTCGAGCGCAGCGTCTTCGACGGCGTCGTGCCAGCTTTCGCACTCCTTGCCCCAGGCCAGCATGCTGCGGCAGCCGGATGCGACCAGCCAGCGCGCTACGTCCCAGCGCCACATCTCGTCGCTGTCGTCGTCGATGACGACGATGGCCATGAAGGGCGCGAGGTGGGTCAGGTCGGGCAGGGCGTCGTGTGGGCGTAGTTGCAGGTAATGGGCTTTGGCTTGCATGGTGTCGGTGCCGGATCGGTGGTTCAAAGGCGTCATTATCGCAGGCTCCAGGCCGCAACATGCGGCAGACTGCAGCTGATGCGGACGAACAATAAAGTCGGACAGAAAATAATAAAGTTCGACAGTAAATGATAATGTTCGACACAAGAGGCCGAGACGGACACGCTCCCGGGAACTTGTGCTTTCGGCACGAGTAATCGTTTGGATCTGAGGGGGTAACGCACAAGATCGACCCGGATCCGTTAGTGACAGCACCGATATCGGGATTGATCTATTTATTCAATTTGGCTCATAAAACATGCGACTTCAAGGAAGAATCATCGAGTGGAATGATGAGCGGGGATTTGGTTTCGTAATTCAAAACGGGGCAAGCACGCGGACGTTCCTGCACGTATCTGCATTTCGCAAGAGGTCAGATCGCCCACTTTTGGGGAGCTTGATAACCTATGAAGTACGGCAAGATGAGAAAGGTCGTGCGCAGGCCGCAACTGCTGAGCTCGTCGGCACTAAAACATCCAGGAAAAGTTCTTCAGGAGAATTCTTATCTGCAATAGTTGGCTTGGCGCTTCTGCTTGCGCTTGGTTATGTGGGCCATGTGCGCCTGTCCAACCCGAATAGCACGATTTCTGCAAGCGCATACAAGATCGTTTCTGCCAGGGATGCGCTTAACTCACAACCAGAGTTTCAGTGCAAGCCAGAGAAGAACTCGTGTTCAAAGATGGCATCTTGTGCCGAAGCGCTATTTCACCAAGAACAATGCAATGTTCCTGATATGGACGGTGACCGCGATGGCATTCCGTGCGAGCAGCAATGGTGCAACTGAGCTTCAAACGGCAACGTTCATATCGACCATTTATCTGCCCGTAAGCCAGCTCCGGGGCGACATCGGCATCTCAAGACAGCCGGTGACTTTTCAGCTCGACAAGTTGCCAAGCTGAAGCCAACGGCCGCGTTCGGCCAATGGCAGACATTTACGATCTCATCATAAGCACGCAACAAAGTGCGCATTTTCGTGCGGGCGATTTTGCTATGTTCGACAGATCGAAACGTCGCATTAGGAGAAGCAATGAACACGCTGGAAGACCGCGTAACGTTCTGCGAGCAAGAAAACGCGCGCTTGCGCAAGCGGATCGGCCGACAAAACGGATTTTGGTTGATTGCTTTGTTGTTGGCCATTGGCGGCGGCGCTATCGCAGGCGGAAGTTTAAAGCAGGTAGCCTTCGAGAGCATTAAAGCTAAAGAAATTGCCGTTGTAGATGCAAATGGGACAGTCCGTGCTCGCCTTAGTGGCGATTTACCGGATGCAATTATGGCAAACGGCCGCATTTCTAAACGCGGATCGAAAGCTGCTGGGGTGATGCTTTATGACGAGGAAGGGATCGAACGTGGCGGCTACGTCACTCAGGACAAGGACAGTAATGTGATGCTGACTCTTGATTCCAAGCATCGTCAAGCTACGTGGCTCATCGCTGGACCTAGCGAAGACCAAGTTAGCTCTCTGCGTCTCTGGAATAAGGATGGCGCTATCGAACTTCGCTCGGATGAGAGTGGTCAGCGTTTGAGCATATCGGACAAAGCAGGAGTTCGCTACCAGCAGCCGACTGTTGCTCTTCAGTCTGCTTCTTGCACGTACTTCAAGGACTTAGAACAGAAGTATCCAGATGAACATGCGTGTCGGGCAAAGTACACGGAGACAGCTTGCCAAACCTGCTTCGATAAGAAGTAAGCCATGTGCGGTAATGTCTGCTCTGGGTCGGAAGCAGCCGGTCCCGACCCCTGCCTCTGTGGGTGGCGTTACGACGTTGTCAGTCAGGGACGAAGTGTGTCGCAGCTATTTCGATATCCCTACAGGTCAGTCGCAGCTATTCAGCGAAAATTCGTCGCAGCTATTGGCAAAATCTGTTGGACGTAGCCCTGTGCCCCAGTACCTTTCGTCGCATCTATTCCAGAAATTCACACAACGCGCTGAAAAAAACCACAACGTACAATCGAACGGCATTATTACTTGTAGTTATGATCGCCTCCTCCGTATAATTTTCTTTTTAACAACGGTGGAGCACGGGATGAAGAGGAATAATTTGCCGAGCCTGCTGCTCGTTGCCATGGCGATGGCTGGATGCGGGGGTGGTGGCAGTGATGGCGGTGGCGCCAGTACGACGCAGCCGGCGCCTGTCGCTGTGCCGTCCCCGGTTCCCACGCCCTTACCGACCCCTGTCCCGGAACCCATTCCTGTCGCCACAATGACCGTGCAGTCAGGCGCCATTGCCCGGGTAATTGCCAAGGACACCGGCATTCAGATCGACGTGACGGCGCAAGCTGCGAACTTTACGCCAGCCGGCACGCTGTTTGCGAGCGCCAGCGACAGCGCCGGCCTGGTGCAGCCGGCCGTCACGGTGACAGCCAACGGCGCCGGCAGCTACACCTTTACGCTCATGACCCTCGCATCCCAGCCGGCCAGCCGTTACACCGGCAATGTGACCATCAAACTGTGCAGCGACGCGCCTTGTACCGTTGCGCAGGCTGTCCCATCGATCACCGTCCCTTACGATGTGACCGTGCAGTCGAACCTCAGCGCCTGGCCTGGCGACAAGCTCACTGCTATGTCCGCATTGAGCGGCGTGGCCGACTGGGCGACGTTCCAGGGGAACAATGCCCACACTGGCTATGTGCCAATCGACGTCAACGCCGACAAGATGGTGCTGCGCTGGAAGCGCGGCGCAGTCAATAATAGCGGAAGCAACTACAGCGCCATCTCCCCACTGGTGACGTCAAATGGACGCTTCTTTGCCAGCGGGGATAAAAAACTCACGGCCTACCAGGAAAGCGATGGCGCGCTGCTCTGGAGTTACGATACCACCGGCTTGACGTACGCCTCGGTCAATCCGCCAGCGGTCGATGGTGGCGTGGTCTACATGGCGGCCGGCCAGCAACAATCGACCTACATGATGGCGTTCGATGCCGCCGACGGCAGCTTGCGCATGAAGTCGGCGATGACCTCGCAGTGGGAGAACTACCTGTCGCCAATCGTGCAGAACGGCGCGGTGTATACCAACGCCGGGACGTATGGCGGTATCTACGGCTTCGCCACGGCCGGCGAGCAATTGTTCTTTAGCAGATTGTCCCAAACTGCGGGGTGGTCGCCAGCGGGGGATGCACGCGCCATCTATGCCTATACCGGCGATGCACTGACATTGTTTGAACCGAAAACGGGTACCGTGCTGTCCTCGATCAAGGACACCGGTTTTTCCAACTACGTCTATGAGGTCGGCGGTTCCGCCGTCATCGGCGCCAACGGCGGCGTGTATGCGGCTGCCTATGCCAACGGCTACCTTAACGGCGGCAACATCGGCAATGCACTGACCCGCTTCGATACGCTCAAGGGTTTCGTGGACTGGCGCGTGCCTGGCGTGTACCGGGTCACGCCGGCCTACGCTGACGGCGTGCTGTATGCGCCCAACGCCAATCCGTACCGCATCGAAGCACGCGCCGAGGCTACTGGTGCGCTGCTGTGGTCGTGGATTCCACCGCTGAGCGGCGAGACATCGTTTTTTGCGTCGCCTGTCGTGACAAAAAACCTGCTGATCACCAGCACCAACCTGAACACCTATGCGATCGACCTGAAAAGCCATAAAGTCGTCTGGAGCTACCCTGCGCCCGGCTACCTGGCTATCAGCCAGAACGGCATCCTGTACATTCAAAGTACCGATGGGCTGGTTGCGGTCAACCTGAAATAATCAGCAGCATGCAAATGAAAACCCCCGCAGCGTTGACGCGCTGCGGGGGTTTTTTTATTTATGCGAATTGTAAATATGACTGGTTTACCTCTGCTGAGCTTAGCTTTGGGGGGGTGACTTTCCGAAATAGATGCGACGTTTTTGAAATTACGGCCACGTCAGGGCGTGAAGTAGCGAAGTCCACCGCTTCTTGCTCAGCTAGACAGCCGATCGCGGCAGTGCGCTAGCGGGCGCCGTCCAGCAGCGTGTACAGCTGCGCGATATCGATCGGCTTGACCAGGTGATGGTCAAACCCGGCCTGCAGGATCTGCTGGCGGTCGCTGTCCTGGCCATAGCCGGTGATGGCGATCAGCAGTGCATGGGCGGTGCCGGGGCGGGCGCGCAGGCGGCGTGCCAGTTCCAGGCCGTCGATCCCGGGCAGGCCGATATCGAGCAGGCATACCTGCGGCGGCGTGCCCAGCGTGGTGGCCAGTGCCACGAGCGGATCGTGTTCGACCTGCACCTGGTGGCCGTTCGCTTCCAGCAGCATCGCCAGCGTGACGGCCGCGTCCACATTGTCATCGACGACCAGCACGCGCAGTGACGCCGCACCGGCGTGCGGCTGCGCCTGCGCGTCCGGCATCGGCGCAGCCGCCGCCGCAGGCAGCAGCGGCAGGCAGACCGAGAAGCAGCTGCCCTGGCCTGGCCCCGCGCTGTCGCAGGCGACGTCGCCGCCGTGCAGCTCGATCAGGCTTTTCACCAGCGCCAGGCCCAGTCCGAGGCCGCCCGATGACCGGTCCGAACTGCGCTCGGCCTGCGTGAACAGGTCAAAGGCGCGCGCCACCAGCTCCGGCGCCATGCCGATCCCGTTGTCGAGAACATCAATGCACAGCCGGCCGTCGCGCTCGAAAGCGCTCACGGCGAGGCGACCGCCTTCGGGTGTGTATTTGGCGGCGTTGCCCAGCAGGTTGGCCACCACCTGGACCAGGCGCTTGCGGTCGCCCAGCACCTGGGTGCCGGGCAGGGGCAGCGTCAGCGCCAGCACATGGCCGCGCGACGCGATCAGCGGCGTGACCTGTTCGACTGCTTCGTGTAGCACGGCGCCCACGTCCAGCACGGTCTGGTCCAGCTCCACCAGGCCGCGCGTAACGCGCGAGACGTCGAGCAGGTCGTCGATCAGCGCCGTCATGTGTTTTACCTGGCGCCCGATGATCTGGCTGGTGCGCTTGAGCATGCCATCGTCGAGCTTCGCGCGCTGCAGCAGTTCGGCCGCCGCGCCGATCGGCGCCAGCGGGTTGCGCAGCTCGTGCGACAGCATCGCGAGAAATTCGTCCTTGCGGCGGTTGGCCTCGCGCAGCTTGTCTTCCCAGGCTTTGCGCTCGCTGATGTCGCTGGCCGCGCCAATCCATTCATAGAGTTCGCCAGCCGCGTCGAACATCGGCACGGCGCGCGACAGCGTCCAGCCGCAACTGCCGTCGCTGCGCCAGACCCGGTGTTCCAGTTCGAGGACGGCGCTGTCCTGCATCGCCCGTGCGATCCCGGCCCGGACCAGCGCATGGTCGCCCGGCGGAATGTAGTCGTCGAGCCAGTTGCCGGTGGGGGAGTCCGTGTCCTTCATAAAACCGCGTCCTTCGAGGCGGCGCATCTCGGACCAGTCGGCGCTCATGCGGTAGATGACGTCGGCCGTTGCATTGGTCAGCGCCCGGAAGCGTTTTTCGCTTTCGCGCACGGCGGCTTCGGAGTTGACCTGGTCGGTGACGTCGATATTGCTGTGCGAGATGCACAAGAGTTGACCATCGGTGCCGAAGATCGGCGTGCTGGTCGCGGTCCAGAAGCGTTCTTCGAAGCCCGTCTCGCCATTGGGGAGCACGACCGGAATCGGATAGCGGATGGCGGGCAGGGTATCGGGGCGGCTGCTGGCGCGCACCCGCGCCAGCGAGTCGCGCAGAAGCACCTCGCCGGTGTCGGTGGGGTCGGCCGGATTGCCGGGAAATGCCGTGAACAGACTAAGGCCCACCAATTCTGTTCGCGTACGCGCCGACGCTTTCAGGAACGCATCGTTGACGGCAAGGATGGTTGCTTCGGGCGTCGGCGACAGCAGGTAATGCCCAAAGGGCGATCGGTTGAAGACAGACTCGAACAGGTTGTTGGGCAGCATCGATGTTCGACTAGCAGTTGCAAAGGTTAAATAATTATAGGCCACATTTGACGGATGACGCGTGAATACCGGACGGCGCAGTCCTGTTGGACATCGACTGCGCCGTACCAAAAGTCACTTGTGGTGTGTAATTATTCTGCGACGCGCACCACCAGCTTGCCGAAATTCTTACCGTCGAGCAGGCCGATGAAGGCTTCCGGCGCTTTATCCAGTCCCTCGACGATGTCTTCGCGGTAGCGCAGCGACCCATCCTTGATCCAGCCTGCGGCTTCTTTCAGGAAGGTTGGCTCGAGCCGCTCGACAAATTCGTTCTGCAGGAAGCCGCGCACGGTCAGGCTCTTGAACAGCGTGAGGCTCAGGTCGATCGCGGCGCCTGCGCCGGCATCGTTGTAATGCGAGACCAGGCCGCACACGGGAATGCGCGCGAAGTTGTTGAGCAGTGGCTTGACCGCTTCGAGTACCTGGCCGCCGACGTTCTCGAAATACACGTCGATGCCATCCGGGCACGCCTTGGCCAGTTGCTCGGCAAAGTCCGGTGCGCGGTGGTCAACCACGGCGTCGAATTTCAGCTCATCCTTGATGAACGCGCATTTCTCCGGCCCGCCAGCGATGCCAACGGCGCGCGCACCCTTGATACGGGCGATCTGGCCGACGACCGAGCCGACGGCGCCACTGGCTGCGGCCACGACGACGGTTTCGCCTGCCTTCGGCTGGCCGATTTCCAGCAGGCCGGCATACGCGGTGAAGCCCGGCATGCCGAGCACGCCGACAGCGGTGGAGACGGGCGCGCTGTCCGGATCAACGCGGCGCAGGTTGCTGCCATCCGAGAGGGCAAACGACTGCCAGCCGGAGTAGGCCACGACGACGTCGCCTTCTTTCCAGTCCGGGTGGTTCGACTGCTTGACGCGGGCGACGGTCCCGCCGACCATCACGTCGCCCAGCTCCAGGGCGGCGGCGTAGGTGGCGGTGCCGTTCATGCGCGTGCGCATGTACGGGTCGAGCGACAGGAACAGCGTTTCGAGCAGCAGTTCGCCATCGCCCGGCGTCGGGATCGGCGCATCCTCGATGCGGAAGTTCGCTTCGGTTGGCTTGCCCTTAGGGTGCGAGGCCAGGAGGATGCGGCGGTTGGTTGTTGCAGTCATGTTTGGAGCTCCATGAAGTGGATCGGATATGACAGCATAAAGAGTGTTCGCCGATGGTGCCCACGCGCCACAACCAATCGTTGAAACTGGCTTTCTGGCAATGTCATACGGCGCGAATCGAAATGGCGTGCGTATAATCGCCATACGTTTGCCCTATCACTACAGAAAAAACAACTCATGGCCTCTTCTTCCGACAACATCAGCATGGCGGTGTTCTGCGACTTTGAAAACGTCGCGCTGGGCGTTCGCGACGCCAATTACGAAAAATTCGACATCAAGCCAGTGCTGGAACGCCTGCTGCTCAAGGGCAGCATCGTGGTCAAGAAGTCGTATTGCGACTGGGACCGCTACAAGGGCTTCAAGGCAGCGATGCATGAAGCGAACTTCGAGCTGATCGAGATCCCGCACGTGCGCCAGTCGGGCAAGAACTCGGCCGACATCCGCCTCGTCGTCGATGCACTCGATCTGTGCTACACGAAGTCGCATGTCAACACCTTCGTCATCATCAGCGGCGACTCCGACTTCTCGCCGCTGGTCTCGAAGCTGCGTGAAAATAACAAGCAGGTGATCGGCGTCGGCGTCAAGCAGTCGACCTCCGACCTGCTGGTGGCGAACTGCGACGAATTCATCTTTTACGATGACCTGGTGCGCGAACAGCGCCGCACCGCCGCCAAGCGCGACGAGCGCAAGGCCGCGCCGCAACCGCGCCGCTCTAACGCCAGCAGCAACACCAACGCCAATGTCGGCGACGACAAGCGCAAGGAAGAACTCGAGGCGCGCAAGGTGCAGGCGCTCGACATGGTGGTCGAGACGTTCGATGCGCTCACGTCCGAGCGCGGCGACACTGGCAAAATCTGGGCCTCGCTGCTGAAAGACACGCTCAAGCGCCGCCGTCCCGATTTCTCGGAAACCTATTATGGCTTCCGCACCTTCGGCAACCTGCTTGAAGAAGCGCAGACGCGCGGTCTGTTCGAATTCGGTCGTGACGAAAAATCCGGCACCTATGTGTTCCGCAGCGCGCATGCGGGCAACATCGCAGCGGGCCAGGAAGCCCAGCAGGACGGCACGCAGGCGCCGGACGCCGTGGTGCAGGACATGCTCGATGCAGCAGCGCCGGTCGAGGGCAATGATGAACCGGTTAAGAACGATGGTCGTCGTGGCCGTGGCCGCGGTGGTCGCAAGGGTGGTAACCGCAACGACGCGCCGAACGTACAAGCACTGGCGGAGCCGGTAGCGGTCGAGCCGGAACCACAGGAAGAACTGTTCGAGGAACCGGCAGCACAACCTGAATCGCAACCGGAAGCGCAACCGGCCAGGACTGACGGCCGTCGCGGCCGTGGCCAAGGCGGGCGCAAGGGCGGCAACCGCAACGACGCGTCTAACGTGCCGGCGCTGCTGGAGCCGGTCGCTTTCGAGCCGGAAGCACAGGACGAGACCTTCGACGAACCGGCATCGCAGCCGACGCTGGTCGTGAGCGACGCCGAGCCGGTGGACGTTGACGAAGCGCCGGCGCCGGTCGGGAAGGAACGTCGCCGCGCGCCACGCAAGCCATCGGCCAAGAAGCTGGCGGAGCAGGCTGCGGCCGAAGCTGCTGCGGCCGCTGAAGCCGAAGCACAGGCTGCTGCGGCGCAGGAAGAGGTCGCGCCTGAGCCAGAGGTGGAAGCAGAAGCAGAAGCTGAAGACACCAAACCGGCACGCACCAAGGGTGCCCGTCCGGCGCGCAAGGCCGCGCCACGCAGCCGTCGTCCGGCCAAGCCAAAGGCCGGTTCCGACAACAGCTGATCGCGCGCCGCGCCCCCACGGGCGATGCCATACTCACGACGCCTGTCCGGTTTTCGGGCAGGCGTCGTCGTTTGATGGAGCCTCGCATGCGCGCACGTGCCGTCCTGTTGCTGCTGTTCTGTCTGGGCGCGCCCGCGCTGGCCGCCGCGCCGGCGGGTGTCGCCACCGGCCATCCGATCCTCGGCATCTGGCGGCTGACGGTGCCGGGCACCGAGTGCGCCGAGACCTACCGCTTTCGCGCCGACGGCACCACGTTCGTCACCAGCGCCGCCGAGGTTTCCGAAAGCGTCTACACCGTTTCCGCCCAGCCCGACAAGCAGGGCTTTTACCGCCTGCAGGACCGCATCGTCAAAGACAACGGCAAGCCCGATTGTTCGGGCAATGTCATGAAGCCCGGCGCGCAGGCGATCAATTTCATCCAGTTCCACCCGTCACGCACGATTTTCCTGATGTGCGCCGACCAGACCATGCAAACCTGTATCGGGCCGTTCCGGCGGGTGCGCAGCGAAGAGGTTTGAACGCCGGTTGCCCGGCAGTGTATATTGCTGGGCAAAACGATCATCCCCGGCTTTTCATGTCCCCGCTTCTCCTGTTTTGCATCCTCATCGGCTACTTCGCCTTGCTGCTGGCCGTGGCCTGGGCCACCTCGCGCGGCGCCAACAACGACAGCTTCTTCATCGGTAACAAGAGCAGCAACTGGGTGCTGGTCGCCTTCGGCATGGTCGGCACCACGCTGTCGGGCGTGACCTTCGTCAGCGTGCCGGGCGCCGTCGGCGTCGACGGCTTCGGCTATGCGCAGATCCTGATCGGCTACGTGATCGGCTACCTCGTCGTCACCTGGCTGCTGCTGCCGCTGTACTACCGGCTGCAGCTGACCTCCATCTACCACTACCTCGACGTGCGCCTTGGCCGGCGCGCCTACCAGAGCGGGGCCGGGTTCTTCATCATCTCGCGCCTGCTCGGCGCCACCGCGCGCCTGTACCTGGTAGTCAACATCCTGCAGGCGGTCATCCTCGACAGCCTGGGCGTGCCGTTCTGGCTCAGCACCCTCGTCGTGCTGGGGATGATCCTGCTCTACACCTACCAGGGCGGCGTCAAGACCATTGTCTGGACCGACACGCTGCAAACGACCGGCATGCTGTTCGGCCTGTTCGCGTGCGCGTGGTTCCTGCTGGGAGAACTGAACCTGTCGGTGCCTGAGAGCCTGGAGCAGATGCGCTCGAGCGGTCTGGCCAGTGTCTTCACGATTGACGTGAACAGCCCGAATTTCTGGCTCAAGCAGATCGTGGCCGGCGCGCTGATCACCATCACCATGACGGGCATGGACCAGGAGATGATGCAGAAAACCATCTCGGTCAAGACGCTGGCCGACTCGCAAAAGAACCTGCTGGCGCTGACCGCCGTGCTGGTCGTCGTGCTGCTGTCGTTCCTGTTCCTGGGCGGCCTGCTGTACCTGTACGCGCCGACCGTGGGCGTGACGGCCACCGGCGACAAGATCTTCCCGGCTGTGGTCATGGGCCACCTGCCGCCCGCGCTGCAGATCATCTTTTTGATCGCGCTGATCTCGGCGCTGTTTCCCAGTGCCGATGGCGCGATCACGGCGCTGACCTCGTCCACCTGTATCGACCTGCTGGGCATCAAACGCCGTACCGACCTGACTCAGGCGCAGGCTGAGGGCCTGCGCCGCCGCGTGCACCTGGGCTACGCGTTCCTGTTCCTGCTGCTGGTGATGGGCTTCAAGGCCGCCGACAATCCCAGCATGATCGGCGTGATCCTCAAGCTCGCGGCGTACACCTATGGCCCGCTGCTTGGCCTGTTCGCGTTCGGTATGTTCACGGCGCGCATGCCGCGCAATCGCCTTGTACCGCTGGTCACGGTCGGCGCGCCGGTCCTGTGCGCGATCCTTGAGTACAATCAGGCATATCTGCTCGGCTCGTACCGGCTCGGGCTGGAACTCTTGATGATCAACGGCATGCTGGTGTTCGCGGGGCTGTACGCGATCTC
>Ga0308170_10003885_pt1 | contig 11996 bp, 11 predicted proteins | sample PhyBR2_2_FD_202136 | JGI IMG/M metagenome (GOLD analysis project Ga0308170, IMG submission 202136) | Phyllosphere microbial communities from UC Gill Tract Community Farm, Albany, California, United States - DLSLSB.R2 | ecosystem: Host-associated > Plants > Phyllosphere > Unclassified | place... | reverse complement strand
CCGAGCGGGATCGAGAGCACGAGGCCGAGCACGATGGGCGGGATGCTCTGGCGCAGATGCTCGATCGAGAGCTGCACGATGAGACCGAGATTCTGGCCCACCCAGTTCATGTCGCCACCGGCCGGTCGTCGACGAGCGATCCCTGCGTGCGTCCGCGGCCGTCGACGACGACCGTACCGCGCGGCGTCTGCCGCAGGCTCAGCGCCCGGCGCCCGTGCACGGCGCCGATGAAGCTCGAGACGAAGTCGGATGCCGGCGCCTCGATGATCTCGTCGGGCGTGCCCTGCTGGGCGATCTGGGCCTGTTCTTCGAGGATGACGACCTGGTCGCCGAGCAGGAACGCCTCGTCGATGTCGTGCGTGACGAAGACGATCGTCTTGCGCACCTCCCGCTGGATGCGCAGCAGCTCCTGCTGGAGCTCGTCGCGCACGATCGGGTCGACGGCGCCGAACGGCTCGTCCATCAGCAGGATGTTGGGGTCGGCGGCGAGGCCGCGGGCGACGCCGACCCGCTGCTGCTGACCGCCGGACAGCTGGTTGGGATAGCGGGTGGCGAGGGCCTCGTCGAGACCGACGGTGCGCATGAGCCCGCGCGCCTGCTCGCGCGCGGCGCGGCGCGGCGTTCCGGTGAGCACCGGCACGGTCGCGATGTTGTCCTGCACGGTCAGGTGCGGGAGCAGGCCGGAGTTCTGCATGACGTAGCCGATGCTCCGGCGAAGGGCCACCGCACTGCGCGCCCGGATGTCGACGTCGTCGATCAGGATGCTGCCCGTCGTCGGCTCGACCATGCGATTGATCATGCGCAGCAGCGTGGTCTTGCCCGAGCCGCTCGAGCCGACGAGCACCGTGGTCTGCTGCGCGGGGATCGTCAGGCTGAAGTCCCGAACGGCCTGCGCGCCGCCCGGGAATCGTTTGCCGACCGCACGGAACTCGATGCCATCTGCCACCTGCCCCACGCTAGCCCACCCCTCCGACATCCGGGCCGAGCCGGCACCGGCCGTCCACCGGCCCGGACGCGGGCTCAGACGGCGAGCACGCGCGCGCCGGGCACGGGCCCGTGCACGTGCAGGGCGGTGTGGCCGGCTGCGCTCAGGGCGATCTGCAGGTCGAGGGCGGATGCCTCGTCCCCGGCGAGGAACGCGATCGTGGGTCCGGAGCCGGACACCAGGCCCGTCAGGGCCCCCTCCTCGTGTCCGAGCTGCAGCACGTCGTTGAGGTCGGGACGCCGGCGCACCGCGGCGATCTGAAGCTCGTTCGACGCGGATGCGGCCAGCAGCCGCGCGTCGCCGGTGCGCAGCGCCTTGAGCACGGGCGGGAACACCTGCGGACTCAGGCCGCCCCACAAGAAGGACTCCGGATGATCGCCGCGGTACTCGTCGAGCTCGCGATAGATCTCCGGCGTCGAGAGGCCGTCGCCGCTGGTCACGATCACCCAGTCGAACCGGCCCCGCGCGAGCGCCGGGCTCAGCTGCTCGCCGCGACCGAGTCCGATCGCGGTGCCGCCCATCAGGGCGAAGGGCACGTCGGCGCCGAGCTCCGCCCCGAGCTCCTGCAGCTGCGCGCTGGACAGTCCGGTGCCCCAGAGTGCGTCGCACGCGATCAGGGCGGCCGCGGCATCCGCCGATCCGCCGCCCATGCCTCCCGCGACCGGGACGCCCTTGCGGATCTCGAGGTGCACGCCGGCATCCACCCCGCAGCGCTCGGCGAGGAGCCGCGCGGCGCGGACCGCGAGGTTGCGGTCGTCCAGCGGGACGCCGCCGACGTCGACGGAGCCCGCCACGACGACGCTGAACCCGTCCGACGGAGAGGCCCAGAGGTCCTCGTAGGCGGACACGGCCTGATACGCGGATGCCACCTCGTGGTAGCCGTCGGAGCCGACGCCGCCGACGGCGAAGAACACGTTGATCTTGCCCGGCGCGCGCACGTGCACGCTGGAGTGTGCGAGCGCCTCGGTCACAGGGCGGCCGACACCTTCCACAGATCCACGTCGTCCTCGTCGCCGAGTCCGCCGGAGAGCACGTCGATGCGCTCGAGCTCCTCCGCCGTGAAGGCGGGCCCGTTCAGCGCGGCGAGGTTCTCGTCGAGCTGCGACGTGCGGGAGGCCCCGATGAGCGCCGAGGCGACCGTCGGGGTGCGCAGTACCCACTGCAGCGCCATCTGCGCGAGGCTCTGGCCGCGCTCCCGCGCCAGGACGTCGAGGCCGCGCACGATCGCGAGTCCCTTCTCGGAGAGCGGCGAGTCGGGCAGCGATCCGCGCTTCTGGGCGCGGTCCGCCTGGCCGCCGCCGAGGTACTTGTCCGTCAGCAGGCCCTGCGCGAGCGGCGTGAAGGCGATCGCGCCGAGCCCGGTCTTGTCGAGCACTCCCGTCAGGCCGTCTTCGATCCACCGGTTCAGGATGGAGTAGGACGGCTGGTGGATCACGAGCGGCGTGCCGAGGCTCTGGGCGATGACGGCCGCCTCCGCCGTGCGCTCGGCGCTGTACGACGAGATGCCCACGTAGAGCGCCTTGCCCTGCCGCACGAGGGTGTCCAGCGCCCCGATGGTCTCCTCGAGCGGGGTGACGTCGTCGAAGCGGTGCGAGTAGAAGATGTCGACGTAGTCGAGGCCCATGCGAGCCAGCGACTGGTTCGCGCTCGCGATGATGTACTTGCGCGACCCGTATTCTCCGTACGGTCCCGGCCACATGTCCCATCCGGCCTTGGACGAGACGATGAGCTCGTCGCGGTAGGGGCGGAAGTCCTCGCCGTAGAGGCGGCCGAAGTTCTTCTCGGCGGAGCCGTACGGCGGGCCGTAGTTGTTGGCCAGATCGAAGTGCGTGATGCCGTTGTCGAACGCGTGCCGCAGGAGCGCCCGCTGACCGTCGAGAGGCATGTTGTCGCCGAAGTTCCACCACAGGCCCAGCGAGATCGGCGGCAGATGCAGACCGGAGACGCCCACCTGGCGGTAGCCGAGGCGCCCGTAGCGCTCGGCCGCGGCCGCGTACGGACGGTGCAGGTCGGGAACGTTCGGGGACAGCCGCGACGATTCAGTCATGCTGACGAGGCTAGCGTGCAGGGCTGCCGTCCGTCATGGCGCCGCGGGGGGCACCGGTGCCGCCGCGGTCCAGTCCGCGTCGGCCCACACGACGTCGTCCGGGATGCGCGGACGGTAGGCGGGCACCGCCGCCATGCGCTCGCGCACCGCGGTGTGCACGTGCGCGCCGGCCGGGATCGGCCGGTGGCGCGGCAGCAGGAGGTCCCAGATCGCCTTGTTGCGGTGCGCGTCGCCGAGTGCATCGGAGGCGGAGATGCCGGCGAAGAGCGTGGCGACCGTGTCCGGCGGGCCGACCTGCTTGAGCAGCAGCCCCTCCTGACGGGCCCCCTCCAGCACCCAGCGCAGCGTGATCGTGGACAGGCGGCAGTCGTCGCCGAACGTGCCGCCGACGTCGACGTGCACGCCCGCGAACCACACCTCCTCGCAGTTCGGATGGGCGGGATCGACGAGGTTCTCGCGGAACGGGCGCCGCCGCTCGTCGATCGAGACGGCGTGCCGGATGCGCTGGGCGTTCGGCAGCTTGCGGGTGAACGGCCAATCCGGCGCGAATCGTGCGAGCCCCAGCGCCTTGACGGTGTCCCACACCCCGAGATACGTCACCGGGATGGTGCGGCGGCCGTCCGGATGCCGGCAGAACACGTCGACGAACCGGTCGATGGTGTGCCAGTCCACGTTCTCCGAGCCGCCGCGGCGGGCGTACAGGGCGACGGCGAACTGCAGCATGTTCTCGGTGCCGCGCCGCAGCAGGCCGATCGTGCGCAGCATCCCGACGAGGGCCCGCGCCGTGAACGCGCCGCGACTGAAGCCGAAGACGAAGACGCGGTCGCCGGGCTCCCAGTTCTTCACGAGCCAGAGGTATGCGTCGCCGAGGTTCGCCCGCAGGCCCTTCCCCCAGAGGAGGCCCCCCATCCGCGTGATCCAGCGCGCCAGCGGACCCCACGCGCCGGGCGCCGCCTCGGTGCCGACGCCCGCGGTGTAGAACGCGATCTGCCGGCTCGGGTCGGTGAGGTCGAGCAGGTCGTAGGTCTGCACCGGATTCGAGTCGGTCTTGCGTGAGCGGACCTCGCCCGCGGTTCCGTCGAGGCAGAGCACGAGATTGCGCGACATGGCGTCCTCCTGGGGGCGGGTACCTGCCGGGAAGAGGGGCCGGCACGCCGCCCTGATACACGCGCGTCAGGGCGCGGTGCGCGCGATGCCCACGAAGTCGTCGATCGTCAGCTGCTCACCGCGCTCCGTCGGAGCCACACCGGCCCGTTCGAGCACCGCCGACGCCTCGGCGGCCGACCCGCCCAGCAGCGGTGCGAGCGCCTGGCGGAGCATCTTGCGCCGCTGGCCGAATGCGGCATCCACCACGGCGAAGGTGCGCCGCCGTTCCTCCTCCGTGCCGCGGGGTACGCCATCCCGCTCGAACGCGACGAGCACGCTGTCCACGTTCGGCACCGGCCAGAAGACGTGGCGGGAGACCGTCCCGGCGAGCCGCCACGGGCCGTACCAGGCCGCCTTGACGCTCGGCGCGCCGTACACCTTCGAGCCGGGCGGGGCGGCGAGCCGCTCGCCGACCTCCGCCTGCACCATCACGACGCCGCGCTGCAGACCGGGGAAGGTCTCGAGGAAGTGCAGCAGCACGGGCACCGACACGTTGTAGGGCAGGTTCGCGACCAGTACGGTCGGATCGCCCGGCAGGTCGGTGACCCGCAGGGCGTCGGCGTCCACGACGGTCAGCGCCTCCGCGGGGACCCCGTGCGCGCGCGCCGTCTCGGGCAGCCGGGCGGCGAGGCGATGGTCGATCTCCACGGCGGTGACCGATGCGCCCGTCTCGAGGATCGCGAGCGTGAGCGAGCCGAGGCCCGGTCCCACCTCGACGACCCGCTCGGAGGCCTCGACGCGGGCCACATGCACGATCTTGCGCACGGTGTTGGCGTCGACGACGAAGTTCTGGCCCAGCTTCTTGGTGGGGGTGACGTCCAGCTCGGCGGCGAGGGAACGGATCTCGGCGGCGCCCAGCAGTTCGATCATCCCCCCATTCTGCCCGCCGCCGGCCCGCGTCCATGGCGCGGCCGGGTGCCGCGGCGGGAGCCGGGCCTCGGATGTCGGAGCCGATTCGTACGATGGAGGGATGCCCGTCCTCGTCGATCTCATCGCGCCGCCGCGCCTCGGGCGCGACTTCCGGTGGCTGATCGGCGCGTTCTGGACGAGCAACGTCGGCGACGGCATCGCCCTGTCGGCGGCGCCCCTGCTGATCGCGTCGATGACGCACTCCCCCGTGCTGGTCGCGGCGGGCGCGATGCTGCAGTACCTGCCGTGGCTGCTGTTCGGCCTGCATGCCGGCGCCGTCGCGGACCGGCACGACCGGCGCCGCATGGTGATGCTCGCGAACGGGCTGCGCGGCGCCGTCATCGCGGCGCTGTGCGTGTTCCTCGTGACCGGGCGCGCGAGCATCTGGATCGTGCTGACCGCCGCCTTCCTCTACGGCACCGCCGAGGTGTTCGCGAACTCGGCGGGCAACACGCTGCTGCCGATGCTGGTGCAGAGCTCCGACCTCGGGGTCGGCAACGCGCGCATGCAGGCGGGGTTCCTGGTCGCCAACCAGATGGCGGGTCCGCCGCTGGGCGCGTTCCTGTTCGCGATCGGATCGTTCTGGCCGTTCTTCGTGCAGGTGGTGTGCGTGCTGCTGGCGGTCGTGCTGGTCTCCCGCATCGCGTCGACCGCGGTGCCGACGACGGATGCCCCGGCCGGGCACGACGCGCATCCCATCCGCGAAGGGCTGCACTGGCTGCGCCGCAATCCGCCGGTGCGCACGCTGGTGATCGTCATCCTCGCGTTCAACGTGACGTGGTCGGCACCGTGGAGCGTGCTGGTGCTCTACGCGACCGAGCACCTGCACATGGGCGAGGTTGGCTACGGCACGCTGACGACCGCATCCGCGCTCGGCGGCCTGCTCGCCGTCACCCTGTTCGGCCGGCTCGAGATGCATGTGTCGTTCGCGACCCTGATGCGCGTGTGCCTCACGCTCGAGGTGCTCATGCACCTCGCGTTCGCGCTGACGACATCGGGCGTCGTCGCGTTCGTCATCATGTTCGTGTTCGGCACGTACGCCTTCGTCTGGGGGACGATCTCCACGACGGTGCGCCAGCGGCTCGTGCCGATGCACCTGCAGGGACGCATGGCGGCGGTCAACATGGTGGGCGTGTTCGGCGGCATGGTGGTCGGTCAGCTGCTCGGCGGCGTGATCGCACAGGTGTGGGGACTCACCGCGCCGTGGTGGTTCGCGTTCGCCGGCTCGGCGCTCACCCTCGTGGTCGTGTGGCGGTCGATCTCGCACATCGCGGCGGCGCCCGCCCATCGACAAGCTCAGGGACCGGGCGCGGATCAGCTCTCGAACGAGCCGTAGACCTCGAGGGTGTTCGCGGCGACCTGGGCGCACAGGTCGGCGAGGTCCATGCCCAGCTCCGCTGCCATGAACCGCAGCGTCACGGGGACCAGGTAGGGCGCGTTCGGGCGGCCGCGATGCGGCGCAGGGGTGAGGAACGGGGCATCCGTCTCGACGAGGATGCGCTCGCGCGGCGTCACCGCCAGGGCGTCGCGCAGGTTCTGCGCGTTCTTGAACGTGATGTTCCCGGCGAACGACAGCCAATAGCCGCGGTCGGCGGCGATGCGGGCCATCTGCTCGTCGCCCGAGAAGCAGTGGAACACCGTGCGCTCCGGAGCGCCGACGCGATCCAGGGTCTCGAGCACGGCGTCGTGCGCATCCCGATCGTGGATCTGCATCGCGATCCCGTGCTTGTTCGCGAGGGCGATGTGCGCCTCGAAGCTCTCGTGCTGCGCGGGCAGGCCCTCCGCACCCGTGCGGAAGAAGTCGAGCCCGGTCTCTCCGATCGCGCGCACCCGCGGCTGCGCCGCGAGTTCGTCGATCACCCCGATCGCCTCGTCCAGCCGCCCGGCCGCGGCGTACGCCGGCGCCTCGTTCGGGTGGATCGCGACAGCGGCGAGAACGCGCGGGTGGGATGCCGCGGCGTGCGCCGACCACCGCGACGAGTCGATGTCGCCGCCCGCCTGCACGACGCCGACGATGCCGACCTCGGCGGCGCGCTCCAGCTGGGCGTCCAGGCTCATTCCCCGGGCCCCGGCGCCGCTCGAGGGGCCGTCCTGGATCTCCAGGTGACAGTGGTTGTCGTACATGGGCACCGGGAGCGGCTCGGGCGACGCGGGATAGGTGACGTCGCGCGAGCCCTTCTCGCGGTGGCGCACGTACCCTTCGACGAGCTCCGGGCCCGGATCTTCGGGCATCAGGCCTGCTCGACGCGCGGGAACAGCGGCGCCAGGCCGTTGACGCTCGTGCCGGGCCGCAGCTGCGCCCACGTGCCCGCGTCGCGCAGCGGCTGCTCGGCGAGGCGGCCCAGTGTCTCGGCCGCGCCGAGCGCGATCCACAGCTTCTCGGTCGCGATCGGCATGACCGGCGACAGCAGCACGGCGAGCGCGCGCAGCCCCTCCGCCGCGGTGTACAGCACGGTGCCGAGGCGCTCGCGCTTCGCCTGGTCCTTCGCCAGCGCCCACGGCTCGTTGTCGGTGATGTAGCCGTTCAGCGCATCCACGATCGTCCAGATCGCCGTGATGCCCTCGTCGATACGGAAGCGCGCGACGGCGGCATCGGCCGCCTTCGCGGCGTCCGCGGTGATCCGCTGGATCTCGAGGTCGGCCTCGGCGGCTGCGCCGGCGGGCGGCACGATGCCCTCGAAGTACCGCTCGATCATCGCGATCGTGCGGGACGCCAGGTTCCCGAATCCGTTGGCCAGCTCCGCCTGGTAGCGCGCCGACAGGTCCTCCCACGAGAACGAGCCGTCGTGCCCGAAGGGGATCGCGGAGAGGAAGTAGAAGCGGTAGGCGTCCGATCCGAACACGTCGGTGATCTCGGTGGGCGCGATGCCGGTGAGCTTCGACTTCGACATCTTCTCGCCGCCGACGAGCAGCCAGCCGTGCGCGAAGACGCCGCGCGGCACGTCGAGGCCGGCCGCCATCAGCATGGCCGGCCAGATGACCGCGTGGAAGCGCAGGATGTCCTTGCCCACCACGTGGTAGCCGGGCCAGCGCCGGCCGAACTCCTCCTCGTCCGCGCCGTAGCCGATCGCGGTGGCGTAGTTGAGCAGCGCGTCGACCCACACGTAGATGACGTGGCTGTCGTCCCACGGCACCTTGATGCCCCAGTCGAACGTGGAGCGCGAGATGGAGAGGTCCTTCAGGCCGTTCTTGACGAACGAGACCACCTCGTTGCGCGCCGAGTCCGGGCGCACGAAGTCGGTGTCCTTGTACAAGGCGAGGAGTGCCTCCTGGAACTCGCTGAGCTTGAAGAAGTAGTTCTTCTCCTGCAGCAGCTCCAGGGGCTTGGAGTGGATCGCGCAGACCTTGAGGCCCTCGAACTCGCCGGTGCCGTCGGCGATCTCGGACTCGGTCTTGAACTCCTCGCAGCCGACGCAGTACAGCGCCTCGAACTCGCCCGCGTAGATGTAGCCGCGATCGTGGATGGCCTGCACGAACGCCTGCACGCGCTCCTCGTGGCGCGGCTGCGTGGTGCGGATGAAGTCGTCGTTGGCGACGTTCAGCGTCTGCAGCAGCGGGAACCACGACTCGGTGACGAGCTTGTCGACCCATTCCTGCGGGGTGGCGCCGTTGGCGGCGGCGGCGCGCAGCATCTTCTGCCCGTGCTCGTCGGTGCCGGTGAGCATCCAGGTGTCGTCCCCGGCCTGCCGGTGCCAACGCGCGAGCGTGTCCACCGCCACGGTCGTGTAGCCGTGGCCGATGTGCGGCACGTCACTGGGGTAGTAGATCGGTGTCGTGATGTAGAAGGAGTGGCCTGAAGTCACCCGACGAGTCTAATTCGTACGGATGCACCGCTTTTCCGCATGTCAGTTGCGCACCGCGAGAGCCGCCTGGTACAGCTCCCGCGACGAGTGGCCGGTGTGCGCGGACACCTCGGCGGCGGCATCCTTCAGCCGCGCGCCGGTGCGCAGCAGCTCGAGCACCTGCGTGACCGCATCGGGGAACTCCACCGTCCGCGGGGCAGCACCGCCGACGACCACGACGATCTCGCCGCGCACGCCGCCGTCCGCCCAGGCGGCGAGCTCTCCGAGGCCGCCGCGGCGCACCTCCTCGTGCAGCTTGGTGAGTTCGCGGCACACGGCGGCGGACCGGTCCGCACCGAACGCGCCCGCCATGTCGGCGAGCGTCTGCGCCAGCCGGGACGGCGACTCGAAGAACACCATGGTGCGCGGTTCGGAGGCGAGGTCCCGCAGCGCGCTGCGCCGCTCCCCCGGCTTGCGCGCCACGAACCCCTCGAACGTGAACCGGTCGGTGGGCAGCCCCGCCACGGCCAGCGCCGTGACGACGGCGCTCGGACCGGGGATCACGGTGACGTCCACGCCGGCCGCGGCGGCCGCCGCCACGACGCCGTATCCGGGGTCGCTCACGGTCGGCATCCCCGCATCGCTGAGCACCAGCACATCGCCGGCCGCGCCGAGTTCGACGATCTCGGCGGCACGCTCCTTCTCGTTGTGGTCGTGCAGCGCGATCAGACGCGGGCGATTCGCGATCCCGAGCGCGGCCAGCAGCCGCTGGGTGGTCCGGGTGTCCTCCGCGGCGATGACGGCGGCGGTGTCCAGGGCCTCGCGCAGCCGCAGGGACGCGTCGCCGAGATTGCCGATGGGCGTCGCCGCGAGGATGATCACGAGCCCAGCATAGGCTGGGGCCCATGGCGACGGCCGACCTGCTCATCCCCGACACCGAGCCCTCGCTGTACGACCGGTGGGCCGTGCGTTTGCGCGGAAACGCGCGCCGGCTGCGGCTGTGGCGGTGGCTGGCGCCGACGCTCCTCACGGCGCTCGCCGGCCTGCTGCGGTTCGTGGACCTCGGGCACCCGCACGCCCTCGTCTTCGACGAGACGTACTACGTGAAGGATGCCTGGAGCCAGTGGAATCTCGGGTATCCGGGCACGTGGCCGCCGAACGTCGACGACGCCTTCGCGCGCGGCCACACCGGCCTCTACACGGCCGTGGGCAGCTATGTGGTGCATCCGCCGCTCGGCAAATGGATCATCGGGTTCGGCATGTGGCTGTTCGGGCCGGACTCCTCGTTCGGCTGGCGGTTCATGGTCGCAGTGGCCGGCACGGCCACCGTGCTGCTGCTGTACATCGTCGCGCGGCGCCTCACCGGCTCGATCGTGTTCGCCGTGCTCCCCGCGTTCCTGCTGGCCATCGACGGCCTCGGCATCGTGCTCAGCCGCACCGGCCTGCTCGACGGCATCCTCACCTTCTTCGTCCTGCTGACGTTCTGGTTCGTGCTGCGCGACCGCGAGCGACAGCTGGGACGCCTCGCCGCCGCGGTGGCCGCCCGCGCCGCCGACGACGGCACCGTGCGCTGGGGACCGGTGATGTGGGGCCGCTGGTGGCTCGTCGCCGCCGCCGTCGCGGCGGGGGCGGCGACCGCGGTGAAATGGTCGGGGCTGTACGTCATCGCCGGGGTGGGCGTCTACGTCATCGTCACCGACCTGCTCGCCCGGCGTCGCCTGGGGGTGCAGAACTGGGCCACCGACGGGCTGCGGCAGGCGCTGGCATCCTTCGTCGTCTCGGTGCCGGTCGCGTTCGTCGTGTACCTCGCGTCGTGGACCGGCTGGCTCGTCACCGACCGGGGCTGGGACCGGCACGCCGCCGACGCGCATCCCGCCACCGGCCTGTTCGCGTGGGTGCCGCTGCCGCTGCAGAGCCTGTGGCTGTACCACCAGGAGATGTACCGGTTCAACGTGTCGCTCACGACGCCGCACAGCTACGCGAGCCCGGCGTGGCAGTGGGCGCTGCTCATCCGCCCCACGTCGATGTACTGGTCCCAGCGCAAGGGATGCGGCGACTCCGTCGGGTGCGTGCAGGCTATCTCCAGCATCCCGAACCCGCTCATCTGGTGGGGCGGGGTCGCCGCCGCCGTCTTCCTGCTCATCGCGTTCATCCTGCACCGCGAATGGAAGTACGCGTACGTGCTGACCGGCATCGGCGCGACGTATCTGCCGTGGCTGGAGTACCCGCAGCGCACGATCTTCCAGTTCTACACGATCGCGATCCTGCCGTTCCTGCTGCTCGCGATCGCCTTCGCCCTGCGGGAGATCGCCGGCAGGGCGGATGCCACGAACCGGCGGCGGCTCGCCGGTCAGCGCGTGGTGATCGTCTGCGTCGTCGCGGCGATGGTCGTCTCGGCGTTCTGGTATCCGGTGTGGACCGGAATGGAGGTGCCGTACACCTTCTGGCGCCTCCACAACTGGCTCGTCACCTGGATTTGACCGTCACGGCACCTGTCCGGCCGCATGCGCCACGAGCGGGAGCATGCGGCCGGACAGATGGGTGCGCATCGCGATCGACGACGCCGTGCGGGCGACCCCGGGCACCACGGCGATGCGGTCGAGGACGTCCTGCATGAGGCCCGCATCGGGCGCGACGACCCGCAGCTGCATGTCGCTGGCTCCGGTGACCGTGTACATGTCGACGATCTCCGGGATCGCCTCGGCGAGCGCCGTCGCCACGTCGTCGTGTCCGACCTTCTGGTCGATCTCGACGAGGCAGAACGCGGTCAGCCCGTAGCCGAAGGCGCGCGGCTCGAGGCGCGGGACGATGCCCTCGATGACCCCGCCGGCGTGGAGGCGCGCGAGACGGCTCGTCACCGTCCCGCGCGCCACCCCGAGTCTCCGGGCGCACTCCAGCACCGGCAGCTGCGGCTCGTCGGTGAGCAGGCGGATGAGCGCGGCATCCAGCCTGTCGAGCTGCATCAGCGCCGCTCCGCGCTCTCCGCGACCACGGGGTCCCCTCTGAGCACGCCGGGACGTGCGGATCCCCGCGTGAGACGGGCGACGATCACGAGCACCACGGTGAGGCCCATCGTCAGCAGCAGCTGGATGCGGGCGCCCTCGTCGAGCATCGCGAGCACGATGAC
>Ga0308170_10003883_pt1 | contig 12000 bp, 6 predicted proteins | sample PhyBR2_2_FD_202136 | JGI IMG/M metagenome (GOLD analysis project Ga0308170, IMG submission 202136) | Phyllosphere microbial communities from UC Gill Tract Community Farm, Albany, California, United States - DLSLSB.R2 | ecosystem: Host-associated > Plants > Phyllosphere > Unclassified | place... | reverse complement strand
AGAATTTTTAACTCTTGGCAATTTTGTTTCTAATATATTCGCTGGCTCTGTGCTTAACATTACTCCCATAGCATTAGGATCCTTCATATTTGGTGAAAAATATGATTCTAAAGTTACGTAAGCGTATGCTCTCAAAGCTCTTGCATGCACTAAAATATTTGTGTACAAAGCTTTGTCTGCCGTGCTAAGATTATTATAATCAATCAACTTGCTACCATTAATAAGAATGTTAACTTTATTGATGATATTATAATTACTTACCCAAATACCTGATGCGTCAGGCGATGTAGAATTTAAAACCCATCTGTGAGTCAAAATATCTGTTGTGCTGACTCCAGCCGGTCCAAAACCAACTTCATCTGTAAAAATTGATGTAAAACCAATTTCGTTCAAAGGATCAACTGCTGGATAAACACTACCGTTAAGAAATAACTTCATGTCTTCTGTAGTTTTGAAAGCGACCTGCGGGTCATTGATTTCACCGTCTTGAACTATATCTAGCGCATCCTTACAAGATGTCATCACTAGAAAAACCGATAATATATAAAATATTTTTTTCATTGTAATAATTAAATTTAAAAATCAACTTTTACCCCGATTGTATACATTCTTGGATTTGGATAAATACTTAAACTAGATCCGGTTATAGGTTCAGGGTCAAAACCTCTCCATTTTGTCCATGTAAATATATTTTCAGCCTGAGCGTAGATTCTAAGACCAGTAATTGGCATATTACTCAACATATCTTTACTCAATTGATAACCAATTGTTGCAGATCTTATCTTAAGGAATGAAGCGTCTTTAAGGAAATAATCTGAATCTGCTGTATATCCCCAATTAGTAGCTCTTAAACTAGGAATATCACTATTTGAATTATTCGGAGACCAAGCACCTAATAAATCAGTTGACATATTTCCTGAACCTACTGCAGTAGATCCCAATCCTTCAGGATTTGCTAACCAGTATAGAGCATTGTCAAACATCTTGATACCTTGTTGGAATGTAAATAAAGCGTCAAAGAAAAATCCTTTATAACCACTTTCAAAACCAAAACTTCCTGCATACTTAGGAATGCTGCTAACCTCCATATACTGTGCATCACTTACATCTGGAGCCTCAGTAACGCCTCCATCTTTTGTATAAAATAGCAAGTTACCATTACTTTTGTTAACACCAGCATATTTATAAGCGTACCATTCATTTAACTGATGTCCTGCAATCGTAGTCTGAGTTCCTGGTTCAGGATCACCATTGATATTATATTCATTTATCCTGTTTTGGTTATAAGCACCATTAGCAAATAAAGTAAATTTCAGATCATCTGTTCTAATTATATTATAACGCAATCCTAATTCAATACCTTTATTAGTCATAGTACCATTGTTACCATTTATACCATAACTTCCTGAAACACCTGAGACTGGAATTGTACTAAATAAGTTAGTTGTTTTCTTTTGATATACATCAAATGTACCTTCTAATTTATTATTAAGCAAAGTAAAGTCTAATCCAATGTTAGCCTGTGCTATATCTTCCCACTGTGCTGTTGGATTCCCGTATGCAAAGCTTGTTCCAAGTACATTTCCGTAACCTGTAGGCACAGTATATTGATCTCTTACGACTCTACTAGCTGTTAAAAGTGGGTTCGAACCAGCTCCGGCTGCAATGATATTTTGATTACCGTTAGTACCATATGATGCTCTAAGTTTCAGATTACTAAAGGTGGATCCTTCCATAAAGCTTTCTTTATCAATATTCCATCTACCAGCAACAGCCCAATAAGTTGCCCATTGCTGATCTCCAACAAAACGGTAACTAGCGTCTCTTCTTATTGTACCCGTAAAACCATATTTACCTGCATAATCGTAGTTTGCATTGGCAAAATAAGCAAGTGTACCACCAGTAATTCTTGAACCACTAACCGAAGGAATATATGGAGAAGTAGCACTATTATCAAAAGGCACATAACCAGTACCAGAACCTGGAACATAAGTTCTAGGATCAAGACCATTTTGTCTTCTTGTGGTAGTTCTATAATATACTTTATTGTATTCCATGCTCACCGTAGCATCTACCGTGTGCTCACCACTTTGTCCATTATATGAAGCCGATACCACATTATTAAGAGTTAAATCTCTTGTCGTTGATTGATCTTCATAACCTGAATATTTATTATTTCCTTTTGTTGCATAAGATAAATATGCCCAAGGTGCTCTACCTGAAATCCTATCACTTTGTCTATAATCAGCACCTAGCTTATTGTTCAAACTAAAGTTCTTAGTGAATTTATAAGATGCACCTAAGTTACCTGTCATAGAAATCTGATCAACGAAATTTGGCAAATTCCCTCTTGTCAAAAGATTTTCTAAAACATAGATATTATTTCCATTATTAAAGTTAGTTCCAATTCCATTAAATAGCCCTTGCCCATCGCCATATGCATTAGGAGCCAAATAAGGTAATCCCTGAAGCACACCTAAAAGTGGGTTCTGTACAGAATTGTTTCTAATTGCATCACTAGTTTCTTCGAACAACTCATTTCTTCTTGAAAAAGCAAGACCAACTTGAGAATTAATCAACAACTTTTCATCTTTAGATCTTGCTTGAATGTTTGATCTCGCAGTAAATCTTTTGAAATCAGTTGTAGGAACTGCTCCACCTTGCTGCATGTAGCCAAAAGAATTATAAGAACTTATATTACTTCCACCAGTTGCAATAGATACGTCGTGCGACTGAAACATTTCGGGCTTAAAAAAAACTTTTTTCCAGTCAGTATCAATACCAGCCTGCTGTCCTGCTATTGCTTTATCATAAGCAGCACCTTCAGTTAAACCATACAATCTCATTATATCTAGATACTCATTTGTATTAGCAAGATTATATTTATCAAGAGGTCTTAATGACATTCCAGTCATTCCTGTATAAGAAACCTTAAAACCGCTACCATACTTCCCTCTCTTAGTTCTAATAACCACAACTCCATTACCACCTCTATTACCATAAATAGCAGTTGCTGCAGCATCTTTTAAAACCGTCATAGACTCTATGTCATTTGGGTTTAAGTTTCTATATTCAGAAGCATTCGATGGAACATCATCAATAACTATTAAGGCATCTGTATTACCATTAATAGAACTCGTACCACGAATCAACAAACTAAATTTAGCAGACCCGGGGCTTCCAGACCCTCCATTCATAATAACACCTGGAGCAGAGCCCTGCAAAGATGTCAAGACATTAGTGTTAGGTCTGTTTTCTAGAAACACATCACCAACAGTATTTGACGCAACCGCTGAATTCTTTTTTGTAATAGTTTTTGAGTAACCTAAAACAACAACTTCTTCAATTTTCTCTTCCTGACCTTTTTTAGTCGGTATAGAGTCTTGAGCAAAAGCCAGTTGTCCTGTGAAGAACAACACACCTGCCGTTAGCACACGTAATTTAACATTCATATTAACAAAATTTTAATATTTTTAATGAGCAAATATGTTAATAATTATTAACATATACAAGTTTTTAGTTTAAATTATATGTATTTTTTTATTAAATATCCTGTTATTCATGAAAAATTGGTAATTATATAAGAATTATTAGAATAAAAAAAAAGAAATTCACTATAAGTAGCTTTTTGAGAAACCCTAACAAATGTTAAATATATCTACAATATCTATTTTCATTTAAAGTAGACTGAGTTCGTGATGAAAAGAATCAAAAACTCAAAAAAATGTAAATAAAAGTCGTATTTGTACTTAATTTTTTGACATTTAGGTTCAAGCGAACTAGCACTGTGACTTTTGAAAAATTCATTAAATCTCATTCGAATAAAGATCTCCATTATGATCAGCATTCCTTTGTTGCTTATAAAAAATTTTAAGCCGTTATAATGACATTGTTTGGATCACTGGAAAGACTTATTTCCTATAAGATTTCTCCTTTACAAAGATTTATTGAACTTCAGCAATGATGTGAAAATGTACAGACTAAGCCTTATGGACAGCACAATTTTAAAAGTGTGCAGAAACCAAAGGATACAATCACAAAGTTTTCAAAGGTTTGGTGGCACGTGGAAAGTCTTCAATGGCTGGTTTATCGATTAAATTGCATTTGATCTGTAATGAAAAAGGAGAACTTTTATCTTTTTATTTAACGAAAGGGAATGTTGATGACCGAAGTCCAAAACATATTAAAAAAATGACGGAGCAGCTTTTAGGAAAACTTTTTGCCAACACAGGCTACCTTTCAAAAGCTTTGTGGGAATTTTAAATCGTGAATTCCTAAAATTTAATAAATGAAAAATGCTTTTTGCTGATGGAATCCACTTTTCACCAAACTTAAGAAGAATATGAAAAATCATATAATGAAAATGGAAGACAAGATTTTGCTCCATAAAAGAGCCATTATTGAGACTATAAATGATGAATTGAAAAATCATTGCCAAGCAGAAGATACCTGACACCGAAGTGTAAAATTTTATGATGAACGTTCTGGAAGCCTTACAGCATATTGCTTCTTTCTAAAAAAAAACGTGACTCAACTTGAAAAAAGTAAATGACGGACAACTATTTTTAAACTTTGCTTAAACCGAACTCAGGTTAAATAAAACTAACGCATTCTCGTTTTAAGCATTTCAAAAGCAATACATGAAATTTAAATTAAAAAACCACCCACATTTATATGTGGGTGGTTTTACTATGTACATTCGAATTACTTCAATTTCTTCTTCACAGCAACCTCCTCATACACTTCAAGAATATCATTTTGCTCGATATCATTGTAACCTTTAAGGTTTAATCCGCACTCGTAGCCTTTCGTAACTTCTCTTACGTCGTCTTTGAAACGCTTTAAACTTTCAAGTTCGCCGTCGAATTTCACGATACCATCTCTAAGTAATCTTACTTTCGATTGTCTTGTTACTTTTCCAGTAAGAACCATACAACCTGCGATAGTTCCGACTTTTGAAATTTTGAATACCTCACGGATTTCAACATTACCAATAACTTGTTCCTGAATCTCCGGAGAAAGCATTCCCTCCATCGCTTCTTTCACTTCATCGATAGCTTTATAGATTACAGAATATGTTCTGATTTCGATTTCTTCACGGTCTGCAAGATCTTTGGCATTTGCTCCGGCTCTTACATTAAATCCGATAATAATCGCATCTGATGCTGCCGCTAAGTTGATATCAGATTCAGTAATCTGTCCTACACCTGAGTGAAGAATGTTGATACTGATCTCTTCTGTTGATAATCTTTGTAACTGATCAGAAAGTGCTTCCACAGAACCATCCACGTCACCTTTAAGGATAATGTTTAATTCTTTGAAATCACCTAAAGCAATACGTCTACCCAATTCTTCAAGGGTTGTATGTTTTTTAGTTCTGATAGAAAGTTCTCTTTGTAACTGCTCTCTCTTGTTAGCGATTGTTTTACCTTCACTTTCGTCAGCATAAACTCTGAATTTATCACCTGCTGTTGGCGCTCCGTCAAGACCTAGAATCGTTGCCGGAATTGAAGGACCTGCTTCTTCAAGGTTTTTCCCTCTTTCATCAAGCAAAGCTTTTACTTTACCGTGATTCTTACCTGCCACTACATAGTCTCCTACTTTTAAAGTTCCGGTCTGTACCAACATCGTTGCAACGTAACCTCTACCTTTATCTAATGAAGCTTCAATAACAACACCTTGTGCAGAACGTGCCGGATTAGCTTTCAGCTCAAGCATTTCTGCCTGAAGCAATACTTTCTCTAGCAGGACATCCATATTGTTACCCATCTTAGCTGAAATTTCTTGCGCCTGAACATTTCCACCCCATTCTTCAACCAAAATATTCATTGCTGAAAGCTGTTGACGGATATTGTCTGGGTTTGCATTTGGCTTATCTACCTTGTTGATTGCAATAATCATTGGTACACCTGCAGCTTGAGCGTGAGAAATCGCTTCTTTCGTCTGAGGCATTACATCATCATCCGCAGCAATAACAATAATTGCAATATCGGTAACCTGTGCACCTCTTGCTCTCATCGCCGTAAAGGCTTCGTGACCTGGTGTATCTAAGAATGTAATTCTCTGACCATTTTCCAGTTTCACGTTGTAAGCTCCGATGTGCTGGGTAATTCCACCAGATTCACCTGCAATAACGTTAGTTTTTCTGATGTAATCCAATAATGAAGTTTTACCGTGGTCAACGTGCCCCATTACCGTTACGATCGGTGCTCTTGAAACAAGGCTTTCTTCTGTATCGATATCATCTTCAGAATCTGTATCTTCAAGATCAGCATCTGAGAATTCAATTTTAAATCCAAATTCATCAGCGACCAATAACAATGTATCAGCTTCTAATCTTTGGTTCATGGTAACCATTACTCCTAAAGAGAAACACGCAGAGATTACTTCTGTAGGAGAAACATTCATTAAGCTTGCCAATTCACCAACTGTGATGAATTCGGTCACTTTTAATGTTCTGTCTGCAGCATCAATTTCTTGCTGACGCTCGTCTTGCTCTCTACGGTAACTTCTTTTGTCTTTTCTGTGTTTAGAAGATTTAGACTTACCTCCTTTATTTGTAAGTTTTTCAAGGGTTTCCTTGATTTGGTTTTTAACCTGCTCATCGGTTAACTCAACAGGCATGGTTCTCTGACCCGGTCTGTTGTTTCCAAAACGGTTTCCACCACCTTGTCCACCCGGACGGTTCTGTCCGCCTTGTCCCGGAGGTCTGTTTCCACCTGCGCCACCCGGACGGTTTTGACCACCTTGTCCCGGAGGTCTGTTTCCTTGAGGGCCACCTTGTCCTGGAGGACGATTTCCACCTGGGCCATTTTGACCTTGAGGACGGTTTTGTCCACCTTGATTATTTCCGCCTTGTTGGTTATTCCCAGTATTCTGGTTAGGACCACCCGGTTTTTCAATTCTTTTTCTCTTCTTTTTAGCTCCTGAGTTTGGTTTTGGTGCAAATTGAGTTAAGTCAATTTTTTCACCAACAATCTTAGGACCGTCAAGCTTTTGATAAACAGTTTCTATTTTCTGAGGTTCCTGAGATTCCTCATTAGTAGATTCAGGCTTTTTTTCTTCCACTTTAGCGACAGGCTTTTCAGCCGGTTTTGGTGTTTCTTTAACAGGCTCGGCAGGTTTTGCTTCTGCTTTTGCCACTTCTGTTTTAGGTTTATCTTTTTTTGCAGGTCTGTTTCTGTTTCCTTCTATTTGAGAAAGATCAATTTTATCCAAAACCTTGAATTCTTGTTTTTCAGGAGTTGCTTTTACTTCAGAAACCGGTGCAACTTCTTCTTTAGCAGCTTTTACCTCTTCTTTTACCTCCTTCACTTCTACTTTCTCTTCTTTCTTTTCCTCTACAGGCGCAGCTGGTGCAGGAGTTGGTTCTTCTGCAACAGGTTCAGCTTTTTTAGGTTCAAGATCAATTTTACCTAAAATTCTGGTTTCTGGTTTTGTATTAGCTTTAGCTCTTATTACTTCAGGTGCTTTCTTTTCTTCCATTTCCAGTTTTTCTTCCGGAACTTTAGAAATAACCACCTCATGGGAAGCTTTACGTTGCTCGCCGTCTTTGGCAAACTCAGCTTCCAATGCAGAATATGCCGCTTCTTCTAATTGAGCGTTAGGATTGTTTTCAACCACAATATCCTTAGACTGTAAAAACTCTACCAGCCTAGACATCGATATGTTAAATTCCTTAACCGCTTTATTTAATCTTATTTTTGGCATCTATATTATTTACTGTTTTTTTTAATTCTTAAAATTAAAGTATTCTTTTTTACTGTTTATTAAAATTTATTTCTAAATATTAATCTTCAAATTCTTCTTTCAAAATACGCTTCACATCATCAATGGTTTCCTCTTCCAGGTCTACCATATTCAAAAGACTTGCCGTATCCTTATCCAAGACAGATTTTGCAGTTGTAAGACCTACTTTCTTAAACTCATCCAAAATCCACTGTTCAATATCGTCATTGAATTCTCTCAAGTCTACATCATCATCTTCGCTAGCCTCTCTGAACACGTCGATCTCGTACCCGGAAAGCCAAGAAGCCAATCTGATGTTTTGCCCTTGCTTACCTATTACTTTAGAAATCTCTTCAACCGGAGTATAAACCAATGCATAGTTTGTCTCTTCGTTGATGTCAATTTTATTGATGGTAACATTTCCTAAAGCTCTCTTCACCATAATCTCAGGGTTTTTTGACCACTGGATTACATCTATATTTTCGTTTCTTAATTCCCTTACAACACCGTGAATTCTAGAACCTTTCACCCCGACACAAGCTCCTACAGGATCTATTCTGTCGTCGTAAGCGTCAACTGCTATTTTCGCTTTTTCACCAGGAATTCTCACCGCTTTTTTAAGGATGATTGTTCCGTCCTGAATTTCAGGAATTTCTAATTCTAATAACTTCTCTAAAAATTTCGGAGCCGTTCTTGAAATGATAATTTGAGGTTTTGAACCTTTAAAATCAACCGTTTCAACGATTGCTCTGATATTTTCTCCTTTTTTGAAGAAATCTGATGGAATTTGGTTTTCTTTAGGCAAGATAAACTCGTTTCCTTCATCATCCAACAAGATCACGTGTTTGTGACGGATGTGGTGAATTTCTCCAATTACAATTTCCCCGATTCTGTCTCTGAACTGATCATACAACATCGCATTGTTATGCTCCTGCAATTTTGTTGCTAAAATCTGCTTTAGCGTCAAAATATTTCTTCTTCCTAACTGTGCTACCGGAATTTCCATGGTAAAATCTTCACCAACTTCAAAAGTTGGATCTATTTTCTTAGCTTCAGTGATTTCAATTTCCAGATCATCATCTTCAGACATTTCGTCTTCAACGATGGTTTTATTTAAGAAAATCTGAAAGTCACCTTTATCAGGGTTTACAATTACATCAAAGTGATCATCAGAATCAAATCTTTTTCTCAACAAAGTTTTTAGAGAATCTTCAATGATCGCCATAAGATCGATTTTACTGATCCCCTTTTCGTCTTTAAAATCACCAAAGGATTCAATCAACGCTATATTATCCATTTATCTTTTTTTTCTTTTAAAATTTAAGTACTACCAAAGCTTTTTTTATGTCAGAGTAAGGAATTTCTTTTTCCTCCTCTACGTCTACTTTACCTTTACCTACTTCTTTCGGTTTGCGGTAACGCAGTACAAGAGTGATTTTCTCTTCGTCTACTTTTGCAAGCTCACCCTCGATTTCTGAAGAATCATTTAATAAAACTTCGATCTCTCTTCCGATATTTTTATGAAACTGTCTTGGGATTGAAAGCGGCTCGCTTAATCCTGCAGACATTACCTGCAGACTGAAATCGTGCTCTTCACGATCCATATTAAATTCTATTGCGCGGCTTGCATCTAAACAATCCTGCACCGAAACACCATTATCACCGTCTAAGATCACTGTAATATCGTCTCCTGCGGAAAACTTCAAATCAATAAGAAACAGATCTTCTCTCGTCTGAAGGAAATCATTTAATAATGTTTCAATATTTTTTCTAAACTCCATATAATATATAATCCTGATTTAACAGTACGAAAAAAGGCTTTCTCTTAGAAGCCTTTCCATTTTTTCCGTTAATCTCCTGCAAAGATATGACAATTTTATAAAATACACAAATACACTTCATAATCAATAGAATAAGAATTCATACTAAATATAACGTTATTATACACCCATAAATCGCTATTACAAACTTCTACTGATCCGTAGCCTTTAATAAGTTATCGTTATTAAAAAAAGACCGTGAAACAATTTTTAGTATTTTTGTCAGGAATTTATATAAAACATACATTTTGAATATAACGATAGTAGGAACAGGCTATGTAGGTTTGGTTACAGGAACTACCCTTGCAGAACTTGGCAATTCGGTTTATTGTGTTGACATTGATGAAAAAAAAGTAGAAGGGATGAAAAATGGCATCGTGCCTATTTACGAGCCCAATCTTGAAGAAATGTTTCTTAGAAATATTCAATCTGAAAGATTATTTTTCACGACGAACCTTAAAGAAGCTTTAGACAAAAGTGAAGTTGTTTATCTTGCTCTTCCCACTCCACCCGGAGAAGACGGTTCAGCAGATTTATCTTACGTTTTGAAAGTTGCCAACGATATTGGCGAACTCATGACTGAATATAAAGTTGTCGTTAATAAAAGCACCGTTCCTGTAGGAACAGCCGATAAAGTAAGAGAAACCATTGCTGCGAAGACAACCATTGACTTTGACGTGGTTTCAAATCCTGAGTTTTTACGTGAGGGCTTTGCAGTGGAAGACTCTATGAACCCAGCGAGAGTAGTTGTAGGATCGAGCTCTGAGAAGGCTAAAGAAATCATGGCAAAAATTTATCAGCCATTTACCAATACCGGGATTCCTATTATTTTTATGGATGAGAAGTCTTCCGAGCTAACAAAATATGCATCCAACTCATTCTTAGCCGTAAAAATTACGTTTATGAATGAAATTGCCAATTACTGTGAAAAAGTAGGCGCAGATGTAGATAAAGTAAGATTGGGAATGGGAAGCGACGACAGAATTGGTCACCGTTTCTTATTTCCAGGAATAGGCTACGGCGGAAGTTGTTTCCCTAAAGACGTTAAAGCTTTAATAAAATCTGGTAAAGACGATGATTTTAACTTCCAGATATTGGAAGCGACAGAAAATGTCAATATTTCACAAAAAGTAATTTTGGTTTCTGAAATTGAAAAATATTTCGAAGGAAATCTCGAAGGCAAAACGATCGCAATGTGGGGATTGGCTTTTAAAGCAAATACAGACGACATCAGAGAAGCCTCTTCATTAGATAACATCAATCTGCTTCTTCAAAAAGGAGCAAAAATTGTTGCTTACGATCTTATTGCTGAAGAAAATGTAAGAAAATTATTAGGCGACAAAATATCTTATGCAAAAACAATGTATGACGCTTTAGAAAAAGCAGATGCATTATTTATTGCTACTGAATGGCCGGAATTCAAAAATCCTAACTTTGAAATGATGGCAAAAAAAATGAATAATAAAGCTATTTTCGACGGAAGAAATATGTATCCGCTGGAAGTTCCGGAGCAGAATGGCTTCTATTATAAGAGTATCGGAAGAAAAACGATTCAATAATAGCCAAGGAAAGTAAAAAATTTAAGTAAAAAGAAAAAAAACAATACCAAAAGCCAAAAGCATCGGTAAACGCATATTATCAATATGAAAAACATCATCATCACCGGCGGAGCAGGATTTATTGGTTCACACGTCGTAAGAGAATTTGTAAAAAATAATCCGGATTCTACGATCATCAATTTGGATGCTTTAACGTATGCCGGAAATCTTGAGAACTTAAAAGATATCGAAAATGAGCCTAATTATGTTTTCGAGAAAGCAGATATTACAAAACCGGAAGAACTAAGAAAGGTTTTTGAAAAATATAATCCGGATGCAGTGATACATTTAGCTGCAGAAAGTCATGTCGACAGAAGCATTACAGATCCGATGGCATTTATTAATACCAACGTAAACGGAACTGCCAATCTTTTGAATCTTTGCAAAGAATTCTGGACTTTAAACCCAGATCACACTCACGGAAGATTCCCCAATGAAAAAAGAACAAATCTTTTCTATCATGTTTCTACTGATGAAGTTTACGGAAGTTTAGGCGAAACAGGATTCTTTTTAGAAACCACTTCTTACGATCCGCAATCTCCATATTCGGCTTCAAAAGCTGCTTCAGATCATTTAGTAAGAGCGTATGGAAATACTTATGGAATGCCTTTTATTGTTTCCAACTGTTCAAACAATTACGGACCGAATCATTTTCCGGAGAAATTGATTCCGCTTTGTATTTCGAATATTATTAATGAAAAACCTTTACCAATCTACGGTGACGGAAAATATACGAGAGACTGGTTATTCGTCATCGATCACGCAAAAGCGATTCACCAAATCTTCCATGAGGCTAAAACAGGAGAAACTTACAATATCGGAGGCTTCAACGAATGGCAGAATATCGATTTGGT
>Ga0308170_10003878_pt1 | contig 12008 bp, 13 predicted proteins | sample PhyBR2_2_FD_202136 | JGI IMG/M metagenome (GOLD analysis project Ga0308170, IMG submission 202136) | Phyllosphere microbial communities from UC Gill Tract Community Farm, Albany, California, United States - DLSLSB.R2 | ecosystem: Host-associated > Plants > Phyllosphere > Unclassified | place... | reverse complement strand
GAACTCACCATCACGGAGCCGGTAGGCGCGTGAATCGCCGATATGCGCGAAATGCAGTTTGCCATTCGCCAGCAGGAGCGCCGTGACGGTGGTCCCCATGCCGGCCAGCTTGGGGTTGATGTGCACCAGCTCGGAAAGCAGGGAATTCGCCGTCTGGATTTCGTCGGCGAGGATGGTGCCGGCGTCATCGCCGTGGTCCGGGCTGTCCAGGTGGATCATGTCCAGGACGGTCGCAGCGGAAGCCACGTCACCTCCGGCGTGCCCGCCCATACCGTCGGCCACGACAGCGAGGTGGCGGCCGGCATAGGCGGAGTCGTCGTTTTTTGAACGGATCCGGCCCACGTCCGAACGCGCCGCGAAGCGCATGATGAGGGGCCGCTGAGCCGGACCGGAACCGGTTGCGGGGGTTTCAGGCACGGCCACGGTTACGGCCTCAATTCAATGACCGTCTTGCCGATCCTCACGGGTACCCCTGGCTCAACAGGCAGGGCACGGGTAAGTTGCTGGTCTCCCAGGTAGGTTCCGTTGGTGGAGCCAAGATCTTCGATGAACCAGCGGCTGCCCTGCGGGAAGAGCCTGGCGTGCCGGCCGGAGGCATAGTCGTCCTCCAGCACCAGGGTGGCTTCCTGGGCGCGTCCCAGCAGGATGGGGCTGGCTGCAAGCGGCAGGGTCCTGCCCTTGAGCGGGCCTTCGACGACCACCAGTTGCCGTGCCTGCTGCTTCACCGGCTGCGGCGGTGCCTCGGCGAGTTCCGGATTCCGCCGGACCTGGCGGGCGGTGGGAGCGCCGGCTGCGGCCTTTCGGCCCACCATGAGGTCCCGGCGCATTGCGGAAACGATGCTGAAGATGAGTACCCAGAGGAGCAGCAGGAAGCCGAACCGCAGGGCGGTGATGGTGAGGTCGCTCATGCGCGGCCACCCGGGTTGGCAGGAAGCAGGCGGAAGATGATCTTTGTCCGTCCCATCGTGATGGTGGAGCCGTCTGTGAGTTCGGTGCTTCCGGAAACCTTCTGGCCGTTGACGTAGCTGCCGTTGGTGGACCCCAGGTCCACTGCGCTGGTGACACCGTTGGCCGTGCGGACCTCCAGGTGGCGCCGCGAGACACCTGTGTCCTCAATGTGGATATCGGCGTCGGAGGACCGGCCCAGGATGATGGAAGGGGCGTTGAGGGAATAGCGCTGGCCTTCGATGTCCAGTACCGGCTGGAGCCTTACAGGCTGCCGGCTCGGGGCCGCCGGAACGCTGGGCCGTGGCTGCTGAGGTGCCCCCGAATCCTGGGACTTTTCGGTTGAGGATGCAATCTCAAAATCACCGGCACGAAGTGCGGTGTCCCGGCGGAAGGAGATCCGGACGGGGCCCTGGAGGATGTAACCCTGGCTCCGGACGTGGTTGATCACCACGTCGCAGAGTTCCTCCGCCAGCGGGGTGCCCCATTCCTGTGCCCGGCCAAAGTCGTCGTCACTGAGCCGAACGTCGAAGACATTGGGCACCAGGGTGCGGCCGGCTGCCACGGTAAGGGCTTTGTGGTCCACTTCGCGGCGGAGCCTGCTGGCGATTTCCACAGGTTCAACCTGCGCTTTGGAGCCAGTGGAGAAGACGCCGCGGACGGCCTTTTCAATGCCGCGTTCAACCTTGTCCAGCAGACCCATGGTTCTTCTCCTTTCCCCCCGGCTCCGAGGCAGTAGTTGTCGCTGACCAGCACGTGCAGGGCAGTGCGCCGCCATGCGGTTCGCCCGCCGGCAGTGCCTACTCCTACATCCGATACTACTTGCCACCCCTGTGATTGACCTTAATCCACAACGGCCGGGCGCCGGCAAAAGTTCGAAAGCTGCACCATGGCGGGCCGCTGAGGTGCGGCTGTTTACCGCCATCCGGTGCCGGTTTTCGGCTGGTTTCATCCTGGGGTTTCAGCCTGCCGGGGGAGGAGTGGGAGGGGCGCCTGATGGCCAATTGGTAATTTGCGGCATGTGTCCGTTATGCTTGATCTCGCTGCTTTTACGAGGCACGGGAAAGGGAAACCAACCCGGCTAAGTGGAAGAAGTTGCGCGCGAGTGGCGGAACGGCAGACGCGCTGGCTTCAGGTGCCAGTGTCCGAAAGGGCGTGGGGGTTCAAATCCCCCCTCGCGCACGCAAATGAAAGAGCCCCGGTCTTTGGACCGGGGCTCTTTTGCGTTTAAGAACCGCTTCATGCAGAAGGGCTTTACCTCAGGTCCCCGCCGGGTGGACAAGTCCCCCGTCAGTTGTGGGGGGAATGGCCCACCTCGGGGGAGTTTTGCGCCGAGGGCGTGTTTACGGCGGCACCTGGCGCGGTTGGCCGGAGCGGACGACGGCGGTGCGCGGCGCCTAAGTGGACGGGCGCGCCGAAGCCTTGAACCGGCGTCGTGAGTTGGCCAGGTGGGTGCGCATGGCGGCTGCCGCTGCTGCCCCGTCACCGTCGGCGATGGCATCCAGGATGGAGCGGTGCTCCAGCACCACCTGCTCGAAGTGGTCCCGGGCGTAGTGCTCGGCGCCGGTCAGGAGGCGGGTGCGCGGCATGGCGATCATGGTTTGGCCCAGGGCCGCCAGGCAATCGGAATAGTAGGGGTTGCCGGATGCCGCGGCGATGGCACGGTGGAATTCGAAGTCAGCCTTCATGGCGTGGGCCGGGTGGCCGGTGCTCTCTTTAAAGGCTTCAAGCGTGCTGCCAACCGCCCGCAGTTGACGCTCGGTGCGGTTCCGGGCGGCCAGTGCGGCAGCCTCGGTCTCCACTCCCATCCGGAAGGCCAGCAGGTGCAGTCTGTCCTCGGTAGAGGCGACGGGGCGGGTCCCCGCACCCTCCGACGGGGGTTCCCCCGGGGGAGTGAGGGCGAAACTGCCGCGTCCGCGCTCGGTTTCAACCAGTCCTTCGGCCTGCAACCGGGTGAGGGCGGCGCGGACCACGGTGCGGCTGACGCCGAAATCATTGATCAGCGTGTTTTCGCTGGGCAGTTTCTCACCCGGCTGGATCACGCCGTCAACGATGCGGTTGCGAAGGTCGGCGGCAAGCTCCGCGGTGAGGTTCCGGGTCATGGCTCAAGGTTACGCGCCGAATTCCACGCTCTCCGTGGTCCAGGCGCGCGCCTGTTCGCTAAGGGTGACGCCCAGGCCGGGCCGGTCCGGAACGATCATCCGGCCGTCCTTGGTTTCCAGGCGCTCGTTAAACAGGGGGTCCAGCCAGTCGAAGTGCTCCACCCAGGGTTCGCGGGGGTAGGTTGCCGCGAGATGGAGGTGGATCTCCATGGCAAAGTGGGGAGCCAGGTCCAGTCCGCGTTCGTCCGCGAGGGCGGCGAGGCGGAGGAACTGGGTGATGCCGCCCACGCGCGGGGCGTCGGGTTGGATGATGTCGCAGCCGTTGGCGGCGATGAGGCCCTTGTGCTCAGCCACGGAGGCGAGCATCTCCCCGGTGGCAATGGGGGTGTCCAGCACCTGTGCCAGGTGGGCGTGGCCCTCGAAGTCGTAGGCATCGAGGGGCTCCTCGATCCAGGCCAGGTCGAATTCCTCGAGCCGGCGTCCCATGCGCAGGGCGGTGGCTCGGTCCCATTGCTGGTTGGCGTCCACCATGAGGGGGACGTCGGGGCCGATGTGGTCGCGGATGCCGGCGACGCGGCGCAGGTCCTCTTTGCTGTCCGGCAGGCCGACCTTGATCTTGATGCCGCCGATGCCTTCTTCCATGGACTGGGTGGCTCGTGCCTTAACTTCGCCCAGGCCGGCGTTGAGGAAGCCGCCGGAGGTGTTGTAGGTCCGCACCGAGTCCCTGTAGGAACCGAGGAACTTTGCCAGCGGCAGGCCCGCGCGCTTGGACTTGAGGTCATACAAAGCGATGTCGACGGCGGCAAGGGCCTGGGTAGCGACGCCCGATCGGCCCACGGAAGCCCCTGCCCACAGCAGCTTGGTGTAGATCCTGGCGATGTCATTGGGATCTTCCCCGATGAGGCCTTGGGCGACTTCTTTTGCGTGGGCGTACTGGGCAGGCCCTCCAGCCCGCTTGGAATAGCTGAAACCAATACCGGAGTGTCCCAGCTCGGTGCTGATCTCGGCGAAGAGGAAAACCACCTCGGTCATGGGCTTCTGCCGCCCGGTGAACACTTTGGCGTCGCTGATGGGAACGGCGAGCGGAAGGCGGGCGGTGGACAGCTTGACGTGCCGGATCAGATCGACGGTGCTCATGGGTTCTCCTGGAGGTGGAACGGGGCTCCTTCGCCCTCATACTTAAAATACAAGCGAGAAGCTTGTATTACAAGTAGCTCCGAATGGTTCCAATTCCTGTCCCCTTCAGCGATTCCCGCTGGGTTTTGCCCTCGTGGGATGATAGTAGGGATGACTTCCCCCAATCCTTCCCCTGAAACTCCTGTCCGCGCCCCCGAGGCAGCCGCCGGCGCTTCGCGGCCCCAGGTCCTCCCCACTGCCGAGGGCTGGGAGCAGGCGCGTACGGTCGAAGGCCGTCCTCTGCTCCAGTTCGCGTCCCCGCGCGTGAAGCAGCCGCCGGTGCACCTGGCAGATATGAGCCTGGCCGAGCGTGCCGGGAAGCTGAAGGAGCTTGGCCTGCCCGCGTTCCGCGCGAAGCAGCTTTCCACGCACTATTTCCAGCACTGGACGGTGGACCCCGAGCGCATGAGCGACCTGCCCAAGGCGGGCCGCGAGGAACTGGTCGCCCAGATGTTCCCGCCGCTGCTCACTGAGGTGCGCCGCAACCGCACTGACAAGGGGGATACCATCAAGTTCCTCTGGCGGCTGTTCGACGGCGCGCTGGTGGAGTCTGTGCTGATGCGCTACCCGGGCCGTATTACCCTCTGCGTCTCGTCGCAGGCCGGCTGCGGCATGAATTGCCCCTTCTGTGCCACCGGCCAGGCGGGGCTGACCCGCAACATGTCCACTGCCGAGATCGTCGACCAGGTGGTTGCCGCGAATCGCGCCATTGCGGCCGGTGAGCTGGGCCCGAAGGAGCATGACGACGAGCGGGTCACCAATATCGTGTTCATGGGCATGGGGGAGCCGCTGGCCAACTACAAGCGCGTGATGGCCGCCCTCCACCGCTTTGTGGACCCTGCACCCGAAGGCCTGGGCATGTCCGCCCGAAACATCACCGTTTCCACGGTAGGACTGGTCCCGGCCATCCGGAAGCTCGCGGATGAGGACCTGCCCGTTACGTTTGCATTGTCACTCCATGCCCCTGATGACGAGCTGCGCGATGAGCTGATCCCGGTCAACAACCGCTGGAAAGTGGACGAAGCCCTCGACGCCGCCTACGACTACTACCGCAAGACGGGCCGACGGGTCAGCATTGAATACGCCCTGATCAAGGACATGAACGACCACCCTTGGCGTGCCGACCTCCTGGGCAAAAAGCTCAACCAGCGCGGGCGCGGCTGGGTGCATGTGAACCCGATCCCGCTCAACCCGACGCCGGGCTCCATCTGGACCGCTTCGGACAAGTCGGTGGAGCAGGAATTCATTGCGCGCCTCCGTGCGACCGGTGTTCCCTGCACCCTTCGGGATACCCGGGGCAAGGAAATCGACGGAGCCTGCGGCCAGCTCGCTGCTGCCGAGAGCTAACCGGGCAGGTCACCGGCCGCGCAGGGCCCCCAGTCCGGAGATCAGGGCGTCCAGCCCCAGGCTGAAGGCCGTGTCTGCGGGACGCCCGCGTTCCTGCCCGCGCGTCCCGCCGGGTCCGGCAGGTGCATCCGGGCCGGCAGCGGAACTGCGCACGGCCGCAGTGAAGTACGGGGTGGAGCCGGCCATGGTCCCTGAGTCGAAGATGTCCTCCGGCGCGGTGACATCGTAAGCGGAGCCGAAGATGAAGGACTCCAGTGCCACGATGGCCGGGACGATGCGTTCCTGCGGGAACCCGGCGTCGGAGAACCCCTTGCTGACGGTTTCGTACATGGCAAGCGTCTGCGGCGCATCGGTGACCGGCAGGACGGCGATCACCGGAATCAGCGGAGTGTGCTCGGCGAAGACGTCCCGGTAGCTCCAGGCCCAGGCCCGTACCGCGTCCTCCCAGCTTCCCGCCCCAAAACCCGAGACGTCCACGAGCGACATCAGGTGGTCCTCCACCAGGAGCAGCACGTCCTGCTTTGAGGTTACGTGGTTGTACAGCGCAGACGGCGCGACGTCGAGGACCTTGGCCAGGGCCGCCATGGTCAACCCGTCGTAGCCCTTCCGGCTCACCAGTTCCAACGCGGCAGCAGTGATGCCGGACTTGTCCAGCACCGCCGCCGACGGGCGTCCGGCCCGCCTCCGTTGCCCTGCCCCGTTGCTGGTGGGGCGCCCCTGTGCGGCTGGTAGTGCCGGCATTACTGCCCTTTCGTCGACGTCCCCTGCATTATTCCATCCGGTACTTCCGCTCCCGATGGCCAGCAGCTATAGTTCTAACAAATGAATGGCATTCATTTAGTGGTCCCCGTCACCAGGGCCGCAGAGAGGACATCATGCTGAACCTGAACCGCGACGTCGTGGTCGTTGGAGCCGGGCCCTCCGGCCTCACCGCCGCCCGTGAACTGAAAAAAACCGGCCTCACGGTCGCCGTACTTGAAGCCCGCGACCGCGTGGGCGGCCGCACCTGGACCGACACCGTGGACGGTGCCATGCTCGAAATCGGCGGCCAGTGGGTTTCCCCGGACCAAACCGCCCTCCTGGAACTGCTGCAGGAACTGAACCTGGAGACCTACCCGCGCTACCGGGAAGGCGAGTCCATCTACATCGGCGCCGGGGGCACGCCCGTTCGCTACACGGGGGAAACCTTCCCCGTGGACGCGGAGACCGCCGTCGAAATGGACCGCCTCGTGGCCCTCCTGGACAAACTCGCCGCCGAAATCGGACCCGCCGAGCCATGGGCGCACCCCAAGGCGCGCGAACTGGACACCATCTCGTTCCATCACTGGCTGCGCCAAAACTCGACCAACGAGGAAGCCTGCAAGAACATCGGCCTCTTCATCGCCGGCGGCATGCTCACCAAGCCCGCGCACGCCTTCTCCGCACTGCAGGCCGTCCTGATGGCAGCCTCGGCAGGTTCCTTCACCCACCTGACGGACGAGGACTTCATCCTGGACCGCCGCGTGGTGGGCGGAATGCAGCAGGTATCCCTGCTGCAGGCGCAGGAGCTGGGCGACGACGTCATCCTTGCTTCCCCGGTGCGGACCATCAACTGGGAGGCGGACGCCGACGGCGGTCACCGCGTAACCGTCGAATCGGACCGGGCCACGGTCAACGCCCGGTTTGTGATCATGGCCGTTCCGCCCAACCTCTACTCGCGCGTCTCCTTCAACCCGCCGCTGCCGCGCCGCCAGCACCAGATGCACCAGCACCAGTCCCTGGGCCTGGTCATCAAGGTCCACGCCGTCTACAACACCCCCTTCTGGCGCGGCAAGGGACTGTCCGGCACCTGCTTCGGCGCGGACGCCCTGGTCCAGGAGGTCTATGACAACACCAACCATGGCGACGCACGCGGCACCCTGGTGGGCTTCGTCTCCGATGAGAAGGCCGACGCCCTGTTTGAATTGAGCGCCGAAGACCGCCGAAAGGCCATCCTGGAATCCATCGCCGGCTACCTCGGTGACGAGGCCCTGACGCCCGAGGTCTACTACGAGTCCGACTGGGGCTCGGAGGAATGGACCCGCGGCGCCTATGCAGCCAGCTACGACCTGGGCGGCCTGCACCGTTACGGCAAGGACCAGCATGCACCCGTAGGCCCCATCTACTGGTCCTCCTCCGACCTTGCGGCGGAGGGGTACCAGCACGTGGACGGCGCCATCCGCATGGGCCGCATTACAGCGGCCCGGATTGCGGAAGTGGCGAACATCCCCGTGGCGGCCAACTGGTAAATAAGCATGCTTACTAATAGGCTGGCGGCGGGGAGCGTCCCCGACTTCAGACGAACGAGGTGAGGCATGACTGACGCCCAGAGCATCAGCAAGGTTACGGAGATCATCAACGATTCCAAGATCGGAATGGTCACCACCATCAACGAAGAAGGCGCCCTCGTCAGCCGGCCGCTGGCCGTCCAGGAGGTTAAGGACGACGGCGACATGTGGTTCTTCACGGGCCTTGGCACCTCACAGGTTGCGCACGTCCGGGCTGACTCACGCGTCAACGTCTCCTTTGGCAAGAAGACCGAATGGGTTTCCGTCGCCGGAACCGCCCAGGTGGTCACGGACCGGGCAAAGATCCGCGAACTCTGGAACCAGGCGGTCGAAGCCTGGTTCCCGGACGGCCCGGACACCCCGGAGGTGTGCCTGCTGCACATCGACTCGGACTCGGCAGAGTACTGGAGCAGCCCGGGCGGCACCGCCGCAACGGTGCTGCAGTGGGTAAAGTCCAAGGTCACCCATGACCGGATGAGCGTTGGCGAAAGCGGCACCGTGGAACTGTAGTCCGGCAAATTGGCAGGGGCGGGGCGGCTAAGGCTGCTCCGCCCTTTTCAATGCCTGCAGGACTGCGGGCAGCAGCACGTCATTCCGCCCCCACACCGGATCCAGGATTTCCACGTACCAGGAGTCAGCCAGCACCAGGGCCAGCGAATCGTTCGTTTCCTCCGCCCAGTCCCTGATCTGCGCCTCCTCCACCGGGTTCTCGCTTGAGCCGAGCACCGTGGTGATCTCCGTTCCGGCCAGGGTCACGGGGATGGCGGCGCTGCTTGCCTCGCCGGGTGCATGGGCCACGGTGACCAGTTCGGTCCGGGTGGACAGGGCCAGCAAAGCCTCCGCGGTAGCGGCGCTGCAGAAGCCGGTGACGTATTGGCGCTGCGCTGCCCCGCCCGCAAGAAGGCCCGGCTGGGATTCCTTGGTGAAGAGCCCGGTCCGGTTCAACTCGGCCAGCGCTGCAGCAATAGGCCGGGTCTCGTCGTCGAAGTCCGCGGCAAAATGTCCGGGCTGGTACGAACTTCCACCCTCCAGCCAGCGGGCCGTCAATTCGCCCGCAGCCTCGAGGGTGGCGGCCTGCCGCCACACCCCGCGGTCCTCCAGCAGGCGGCCGTACTCGTCATGGACCGGCAATTCCTCAGGCTTCATTATGGGATGCTATCGCCGGGCGTGCGGGCCGATCCAACCCCGTCGAAACAGCAGTTAACCTCAACCGCCCTGTCCCGCGGAAAGGGGTTCGGGAAGTCCCGCTGCCCGTTCCGCCGCCGCCAGTGACGCGGCCAGGCTTCCGACGGCGTCCGGGTAGCCTTTGTGCGCGGCGCTTCGGAGTTGGTCCGCGGTCCGCATGGCCTTGATGAGGGCCGACGTCTCCGGCAACCGCACATCCGTCAGCGCCGGGTAGTCAATGCTGCAGGCCGGATCCAGCTCGTAGCGCCGCCACCGGACCATGAGTTCGTCATGCTGCGCCTGGGCTGCCTGATGGGCAGCTGCTTGCTGCCGCTGTTCCCGCCGGGCTGATCGCCAGGCCAGGAACCTGGGGCTGCCGCGGTAGGCCGCAATGCCTGCGGCGGCGGCCGCGCCTGCCAGCACCAGTCCGGCCCACGGCGATACCAGCGCCGGGATGATCAACGCAGGAAGGGCCACGCACGAACCCAGGAACAGGTCCCAAAACAACTGGTCCGTCCCCTCCGGTAAGCGGCCCTTGGGGGCCAGGGCCCGGCGTCGTACGACAAAAACGGTGGCGGCCACGCTGCCAACCAGCAGCGGACCGCACAGCAGGACCGCCCACGCCCCTTGAAGCAGTCCGTGCATCAAAGACTCCGCCACGACTGACATCCGGCACCTCCAGCGCCTGTCATTCCCACCCACGACTTGCCCCAGCCCGAAACCAAGGCTGGTCCTTCCATTGGACCGTCTCCAGTGCACAGCGTCAATGGTGGCCAAAAGGGAAGCAGGCACTGCAAACCAGCCGGAGGAGGGCGGTACCGTGGGACGATGCGAATCAAAATGTGCAGCATCCACGTCCAGGATCCCGCGGCGGCCCATGCCTTCTACACCGGAACGCTGGGTTTTGACACGCTCATGGCGATGCCGGAGCACAACCTGTACATCATCAAGGATCCGGGAGCGGATGACAGTTCGGTCGGGCTGCTCCTGGAACCCAGCGACAACCCGATCGGCGCAGACTATATGAACGCCGTGCGCGAGGCCGGGCTCCCCGCCATCGTCTTTGGGGTTCCGGACGTGCAGGCGGAGTATGACCGGCTAGTGGCTGCCGGGGTCAGCTTCAAAATCCCGCCCACTTCGGATCCGTTCGGCATCAGCGCTGTGTTCGACGACGGCTGCGGCAACTACGTCCAGATCCACCAGGACTGAGGGCCCGGTATACAACAGAAGCCTGTTCGCGCGTCCGGGCGTTCAAAGTCCTGACGGGCGAACAAGCTTCTGTGACGCAGCTGCGGCCTCCTTGGCCTGGGCTACTTGGCTTGGGCGCGGTCCTTCTTTGCCTGCTTCTTGGCGGCTTCTTCCTTGACCCGCTGGGCTTCGGCTCGGACGGCCGCGTGCGTGGCGCGCTCGGCGACCAGCCACTGCGGCGGAGCCTGCAGCAGCGCGGTAATTTCCGCCGACGTCAGTGCCTCTTCCACGCCGCCGCGCGCCAGGCCGCTGATGGACACGTTCAGCTTCTGGGCCACCACGGGGCGGGGATGCGGGCCGTTGCGGCGCAGCTCGGCGAGCCACTCCGGGGGGTTGGCCTGGAGCTCGGCGAACTCCTCGCGGGTAATGGTCGAATCCTGGAACTCCTGCGGCGTGGCCGGGAGGTAGATGCCAAGTTTCTTGGCAACAGTGGCCGGCTTCATGGACTGGGAGTTTGCAGAGGTCATGCTTAAAGGGTATCCGGGCGGCGGGTACTGTGAAGACGTGCCAGCCGACAATACCCCCACGCCCGACGCCCCCGCTGTCCCGGAAGAGGCGGCCCCGAGGGTGCTGCGCATCGCCTACGTGGCCGGGGTAACGCCGGGCAAGTGGATCCGCCGGTGGGAAGAGCGGATGCCGCATGTTCCCCTCAAGGCATTTATGGTCGACGACGCCGGGCAGCTGGCGGTGCTGCGGGAACCTCGCGCAGACATGGCCTTTGTCCGCCTTCCCGTCGAGCGGGAGGGCCTGAGCGTCATCCCGCTTTATGAAGAGCAGCCTGTGGTGGTGGCCCCCAAGGGCCATGAGATTTCAGTGTTCGAGGAAGTGCCGCTTGCTGACCTTGCGGAGGAATCGTTCCTGGATGTCTCCGCCCTGGGCGGACCGGAAGCAGCGCTGCAGGTGGTCGCCGCGGGTGCGGGCCTGGTGATCCTCCCCATGTCAGTGGCCCGCCATTTCAATGTCAAGGACACCGTGGCGCGCAGGCTGACGGGCGCTGAGGCGACCACGATAGCGCTGGCGTGGCCGACGGAAGCAACCGATGAGGTACTCGAGGAATTCATTGGCATTGTGCGCGGGCGGACCGCCCAGAGCTCGCGCCAGCCTTCAGCGCAGCCGGCCCAGGTGAAGAAGGAGCCCAAGCCGGACCGGCGGGGCAGCGGCGCCAAGAAGGCACCCAAGGTGGCCCAGCGCTATGCGCCCAACCCGGACAAAGGCCGCGGCCGGGGTTCCCGGAAGAAGGGCAAACGCTAGCCCGGGTTCGACCAGCGCCGGTTTTCGGTACGCAGCAGAGAAGCCGGTCCGCAAATGCGGTCCGGCTTCTCTGCTGTCCGTGGTCAGGCGTGCGGACTAGGTGTTTTGGACGTTGTCTTTGGCGTCGGTTGCGCGGTCTTTGACGTCGGTGGCGGCTTGTTGACCTTCGGTTTTGACGTTTTGGGCGGCGTCGGTGGCGGTGGCCTTGACGTTTTCCATGGCTTCCTGGGCGGGTTCCTTCAGGTCCTGGGCGACGGTTTTGGCGGCGTCCGTGACCTGGGTGGCCAGGGGCTGGGCTGCGGTTTTGAGCTGGTCCGCGGCTTCGCGTTCTTTCTGGCTTGGCGGGATCAGGGAGGAGACGAGGAGTCCGGCGCCGAATGCGATGAGTCCGGCGGCCAGGGGGTTGCCGGCGGTTTTGGCTTTGACCTGGTCCGGGGCGGCGGAGACGGCCTGGCCGGCGTCGGAGAGT
>Ga0308170_10003876_pt1 | contig 12011 bp, 7 predicted proteins | sample PhyBR2_2_FD_202136 | JGI IMG/M metagenome (GOLD analysis project Ga0308170, IMG submission 202136) | Phyllosphere microbial communities from UC Gill Tract Community Farm, Albany, California, United States - DLSLSB.R2 | ecosystem: Host-associated > Plants > Phyllosphere > Unclassified | place... | reverse complement strand
TCGATCATCAGGCCGAAGTAGATGATGGCGAACATCAGCAGGGCGGCGGTGGAGGTCATGGACTTCATGGAGTCCATGACCATGGTGCCAATGCCCAGGCCGGCGCCGGCAAAGAGGCCAAAAACGGTGGGGACAATGATCAACGCCAGCACTGGCGTCAACTTCTTCGTCATGATCAGCACCATGAAAACCGCGATCATGGCGAATCCAAGTATTACCAGCACAGCCGGCTCCTTCTTGTGAACAGCGGCACAGCGGTGTGACGCGTGCTACAGACTGTAGGGTGGCGTCCGTCACGGCGGTGCCTTTGGCTCAATTGATTGGCATACTGCTTATTGGGAGCATTTTGCTCATTGTGCTCACGCTGTTTCGGTGCTTGCCTGCAGCCGTTACCGTAGAGCCATACCCGTCACGCCACGCCCGTCAAGGAGGATGAATGCAGCGTCCCGCGCCCCGGCAGCCGCTGCGCTTTTCCACCCAGACGCTCCTGCTGCAGGTAGCCGTCGTGCTGCTGGTGGTTCTCCTGAGCGCCGCGGTGCATGCCTGGCTGACATACGACCGGGTGGGAAGCGATGCGGAGAACCAGGCGCTGACGCTGGCCCGGACCGTCGCATCCGATCCGGAGGTCAGGGCGGATGTGCTGGCCATCAGTGAACAGCCCGGCACTCCCCCGCCCGCCCAACTCCTGGCAGGCCCGCTGCAGGCCTCCGCAGAGGCGGCACGGACCAGGACCGGTGCGCTGTTTGTGGTGATCACGGACGAAACCGGCATCCGCCTGGCCCACCCGGATCCGCAGCGGCTCGGCGAAAAGGTGAGCACAGACCCCTCCGAGGCGTTGTCCGGGCAGGAAATCACCACCCGGAACACCGGAACGCTGGGCCCTTCCGCAGGGGCGAAAGTCCCCGTCTATGCGCCCGGCACCGCCACGGTGGTGGGTGAGGTGAGCGTGGGCTACTCCATGGAAACCGTGGCCCAAAGCGTGGGCCGCGACATCGGCCCGGTGGCCCTGACTGCCGCCGGGGCCCTGCTGGCCGGGGTGCTGGGATCCTTCCTGCTGCGCCGCCGCCTCCAGCGGCTCACCCTGGGCCTGGAACCGGAGGAGATCAGCACCCTGGTGCACGATCAAGTGGCGGTGCTGCAGGGCGTGGACGACGGCGTCATAGGCGTCAGTGCCGACGGCCGGGTCAGCGTGTTCAACGCCGCAGCGCAGCGCCTGCTCGGATTGCCCGACCTGTCCGGGACGCGCTGGGAGGACGCACCGGTGCCGGAGCAGCTGAAGTCGCTGACCCGGCCGGCAACCGGTGCTGCAGTTCCGGCCCCGGGTACCGGAAGTGCAGGCCAGGATGCCCTGGAACTGGTGGCCGGCGGCCGGGTCCTGGTGGTGAATGCGCGCAAGGCGCTGCACCGCCGGGAGGACCTGGGCTGGGTGATCATGCTCCGCGACCGTACCGAGCTGCAGGAGCTCACCCGGCAACTCGATGCCGTGGGCACCATGTCCACCGCGCTGCGCGCCCAGCGCCACGAATTCGCCAACCAGCTGCATACCCTGGCCGGTTTCCTGGGGATCGGGCAGCACCAGGAGGCTCGGGACTATCTGGCCGGGCTGGCCGCCACCGGTCCGCTGAAGTTCCCGGTGGACCAGGCCGAACTGCTCCAGGATCCCTACCTGCAGGCGTTTGTGGGGGCCAAGGGCGTGGAAGCGGACGAACGCGGCGTCGCCCTCCGCATCGGGCCCGAAACCCTGGTCCGCGGCCAGGTCACGGAGGCCCAGGATGTGACCACGGTGCTGGGTAACCTGATCGACAACGCCGTCAATGCCGCCGTGGCCGGGTCCTCGACCGACCGTTGGGTTGAGCTGGAGGTGCTGGATGAGCCGGACGAGGACGGCGGGACGCTGCACATCGTGGTGGCGGACTCCGGTGACGGGCTGGCGGAAGGAACCGATCCCGAAAGCGTGTTCGCCGAGGGTTTCACCACCGCCGCCGGTCCGGTCCGTACCGGTGGCGGGCAGGGCTTCGGCCTGGCCCTGGCCCGGCAGCTGGCGCGGCGGCGCGGTGGCGATGTGAAGGTGCTGGACGGCGGATCCAGGGGTGGGCCGGGCGCCGTGTTCATGGCCATTCTTCCGCAGACGACGGCGGGAAACCCCGCTGCAAAGACCTTGGGGACAGCCGGAAAGGATACCCATGGCTGATGATTTTCGGGTCCTGATCGTGGACGACGACTTCCATGTGGCCAAGCTGCATGCAGCCTACGTGGACTCGGTGGCCGGGTTCCTGGCCCTGGCACCGGTTGGCACGGCGTCGCTCGCCCTGCAGGCCATCCACAGCCTGCGGCCGGACCTGGTGCTTTTGGACGTGTACCTTCCGGACGCATCCGGCCTGGACCTGCTGCAGCAGCTGGATGTGGACACGGTCATCCTCAGCGCCGCCTCCGATCCTGCGTCGGTCCGGGCGGCGTTCCGCCGGGGCGCTTTGGGGTACCTGCTCAAGCCCTTCACTGCTGAGTCCCTGTCCCAGCAGCTTCGCTCCTATGCCAGGTACCGGCGCCTCTTGGGCCAGGCCGGGGCCCTTGACCAGGAGGCAGTGGAGCGCGCAAAACGTTCGCTGATCCCGGGGGACGTCACGTCGTCGTCGAAACCCCGCTCGGCGACCGAGGCTGCGGTGCTGGAATCACTGGCGCCGGGCGAGCAATATTCCGCTGCCGAGGTGGCCGCCCGGGTGGGAGTCTCCCGCGCCACGGCACAGCGCTACCTGTCCTCACTGGCCGACGACGGCGCGGTGGACATCCAGCTGCGCTACGGCACCACCGGCAGGCCGGAACACCGCTACGGCCTGCCGGTGCGTTAGGGCAGGAAACTACGCGCTCTTCTGGGCGACGAGTTCGATCTCGACCAGCATGTTCGGGTCAAGGAACGGCAGTACGTGCACCAGGGACAGGGTAGGGCGGATTTCGCCAAACACTTCGCCGTGGGCCTTGCCTGCTTCCTCCCACTTGCTGATGTCCGTCAGGTACAGCTTGGACTGCACCACGTCCTCGTAGGCGAAGCCGGCGTCGGCCAGGACCTTGCCGAGTTTCTGCAGGATGTACTGGGTCTGCGTGTAGAAGTCGTCCCCCACGATGCCGTCTTCGCCGCTGGCGGCGGTGGCAGAGATGTAGAGGGTGTTGTCCACCTGGACGGCGCGGGAGTAACCGAGGGTCTGTTCCCAGACGGAGCCGGTGCCGAAGGTTTTACGCATGGGTGGGCCTTTCAAAGCTGGAATGGGTCGCCACCACTGTAGGGCCGCTACAGGTCGCGCCGGTAAACCAGCAGTTTTGTGTCGGTTCCGGGAACGAACCAGTCCCGTTCGGGCACCCGGTGGAAGCCCGTCCTGCGGTACAGGCCGTGCGCGCTTTCCCAGTCTTTCCCCGTGGTCAGCGCCACCGCGCGGATGCCCGGCAAGTTCCTGGCGTAGCCAATGATGGCTTCCACCATGGCGCGGCCGGCACCGCTGCGCTGGACGGCAGGGTCCACCACCAGCATCCGGAATTCCAGTTCGTCCGGCAGGGCAATGTCCGCGTACGGTTCGCCGGCGAGTGCCAGGGTGACCGAACCGATGACGGTCCCCTCCCGTTCGGCCACCCAGATGGTGGCCTGCTCCGCGCGCTCTGCCACATCCATGATCTTGACCATGTACGGGTGGGCGGCGTCGTCGAAATACCCTGCGGCAAGGTAGGAGTCGCCGGTGATGCGGGCGACGTCGCCGAAGTCGGCCTCGACGGCGGGACGGATGGTTAGCTGCGGCTGCACCCGTCAATGCTAGTGGTGGTTGGGGTGCCCGCGCGCCCAAACCGGTCTTTCCGTGATCGAACTATCAGAACGGGCCGCCTTAAGCGTCACGGCTCCGGCTCAGAGCGGAAACTTCCCGGACAACTCAAGCCCGGCGGCGCAGGTCCAAGCGTCCAGCCGTTCGTCGTCGGAGGGACCGCCGTCGAGCGGACTGGCCAGGCGCGGCCGGCGCACCCAGCACCCGGCTTCTTCGGCGATCAGCGCGCCGGCCGAGAAGTCGTGCTCGTTCAGTCCGCGTTCGCCGTAGGCGTCGTGGGTTCCGTCCGCCACCATGCACAGGTCAAGGGCGGCGGACCCGAGCCGCCGGACGTCGGCGAAGCCGTCCATCAGGGTGGCGAACGCGGCCGCCTGCTCGGAGCGTACGGCCGGCTCGTAGCTGAACCCGGTGGCGAGGATCTGCCCCGTGCGCCCGGAGACCGGCCCTTCCAGCCGGGTGGGCGTTCCGCGTTCCTCCAGCCACGCGCCCTGGCCGCGGGCGGCGTAGTACACCCGCCCCAGGGCCGGAGCGTTGACGACGCCGGCCTGCCAGACGCCGTCGGCATCGGCCACTGCCACGGAGGTGGCGTAGTAGACGATGTTGCGGATGAAGTTGGTGGTGCCGTCCAGGGGATCGATGGACCAGCGGTACCCCGTGGGTTCGGCGGGGCGGGTGGTTCCCTGCTCCTCTCCGGTGATGGTGTCGCCGGGACGGGCGGCGGTGATGACGCGGCGCACGGCGTCTTCCGCGGCCAGGTCGAAGGCAGTGACCCAGTCCCCGGCGGCACCCTTGTTGCTGGGATCCAGGGCGTTGCCGTCCCGGCCGGACAAGACCTTTGCCCCTGCCGCGGCGGCCTGTTTGGCCACCTCCAGCAGTTCGGATGGGGACGTCATGCGCTTTCCTCCGCAGTGGTGTCGTCGAGCGTGTTGTGGCCGGCTTTACCGGTGCCGCCTTCGTCGGTGGTCTCTTTGTCGCTGGTTTCTTTGTCGCTGGTTTCTTTGTCCGCGGCGTCGCCAAGGGCTGCCGGGCCGCCGTCGAGCAACTGCCGGAATCCGTCTTCGTCCAGCACCCGGATCCCCAGCTGTTCCGCCTTGTCCAGCTTGCTCCCGGCGCTTTCGCCGGCCACCACGTAGCTGGTGTTCTTGGACACGGAGCCCGCGGCCTTGCCGCCGCGCAGCAGGATGGCTTCCTTGGCTTCGTCGCGGCTGAAGTTGGGCAGCGAGCCCGTCACCACCACGGTGAGGCCTTCAAGGGTCCGCGGCATGGACTCGTCGCGTTCGTCCTCCATGCGCACCCCTGCGGCCGCCCAACTGTCAACGATCTCCACGTGCCAGTCCTCGGCGAACCACTCCTTGAGCGCGGCGGCGATGGTGGGTCCCACGCCGTCAACGTGGGCGAGTTCCTCCTCGCTGGCCGCCCGGATGCGGTCCATGGTGCCGAAGGCCTGGGCCAGGGCCCGTGACGCCCGGGGGCCGACATGCCGGATGGACAGGGCCACCAGGACGCGCCACAGGGGCTGGGTCTTGGCCTTTTCCAGTTCCTTGAAGAGTTTCTGGGTGTTGGCGGTGGGCTTGGAAGGCGACTTTGCCGTGCCCTTGCTGTAGAAGTACGGCACCAGCTCGAACTCCCCGGTGGGGACGCCCTTCGACTTTTTCTCGCGCCGGATCCGGACCTCGGCCAGGTCCTCGGGGGTGAGGTCGAACAGCCGTGCTTCGGACATCAGCGGCGGCACCTCGGGTTCAGCCGGCTGGGTCAGGGCGATGGCCGCTTCCCAGCCCAGGGCCTCAATGTCGAACGCCCCCCTGCCGGCCACATGGAACACCCGCTCGCGAAGCTGGGACGGGCAGGACTTGGAATTGGGGCAGCGGAGATCCACGTCCCCTTCCTTGGCCGGGGCAAGGGGCGTGCCGCAGGAGGGACATTCGGCGGGCATCACGAAGTCCCGGACCGGCGGATCCTGCTGGTCGCGCAAGGCGAGGACCGGGCCGACGATTTCCGGGATGACGTCGCCGGCCTTCCGCAGGACCACGATGTCGCCGATCTTGACGCCCTTGGCTTTGACCACGTCCTGGTTGTGCAGGGTGGCCATCTCCACGGTGGATCCGGCCACCTTGACCGGCTCCATCACGCCGAAAGGCGTCACGCGCCCTGTGCGGCCCACATTGACCTGGATGTCCAGAAGCTTGGTGTGGACTTCTTCGGGCGGGTACTTGTAGGCCACGGCCCAGCGGGGAACGCGGGTGGTGTTGCCCAGAGCCCGCTGGGTGGCGAAGTCGTCCACCTTGATGACGATGCCGTCGATTTCATGGAGGAGCGTGTGGCGCTGGTCCCCGTACCGCCGGATGAAGCCCAGGACGTCGTCGCGGGCCGCCAGCACCTCGAAGTAGGGGCTGACAGGCAGGCCCCATTCCTTGAGCTGCTGGTATGTTTCCGACTGGCTGCGGGCCTCCAGCCCCTCGCGGGCGCCGATGCCGTGCACGAACATCTTCAAGGGCCGCTTGGCTGTCTCGGCAGGATCTTTCTGGCGCAGTGAACCCGCCGCGGCGTTGCGGGGGTTCGCCAGCGGGGCCTTGCCGGCTTCGATCAGGGCCTCGTTGAATTCGGCGAACGCCTTGGAGGGAATGAAGACCTCGCCGCGGATTTCCATCTCGGCGGGAAAGCCGCTGCCGTGCAGTTCCTGCGGGATTTCCTTGATGGTGAGCAGGTTGTGGGTGATGTCCTCGCCGGTGGTACCGTCGCCACGGGTGGCCGCGCGCACCAGTTTTCCGTCCCGGTACAGGAGATTGACGGCGAGGCCGTCGATCTTGAGTTCGGTCAGCCACGCGGCCTGGGTTCCGCCGTCACCGATCTTCGCGATACTTGCCTCAGCGCGGTTGAGCCAGGCTTCGAGTTCCTCCAGCGAGAAGACGTCCTCCAGGCTGTACATCCGCTGCAGGTGCTCCACGGGGGCGAACGCGGCGGAAACTTCGCCGCCCACTTCCTGGGTCGGCGAGTCGTTGGCCACCAGTTCCGGGTGCAGTGCCTCGATCTCTTCGAGGCGGCGGAAGAGGGTGTCGAACTCTGCATCCGACACCAGGGGCTCGTCTTCCTGGTAGTAGGCGAACCGGTACTTCCGCACCAGGTCGGCGAGGTTCTCGTATTCCTCGCGGAGCGCTTCGGTGGGGATGGCCTCGGGCTCGTGGGGGGCCGCGGTCCGGGTGGCGGTCTTTTCTGCGGGTCCTGTACTCACAGACCTATCTTGCCCTACCCCTCCGACGATTTCCTTGGCAGGGCGGCACGGCGCGGGCCATGCGCCACGGAGGCGGCGTCAGTGCGAGCGGAGCCGGTTGCGGTTCCACCAGGTGAAGGCGCCGGCTGCCAAGGCCAACATCAGTGTTCCCAGGACGATCGGCAGGAGCGCCGGGCCGCCGGGGCCCTCGCCCCGGGCAGGGGAAACGGCAGCAAGCTGGGTGGGCGCCGCGGACCGGGTGACCGGGCTGTTCCAGTCCTGCCCGCTGGAGGGACCGGTGGGCGGGCGGTAACCGGCATCCGCCGATGGGGCTGCGGTTGCGGCGTCGCCGGGGGCTGCCCCCGTATCTCCGGCTACGGCGGGAGCGTCGGCCGGTGGTGCGGTGGCGGCCGGGGGGCCGGCCGGCTGTGGCGGCTGGACCGGCGCGTCTCCGGCGGGAGGTGCCGGCTGGGTGGGTGCCGGTACGGGGTCCTTGGACTTGCGCGGCCGGCCGTTTTGGCTGGTGTCCTGGCTGCTCGCCAGAACGGGCAGGCAGAGCAGCCCGCAGGTTGTCGTGGTTTGGGTCCCCGAGGCCTGGGTGGGTGAGGGCTGGGCGGTGGCGGCGGCCGCCGGGCCGGCCGGGAAGATGCCGAAGGCCAGGGCCATGACAGCTGCTGTTGCCGTCGTCGAAACAGTGCGGAGAACCGGTGCGGACGGGGCCATTGCTACCTTTCGCTGCGCGCAGTCCCCCCACCGCGGCTTTCTGGTGTCCCCGGTAGTCTTCTACAGCGCCCTGCGGGGCCGCAAATCCGCGGCTGTGGCGGCCCCGCAAATATCCGGGCTGATCAGTCCCGGTTTTCAGGCGGCAATGCCACCTGGATTTTCCGTGCCTTGCCGCGTCCCACCACGTAGCCGCGGCCGGGAATGAAGTCGGGGCTGACCCGGCCCAAGGACGTGTTGAGCAGGCTGTCGCCCTCGATGTCCCCCGGGTTGAGCAGCAGTCCCCTTCGGCCGGACTTGAAGGGCTGGGCCAACTGCCAGGCCGAGGACCAGGTGGAAGACTCGGACTCGCCGATCACCCACTGGTCTGCCTTCAGGGACGCCGTGACCAGCTGCGCGACGCCGGATTCCGCGATGGTGTCGGTGAACTCGGTGAGGCCTTCGATGAAGATGGCCACCGATCCGGGATTGCCGGTGGAGTGCTCCACCAGGTCCTCCACCACCTCGGCGAGGTCGTCCGGCCCCACCACGGAGCGGTTCCAGATGGGCAGGGAGGCGACGGCGGAGCGGCGGGAGCCGAGGTAGATCAGCTCGGTGGCGGGGTTGGACCGGCGCAGCGCGTAGGCCAGGGTGACCAGCGCAACGGTCCGGCCCGCACCGGGCGGGCCTGCCAGCAGCAGCGGGCCGCGCGCCATGACCTCAGCAGGCTGCAGCGATTCGTCGTCCACGCCGATAACGGGCAGGTCCGGGCTGCCGGCAGGCAGGACGTCCAAGTCCACCTGGTCCGGGAGCCGTTCGATTCCGGGGGCGGTGTCCAGGCCCTGGCGCTGCATGGCTTCGCTGAGCTTGTGGACTTCGCGGGCCTGCAGCGCGAGGTTCGAGTTGCCGCCCAGGACTGCCAACTGCACTTCGAGCCCGTCAAGCAGCCCGCGTCCGGGGGGCGAGGTGGCGGTGAGGACGTCCCTGGGCACGTCAAGGGAGATGTAGTCGTCCTCGGAAGACAGGCGCAGGACCAGCCTGCGCTGGATCGAGGCCAGCAGGGAGGCGGGCACGGCGTTGGGCCGGTCGCCCGTCACCACCAGGTGGATGCCCAGGGTGCGGCCGTCGGTGGCCAACTGAAGGAAGATGTCCCACAGCCCGGAGAGCTTGCTGTGTTCGTACGCGTCGCGGAACGCCGACATGCCGTCCACCAGCACGAAAATCCGTTTCTCGTCCGGCCGGTTCGCCAGCTTCCGGTATTCAACAATGGTGGACGCCCGTACCTCGGCGAACTGGGCTGAACGCAGCTCGGCGATGTCCCGCAGGAGCCGCAACAGCCGCCCCACGCGTTCGACGTCGTCGCCATTGATGATTTCACCGACGTGCGGAAGCTCCTCGAGCATCCGCAACCCGGCGGAACCGCAGTCGATGCCGTACACGTGGACCGGCCCGCCGCGCGGAGTGACGGCGGCGGCGATCGCGATGCCCCGCAGTGCGGCCGACTTGCCGGAGCCGCCCGTGCCGTAAATGGCCATGTTGCCGTCCCGGTCCGGTTCGTAGAACACGGTGGGCTGGTCCTGGTGGACGGGGTCGTCGGCAACACCCAGCAGCAGCTGTTCGTCCGTGCGGGGGTTGGGGAGCTTGGAGAAGTCGTAGGTCTTGGCCAGCTCATCCAGCCACGGCTTGCGCGGCGGCCTGATGTCCAGTGTGTCCGCCGCATGCACGATCGTGGACGTCATCCGTGCAATGTCGTTGGGGCCGGCCGGTTCCTGGACGACGGGCTTGTCCGGGGCGGGGGGTTCCCAGCTGGGACCGGACCCGAAAGCCATCTCAACGATGTCGATCTGTGGCCGCTGCGGCTTGTCCGTGGTCCAGCCGCCGGCGTACCCGGTCTGGAACCCCTGGATCCGGCCCGGGCCGGTCTTGGCGGCGCCGCGGCCGGGGATGGCGGGGTCGAAATAGGCTGCGTCCGGGACGCCGAGGATGTCCGTGGCGTCCTCCTCGTCGGCCATGCGGAGGGCCACGCGAAGGTTGGTGTTAGCTCGGAGGTTGTCCTTGATGACACCGGCCGGCCGCTGGGTGGCAAGGATGAGGTGCAAGCCCAGGGACCGGCCACGGGCGGCCACGTCCACCACGCCGTCCACAAACTCGGGAACCTCGTTGGCCAGGGCGGCGAACTCGTCCACGATGATGATCAGGTACGGCGGCGCGTCCGGGTCCGCTTCCCGTTGCAGCGCCAGCAGGTCCTTGGCTTTCTTCCGGTTCAACAGTTGTTCCCGGTAGTGGAGTTCGGCGCGCAGGGACGTCAGGGCCCGGCGCACCAGGTGCGGGGAAAGGTCCGTCACCAGTCCCACTGTGTGCGGCAGGTTGATGCAGTCCGCGAACGCGGCGCCGCCCTTGTAGTCGACGAACAGGAAGCTGACCCGGTCGGGGCTGTAGGCGGCGGCCATGCCCATCACCCAGGACTGGAGGAACTCGGACTTGCCTGCACCGGTGGTGCCACCCACCAGGGCGTGCGGGCCCTCATTCTTCAGGTCGAGGTAGAGCGGTTCGATGCCTTTGGAGCCCACGAGGGCGCGGAGGGTGCCGTTGTCCTTGCGGTTTGCCACGGCGGTGGCGTGCACGGAATTGTTTTCCGTCCAGCGCTCGGCCACGGCCTGCGGGTTGTCCAGGAAGTCCTTGCCAATCAGGGTCGCGTAGGACACGGCCCGCGGCAGGTCGGAGTCGTCGTTCACCGGCTTGCCCACATCCACCACAGGGGCCAGCATCCGGGCGAGCTGGGCCGCAAGCTCCGCGTCCACGCTCTCGCAGCTGACGGGGTAGGTGTGCCTGCCCAGGCGCACCTGTCCGGTGGTGGTGCCGTGGTCGCCGTCCACCACCATGAAGTCCCTGCACGCGGCCGGGAGCGCCTGGATGTCGGTGGCCACCCACAGGACATGGACGCCGGAATCGGGTCCCTGTTCGGCCAGCCGGGTCAGGCGGCCGCGGTCAACGGGTGCGTCATCCTCCACGATGACCAGGACGGCGGGCAGGACGGGCTCTTCGAGGTCGTGCTTGGCGGGGTCGATGCCCGGGCGCAGCTCCGGACCTGACCGCTTGGCCGCGGCTTCGCGGGCATCCACCAGGTCTTCGAGCCGGGCCAGCAGCGAGGACCCGCCTGCCGAGCCGGCCGCGAGGTGGTCCCCGCCCAGTGGGCTGTGGCCTGAGCCGACGTGCGGCAGCCATTGCAACCAGTCCCAGCGTCCGCGCGACTGGGCGGAGGTGATGGCGGTGAGGACAACCTCGGCCGGCGAATGCAGGCCCACCAGTTGCAGGACCATGCCGCGGGCCACATCGTCCACCAGCCCGCGGGCACCGGCGATGCCCAGGGCTCCGGAGGTCCGCAGCTGGGAGACCACGGGAACGCCTTCGATCTCGCTGAACTGTTTGATGCAGTCCTGGATTTCGCGGCTGTACTGGACTTCGGTGTCATTGCTGGAGGGTTCCTCGAGCGGGACGCGGGACGGCGCGGTTCCCAGCCCGAAGCGGAGGCCCAGGAACGAGGAATGTTCCGGGCGGTGGGTCCACAGCAGCGGGCCCAGCTTGTAGATGGCATCCACGGTGTCGCTGACCGACGGCGTTTCCTGCAGCCGGACAGCCCGTTCCACCTGCTGGAGTTCTGTCAGGTCCTGCCGGAACGCTGCCATGGACGCCCGGAACTGCTTGAGCTGTTCCTTCTGCTGCTTCCTGGTCCGCATCTTCTGGTCCACGTAATGGCCCACGATGAACAAAGGCATCATCAGCATGAACACCATGGAGAGCACGTTCTGCGTGACCGCGAAGATCACCGCGCCCATCATCAGGGGCGCCACCAGCATGATGTAAGGGAAGGGCTGGTCTTCCGGGCGTTTGGGGCCCGCCGGCAGGACGCGCGTGGCCACTTCGAACCGGGGCACCACCCGCGGGGAACGGTTGAAGTCCACCAGGGGCGACGTCGGGGCTGCCGCATGGTTGTGGCCCAGCGGCACCACGGTGACAGTCGTGTCCCCCAGCGTCACTGTGTCGGAGGAGTTCAGGGTTGCGCGCGTGACGGGCAACCCATCCATCAGCAGGCCGTTGGCGGAGTTCGTGTCCACGATCTCGATGCCCTCCGCCACGGTGATCCGGGCATGCCTTTTGGAGGTGAGGGGGTCCGTGAGGCGGATGTCGACGTCCCGGTCCCGGCCGATGTAGCTGGTGCCGGTGGGCAGCGAGAATTCGCGGCCGACGTCGGGCCCTGACAACACGCGCAAGGTGGCGGCGGCAGGTCCGCGGCCGGCACC
>Ga0308170_10003873_pt1 | contig 12017 bp, 12 predicted proteins | sample PhyBR2_2_FD_202136 | JGI IMG/M metagenome (GOLD analysis project Ga0308170, IMG submission 202136) | Phyllosphere microbial communities from UC Gill Tract Community Farm, Albany, California, United States - DLSLSB.R2 | ecosystem: Host-associated > Plants > Phyllosphere > Unclassified | place... | reverse complement strand
CTTCATTCTTCTCTGACCATCGTTGCTCTCTTACCCACATTATGCCGCGCGAGATCGACCCGCCCAGCATACAAAAGGAGTTCATCCTCGCTGCACTGGCAGAAGGAAAACGTCTAGATGGTCGGCTCCCATTGCAGGTCCGAGACATCCGCTTAGAGTTCGGCGATGAGTTGGGATGGTGCACCTGTCACTTGGGCAAAACCTCGTATGGCACCCTGGCAACTGCTGCGCTAACCATAGCGTACTGGCCCAGGTCTCGGCGACAATAGTTAAACCGAGAGATGATCGGCCATACGAGGGGTTTCTCTTGATCAACAGCGAGATCAGCCCGATGGCGTCGAGCGTGTACGAGAGCGGAAGGTGGGTTCAAGATCACGATATTGGCTCATTCCCAGGGCATCCGAAGACGAGGTCATGATTACGCGTTTGTTGGAGAAGAGCATACGGCGGACAGAAGCCATAGATCGAGAAGCACTCTGCATCGTCGCGGGCGAGAAGGTGGGTATCGACTATACGGTCGATCTGCGACGCTCACATGCAGGTTTGGCAGCTGCGTTTGACGTTGCATTTCTTATCCGACTCTGGCAATCTCCTCGACTGTGCGTCTCTCGCGGCGATGACGGCGCTCCGCCATTTCCGCAAACCAGAAGTGGAGGTCATCGGCGACGAGGTCATCATCGTGCGTGCTGTCTGTTGTCGTCTGACCGAGACGCTCACTGTAGCACTCGCCGGAAGAGCGAGCACCGATGCTGCTTGCTATACATCACATCCCGCTCTGCATCTCCTTTGCATATTACGAAGGGTGCGTTGCATACTATGGTCCGGACTGACCCGCAGCTTGCAACCCATCATTGATCCAACGCACATTGAGACGATCGTATCGTCGGGGTCACTCACGCTTACATTGAATCCGCAAAGAGAGCTGTGCGTGCTGTCGAAAGCTGGGGGCACGCCGTTGGCGGCGCAGGATATTATGAGCGCTGTGCGGGTAGGGGTCGACCGGGTGCGAGATTTGGTCAAAATCATGGAGTCGGCCCTTGAAGCGGACAGGGCCAGCAGAGTCGTGGAGGTCCGATAGTCTGCATGGTAGAGGCATCATTATACTAGGCATTGTATCCATATACATCATTTATCGTCATGATGATGCTTTGGTTTTGATTGCGGGACGCGACACGCGCGGCGGGACCCATCCCCCGTCGACTGACTTGGCCCCGACCAGCGAGGGAACTTTTGGTTCTTCGTGCCCTCCCTTTCACATACATCATCCCCATCATCATTCTCACGCTCGCGTCCTCTTGCACTCGCGTGTCCGCCTCTTTTTCACTTTCTAGATCCATGTCATAGTCCACGTCCTATCCATAGCACTCACGAGGGCGGTGTCGTCGCGGCAACGATGTCCCGTCTCTTTAGGTGAATAGAGCCTTCTCCTCCCGACGCTGTCCAATCTGACCCTCGCAGGAAGCGCGCAAATTCCAGGACAGAAGGTCCTGATATCGAGCCCACGCCATCGACGCCGCGCAACGAACCTGTCATGACCGAATCGATCTTGAAGAAGCGAACGACTGTCAAGGAGGTCATCACCAATGCCGACAACACTCGCCGGGTCAGCGACCGAGCGCCGAGCTTCAACGTGGACATTCGCAATTCGCTCATACTCCCGGGGTACGTTGCAGCTCCTCCTCTTTTCGCTGACGCCAGCTTGTCACAACGGTTCTCAGTCCTCTTGCCAACCCTCTCCTCCGTGCCCGAAAGTTCGATTCGCTCGCTACTTGCATCACAGCGAGACCGGGAAGGGCCGAGCTTGACAGTCGAAGAAGAAGAGCTTCTGTTTGCCGAGTTACGCAACGACACCCGCCATGACGCGCACTGGAAAGCTGCATCCACTTCGATTTTGACGTCGTCCGCCTCGTCTCCGTCGATGTTCTCCGAGACCGACAGCAACGGACCCCCTTCAGCGCCTCTCGATACCCCATCCCCATGGCCATCTTCGCCCCCGCCGACTTCCGCCTCCTTTTCTTCGTTTCGCACCTTTGGCGCCAGTGATCCGGCTGGACCAGACCCAAGCGTCAAAGTCAAATCATACGGATTCAGCGGAAATTCTAGTTTCCGGGATGAGGTGTATATTCGCAAGGCGAAGAGGAGTGCCGAGGGTGCTGGGAAGAGGCCAGACTTGGGCGCAGCAGGTGACCCGCCGTCGACATCACCCTTCGTACCATCGACTGAACCGTCGCCCGCGCCGCTCGCCGCAAAGCCGAGCCAAACCCAACCCTACTCAGCGCCGGGAACTGTGCCCAAGCGCCAGAGCATGCTAGCGGGACTGACGCCGGCCCAAGTAAAGCGCATCTCTTTGGCCTTGGGCGAAATCGAGGGCAGACTGAGTCGACCTCTGGTCTCAGCCGACCCCTTAACAGACGAGGACGAAGAAGAAACATTGCAGAACGCTCAGCATACCACGCCGACCCGCACCCACGCCCGCCTCCCTTCCGACTCCCGAATCGAGGTCGCTTCCGAGGCGTCCTCCGCTTTCCCGTACAAAGCATCACCCATCGGCAGTCAATTCAGCGGAGGTCCTTCGCCGACGCGTCTACCGGCATCGCCTCGCACGCATAATCTCGCCGCACAAGTTTCACTACCTCAACCAGTCCCGCTCGCCTCGCCTGCCACAAACCCTCGCCCTGTCATGGTACCCGCGCGCACGCAGCCAATTCGTCACCAACCCTCTTCATCAATCACTACCTCCATCGGTTCACCGGTACCTCTGTATATACCGGGCCAGCCACGGCCTGTCGGTTCTGCCCATCGTTCCGAAGGGTCCATCTCGTCCCCGGCCGATGGTTCGTTCTCGCCTCGCGCCGCGACACCTACCCAGACGACCTCTGCTTCGAGCCACGGACACCACTCTCTCCTCACCGGCCGAGAGTCGAGCTCGCCACCCTTTCCTCCAAGATCAACCTCGCTTGGCCGGTCTCAGTCCGTCACTCAAAGTGCTGGAAGAGCTAAGCCATCGGCTGGCCCTGCGCACCTTCGCGCCCAATCTGTGGACACAGCCATCGTACTGGGGCCTTCTTCTAATCCGCGTCCCTCGTCAACGATCGAGGAGGAAGCCGAAGAGGACGGCTCGCTAGATTCGTATCTGCCCCATGTGCAGGTTGTACCTGGTCGCTTCAACATGGCCGATAAGCGTCCCTCGCCGGGTCCCAGCGCGCCAATGGGCCTCGGCATCCGAGCGACGGGTCTCACCAGCCGAGCGGTTTCGCAGCAGGGCACTATCGGTAGCGTTGCGCCGTCCCGCGACGTCGTGTCACCTGCGCTTCACTCGCCCACATTGCGCCGCGCACAGTCGAGTCAGAGCATCAGCTCGACGTTCACGCCCACTGCCGGCGAAGTCGCTTGGGACGGACTATTCGACTCCGACGAAAGCCCTGTGGCAGCTGAAGATGAAGTTTCGGCTCGAGATGTATTGCGCAAACTTAGCGGTCTCGATGCGGAAGAGCTCTCGGTGATGCAGGAGAAACTGGTGATCAAGGCGAAACTCGAGCGGCTGGCTCTACGTGGAACTTCCGAAGTCACGCCCGAAATAGCTGTAAGTCGTTTCCTCAGCCGCCTGCTGAGGCCCAGCCATCCCCACAACTGCGATCTGTTTCTCAGCCGTCTCCTCAAGTGCGATCTCTCTCTCAACCGCCTCGTCCCGTCAAACCACCCCAGGCTGTAACAGTGCCGCCAGCTCATTCTTCATACACGCAGAAACAGTCCCCTAAGGCAAGCAACCTGTTGGCGCAATCCGACTTCCGCCCCAATAAACACCCTCTGCCACGCCCTGCAGAGACGCCATCCGATGAGCTCGTCTCCACCCCGCTGTCTAACTCCAAGAGCAGAGAAGCGCGACGCGTCACGCCCGCTGAGGACCCAGACGTGCGCCGAGATTTCGAAGCTCGCATCGCGGCGGCGACCGCGGCGTTGAATCGCACGCCGTCCGTTGGCTCTGGTCTTACTCGGAAAAACACCAAGAAGGGCGCCTTAATCATTTCGAGTCCGACGTTAGTCTCCACGTCGGTCAGGCTCAGTGGCGCTCCCGTTACGACCCCGGTCAACTCAGACGTCGCCAAAGCATTGGAGAAGGCTAGCGGTTCCGGCAGCAAAATTTCCGCTCGCTGGCGCAAATTGGGCTTCCGTAGAGGTCTCTCCGTGTCCAACTCGCCGGACATATCTTCGTTGGCCACGACAGCGAAATCGAACAAATTGGCTGATCCAATCAGCCTTCGAGCGTTAAGCCCGACGCATCCAACGCCGGTGTCGGCGCCGATGAATATGACGCCTAGCTTCACCGCGGCCCACGTCCAGTCGCCTGACCTCGATGCGTTCCGCTTCCCCAAGGCGGAGCATCCAGTGACTCGATCGCAATCGACCACAGCGAACGTGTCATCCCCGGGTCTGCAACAGGTGATGGGCAAGACGAGGCGAGGACGAAGCGAGGACGAGCCCATCGAACCGGTTCCAGAAGCGGAAGCAATGGCATCGAAGCCAACTGCGCCCCCGGAGCTTACGCTCCACTCGCCCTCGTCGTCGACTGATTCGGCGGTCATCAAGTTCATCGCTGCGGGCCGAGCTGTCGGTTTGGATGACGGACAGCTCAACGACATGCTCGTCGCCAAAGGCATGTTGAACCGTTCCGCCAGCAGCGCCTCTTCCACTGCACCAACATCAACGGCCCCAACCGGCTCAGCGGTCCAAAGTCCGCGCCAAAGTCCCGCCTCGACGAGCATGAGCCGTTTGCCCTCGACTGGCGCAAGCGCGGAGAAAAAGTCAGGGGGCGCCAAAAGTCTCTTGCGGTCGTTGTCGAGGAAGAAGTCCAAGGCTGCATTGCCAGAAGAAAATGCTCCTGATCCTGTTCCGACTTCCGAACCGCCGTTACCTCGATCCGATATCGTCCGAAGGACTATCCTTCTTCCGCAAGAATTTTCACTCGTTCCGCCATCCGACCAAAGGTCGCCTGCCGCCTCTCCTGGGAAGGCGAGTCCTGGCCAGCGCAAGCTGTCCATCAAACGCAAACCTATCCAGCTCTCGCACGAGGACCACGCTCTCGTACAGCAATCGCCGCGCAGCTTTACAAGTAAGGCCAGTATTTCGTCTGTGCAATCGGGTAATTCGGCCGCGGCGCACGCACATCTCGCAGGCGCGGACCTCTTGCAGCCGAGCCGATGGCAGTCTAGTGCTTCCGTTGCTGGTGCCAGCGACCACGATTCGTTGAGGAGGAGCTCAACGGGAGGCTCATTCTACGACCTTTACGGTGGCGACGAACAGTTTTCTGAGACACTCACCAGTCCCGTCGAGGAGGATCAGGAATTTCGCTTGGAAGCTGGTAATCCAGCCACGCAAGCTGTCGAGATAACGCAAGTCGGTGTTACGCTATGTAGCCTTGAGCTAACGTCCAGCGAGTATGCCGATGGCAAGGTTGTTTGGTCCTTGGTCGACGCTCTGCGCCATCCGGATGAAATCGACTCCGACGCAATCCGTTTCGACACGCCTGGCAACCTAAACACTCGCCCGCATTCGGAATCGACATCTTATTCTTCCCGACCAGACTCGAAGCGGGAGTCAGTGGGCGATGTCTTTGCAAACGACAAGGGGCTCACCGGCCTTGTGAGCAACACGGCTGGCCTCAAGTTCAGACACAGGTCGCCTGCCGATACCGCTGCTCGACCTCCAACAAACGTGAGCCATGCGCGACGAGGAGTCCTGACGTCAGATCTACTACTACACTTCCTCTGGAGATATCGGTGCTCTCATCGACCACTTGTCGTCCGACTTGAATGCGTCCCGAGGACGCATCGACATCTTGCCCCTTGAGCGATCTGAACCCCCGCGCGGGTCGCCAGGATCCGCTGGCCAGTTCGAGGATGCCCCTTCGCCCTACAAACAGCCACTGCCCCGTCCAGTCCACGCTGGGTACGACTCGATCCCCAGGCGACAGCTGTTCCCTACACACCCGGATAACACTGCGGCGTCTGGTCGCAACGCCTCGTCGTCTGTGTACTCGGGTAATGGTAGCCCGTCGGCGTTCAGCTTTGCTAGTTCTGGAAGCGGTATGCCCGGAGAACCGCCCAAATCGGTCGAGGATAGGCTGCAGGCACTCCTCGACCGTTTGAAACAAAACGGGGTGAAGGCGTGATGCGGATGACTCAGTGCGGGCGTAGTCACGCAGCTGGGCGTATCATGCTCGAATTCCCATCGGCAAGCTGGCCTGCAGGAGACCTGGAGTGCGAGGCATGGCGGAGGCTTGTATCCCCACAACGACCCAACGACCGTTACGACACGATCTTTCATTCCTGATTTCTGATTTGACGCTTGATATGAATGTACGAACAAAGACGGTTGCTAGCTGGATTGGATGTCAATAGTATGCTATACACCTGTGGTTCAGCTAAGTCGGGCGACAAGCCGCGCCACCCGGGCTCGCTCATCTCCGTCAACATCAAAGTGCACTTGATCACCTCTCATCGTCACGCTCACTCACTCATTGTCCAAGTCCACCTCTGCACCTACATCATGTCCAATCCTCAAAGTCCAGCGCCGGGGACCGACTTCTCGACCTCGAACAACCCATTGAAAAAGTTCAAGCTCGTTTTTCTGGGCGAGCAAAGCGTCGGCAAGACGAGCTTGATCACCCGCTTCGTGAGCGTGACAACCGCCAGCACCGCTCGTGTGCTGATGCGCAGATGTATGATACGTTTGACAATACGTATCAAGCGACGATAGGTGAGTGAATCGACTGCCCCCGAGCTCATTCCAGGTATCGACTTCTTGTCAAAGACCATGTACCTCGAGGACCGCACGGTCCGGCTGCAGCTGTGGGACACTGGTGAGTGATTTTTCTGTGACGGGCGCTGATTTCAGCCGGGTGAGTCGCATTCTATGCACACGTGTCTGACGAGACTGTCTGATCCTTCGCAGCCAAGTGAGCTTCGAGCCCGCCAGCCTCGCCAAGGTAGACACTGACGATAGGAACGGTTCCGCTCACTGATTCCCTCTTATATCCGAGATTCATCAGTCGCTGTGATTGTGTATGACGTGACAAGTGGGTCGCTACGTGTAATCGGACGCTCATTTCCAGATCGAACGTCTTTCACGAACACAGCGAAATGGGTGGATGACGTGCGGAACGAGCGTGGACAGGACGTGATCATCGTACTGGTTGGGAACAAGACGGACCTGAACGACAAGCGGTGCGTCTTGTCCCTACGAACCGTACTTACACCCAGTCAAGTGACACCTGAAGATCTGGACAAGCGTGCAAAGGAGCTTGGCGTCATGTCTATCGAGACGTCGGCGAAAGCGGGGCATAACGTGAAGACGCTGTTCAAGAAGATCGCCATGGCCCTGCCGGGCGGCGCAGAGGTCAAGGACGCGACCGCCAACCAGAGTGAGTCATGCGGGGAACTCTCTCAGCGTGTCCCGACTGATCTTCCAGAAATCGACGTGTCGACCAAAGGAGAAGAGGCACCAGATGCGGGAGGATGCTCGTGCTGAATTGTAATCTTATTCCATATACATATACGATCGATCATGAACGCGATGTGAATGGCCGAAGCAAGCCACTCGTATCATAACGGTCGCGTTCGTCTCACTATTCGACCTGGACTTTGACTTATCCGCATCTCACCATCATGTCACATCAGAGCGGTTACGCCATCGTCGACGTTGACGATGATGGAGCGGACAATGGACAAGGGCTCGAATTCAAGAGTGAGCGCAAGGTGCATGGGGCGTGAATAACCAAGCAGCGTTTCTCACCGCCGACCAAGGCAATCGGCCCTCGCAGCCTGAACGCCCCGCCGATGCGCCATATAACCCGTTCAACATCGCATACTATCAGGTGATCCATCGTAACGAGACAGGATGCTGATCGTAGTCGTACTTTGATGTCGATACCAACATTGTGCTCAAGCGTGTCGGCCTCGCCATGATCCCCCGGGAAGGGTTCATTACCGAAGTATGCGACGGGCAGATTGACCTCTATGGTGAGCGCATAATTCCAGGTGGTCGCTCACTGCAGGCCCCTTCTGGACGCTCACGACCCTCATTCTCATCCTGTACACCACCTCGACCCTGACCGCCTCCATCACCCAATACCTCGCGTCCCCTGACACGCAGTCGCCCTCCAATCTCCCGCTCCTCTCCACAGCTACCAGCGTGGTCTATGTTTATGGACTGGTCGTGCCGACATTGCTCTGGGCAGCGACCACGTGGATGGGGGTAGGAGATTGGCGTGTCGTGGAAGCTCTGGGCATCTATGGCTACGCCATGGGCATCTTCATCCCCATCAGTCTGCTTTGCCTCATCCCGGTTGGCATCGTGCGTTGGGCACTGGTCGGCTTCGGTGCCATCAGCTCGGGCTATTTCATGTGAGACTACCTCGCACCCTCGCTGCGCCGTCCCTACTGGACCCATCTCCGTAGGCTCACCAGCAGCTTCCGCAACACATACCCTATCCTCGCCGCCGCCGACAACAAGAAGCTTCGCTTCGTCATCATCGCTGTTCTAGTCTTACATGCGGTCATGGCCCTTGCCATGAAAGTCTTGTTCTTCTCGTGAGTGCCCGCAATGACTCAGTCTCTACCCCGCTTATTGCAGATACTCCGTTGGAGGCGTCAACATTGGTCCAGATCCAGCCGCAGGGTCGATATGATGCATACAACACTCGTACTTAAAACGGTACATTCCTCATCTCTCCTGTGGCCAGGATGTCATCATCAAAGATCGCGTCGTCGTCAAAGGAGTCAACTCCTTCTTGTCCTCCTTCTTCAACCACCTCGTCTTCCTCGTGTTCACCTCTTTCTGCCTTATCGATCGGATTGACTGTGGGCATGTATTGCCCTCTGTCCTCAAATGAACCAGGCATGCTTCCCTGTCCCCCATCCTCCATCTCGCTCAATTCGTCGGGGGTCATGGATGGCTCGAAAAGCGGACTGCTGGGTCGCGAACTCGGTTCTGACGTGGGTAATAGCGGCAGTTTCGACGACCGTCGACCAATAATTTTGCCCAAGACACTGTACCGTGACGAGTCAGAGCGAGCTGATAGCGCGGGCGAAGGTGGCGATAAGTCGGGTAGGGGAATGTCGGCGATGTCAGACCGCCAATAATTGAAATCAGTATACTCTGGCTTGAAAGCCGTTTTGACCGGTGGAAAGACTTCGTTGACTAGGTCGTTCTGTCGTCAACACGCGCCATGACGTCGTGACGTACCAGTCCAACGTAGCTGCCTTTGTGGCCCGCAGCTTGTAGCAATTCGGTCTTCACCACTCCAGTCGAATCGATCGTATAGATTTTTGATGTCGGCACGCCCACGCTACGATAGCTCATTGCGTCAGTGATCCGATTACCAAATCCAGCAAAGAACGCCTCGTTGGCCCTCGACGCAAAAAGGCGCTGGATGTCCCGCAAACATGCCATCTTGAACAATTCGGGCTTTCGCATGATCACCTCCCTATCTTTAGCACGACCGAATTCACTTGACTCACCGATGAAGACTAGCCATCAGTCGGTCCGGACTCATGATGACCGGACCTTCGGGCAAGCGATAATCACCCTGAATGATGCTTTTGAGATATTCCCTGGTCGAGTCTGCTTGACCGATGGCGCGAGAGGTTAGGTACATCATCTTGTAGCCATTGTTGCAGATGTCGGTGTACAACTTGGCGATGCCGAGATGCGTCCAGTCACGTCCAATGGCGGCGAACACGTGGCCCAGCGCGTCGGATCTGCGGGTAAGATGATTGATATCGCAGAAACCCACTTAGTGATCGTCCCATCGATGTCCGAAATGACAATCTGGTCGGTATCCTGCCACAGGAAGATGCGAGCCGAGCACGTCGCGAGCCCAGAATACGACGACGTGACGGAAAATTGAACCGTGTTCGGCCCCGGTTGCAAGTTCAGTTGTTTCTGCTGTCAGTCTGAACATGGCCCACCACCCACCAATTGATCTGACGACAAGCGAAGGGTCTTGGCATATTGGGGGGCAGTTGTTTCTGGCGGCGCTCTTTGGGGGCCGGGTGCGGGCGCCTCCGTCTCAGAAGTTAAGGGCCGAGTAGCATCGGGTGACTCTGCCATTTGTCCCTTCCTGCGCCACCACGACCAACCAGATCCAGAAACAGGTCGTTCGGCGTTCTTCGTCGAGGCCTCGGGTCCCAGTGTATGTCGATATCGCGAAAGAGCTCGCAACAATTCACCAGCATTATGCCAAGAGAGATACCTGACAATTAAGAGATGTAGCTTGATCGTAGACTTACGATAAGCTGTAGCGCAACACCAGGCGCGCGTCGTCAAGCACGTCCGGATCTTCCAAGAATTTGCCGTATGTCAAGCGGGATTTGATGAACGCGTTTTCCTCCTCAGGCTGATATTAGCGCGAGTCCTCGCCGTGCGCTCACAGTGGCTATTCCGTCTTTGGCAAAGGTGTCAGACCCGCATAGAGCCAGCTCGAAAGCATGGGGAGCACCGTTCGGCCTTGTGAGAGTGAAAATATACGGATTGTGATCGACGTGACCGAGCCGGATCGACATGGGACCGGTCTCAACCTTGCTTGTGTTGGCTCTTGGAGGAGTGCTTCCATCCTCCGATGAAGCCACGGGTATTGGCCCAGAATTGCTCCGCTCCATTGCGCCGTCGTATTCGTCGACGTCGTCCGGGTGAGGCGGAGGCTTCGGCAGCGTGCCCCAGTCCCAAGCGTAATCCATAACCGCTCTCGGGTTGGCTCCCACCGGAGGGCCAATCGCCGTGCCATGCAGAGGTCGGCTGAGGCCTCTCGGCGTGCGGTTGACATCGGGGGGCGGTTCAGATTGACCTCGGTCGAAATGTCGCTCTTCCTCTTCGTCATCTCGGTCAGACACGGCGAGTTCGAAAGCTGAAGCAGCATCTTCCTGGTCGTTTATCTGCCCCGGAGTCGACGTGAGCTGTATAGCCGGATCGGTTTGAACGTGGTGCGACAAAGTGGGTCGGGTGGGAGCCACTGGGACTTGGCCAATCGCGGCCAACAGATCTCGAGTGAACGAGTCGATGACGGATGACTGGACAGATGAGCGTTCGATGTGCTCCATGGATGAATCTTCGGCGACTTCTCCTGCCCGGTTATGGTACCCCGCCATATCCAAGACGACATCCTTGCCGTAGTGCACGGCTGGGCCGTCGGCCTGTCCGGGCTGGACCTTGGGCAGGGCATCTGTTGCTGCGTCGTCCCAGTCCTCTGTGGATGTCGGTATATGATCGTGGGCAGTGCGCACGACATCGGTAAGCTTGTGATCGCGAGCGGGCAATTTGGACGGTTGCCCGGGCTTGGCTTCCACTGGATTGGACGGGATGTCGGGAGATTCAGAGGATGGGGGTGGTTGGGCGGTGTCGGCAGGACGAGATGTGGACGACGATGGACCGCTGATGGACCTCGCCGGTGGAATGGAGGGCATGAGCGAGCTAGCCATATTCAGTATCGAAGACGGTGAGATCGTCTCGCCATCCGTGGACGACTCCCCGCCACTTTCCTTTCCGATTTCATTCAAATCCAGGTAGTCGACTTCTGCAAGCTCGCCAGAGTGTGCGTCGTGTTGGACAATCTTCTCCGTCTCCCCGAATGGCTCCTTTGTCACAAGTCCAGCAGTGTCTCGGCGGGGTGTGCCCGGTCGATCTGGTTGTGGGGGTGCAGGGGGCAATTCATCGGCCTGCGGGTCAGCTACACCTTGACACAATCACTCACGTCGGTAGGCATGACGACAGGACTCGTCAAAAGCTCCTCGGGTACCTCATCCGTCGTCTCCAGTACAAAGAATGCCTCTCCCGTCTCGCCCACCTTCATGCTGAACGGCACCGTATGAGGGGCAGGGAGATTGTTCGGCATTTTGATGGTGACACGCTTTTCTGCGGCCCGTAACACTTGCAGCTTGCCGAATCGGACATGGAAGGGCGAAGATGCAAGCGTGACTTGGCCGTCGGAATCGACATGGCGGACGACAATCACATCGATGGCG
>Ga0308170_10003868_pt1 | contig 12020 bp, 12 predicted proteins | sample PhyBR2_2_FD_202136 | JGI IMG/M metagenome (GOLD analysis project Ga0308170, IMG submission 202136) | Phyllosphere microbial communities from UC Gill Tract Community Farm, Albany, California, United States - DLSLSB.R2 | ecosystem: Host-associated > Plants > Phyllosphere > Unclassified | place... | reverse complement strand
CGGGTCCGAGCGGAAGGTGGTCAGCCGCAGGTCGGCGCGTGAGCCACGAGGGCCGGAGTCGCGAACGGGGATATCGCTCGATGCACCCGTCGAGTGTGATCGTCTAAGGGTCAACGGTGTAGGACTAAAATACGCGTAGCAAGTGATAAAGAGGATTCTGGCAGCAGAGCAGCGGCGATGAGTTTCATGGAGCGGTGTTTTGTACTTTGTTCTCTCTTAGCCGAAAATGCACCGTGTACAGCCCATCTATGGAGCATCTTACACGAAAGGTGAATCAGGTGAAGGTAAGCCCGCCTGCCTGACGTCCTTACACGCGTGCATCGCGGGTACAACTCGTCTTGCATGTGTATCTGCTCTCACTTCTCCGTCTTGCGCGCTGTGTTTGTCCCGTCAAGCCCCCAGGTCATCAGACCAGATGGTCGTACACGAGCCGCTCGAAATCGTTGTAGACTTTGTTCCATGGGTCCGGGTTCGGAGCCAGCAGGTTCGTAAAGCACACGGCCTGTTGTCAGCTGCGTCCCGTGACGGTGAGCCGAGCGACTCACCGCGATCCCTTTGGCGGGATCCAGCCAGTACATGGTCTTCGCTGCTCCGTCCCAGCATCCACTCATGGCTGACCGCCCGAACTTGCTCTCGACATAGTTGAGGAACAAACCTGGCGAATGTCCGATGTTCTCACCCTTCCCGCTTGCCAGCAGCGCAGGGTCGTGTATGTTCTGCCCTTTCGCCATGACGACCAATTCTTCCCGCATCGTCTCGCGGTGGTCCTGCGGAAGCGTGTCGGTGAACAGAGTTCTGAACGACGCGGTCGAGATGAGCGGGTTCGCCGTGTTGGGGTCGGCCGAAGCAAGGATGGCGCGCAGGAAACGGAGGTAGTCTCTTGCCGTACCGAACAGACCCCCTCCGCCAGAGTAGTGCGGTCCGATCTCCGCGGCGACAAACGTCCGAGGGAGTGGCTGTTCCCCAGTATGCAAGAGAGCGCCATCCGGCTTCGGTCTCACTAGCATACCCATGCGCCGCTCCGCATAATCCTTGGGTGGGTGGAAGCTCATATGCTCGATTCCGCTCGGCTGGAAGATGTGCTTTTGGAAGTAGTCTTCCAAGCTCAGCCCGGTCACCCTCGAAACTAGGAAACCTGCCCAGTCGATGCCGACCGAATAGCGGAAGTGCGTGCCGGGTTCGAACAGTAGTGGGAAGAGGTAGGCGGACAGAGGAGCATTGGGGGACAGCATGGAGGGAACATTGTGCTCTTTGATCCACCGTTCGGTCAAGGGTGAGTTGAAGCCGTACGACAGTCCTGAGATAAGTCGAAGCACCCACAGTGGCATCAAAACCTTTGGCATACGACCCGGGACACACGCAGAGTTGGCTCACTCACCAGACGTATGCGTCAAGAGCATGTTCAGTGTGATCCGGTTCCGGGGTTTGCTCAATATCTCCTTCCCTTCCGCGTCGTATCCCTCCAGGATATCCAACTCTCCGAGCTCCGGGCAGTACTTCGCGATCACATCAGGATCGTGCAAAGATATCTTTCCTTGGTCCACGAGTTGATGACACGCGATCTGAAGTTCAGCAATGTTGAAGGGAAGCAAGGAGGTGCGATTTGGATCTGGACCGCTGTGACGTACCGCAGTGACGAGCTTGGTGGTGGAAAAGAGCTGCAAGACTATCTGGTTACTACACAGATACATCGGCAATGACTGCAAGACTGCTCACCGGTTTGATCATCCACCACACCCTTGTCCGGCTCACCGAATACCCGTTCTCCATCTTGGTTGAAGTACAGCTCTCCCTTTGCCGTGGTCACCCCGAGAAAGGTTGCAGGGACTCTCCTGCCCCCAGCGGTGTCGGCTAGGAACTTGTCAATCGCTGCGCGTCCCGCCTCGTCGATGGATGGAGTCGGTATCGACATGTTGAGGACCCAGTGCGGAGGTGTTGGTCTGCAATCCTGCCGTAATGTTTCGGTGTCACCCAGGTCGGACGTTGCCCCGCTCGTGCGCTGTGACAGTTGGAGTCCGAACTGAATAAGCTGCTAAGGAGTCGGCAGATGATAGGACTGATGGTATCCGCAAGGCGTTCGTATCCTGTCGCACGGGGTATCTGACGAGTTCATATGTACCATGCTTGCTAAGGGGTGCGGGGGGTCGCCCTGTAAGAAGTTGGACGGGGTTACGTAATTCGCCCCTACGTGCAATTTGCTTCCGTTCATCCCTTCCACTTCACACGCTCGAAGCTGTTCATCACTCGTATGCATGCTAGAGTGAACGCAGCGGGGTGAGACAGGTACCATTGGATTCCTCTCGTCAAGCTCTCTTCGCCAGTACTTCTTCCACCAGTTTATCTTCAGTTTTGGCCTTTCTACCCTCTTCCTGTTATTCACCACCGCTTCATCCGCCTGTATGACCGCAAGCACCCTGGGCTGTGAATATTCGTGCGTACCGAGCTGCTTTGGTGTGTGTGACTTCCTTTCCTTCTTCTTGTACTCCCTGAGGTGTCGCAGTTCATCTTGAAGAAGCGTCTTCTCCGCATGTTCGCGCTGCAATGACTCCCCAAGCCCTTTGATCACTTCTCTCGCCTTTTGCCTTCTCGACTCGGCCGACTGCGCGTTCTCGGTGGTCAAACATGCAAGGGGTGCTCTGCGAATGGAAGGCGGTGACTCACCAGGCGTTCTAGCCTGTTTCAAGAGCTTCTCCCTGTTGAAAGGCGAGATCCCTGCCTTCCTGAAGCCTGCGAGGATATTCGAACGTGTGAGGGCGTTCTTTCGGGCTCGAGCAAGGTGGGACAGCCACACCGCTCTCGGGAGACGGTTGTTGGGGCTGTAGCGAAGGTCCTGGCCAGCAAGCTTGCGCATGTGATGCTTGTATGACGAGAATACACCGACATCAAGGGGTTGGGTGACGTGAGAAGTGTGTGGTGGAAGAATCATCAAGTTGACCTTGTTCTTCATGCACACAGCGATGAAATCACCGTTCTGGTGACTGCAGTGACCGTCCACGATGAGCAGGCGTCGCTCGGCGTCGTCAGTGGGGCGTGTAGAGGGGAGGTGTCAGAAGCGTGGCGTAGCCTATCCTCGTTTGCCCTATCTTAGGCGAGGCGACACGATGTTACGCGATGTTCTTGTACAACTGGTGATCAGGTCCGACGTTACACTAACGGATGATACGTCCAGAGGACTTGGGGTTCCGAGGGAGCACACTACTAGGTGTACTCCCCACTTAGCTGGTTATAGTACCGGATCTACGCCCCAGTGAGAAGGGAGGGCGTGCCGGAGCCACACTGCGTCCTCTTGGTAGACTAGCAGCGGCTAAGATAGAACACCGTCGAGTAAGATACCGGACGACGAGGTTCTGATGGGTCGAGTTGCAGTAGAACTGCCGAGGGGAGTCCAACGAGTGTCACACCGGGGCCGCAAGAACGTCTGCGTAGCCGGGTAGACGGAGGATAGGGCCACTAGTCTATGCAAGCGCACTATGAACGAGCTGACTGCTAATCGACGATCGATGAAGTCTACATACAGTAACATCCTCGATCTTATGCTCCCACCGCTCGACGACGCTCGAGCTTCCACGTCGTCTTCCAAATGCTTCCGCCTTCTCTCCTTCTACCAGTCTCCACGCCCTTCCATTATGCACAAGTCGTTCCGACAGGAGAAACCAAGGAGTTGAAATGTCAACGATGAAACACCAGGACACGCGAGCAACGTCGGTGATAGCCGCTTTGCCGTTCGTCGATGGTCGAGGCAATAAGGGCGACGTCGAGTAAGGTTGGGGCAGAGTCTCGACTCTGACAGGAGGAAGACGGTCTTGAGCCACTCGAGGCCGAGGTAGTTGCTCGACCAGCCGCTCGCAGAGGTCGCATAGTGCCAACTCTCGCATTCTCGGTCGTCTGGCACGCTCGCAGGGTCGAAGGGACCTTCACCCTGAAGGATGACAAGAGGGGGAAGCACTCTGCCGCTAGCCGAGACGCATTCGGAGGCAGTCACCCATCCTTGGCCGTGCTTGCCGACGTTCGAGAGTCGCCCTGCGGCCTGTACTGTTGCTGGATCGTCTCTGTCAAGGTAGACAAGGGTCTTCTGCCTCCCTGTCTGTCCGATAGCGCAGCCAGTCTCGTCCATGTTGTAGATCTGCGAGGGTTTGAAGCGATGACGGGTGAGAATGGCTTCGAGTTCGTCGAGCCAGAAGGAGAGGGTCTCTGGTCGTGGCATCGTGTCTGGCGGCCTCGAACGGTGCGGACCAAATGCTGCGGATCTTGTCGTGGCGCTGGCGAAAGCGGTCGACCCAGTGGTAGCCGATGGGGGAGTAATTGGTAGGAAGTGGAAAGGTGAGGCCGAGCTCGCTTCAACGGATCTTCTCTGCCGCGTCGATGATGACTTCCCTGGTGATCGCGACGCCCATCATGGTGTGCCGGTAGATGAAGTCGACCAGTACTTCTTCCTGTGGGGTGGACAGCTTCTGAAGATGCGTGTGGGAGGCTTTGTGGGCCTTATTGATGCCGTTGAGTCGACGCGAAAGGGTCGCTTCGGCGATGCCGTTCTCTTCTGCAACCTGGCGTCGTGATGGGGCGTTCTTGGGGTCATTCAAAAGAGCTGCTCTGTAGCTATCGACTGCAGCTTGGACGGCTGGATTTGATGGGCGCATGATGGACTTTGCATAGGACGAAAGAAGTACAGGCTCGAACATGAAAGAGAAGAGTGAAAGCGGAAGCAAATTGCACATAGGGGTGAATTACGTAACACCGTCCAACCTCTTATCCTGAATAATCACCGTCTTTCCCGGGAGCCGGGACCGAAGGTTCTTCCGACGGACCGTTACTCCGCAGGGTAACTATGGTTCGTCCATTTAGGCCGGGCACTCATCGGCGGCGGATATTGACACGGGTAACAGGGTGAATGTAACATGCTCACGGCAGCCGGGGCCCGCTCAGACGACCGGAGAATGCTTACAACATTCATGCCTATATGCTGAACAAAGTATGTGGGTTCGTCTCTGTACAATAGCCATCAATATCTATCTGTGTCTTCTGCAGCCGTAGCAGCTGCGCTGCAGACCGCAATGGCATGGCATCCTACTCCAGCGTTTTCCTCAGGCTGTGGCCTGTCTCGCTTCGACTAGTAGTTTCACTTTGCTTACGAGCTCAGGGAGGCGATATGGCTTGATCATCACTGAGGGTCAGTACCAACGATGTGACAAATTTGGGCAGCTGACCATCATCCATCCCAGCATCGAGTGCTTGCTGAATCTGAGCCTCCCTGGCATTACCCGTGAGGGCGATGACCAGCTGCTTCTCCACTTGACCTTCCCTCTCCATCTCACGTATCCGATCGAGAGCGGTGAGACCGTCCATGACTATCGGTCAGCGCGCGGCGTCGTAAGGTGGGTAGTGTTCCGAGACTTACTGGGCATTTCAAGATCCATCAAGATCGCATCGTAGATTCCACCGCCGTTGGTAGCGGTCAACCGGTCGAGCGCTTCCTGACCATTGCTGGCGACTGAGGTCAGTATTGTCACATCAAAAAGTTGACTCGGCTGAGCGGCACACTCACCGTCGCTTTGCCAGCCCGTCTTGGTGAGCTGACGCTGCAGGACGGTCTGATTGATCAAGTTGTCTTCGACCACCAGGATCCTCAGTTTGCCCAGATCAAGGCCCTCCTTGACCGCTTGGTTCAGCCCGTTGACTGCGCCGTCTATCTGGGCCGCCACGGCTTCGCCATCGGCCCGCCCTTGACCGTCGTCCGCTCGCAAAGACGTAACAGCGGTATGCACCCCGGGGCGGACATCAAGCTTGATCGTAGAGGATCGACGACGTTCGGGCGACGAAGGTTGGTCTGTCGGGGTGGCTTTGCTTGTTTCGATGAAGAATCGGAAAGCTTTAGGTCAGCCCCTAGCTCGTGAAAGGACGAAAGCGACATACTGCTCCCAGCGCCAAGCTGACTCTTCACTTCGATTCGGCCACCCATGATCTCGGAGATTTCTGCTGGTCAGCACAGCTTAGCGAGCGTAACAATTTATGCACTTCGGCAGATGAACAGCCCTAAGCCGGAACCGCCATATTGCGAGTGTATCATCTTGTTTCCCTCTGTTGGTCAGCGCCAAACCCAGGGTCGAGTTGGACTCACGAGTGAAACGCTGGAACAGTATGTTTCGCTCATGTTCCGTCAAACCTGGCCCCGTGTCCTTGACGCTCACAAAGAGCCATATCGGTGTACCAGGCGCCAGGTCACCAGCCTGCCCATAGTCGGCCGGAACCTCGCACGTGCCATCCTCGGGAGGAACCACCGATAAGTCGTAGCTGACGACGATCCTGCGCGTGGTCGAATTCGCCGTGAAGCGAATAGCATTCGAGACCAGGTTTGTGATAATCTGTCCCAGACGGACGTGGTCGGTGAGCACATGGGTCACGCCGAGGCCTTCAAATGATTCCGAGAAGTCAACCGCCATGTCGATCTTCTTCATCTTGGCTTCTGCTGCAAAGGCGGATACCGTCTGCAAGTCAGCTCTACCGGTTTTGCTGATGCTCACCTTCTGTGCTTCTTGCCTGATGTTGGTAGGGGTGTAGTGCATGCTGAGGACGTCAAGCTGGATCCTGGCTAGCGAGAGCACATCGCCTGCGATGCGTTCCTGAACCAGTCCACATTGGTAGATGCCTGTTGATCAGCGCAAATCCATGATAGTATCGAGAGCGTCTCACTCTCGAGCGCCTCTAGATCCCGGTCAAATTCTTCCAGCGTCTCCGCCGGAATCACATATCCAGTCTCTCCCGCCTCGACCAGCTCCTTCCGCAGCGCCACCATGTTCTCCTTGACCAGCGATGAACACTGCAAGATGGCAGAGACTGGTGTCCTGATCTCGTGGGACGTCATATCCACCAGCAGCTCCTGCTGCCGCTTGGCTTCCTCCGCCTCGATCCGTCGCCGTTCGGCTTCGTGCAGGCGCTCCTCCTGGTATGTTATGTCCTGCAAGCAGCCGACAATTCCCCGTCTCCCTTCTCGATCGGCAGTTCCCAGTCGGACAAAAGTGCCGGTAACCGTGATGCCGTTTGTCCAAGTCCATGTGACCTGGAGCTCACTTGTGGTGCCCGCGATCATTTCCTCCCACATGCTCTGGATCCGTTGTAGCGTCGGTCCTTCCAAATAGTCCGTCCACGAATTGACGTCGCCATCTGGAGGCATGCCGACATACTGCTTCCAAGTAGCGTTGGCGTAGAGGATATTCCCATTCTCGTCGGCGCGGACGATACCAGACGGACAATAATCGGTCAACACTTGGACCTCTTGCTCCCGAAGGGCGAACATGTCCTCGAGGTCGGCTCGTTTCTTCCCCAGCTGCATGTGCAGGTGGACCCTGGCGAGCAACTCCTTGGGTTTGAAGGGTTTCAAGATGAAGTCCTCGGCCCCATTGGTCAATGCCGAGAGTCGCAGTTCCTCATCCGTCGCCGCAGAAAGCAACACCATCGGTATCCGTTTGGTCGTAGGATGCTCTCGGATCGCTATAAGAAGTTCGGTGCCACTCATACGAGGCATCATGACATCCGACAGGATGAGATTGGGCTTTGGCACGAGTGTTTGCGCCAGACGCACTGCCTCTTCTCCGTCGGTCGCTTCAACGACGCGGCAGTGAGGTGCGAAGATCCGCCTGATGTAGGCGCGGATATCTTCGTTGTCGTCGACGAGAAGAAGAGTATCCGAGGGCTCGAACAAGAAGCCCTCGTTGCGATCCGCGCCGTCCATCGAGTCGGTGATGGGGGAGAGATCGCTTTGGCCGTTCTCCATAGCTTCTCGGGCCATCTGCCGGCCGTACGTGCCGAGTCCTCGGTCGGTCGTGGTCGTACCGTTCTCCACGGCGTTTAGGCGATCGACCAAAGGAATGCGGACGGTGAAAGTCGACCCAGCCATCCCGGCCTGCTCCCGCTTCGCCTCCAGCTCGGTCCGACTTGATAGCAGGAGTTCTCCGTCGTGGATCTTGATCAACTCCTTGGTCAAGGCCAGCCCGATTCCGGTCCCTTCAACGCCCGCGCTCAGTGCGGTTGTCGCCCGATTGAACCGTTCCGTCACATCATCGACTTCCGCCTGTGGTATACCGCATCCGGTGTCCGAGACGGTAATCACGGCGTGCGTCGAGGTGTAAGCGACCGCCACGCCAATTCTCCCCTTCTGGGTGTACTTGACAGCATTGCTGATCAAATTCGTGATAGCCGTCTCCATGAGAGTCGGATCAAACCAAACGCTGGGCCCGTCTGGCTGAATGTGGACGTTGTATTCGATGCCTCTTCTAGCAACAGCCGGAGAGAACAGATGGGCAATCTCCGAGACGAAAGCGCCCAGATCGAGCGCGAAGAAATGACCGGTGAGCCTTCCGGCTTCGATGCGGGAAAAGTCGAGTAAGGCGTTGACCAGTCGTTGAATGCGAGCGACGTTGCGTTGTGCCAGTACGAGCGATTGCCGCTGGAAGCCGGTCAGGTTGGTTTGTAGCACATCGTCCAGCGGGCCGTCAACGAGTGTGAGGGGAGATCGCAGATCATGCGCCGCGCCTTGGAACCATGCCGTCTGCGCTTTGGCCATGCGCTCCTTTTCCAAACGCCGCTGCTCCGCCAGCTCGATGCCCTGGACCGTGGCAAGAGCGGACGTGAGGTGCGCGCGGAGGATGTGGATCCAATCGTCGTACGCGGGGTCCAATGGACACTGGAGGTTGAGCCCGAGGATCATCACAGCATCAGGGACCGACGATGACCGATCGGGAGCAATAGGGAGCACGATAGCCGCTTCCGGAAGGTGGTCCCATTGACGAAGGGGGAATCCCTCGACCAGCTTCGAGCAGTCGTCCATCACGACGCACTGACGAGCTGCGAGGGGGGGCACGATAGGCCAGGCGGTCTGGAGATCGCTGTGCAAGGTGCGGCCACTAGTGACGGACGATATCGACACGCTCGAAGGCGTCGGCGACGAAAGGTGGGGTGCCAGGCTAGGGCGGGTGGCACGAAGCGACACCGACATCTTTGCCGGACAGGACGGGTGATCGTCAGGGACGCCGACACTCGACTGTAGGTGAAGGTCAATCGTCGACTTGTCGCCCGGCGAAGTACTGTAAAAAGCCATGAACGGGATGTCCTTGGCGTTTTTCTCCATCACGTTGCGAACGCCCTCGTAGAATTCCCCGGTCGTCCTCGCGAGCGAGACTTGCTCGGACACATCGCGCAGCGTTTCCTGCCGACGGCGTGCGAGGACGGCCGCTGTCGTTTCCGTGGTGGGGTTGAACAGGCCGAGCGGTTTTTGATCGGCGTCGAATAACGGCACGAAACTCCAGGTGTGATACTTCTCCACGAAATGGCCGGTCGATCCTCGTCGATATAGCAAAAGGTCGTCCTGGAAATGACACGACTCGCCAAATTCGAAACATCGCTTGATGACGGGCACTACGTCGTCCCACACCGGACCCCAGGCGTCTTCGGCCTTCGCAGAAGTGCCGAACTTGGCTGGATGGTGCACGATTTGCGCGTAGTGCTGATTGCTTGATGTCAGCTGCTGCAGAATTTCGGCGATTCCCATCACACGCTCACTATATCATGTTGAAGTCGGGACCCAGCCACAGAGCATCTTGTGTCGGGGATCGCATGAGCACGTCGATCATCGTGTGCACCACCGGCGACCATCCTTCTTTGGGACCCAAGCTCGTCGCCGCCCAATCCGTCGTCTCCAGCAGCCTCCTGCAGTCCAGCTCCGGATCGGTAAGATCAACCGATGAGATCCGTTCGGTCGGCAGAGGAGGCGTCAAAAGCAGGGCATCCTGGGCGGTATCCAGAGCGATGGTCGACAGAGGGGATTTAGCCGCGTTGTGTGATCGACGCCGTGTGTGGGAGCGAGATTGCGAGATCGGAGATTTGGAGGGACGCGCCGGCGGTGAAGTAAGTGGCTGGACGGCAGCCGGTACTGCTGAGCGACGGGGAGGGTCGATGGCGGTAACGGCGTATATCGCCGCGCCTCTGGTGGATGTCGAAGGCGAACGAAGATGGGTCTTCGTAACGCGTAAGATGGTATCGCAATTGATCAACGCCAGATCGCGGATCGCCCCATCCTCGTGTCCACCCTGCACGGGTCGCCCCTGCAGCCAGGCTTTGAGATCCTCTTTGCCCCGCCTTCCGAGAGTATGGTTCAAGCCCTCCGCCGAAGTGACACGCAACCATCTCTCGTTGGCCCACACATCTTGCACCTCGTCGGGTGTGACAGCGACCACAATTGCTGGAAACGGATATGACTGAGGTAGGCGGCGATAACAATCGGGCTGACCAGATCACTCACCTGTAGATATTCCGAGGGGACGTCCTGCAATAAATGGCCGTCGATCATGATGGTGGAGTGGTGTTGACGATGAACACGTCAGTCGAAGGAATAATTGCAGCGAAGCACATGCCTACGCAGTCAAGGGTTCCGGTGTAAGTTGCTGACAGCTTTGCCCAGGCACAAACGGGGGGGGAGAGGGGGGGGTGGCTACAGGGAGTCTGGATTTTTGCAGTTGTTCTTCTTGCGCGCCGATCTTCTGGCGACTTTCCTGTATTCAGGGTTGGCTGATTCCAACAACGCATCTCCACCTGTCAGAAGCAAGGAATTTGCCCAAGTGGGAAGTGGGAACGAGAGCACTGCCGTCATACCGTGTCGGCTCGACTTAAGCTTACGCGTTTTCCGGACCGCACGAGCTTCGTACCCCGTGGTTTTCCCGTCCGGACAGTCTGGCCACTCGGAACTGACTTCTCCCACGCCAACACAGTTGGCAACCCAAGCGGTCTCGGACAGCTACACCTTCCAGGATGCGAGGAGGGCGTCGAACGGTCGCTCATCACGTAGGATAATACCGCAGATCAAGCGAAAGCGGGATGCCCGGTTGTAGAAACCTCAACGGCGGCGTTAATGCGAAGTAGAGGAAGCGCTAGGCGCCCAGCGCATGTGTGCACAACATTCAGATGATAGTGGACATTACTGGTGTCGCGCTGAGATATCTCAGGACTGAGATGAGCATGAATAGTGATATTCTTCCTTGAAATATAAGACACGCTCACAGGAATTGCTTTTCGCCTGCGTTGGCAGCCGACGCAGGTCAATGAGCTTACCCTCTCCTTCCTGTTTCAACACTCACGGCCCACAGCCCAAAGCATTAGCTTTGAGCTGACCCTGGGCTGGACCGCAGAGATCGCCTGTACGAGAATGGGTGTGCTCCATACTGGACGTTTTGGCAATGGTGACCCCAAAGCATTGTGTGGCGAAGTGGCGAACGATGGCAGGGAGACCAGCCGTTTCACCGCGTCCCCGCTGACGCTTGCGGAATTGATGGCCGGGTTCTTGTCGCACTTGGTAAAGCTAATACAGGCATGGTTATAGGCATCAGCGAGGTTCCTGGGTCCCTTCTGAGCGCTTGACCACGATCTGGTGCGTGATGGCAGGCTTCTTTAGCGGCGATCGCCGCATTGTCACCAGTTAGTTACCTCCCCGCTTCGACGTCATTCCCGTGGTTGCGCCAAGACGATGAGAGATGCTCCCATCTTCCATCCTCTCTCGATCATATAGTGTTACCCGCTTGTTGTTGTTTGTTGTTGTGCGTCCAGACTCCCTCCGAGCGCATATTTGTGCTGTTTCCGGCCTATGAATTGTGCGAAGACCTCTGGGCATCATCCACAATGGCGGCGCTCATACCGATCCTGCTTCCGATCATCGTCGACACGGGTGTGAACATTGGTGAGTGGCCAAGGACCTGGTCCTCATGTACAAGCACTTGCACCAAGGTCTAGACACTCACAGCCAGGAGTGGGCATCTCAAACGCCCTGCAGGGCGACTCCTCATCGGTCTCGTTCCAGATAGGCAAAAAAGTGTTCACAAACAAGAAGCCGTTCAACTTTGGATCGCTCCCACCCGAGCTGAGGCAAACCATAATCCTTTTGGCCATGGAGGCGAGCAAAGAGTGAGTTCATGAGGGTCGCTAGCCTCGGGGCCGCGTGACGAAGCTGACATAACAGCCTCATACTGCCGACGCCATAC
>Ga0308170_10003867_pt1 | contig 12021 bp, 10 predicted proteins | sample PhyBR2_2_FD_202136 | JGI IMG/M metagenome (GOLD analysis project Ga0308170, IMG submission 202136) | Phyllosphere microbial communities from UC Gill Tract Community Farm, Albany, California, United States - DLSLSB.R2 | ecosystem: Host-associated > Plants > Phyllosphere > Unclassified | place... | reverse complement strand
CTGCTGGCCTGGCTTGAGCGCGTGCAGGCCCTGCCGGCCTGGCGCAATACCGAAGCGGTCTGGTAAAAAAAATTTTCAAACACTTGTCGATTTCGTTCATCATCACTCGTCGTCGAAATGCAGGGCCATTTTTCACTCACCTTTCAACATGGGGATGTCATGAACAAGCAGATCTTCGTCAACCTGCCGGTCAAGGACCTGGACAAGTCCAAGGCTTTCTTCAACGCGCTCGGCTACGGCTTCAACCCGCAGTTCACCAACGAGAGCGGGGCCTGCATGGTCATCGCGGAGGGCAGCATCTACGCGATGCTGCTGACCGAGCCCTTCTTCAAGACCTTCATCGACAAGCCGATCGTGCAGGCGAAGGAGGCGACGGAGGTGCTGGTCTGCCTGAGCTGCGAGAGCCGCGAAGAGGTCGACGGCCTGGTGGCGAAGGCCGTCGCCGCCGGCGGCCACACCCCGCGCCCGCCGCAGGACCACGGCTTCATGTACGCCCACGCCTTCGAAGACCTGGACGGCCACATCTGGGAACTGGTGTGGATGGCGCCCCAGGCCTGACCGCTTCAACGCACAATCGACAAGGAGACATCATCATGAGCAAGCAAGTCATCTTCAACCTGCCGGTCAAGAACCTGGAAAAATCCAAGGCCTTCTTCGCCAGCCTCGGCTTCGGCTTCAATCCGAACATGTCCAACGAGAGCGCGGCGATGGTGGTCATCGAGAAGGACAAGATCAGCGCCATGCTGACCACCGAGGACTTCTTCAGGAGCCTGATCGACAAGCCGGTGGCGCAGGCGAAGGAAGCCAACGAGGTCATCATCTGCCTGATGTGCGAGACCCGCGAGGAAGTGGCGGGCCTGGTGGAGAAGGCCGTCGCCGCCGGCGGACGCGCTCCGCATCCGCTGGAAGACCACGGTTTCATGGTCACCCAGGGATTCGAGGATATCGATGGCCACCTCTGGAACCTGGTCTGGATGGCGCCAGCCTGAAAAAACCTCCATGGCGGCGTTGCATCGTCTCGCCGTACTAGCGTACTGTCTTCGACGATGCGCCTTGCCCTGGAGGTTTTTCAGGCTGGCGCGTCTACTCAGGCTTCGTCCCAGTAACGCTTCAGCAGCCCGTAGTTGACCGTATCGGCGAACTCGCCGGACACGAACCAGCGTTCGGGCATGAAGCCTTCCTTCCTGAAGCCGAGCTTTTCCAGGACCCGCGCGGAAGCCGCGTTGCGCGGGTCGATGTCGGCTTCGATGCGGTTCAGGTCCAGCGCATCGAAGCCGTGCCGGATTGCCGCGCGCAGCGCTTCGGTCGCATAGCCCTGGCCCCAGTGGCGGCTGCCGAGCGCATAGCCGATCTCGCTGCGGCGGTTGGATCCGAAGAAGTGGTGCAGGCCCACGTTGCCGATCAATTCACCGGTGGACAGCAGCTCGATGCCGAAGCGGGCTTCGCTGCCGTCCGCCTGCGCGGCCAGGATGGCCCTGATCGATTCCTCGGCCTGGGCGATGTCGGTCCAGGGTTCGCGGCTCCAGTAGCGCGCCACGTCGCGGTCGGAGAAGACGGCGTAATGCGCCGGGATGTCGGCCTCGAGCAGCGGGCGCAGCCTGAGGCGGGCGGTCTCGATGGTGGGGAGATGGATCGTGGGCATGACGGACCTCGGGGTCGGGAAAGCTTGCTAGTCTAGCACTGTCGAGTATTGACAACACGTCGGAAAATTGTCTTTATTCCAAGGTCCGATCTGGCTAGGATGGCTTTTCATCCCTGTCGCGAGGTCACTATGCTGCGCACTATTCTGCTTGCATGTTTCGCCCTCAGTTTCACGCCCGCCGTGCTTGCCCAGAGTGGGTCTCCCGCCAACAACGAGGTCCCGCTGATCGAGCGCGCCAAGCTGTTCGGCAATCCCAGCAAGACCGCCGGCAGCATCAGCCCGGACGGCAAATGGCTGTCGTGGATCGCCCCGCGCGACGGCGTGCTGAACGTATGGGTGGCGCCGATCGGCGCGCCGAACGAGGCCAGGCCGCTGACGGCGGAGAAGACGCGGCCGATCCGCACGGTGTACTGGGCGCCCGATTCGAAGTCGCTGCTGTTCATCAACGACAAGGGCGGCGACGAGAACTTCCTGCTGTACGGCGTCGACATCGCCGGCGGCAGGCAGACCCTGCTCACGCCCTTTGAAAAGACCCGGGTCCAGGTCATCAACATCAGCCGCCACGTCAAGGACCGCATCCTCGTCGGCATCAACAACCGCGACCCGCGCTGGCACGACGCCTACAGCCTGGACCTGAAGAGCGGCAAGCTGAGCCTCGTCTACAAGAACGTCGACGACTACGGCGACCTGTTCGCGGACGAGCAGCTGAACCTGCGCGTGGCCAGCAAGTCGCGCAAGGACGGCGGCATCGACTACTACCGGCTGGGCACGGGCAAGGACACGGGCAAGGCCGAGGCCACGCCCTTCGTCAGGGTCGGCCTTGACGATGCGCTGACCACCTCGCCGCAGGGCTTCACGACCGACGGCAAGACCCTGTACTGGAGCGACTCGCGCGGCCGCGACACGGCGGCGCTGGTGGCCCAGGAGATCGCCACCGGCGCGACCAGGGTCGTGGCCCAGGATGCGCGTGCCGACATCGGCGCGGCGCTGTTCGATCCGCGCACCGGGCGTGCCCAGGCCTACGAGCTCGAATACCTGAAGCGCGACTACGTGCCGCTCGACCGCGCGGTGGCGCCCGACCTCGACTATCTGAAGGAGCACGTGAAGGGCGACCTGACGATCCGCTCGCGCGACGATGCGGACAGCAAATGGGTGATCGTCGTCGATCCGGTCTCGGCGCCGGCCGCGACCTGGCTCTACGAGCGCAAGGGCAAGCGCCTGAGCAAGCTGTTCACCTCGCGTCCCGAACTGGAGGGCGCGCCGCTGGTCGCCATGTTCCCGCAGGAGATCCGCTCGCGCGACGGCCTGACCCTGGTGTCCTACCTGTCGCTGCCGAAGGCCGCGGGCGCGGATGCGAACGGCAAGGCCGTGCGCCCGGTGCCGATGGTGCTGCTGGTGCACGGCGGCCCATGGGGACGCGACCGATACGGCTATTATTCCTTCCACCAGTGGCTGGCCAACCGCGGCTACGCGGTGCTGTCGGTGAACTTCCGCGGCTCCACCGGCTTCGGCAAGGCCTTCATCTCGAAGGGCGACCTGCAGTGGGGCCGCAAGATGCACGACGACCTGCTCGACGCCGTCGACTGGGCCGTCAAGAATGGCGTCACCACGCGCGAGAAGGTCGCCATCATGGGCGGTTCCTACGGCGGCTACGCAACCCTGGCCGGCATGAGCTTCACGCCCACCACCTTCGCCTGCGGCGTCGACATCGTCGGCCCCTCGAACCTGTTCACGCTGCTGGAGACGATTCCGCCGTACTGGGAGGCGTTCAAGCAGCAGTTCTACAAGCGCATGGGCGATCCGACCACCGAGGAAGGCCGCGCGCTGCTGAAGGAACGCTCGCCGCTCAACTTCGCCGACAAGATCTCGAGGCCCCTGCTGATCGGGCAGGGCGCGAACGACCCGCGGGTCAATGTGCGCGAATCCGACCAGATCGTCGCGGCGATGAATGCGCGGCGCATTCCGGTGACCTATGTCGTGTTCCCGGACGAGGGGCACGGTTTCGCGCGGCCGGTCAACGGCATCGCCTTCAACGCCGTCTCCGAAAACTTCCTGGCGCCCTGCCTGGGCGGTCGCGCGGAGCCGATCGGCGATGCGCTGAAGGCCTCCACCGCCGAGGTCAGGCAGGGCGCCGAATTCGTGCCCGGCCTGAAGGAGGCCGCGGGCGTCAGGTAGCGCGCTCTCCGTGCACGAGGGACAGGACCATCGCCGTGATCACGCGCTCGGCATCCTCGAAGTCCTGTCCCGTCATCTCGGTCCGGCCCAGCACCAGGGTCATCTGCGCCGCGAAATCGGCATAGGACTGGGTCATGGCCCACACCGCGAACAGCAGGTGGGTGGCGTCGACCGGCGCGATGCGCCCGTCCGCGATCCAGCGCTCGAACACGGCGATGTCCTGGCGCAGCAGGGGCACCACGCGCTCGCGGATCTGCGCGCCGTACAGCTTGGCGCCGCCGATCACTTCCATCGCATACACGCGCGAGGCCAGCGGCTGCTCGCGCGAGAAGCGCAGCTTGGCCGCGACGTAGGCGCGCAGCACGTCGGCCGGGTCCCGGCCCGTGTCGGCCAGGCTGGCCATGCGCGCCAGCCAGTCGTCCAGCACGTCGTCCAGCACGCGTTCGTAGAGCGCCTGCTTGGTCGGGAAGTAGTACATCAGGTTCTGCTTCGAGAGGCCGGCGCGCTCGGCGACTTCCTGGATCGGCGTGCCCTCGAAGCCGCGTTCGGCGAACAGGCGCACGGCTTCGCGCAGGATCGCGCCCTCGACCTCTTCGCGGTGCTGGACTCTTTTGCCGGGCAGGGTGTCGTTGGCAGACGTGATCGTGGTCGTGGTCATGGCTATCCTGATCATGATTGGGCGCGCAGGAAGTCGAGCAGCAGCGGCTCGTGCGCATAAGCGACGTTGAAGCGGAACCAGGGCGTTTGCGGCGGCCGCAGGCTGAAGAATTCGCCGGGCGCCAGCAGGATGCCGGCGCGCAGCGCGCGTTCGGCGATCGTCCTGCCGTTGCGCTCCGGCGTGGCGGGAGACGCCCAGCCGGCGCTGACGAACATGCCGCCGCGCGGGCGCGCCAGCGGCTGCAGGCCGGCCTCGACCAGCTTTTCCCGGGCGCGCTCGCCGGCCTCGATCAGTTGCTGGGCCAGGCGCTCGGTCTGGCGCCGGTAGGCGCGGCTGCTGACCGCATCGAACACGGCGCGCTCGTTCACCTCCGAAGTCGTCAGCCCGGTGAGCATCTTGACCCGCACCAGTTCCGGAATCAGCGAGCCGGACGCGCAGATCGAACCGACCCTCAGCACCGGCGACAGGGTCTTGGAAAAGCTGCCGATGCGGATCACGCGGCGCAGGCCGTCCATCGCCGCCAGCGAGGCGTCGCCGGGGGCCGCCAGCTCGCGGTAGATGTCGTCCTCGACCAGCCAGAAGTCGAAGGCTTCGGCCAGCGCCAGCAGGCGGTGGGCCTGGGCCTGCGACAGCGAGGTGCCGAGGGGATTCTGCAGCACCGTGTTGACGAACATGAGCTTGGGATGATGCAGCTCCGCTTCGCGCGCCAGCGCCTCCATGTCCAGGCCGGCCGCGCCGCGCGGGATGCCGACCGGGACGCAGCCGTGGTGGCGCACCAGGGCCAGCAGGTTGCTGTAGCCGGGGTCTTCGACGAACACCACGTCGCCGGGGCGCGTCAGGGTGCGCAGCACGAGGTCGAAGGCGTGGGTGGCGCCATTCGTCAGCAGCAGCTGTTCCGCTTCGACCGCGCACAGCTCGTCCGACAGGGTGTGGGCCAGGTGCTGGCGCAGCGAGGGAAAACCGAGAGGATGGCCGTAGCCGCGCAGGCGGCCGGCCGGGATCTTCATCGCGTGGCGCACCGCGTCCAGGATCGTCGATTCGCCATACCACTCCGGCGGCAGCCAGCCGGCGCCGACCGGCAGCGCATCGGACTGGCCTGAATAGAGGTCGGGCGTGAGGGCGTCGACCGCGGCCGACAGGTTGCCGCTGCAGGCGCTGGGGCAGGGCGGAGAAGCGGCATCGGGTCCGCGGGCGACGAAGAAGCCGGAACCGCGGCGCGAGGACAGCACGCCCAGGTGCAGCAGGCGGTCATAGGATTCGACCACCGTGAAGGTGCTGACGGCATTGACCTTTGCGAATTGTCGCACCGAGGGCATCTTGGTGCCGACCCGCAGTTCGCGCCGGTTGACCATCCCGGAGATCGCCGCGACGATCTGGTCGACCAGGCTGGCGCGGCGCTGGCGATCGATCGGCAGCACCGGCCAGGCCGGGTCGGCCGGGTCGGCTTTCGTCTCGCGCGGGTCTGCCCCAGTCCCAGCCATGGTCCACTCCTTCCGGTGCGCCGCCGGCAACTGTACAGGTTATGCTACCAGTACGGTTGGCCGATTTCGCCGGTTGTGTATATGTGCCGCCGTTGTCTTGCTGACTATTATTGCACGATGATTTTGCCAATTGGTAAATCTTTTGGGAGAGCCGCATGAACCAGTCAAAGCCCCAGTCGATGTCGTCGTTCTGGATGCCGTTCACGAACAACCGCGACTTCAAGGCCAACCCCCGCCTGCTGGTATCGGCGGAAGGCATGTACTACAAGGACGTCGACGGCAATGCCATCCTCGACGGTACCGCCGGCCTGTGGTGCGTGCCCTGCGGGCATGCGCAGCCGAAGATCGTCGCCGCCGTCAGCGAAATGGTCGGCCAGCTCGACTTCGCGCCGACCTTCCAGATGGGCCACCCGGCCGCCTTCGACCTGGCCGAGCAGCTGATGGAATACACGGGCCACAAGTTCGGCCACGTGTTCTACACGAACTCGGGTTCGGAAGCGGTCGACACCGCCCTCAAGATCGCGCTGGCCTACCACAAGGCGCGCGGCGAGGGCGGACGCACCCGCCTGATCGGCCGCGAGCGCGGCTACCACGGGGTCGGCTTCGGCGGCCTGTCGGTCGGCGGCATCGGCCCCAACCGCAAGAACTTCGGTCCGCTGCTGCCCGGCGTGGACCACCTGCCGCACACGCACAACTTATTGAAAAACGCCTTCTCGCGCGGCGAGCCGGACTTCGGCGCCGAGCTGGCCGATGAGCTGGAGCGCATCGTCGCCCTGCACGACCCGTCGACGATTGCCGCCGTCATCATCGAACCGGTGTCGGGGTCCACCGGCGTGCTGGTGCCGCCCAAGGGCTACCTGAAGCGCCTGCGCGAGATCACCAGCAAGTACGGGATCCTGCTGATCTTCGACGAGGTCATCACCGGCTTCGGCAGGCTGACCACGCCGTTCGCGGCCGACTACTTCGACGTCGAGCCGGACATGCTCACCACCGCGAAAGGCATCACCAACGGCACCGTGCCGATGGGCGCCGTGTTCTCGAAAAAATTCATCCACGACGCCTTCATGGACGCGCCGCCGGGCATCGAGCTGGCCCACGGCTACACCTATTCAGGCCACCCGCTGGCCTGCGCGGCCGGCATCGCCACCCTCGAAGTCTTCAGGGAGCAGGGCGTGCTGGAAAACGCGAAGGCGGTCCAGCCCTACTGGGAAGACGCGGTGCACTCGCTGCGCGGCCTGCCGCACGTGATCGACATCCGCACCATCGGCCTGGTGGCCGGCATCGAACTGGAGCCGATCGCCGGCAAACCGGGGGCGCGCGCCTACGCCGCGTTCAAGAAGGCCTTCGCGGACGGCGTCCTGATCCGCACGACCGGGGATATCATCGCCCTGTCGCCGCCGCTGATCCTCGAGAAGAAGCATATCGACGAGCTGTTCGGCAAATTGCGCGACGTACTCATGAACCTGGACTAATAAAGAACATCATGAACGAGACGATCCAACACTTCATCAACGGCGAAAGCGTGGAAGGCGGTGGCCGCCATGCCGACGTCTACAACCCGGCCCTCGGCCAGCCTTGCGCACGCGTGGCGCTGGCCTCGGCCGAGGACGTGAACGCGGCCGTGGCCGCCGCCCACGCAGCCTTCCCGGCCTGGGCCGCGACCCCGCCGCTGGCGCGCGCGCGGGTGCTGTTCAAATACCTGCAGCTGTGCCAGCAGCACGTCGACGACTTCGCGGCGCTGGTGACGCGTGAACACGGCAAGACCTTCGCCGATGCCCAGGGCGAGGTGGCGCGCGGCATCGAGGTGGTCGAGTTCGCGGTCGGCATCCCGCAACTGCTGAAGGGCGAATTCACCGACCAGATCGCGCGCGGCATCGACGCCTGGTCGATGCGCCAGCCGCTCGGCGTGGTCGCCGGCATCACCCCGTTCAACTTCCCGGTGATGGTGCCGATGTGGATGTTCCCGGTCGCCATCGCCTGCGGCAATACCTTCGTGCTGAAACCCTCGGAGCGCGATCCGTCGGCGTCGCTGCTGCATGCGAAATTGCTGAAGGAGGCCGGGCTGCCGGACGGCGTGTTCAACGTGGTCCAGGGCGACAAGCTTGCTGTCGACGCCATCCTCGACCATCCGGACGTGCAGGCCGTCAGCTTCGTCGGCTCGACCCCGATCGCCGAATACATCTACGCCCGCGGCAGCGCGGCCGGCAAGCGGGTGCAGGCGCTGGGCGGCGCCAAGAACCACATGGTGGTGATGCCGGACGCCGACATGGACATGGCCGTCGACGCATTGATCGGGGCGGCGTATGGCTCGGCCGGCGAGCGCTGCATGGCGATCTCGGTGGCGGTGGCCATCGGCGACGCCGGCGACAAGCTGGTCGCGCGCCTGGCCGAACGCACCAGGGCGCTGAAGGTGGGCGACGGCATGGAGCAGGGCGCCGAGATGGGCCCGGTCGTCACGCTGGCGGCCAAGCAGCGCATCGAGAAGCTGATCGGCGAAGGCGTGGAGCAGGGCGCGACCCTGGTGGTGGACGGCCGCGGCTTCAGGGTGGCCGGCCGCGAGGACGGCTTCTTCGTGGGCGGCACCCTGTTCGACCACGTGCAGCCCGGGATGAGCATCTACAAGGAAGAGATCTTCGGCCCGGTGCTGTGCGTGGTGCGCATGCCGGACGTCGGCAGCGCGCTCGAGCTGATCAACAGGAACGAATACGGCAACGGCGTCGCCGTCTTCACCCGCGACGGCGGCGTGGCCCGCGAATTCGTGCGCCAGGTGCAAGTGGGCATGGTGGGCGTGAACGTGCCGCTGCCGGTGCCGATGGCCTTCAACAGCTTCGGCGGATGGAAGAAGAGCCTGTTCGGCGATCACCATGCCTACGGGCCGGAGGGGGTGAGGTTCTATACGCGGCACAAGGCGGTGATGCAGCGCTGGCCAGGTGCCAGCAAGAGCGCGGCGAGCAGCGGGGTGGAGTTCGCGTTTCCGCAGATGAAGTAAGCACCGTCCTCCGTCATTCCCGCGAAGGGGGCAATCCAGGTTCGACGAGTCGTCGAAACGCATGCAGGCTTGGGCCCCGCCTTCGTGGGGGCGGCCGAGACTTGCCAGCATTTCCCGCAGTACGAAGTACTCAAACAAAAAGGGATGCACATGATTGAGTCACTCCAGCACCTGCCCCAGGCCGGCGGCACGCACGCCGCATTGTCCGAGCGCTTCACCGACCTGGCGCCGCCGCTCACCGCGCGCCAGGCCGCCATCGAAAGCGCGCGCTGCCTCTACTGCTACGACGCGCCCTGCACGCGCGCCTGCCCGACCGGAATCGACGTCGCCAGCTTCATCCGCAACATCCACGATCACAACATCGAAGGCGCGGCGGTCAAGATCCTGCAGCAGAACATCTTCGGCGGCAGCTGCGCGCGCGTGTGCCCGACCGAGATCCTGTGCGAGGATGCCTGCGTGCGCAACAACGAGCTTGAGGCCCAGCCGGTCAAGATCGGCCTGCTGCAGCGCCATGCCATCGACAACGCCCGGTTCAAGGGCCATCCCTTCCAGCGCGCCCCCGGCACCGGCAAGACCATCGCCGTGGTCGGCGCCGGCCCCGCCGGACTGGCCTGCGCCCACCGGCTGGCGATGCTGGGCCACGGCGTGGTCGTGTTCGAGGCGCGCGAGAAGCCGGGCGGCCTGAATGAATATGGCATCGCCAAGTACAAGCTGCCGGGCGACTTCGCGCAGCAGGAGGTCGAGTTCCTGCTGTCGATCGGCGGCATCGAGATCCACTACGGCCAGGCCTTGGGCGACAACTTGCGGCTGGCCGACCTGCACACGCGCTTCGATGCCGTCTTCCTCGGCCTCGGCCTGGCCGCCAGCCGCCGGCTGGGCCTGACCGGCGAAGACGCGCCCGGCCTGATGGCGGCGGTCGACTATATCGCCACCCTGCGCCAGGCCGGCGACCTGGCCGCGCTGCCGGTGCCGCGCCGCGCCATCGTGATCGGCGCCGGCAATACCGCGATCGACATGGCGGTCCAGCTCAAGCGCCTGGGCGCCGACGAGGTCACGCTGGTGTACCGGCGCGGCTTCGAAGCCATGAGCGCGACCGGCCACGAGATCGAGATCGCCAAGACCCATTTCGTGCGCATCCGCACCTGGGCCGCGCCGCTCGAGGTGCTGCTCGACGAGGACGGCCGCGTGCGCGGCATGCGCTTCGAGGAGACCCGGCTCGAAGACGGACGCCTGGTGAACACCGGCGCGGTCATCGAGATCGCGGCCGACGCCGTGTTCAAGGCGATCGGCCAGGGCATGGCCGTGCTGGCCGATCCGCTGGCACCGGGCCTGGAAAATGAGCTCGAACACGAACGCAGCAATGGGAACCAGCGGATCCGCGTCGACGCCGGCTTCCGCACCGCGCTGCCGGGCGTGTACGCGGGCGGCGATTGCGTCGCCCCGGGCCAGGACCTGACGGTGCAGGCGGTCCAGCACGGCAAGCTGGCCGCGCTGGCCATCCACGACGACATCCTATCCAAAGCGGAGGCAGCATGGCCGACCTGAGCATCGATTTCTGCGGTATCAAGTCCCCGAACCCGTTCTGGCTGGCCTCGGCGCCGCCGACCGACAAGGCCTACAACGTGGTGCGCGCCTTCGAGGCCGGCTGGGGCGGCGTGGTGTGGAAGACGCTGGGCGAGGATCCGCCGGCCGTCAACGTCTCTTCGCGCTACTCGGCCCTGCACGGCAAGAACCGCGAAGTCATCGGCTTCAACAACATCGAGCTGATCACCGATCGCAGCCTGGCCATCAACCTGGAAGAGATCGCCGCGGTCAAGAAGGCATGGCCGGACCGCGCCATGATCGTCTCGCTGATGGTGCCCTGCGAAGAGGCGCCGTGGCGCGAGATCCTGCCGCTGGTCGAAGCCACCGGCGCCGACGGCATCGAGTTGAACTTCGGCTGCCCGCACGGCATGCCCGAGCGCGGCATGGGCGCCGCGGTCGGCCAGCAGCCGGACCTGATCGAGCAGGTCACGCGCTGGTGCAAGACCTATACGCGGCTGCCGGTCATCGTCAAGCTGACGCCCAACATCACCGACGTGCGCGCGCCGGCGCGGGCGGCGCTGGCGGGCGGGGCGGACGCGGTCTCGCTGATCAATACCATCAACTCCATCACCCACCTGGATCTCGACCGCATGGTGGCCCATCCCATCGTCGGCGGCGCGAGCACCCACGGCGGCTATTGCGGCTCGGCGGTGAAGCCGATCGCGCTGAACATGGTGGCCGAGATCGCGCGCGATCCGCTCACCGGCCGCTTGCCGATCTCGGGCATCGGCGGCATCGGCAGCTGGAGCGACGCCGCCGAGTTCATCGCGCTGGGCGCCGGCTCGGTCCAGGTCTGCACCGCCGCCATGCTGCACGGCTTCCGCATCGTCGAGGAGATGAAGGACGGACTGTCGCGCTGGATGGACAGCAAGGGCTACGAGAACATCGCCGCCTTCTCGCGCAAGGCGGTGGCCAACACGACCGACTGGAAATACCTGGACATGAATTACCAGGTCATCGCCAGCATCGACCAGGACAAGTGCATCCAGTGCGGCAAGTGCTATGTGGCCTGCGAAGACACCTCGCACCAGGCGATCGCCCGGCTGGTGGAAGGTGACGCGCGGCGCTACGAGGTCAAGCCGACCGACTGCGTGGGCTGCAACCTGTGCGAAATCACCTGTCCGGTCGAGGACTGCATCACGATGGTGCCCCAGCCGACCGGCCTGCCTTACATGAACTGGACAAAGGATCCGCGCAATCCGCGGGCGGAGGTAGTATAGCGAAACCGCCGAACCGCAACCCACGGAGAACGACCCGATGAGCATGGACCCCGCCGCCCACCCCGACCTCTGGAACCACGACCTGGCGCCGACCGGGGCCGCCCAGCGCACCTGGCGCTGGTATCACTTTGCCGCCCTGTGGGTGGGCATGGTGATCAGCATTCCCGCCTATATGCTGGCGTCGAGCCTGATCGAGGGCGGCATGTCGGCCTGGCAGGCGGTGATGACGGTGTTCGCCGCCAACGTGATCGTGCTGCTGCCGATGCTCCTGA
>Ga0308170_10003864_pt1 | contig 12033 bp, 8 predicted proteins | sample PhyBR2_2_FD_202136 | JGI IMG/M metagenome (GOLD analysis project Ga0308170, IMG submission 202136) | Phyllosphere microbial communities from UC Gill Tract Community Farm, Albany, California, United States - DLSLSB.R2 | ecosystem: Host-associated > Plants > Phyllosphere > Unclassified | place... | reverse complement strand
TGGCGATCCGCTTCGAATGGAAATTCGCTGTCGCCGCCGTGGTCGCCAACCTGCACGACGTGGTCATCATCCTGGGCTTCTTCGCGTTCTTCCAGTGGGAATTCTCGCTGACGGTGCTGGCGGCCACGCTGGCGGTGCTGGGCTACTCGGTCAACGAGTCGGTCGTCATCTTCGACCGGATCCGCGAGATGTTCCGCAAGCAGCGCCGCATGAGCGTGCCGGAAGTGATCGATCACGCGATCACCAGCACGATCTCGCGCACGATCATCACGCACGGCTCGACGCTGATGATGGTCATGTCGATGCTGTTCTTCGGCGGCTACGCGCTGCACTACTTCGCGATCGCCCTGGCCATCGGTATCTGCTTCGGTATCTACTCGTCGGTGTTCGTGGCAGCGGCTGTGGCGATGTGGCTGGGCGTCAAGCGTGAAGACCTGCTCAAGCCGGTCAAAGAGAAAGACGACACCGACGGCGCGGTCGTCTGACCGATTGCACGATTGCGGCTTTGTGTGTGTCAACGCACGGAGCCGCGATGTGCCCGTATTTATAGTGGAACTGTCTCTTTCAGGACATCCCTAGTTTTGGACTTCACCCGCCCCGGCAACGGCGCGGGTTTTTTTTGCCCCGTTTTCCTTACAGAAAAGCGGGGGGCAGGTCTGATATTCGGACACGATCTCGACAGTCAGTCAGCCAGAACGAGCTAGCACTTGGCCGTGCTAATCGTGGGCGAGACACCATTGAAAGTGGCCACGGCTGAGATCGTGTCTGAATGTCAGACCTGACCCCGGCTGTGCCGGCTGTGACCCCGGCTGTGTTGCCGGGCACCAACGCGCGCTCACGAGACGAATCACCGATATGGGACCGAGTTCCAGCCCAGCTCGGGCATTTGACGATGTGCCGCTGTGAGACAATCGGCGAGATTTCATTGAACGAGCCCGCTTATGCTGACTGCACCGATGCCATTGGACGAACCTGAGCGCCTGCGGGCGCTCGAACGGCTCGGCATCCTCGACACCGCGCCCGAACGTGAATTCGATGCCTTGGCGGCAATCGCTGCCCTGGTGTGCGGCGTTCCGATCTCGCTGGTCAGCCTGATCGACCACGACCGGCAATGGTTCAAGGCCAATGTTGGCCTGCCCGGGGTGACAGAGCTGCCCCGCGATGCGGCGTTCTGTGCTCACGCGATTCTGGACGACGGCATTTTCGAGGTGCCTGATGCCCTGGCAGACCCTCGCTTCGCCGATAATCCGCTGGTTGCAACCGCGCCAGACATTCGCTTCTACGCCGGCGCCACGCTGCGCCTGAGCGACGGTGCACACGTCGGCACGCTATGCGTAATCGACCGTGTGCCCCGCCGACTGAGCGAGACGCAGCGCGAAACACTGCGCCTGTTGTCGATCGCTGTCGTCCAAGCACTTGAATCGCGTCGCATGGCACTGGGCTTCCTGGCCAGTGAAACCCGCTTTCGCACCCTCAGCGAGGCTTCTCCGTTAGGCATGTTCGCCGCCGATGCGGCCGGCGCCTGCACCTACACCAATGCTCGCTGGCAAGCTATTTACGGTTTGAGCGAGGCCGAGGCGCTGGGCCACGGCTGGAGCCATGCGCTGCACCCCGACGACAAGGCCGCCGTTTTCGCCCAATGGGAGCGCGCGGCGCCGCTGAAGCACGAATTCGACATGGAGTTCCGGGTTCGTCACCACGACGGCGCGGTGCGTCATGTGCGCGCTGTTGCGCGGGCCTTGCTGGATGGCGATGACGAGGTCACGGGCTACGTGGGTTCGGTGGAAGACATCACCGAGCGCTTGCAGTCGCGCCGGACACTCGACGACGAGCGCGCGCGCCTGGCAGCGATCATTCAGGGCACCGGGGCGGGCACCTGGGAATGGAACGTCCAGACGGGCGAGACGCGCTTCAATGAGCGCTGGGCCGAGATTGTGGGCGCCACCCTGGACGAGCTTTCCCCGACCACGATCCAGACCTGGGCCGATCTGGCCCACCCCGAGGACAAGGCGCGATCCGCTGCGCTGCTGCAAGCCCACTTTGCGGGTGAGACGGCGACTTACGAATGCGAGGCGCGCATGCGTCACCGCGACGGCCACTGGGTGTGGGTGCTCGACCGCGGCAAGGTGCTGACCAGCACCGCAGACGGCCAGCCCGAGTGGATGTTCGGCACGCATCTGGATATCACGGCGCGCAAGGCGCAGGAAGATCGGTTGCGCAAGAGCGAGGAACTGCTGAACCGCACCGGCGCCCTGGCACAGGTCGGGGGCTGGGAGGTAGACATCACCAGCGGCAGCGTTCACTGGTCCGAGCAGACCTGTCGCATCCACGGCGTGGCGCTCGATTACCAGCCCCAACTGGCCGAAGCGATCGACTTCTATGCGCCGCAAGCCCGTCCCCTCATCGAGGCCGCGGTGGCGCAGGCCATGGCCGACGGCACGGACTGGGACCTGGAACTGCCTTTCATCCAGAAGAGCGGCCGCAGGATATGGGTGCGCGTGGTGGGCCATGCGACGTTCGAGGGCGGAAAACCGGTGCAGCTGTTCGGGGTGTTTCAGGACATTACCCAGCGCGTGGAAAGCCGCCAGGCCCTCGATGCCGCTCAACAACGCATTGTGCTGGCGACCGAAACCGGTGGCATCGGGGTCTGGGAGCTGAACGTACAGACAGGCGTATTCACTTGCGATGCCCTGATGTACGCGCTGTACGGTCTGCCGGAGGGATCGGGTACGGACGGCTACGAGCTCTGGGCTCGTCACCTTCACCCCGCCGATCAGAGCCGCGCCAGGCAGGAGTTCAAGTCGGCCCTGGAAAACGGTACCGATTTGCGCTCCGAGTTTCGTGTGATCTGGCACGACGGCTCCGTGCATTTTCTTCGTGCCGCTGGCAGTGTGAGGCATGATGCCGAGGGCCAGGCTCTGCACATGGTGGGCGTGAGTTGGGATGTGACGCCACTGCGCGAGCTCGCCAACCAGCTTGCCGAGCAGCATGAGCTCCTGCGCGTGACGCTGCAGTCGATCGGCGACGCCGTGATCACCACCGACGCCGAAAGCCGGGTGACCTGGTTGAACCCGGTAGCCGAGCGCATGACCGGCTGGCTGTCCAGTGAAGCACTCGGGCGACCACTGACCCAAGTCTTTCATATCGTCAACGCAGAGACCCGGAATCTCACCGAGAGCCCTGTGGCCAACTGCCTGGCACAGGGCAAGATCGTGGGCCTGGCCAAGGACACCGTGCTGATCTCGCGCAATGGCGACGAGTTCGGCATTGAGGATTCCGCTGCACCGATCCGCAACCCGAGTGGCGACGTGCTCGGCGTCGTGCTGGTCTTTCACGACGTGACCGAACAACGTCGGCTGTCCGGTGAGATGAGCTACCGCGCCACGCACGACGCCCTCACGGGCCTGGTCAACCGGGCCGAGTTCGAGACCCGGTTGCGCCGCACCCTGGACAAGGCGCACGAGGACCGTAGCGAGCATGCCCTGCTGTATATCGATCTCGACCAGTTCAAACTTGTGAACGATGCCTGCGGCCACTCGGTGGGCGACCAGCTCCTGCAGCAGGTGGCCAAGCTGCTGCGCGAAGCCGTGCGTGCGCGTGACACGCTGGCCCGCCTGGGCGGCGACGAATTCGCGGTCATCCTCGAACACTGCATGGCCGACCAGGCGCTGCGCGTGGCGCAGCAGATCTGCGACCGCATGGAGGCGTTCCGATTCGTGCACGACGACCGCCGCTTCCGTATCGGCACCAGCATCGGGCTGGTGCCGATGGACAACCGCTGGACCAGCACGGCCGCCGCGATGCAGGCGGCAGACACGTCGTGCTACGCCGCCAAAGAGGCGGGCCGCAACCGCGTGCATGTCTGGTTCGACACCGACCAGGCCATGCGTACACGTCATGGCGAAATGCAGTGGGCCGCACGGCTGGAGCAGGCGCTGGATGAAGGCCGGTTTGTGCTCTATGCGCAGCGTATCGACCCGCTTGGCGAAGGTGCCACGGGGCTTCACGCGGAAGTGCTGATCCGGCTGCTGGACAACGATGGCAGCCTGATTCTGCCGGGGGCCTTCCTGCCGGCTGCAGAGCGCTTCCACATGGCCACGCGCATCGACCGCTGGGTGCTGGCGCACGCCGTTCAGCAGATTCAGGACATGGCCGATTTGTGTACGCTGCAAACCTTGTGCATCAACCTGTCAGGCCAGTCGGTGGGCGACCGCGCGTTTCACCGGTATGCCATCGACGTATTGACCGAAGCGGGGAGTGCGGTCTGCCGCTGCATCTGCCTGGAGATCACGGAGACCGCTGCCGTCACCAATATGGCCGATGCCGCGATCTTCATCGAACAGGTACGCGCTCTGGGAGTCAGGGTCGCACTCGATGACTTCGGGGCCGGGGCGTCGTCGTTCGGCTACCTGAAGACGCTCAAGGTCGATCTGCTGAAGATCGATGGCAGCTTCATCCGCGACGTGATCGACGATCCGCTGGATGCCGCCGCCGTACGCTGTTTCGTTGATGTGGCCCGCGTGGTGGGGGTCAAGACGGTTGCCGAGTTTGTGGACCAGCCCAAAGTGCTGGAACGCGTGCGTGAGATCGGCATCGACTACGCACAAGGGTACTTGCTGCACAAACCCGAGCCGATCGGGAACCTGTTCGGCGCTGCCGCGCTACGCACGCCGGCCTGAAGCAACGCCGCGGCCAGGTCGATGATCTTGCCGCCGCCCTGAAAGGTGGCGTGCAAGGTGCTTGCTCTACAACTGCCACGGATGGTTGTTCCTGCCATCGAGCGCGCTGTCGAGATACGTGGCAGCGCTGATCAGGGCCAGGTGCGTGAACGCCTGCGGGAAGTTACCGAGCAGCTCGGCCTTGCCGGTGAACTCCTCGGCGTACAGCCCGACGTGGTTGCCGTAGGCGAGCAACTTTTCCATATTGTTGTGCGCCTGTTCCAGACGGCCGGCGCGCGCCAGGCATTCCACATACCAGAACGAGCAGGCCGCGAACGCGCCTTCCTCCCCCTCGAGGCCATCGTCGCGGTCGTAGCGCAGCACCAGCGCGTCGTCGCCCAACTGGTCGCCAATGGCGTCGAGCGTGGCCAGCCACTGCGGGTCGGTCGAGCCGATGAAGCGCACCAGCGGCATCATCAGCATCGCGCCATCGAGGTCGGTGGAGCCCTTGCTGCGCACGAAGTGGCCCAGCTCCTTGTTCCAGAACGTGGCCCAGATGTAGTTGGAGATGTCGTTGCGCGCCGCGATCCACTGGTCGAACGGGGCGGTCAGCGAGCGCTTGCTGGCCAGGCGGATTGCCCGGTCGACCGCCACCCAGCACATGAGTTGCGAGTGCAGGTGCTCGCGCGGCGCTTCGCGGCCTTCCCAGATACCGGCATCGGGCCGGCGCCAGTTGTCGCACACGAAGCCCACCACGTGGCACACGCCCAGCCAGCCGGCATGCGAGATCGCCTCGCCGTATTTATTGCTCAGGTAAACCGCGTCGAGCAGGGCGCCGAAGATGTCGAGCTGCAGCTGGGTCGCGGCATCGTTGCCGATCCGGACCGGCTGCGAACCGGCGTAACCGGCCAGGTGATCGAGATCGACTTCGGCCTGCACCTCGCCGCCGTCGAGCGCGTACATGATGCGCAGCTGGCCGTCATCGGGCCCATGGCCGGGGCGCTCGGCCGACCAGCGCGTGAACGCCTTGGCTTCCTCGGTGTAACCAAGGCGCATCAGCGCATACACGGTGAACGAGGCATCGCGGATCCAGGTCGAGCGGTAATCCCAGTTGCGTGAGCCGCCCAGCACCTCGGGCAGGCCGAAGGTGGCGGCAGCGACCATCGAGCCATGCCGGCGCGATGTCATCAGCTTGAGCACCAGTGCGGAACGCGTGACGTCCTCGCGCCAGCGGCCCTTGTAGGTCGAACGTCTGGCCCAGTTGCGCCAGTGCGCGACGACGTCGACGACCAGCGTATCGCGCGCCGCCTGGTCGAGGGGCGGGTCGCCTTCTTCGTCCATGACGATGTCGATCGACTCGCCGGCCTTCAGCACGAAGGTGGCGCCGGCGCCGCCGTCGACGGCGGTGAAGTCGACCGGCGCGCACAGGCGCAGCGACGGCGCGCCGGCGGCGGAAAACACCACCTGGTCCTGCGTGATGCTGACTTCGGGCTGCAGGCGCGCATAGTCAAAGCGTGGCTGGCAATCGAGCCGCATGCACACCTCGCCCTTCGTGACTTCCACGCGCCGCAGCACGCATGCCGCGCCATGGCCGATTTCCTCGGGGCCGGCCATCAGGTCGGTGATCTGGACGCTGGCCTCGTCACTGAGCCACTGCGTGAGCAACACATTGGTGTCGGGCAGGTAGGTCTGCACGACGCGCGCATCGGCCATCTGCGGTGCCAGCGTAAAGTGGCCCCCCTTGTCCGGGTCGAGCAGGGCAGCGAAGATGCTGGGGCTGTCGAAGTCGGGCCAGCACAAAAAGTCGATCGTGCCATCGGTGGCGACGAGCGCCATCGTGGCCAGGTTGCCGATGGCGCCGTGGTTGGCAATCGGTCTTGGCGGCGGGGTGCCGGCCGAATTGTCTGAACGCTCAACCATTGTCTTCGAAGCCCGGATACAGCGTCATGCCGCCGTCGACATACACCGTGGTGCCAGTCATGTAGTCGGCCAGGTCGGACGCCATGAACAGCGCCAGCGCCGCCACGTCTTCCACGTCGCCGATGCGGCCATATGGAATCAGTTTGAGCAGCTTGTCGACCGCCGCGCCTTCGGTGGCCTCGGCATTGATCGGCGTGCGGATCGCGCCGGGTGCGATGGCGTTGATGCGGATGCGATCGGGCGCCACTTCCTGCGCCAGGGAGCGCATCAGCATGCCGATGCCGCCTTTTGACGCGGCGTAGTTGACATGGCCCGCCCAGGGAATGATTTCGTGCACGGAACTCATGCACAGGATGGCGCCGTTGGCGCGCATGCGGCCACGGTTGCCCTGCTCGCGAAATTGCCGGATGGCCGCGCGCGTGCACAGGAACTGGCCGGTGAGGTTGACGTCGATGACAGTCTGCCAGTCCTTGAGCGTCATCTCGGCGATGGGCGCGTCTTTCTGGATACCCGAATTGGCTACCAGGATATCGATGCCGCCAAAGGCCTGAATGGTTTCGTCGAACAGGCGCGTGACGTCGTCTTCGTGCCCGACATTGGCCTGGACTGCGACGGCGCGGCCCCCGGCGGCGGTAATCTGGGCGACGACTTCTTCGGCCTTGTCGCGGCTGCTGTTGTAATTGACGACGACCTGGGCGCCGGCCTCGGCGAATGCGAGGCTGATGCCGCGGCCAATGCCGGAATCGCCACCGGTAACGAGCACCACCTGGTCTTGCAAGCTGATTTTCATGGGATTCTCCAGAAGGTCGGGGCGCACGGTTGCGTGCGCCGGATATGAGAATGACCTTAGCAGAAAGCGGCGGTGGGCCCGGCACGCGTGCCGTGGCAATGTCGTGCGGAAAAAGAAGGATCGAATAAGGCGCTTGAAATGCGTCCAGTGTGAGTCAGCGCACCGAGAACGCTCTTCACGAGACATAAGATCAGGCTGTCTCTTTCAGGACATCCCTAGTTTTGGACTTTGGCCCGCTCCTCACCGAGCGGGCATTTTTTTGCCTACAGCAGCGCCGAGGTCAGGCTCTTGACCTCGTCGCCCGACTCTGCCAGCACGCCCTTGAGTGTGCCGTGGCCGAACACGAAGTCGATGGTGGCCGCGCCCGCATAGGTCGTGGCGCCCACGGGTGCGAACAGCGGCGACGGGAACGGTGCCAGGTCATTGGCCAGCAGCAGCGTGTCGCCCAGGGTTTCGGGCGGCAATGCGCGCATGCCGTCCCACAACGCTTCGATGGCGTCCATCACCGGCGCTGGCACTGCCAGCTTGTGCAGTACACCACGGCCGATGGCCGCTTCGCCATGGTCGAGCCAGGCATCGAGATTATCGTCCAGCAGCCCCGGCATCGCCTCGGCGCGCGAGAGAAGGTAAAAGCCGCCGACTTCGTGCACGATGCCGGCGAACAAGGCGGTTTCAGGGTCGACGAACGAGACGTGGCGCGCGATCACCTGGGCCAGTGCGGCCACGTGGGCCGAGTGGGTCCAGAGCTGGTCGGCCTTCTTGCGCAGACCCGGGTCGCGGATTTCGCTGGCCAGCTGGCGCACGATGACGGACGCGGCCAGCGCGCCCAGCGTGCGAAAGCCCACCCGCTGCACGGCGGCGGGCACGCTCGTGACGTCGTTGCCGGAGCGGTTATAGGCAACCGAGTTGGCGATCGCGACCGTGCGCGCGGCCAGCAGCGGCTCGGCCTGTACCAGGCGGGCGGCGGCGTCGATGTGGCAGTCGGGTTCGCTCAACGCCCGCCGCAACTTGAGCGATGCGTGAACGCTGGTGGGGAACGTGAGTTCGCCCCTGCTGGCTTCAGCAGCGATGCTGTCGAGGGAGGAGAGTTGGTCCATCAAAAAATTATACCCCCAACCCATCCGAGCGCGACCAAATATATTGCTCTAGAGAACCACGGGCAATGGCCTGTGGTGTCCCTGTGACCGGATTACGCTTCGCTGAAGATGGCGTCGCAGCCTTCTTTTGGCTCTTCGGTGTTTTCCAGTTCGTCGGCCAGGCCCAGGTCGAACAGTTCTTCGACCGCGTTCATGTAGCTGTTGAGCTTGGTGGCGCCGATCAGGCGGTAGATCTCGCCGGCTTCGTTGCGCACGCCGATCAGCATCGGTTCTTGCTGGACTTCGTCCAGTGGGGCGACGTCGAGCAGGATGTTGCCGATGATGTGCTTGTCGAAATGGGCAGGCTTCTTGTCGTCGATGAGGGCGGTTTTCAAGGCGTTTCCTTCAGGTGGGGTGGTGATGGCAGGGGACCGTTGCCGTGGCTGGTGATCCGGGTGCGCAGCAGCGTCAGAGCGGTTTCGAGCGTTGCGAAGTCGGTGTCGCTGTAAGCGTGGAACAATTCCTTGCCGCGTGCGATCACGAGCGGGAATACATCGCAGAATACCTGTTCGCCGGCCGGCGTGAGGCGCACGAAGAACGAGCGCTTGTCGTCGCAGCTGCGCTCGCGCAGCACCAGGCCCTTGTGCTCCAGGCGTTCGATGACGCCGGTGAGCGTGCCCTTGGTGATCAGGGTGCGCTCGCCCAGCTCCTTGTAGCTCATGCCGCTCGTGTTGCCGAGCGTGGCGATGATATCGAACTGCGCGTGTGTCAAGCCATTCTGGCGCACGGCGTCGCCCGAGACGCGCTCGAAACTCTGCATGCACTCGGCCAGCAGTCGGACGCTTTTTAGATATCGTTCCCCCATGGGCCGGGATTATAGCCGCCCGCTGCACTGACCGCTGCACCGCGCGTCCATCGGTACGCAATATGACGGGGTGGACTGCACAGGCTTGTTGCGCGAATGTTCTCCGGTATGATGTACGCCCATGTCGTTTGCACAGGCCTGTGGCCATTTCCTTTTCGTGACCCTGACCATCCGCCGCGATGCAGCCTGACCTGTCCCTGCTGACCCAGGAGCGGCTGTTGCGCGTGCTCCTGGTCAATGCCGGTGAGCCGGACGCGCTGACCTGGTCCGGGCTGTACCAGCCGCTGCGGCTGGCCGCCAAGGTACTGGGACCCGAGCGCCTGCACGTCGACGTGCGCAGTCCCGACAAATTCATGGGCGACGCCCAGCGTCACTGGCACCTGGTGCTGCTGGTGGCCGACGAGGCCGAAGCGGCGCTGCGCCCGGCCAATCTGCGCGCGCTGGTCGAGCGCTGCCGCGCGGCCCCGTTCTGGGGCGGCGTCGGTGCCGGCGTGCTGTGGCTGGCCGATGCCGGCGTCCTGCATGGCGTGCGCACCGCGCTGCCGTGGGCGCTGTACCCGGACGTCAATGCCCAGGCCGAGCAGGCCCTGCTTACCCCCAACCTGTACGAATTCGACGCCAACCGCCTCACCTGCTGCGGCGGCGCGGCCAGCATCGACTTCGCGCTGACGCTGGTCGACCTGCTGTTTGGCGCGACCGTCCAGGCGCAAGTAAAAGAAACGCTGTGCATCGACCGCGTGCGCGGCCCGGACGAGCGCCAGCGCGTGGCGCTGCAAGCCCGCTTTGGCGCGCTGCAACCTAAACTGTCCGAGGCGGTGGCGCTGATGGAAGCCAATATCGAAGAGCCGCTGTCCACCGACGAAATTGCCCAGCTGGCCGGCATCTCGCGACGCCAGCTCGAGCGCCTGTTCAAGCAATACCTGGGCAGCCTGCCATCGCGCTACTACCTCGAACTGCGCCTGCGCCGCTCGCGCCAGCTGCTGCTCGACACCAACCACTCGATCGTCCAGGTGGGGCTGATGTGCGGATTTTCGTCGGGTTCGCACTTTTCGACGGCGTTTGGGGCCTTGTTTGGCAATACGCCGCGCGAAGAGCGGCAGAGGAAGCTGGCGCAATAGCGCCGTCCGGTAGCGTCAAAAATGAAAATGCCTGTCGCACTTCTAAAAGAAGTTGTCGGCCAGCGTTTCTATAATGAATTGATCATGCGGGAGAAGCATCCCGCGCCATTTACATTGATTGGATGAGGAAAAAGCCATGAACGCTCAGCTTGATTCGGGTATCGCCACGCGGTCTGTCACCCGCCAGACCTTCGACGACGTCCTGGTCCCGACCTACGCCCCGGCCGCCATGGTGCCGGTGCGCGCATCGGGCCTGGACCTGTGGGACCAGGAAGGCAAGCAGTATCTGGACTTCACCTCGGGCATCGCCGTCACCTCGCTGGGCCACGCCCATCCTGAAGTGAACGAAGCGCTGACCAAGCAGCTCAACACCCTCTGGCACCTCGGCAACGGCTACACCAACGAGCCGGTGCTGCGCCTGGCCAGTGCGCTGACCGAAGCGACGTTCGCCGAGCGCGCGTTCTTCTGCAACTCGGGCGCCGAAGCCAACGAAGCGGCCCTGAAGCTCGCCCGTAAATACGCGCATACCAAGTTCGGTCCGCACAAGTCGCGCATCGTGTCGTGCCTGGCATCGTTCCACGGCCGCACGCTGTTTACCGTGTCGGTCGGCGGCCAGTCGAAATACACCGAAGGCTTCGAGCCACTGCCACCGGAACTGAGCCACATCCCGTACAACGACATCGAGGCCGCGCGCGCCGCGATTACCGATGATGTCGCGGCCGTGATCGTCGAGCCGATCCAGGGCGAGGGCGGCGTCATTCCGGGCAACCCGGACTACCTGAAAGCGCTGCGCGAGCTGTGCGACCAGACCGGCGCGCTGCTGATCTTCGACGAAGTCCAGTCGGGCATGGGCCGCACCGGCACGCTGTTCGCCTACGAGCAGATGAACGTCAAGCCGGACGTCCTGACGTCGGCCAAGGCGCTGGGCAACGGTTACCCGATCGGCGCGATGCTCACCACCACCGAGATCGCCAAGCACCTGGGCGTGGGCAGCCACGGCACGACCTACGGCGGCAATCCGCTGGCCACCACGGTCGCCCTGAAGGTCCTGGAGATCATCAACCAGCCGGCCTTCCTGGCGCGCGTGAAAGAAGCCAACGTGGCGATCATGACGAACCTGCTGCAACTGGCGGCGGACTTCCCGCAGGTGTTCGGCCAGCCGCGCGGCATGGGTCTGCTCCTGGGCCTGCCGATGGCGGAAACATCAAAAGGCCGCTCGAAGGACTTCACCAAGATCGCCGAGAAGATGGGCCTGATGCTGCTGATTGCCGGTCCGGATGTCGTGCGCCTGGCGCCGGCACTGATCGTCTCGGACGCGCAGATCGCCGAAGCGAACCGCATCATGCGCGCCGCCGTGGCCGAATTCCTGGCCGACGCCATCGACGAACCTGCGGCGCCACGCAAAGAGGCACCCGTGCCGGCACCCGACGCCGCCTGATGCATCGGACCCGCCGGTCGCCTTGACCAAGGCGGCCGGCTGCACGCACTGACCCACAGGGAGACCACATGTATGTTGTCCGTCCGGTAGATCGCGCGGATATCGGCGCGCTCGAAGCGATGGCCGCTATTTCGATGCCGGGGGTGCATACGCTCCCGCGCACGCGCG
>Ga0308170_10003862_pt1 | contig 12035 bp, 11 predicted proteins | sample PhyBR2_2_FD_202136 | JGI IMG/M metagenome (GOLD analysis project Ga0308170, IMG submission 202136) | Phyllosphere microbial communities from UC Gill Tract Community Farm, Albany, California, United States - DLSLSB.R2 | ecosystem: Host-associated > Plants > Phyllosphere > Unclassified | place... | reverse complement strand
CACCCGTGGCGTCGATCCACCAATCCATGATGGCGGGGGAGAACAGGTAGATCCCGACGACCAGCAACAGGACCAATCGATAGATGTACATATTGGCCTCTGATTAAAAATCTGCGGCGATGGTAACGGATGGCGGGCAACCTGCAAGCGCCTTCAACTCAATTGCGCTTCGGCCAGCGTGAGTGTGCGCGGGATCTGCGTCGCGTCCCAGTGCGTAATGCCCCAATCCAGCAGTTCGCGTGGGCTTGCGTAAAGCAGTTCGTTACCGACTGGCTGGCCGAGGGCGCGCAGTGCGCGAAGCAGCAAGGGCGTGGCCTGCTCGGCGGTCAACGGTGGGGAGCGGTAGGATTTGCCCAGTTTGTTGCCGTCCGGCTGCACAATCAGCGGTACATGCAGGTAACGTGGCTGGCGCAGGCCGAGCAGTTCTTGCAGGTAAAGCTGGCGCGGTGTGGAGTCCAGCAGGTCGGCGCCGCGCACGATATCGGTAACCCCTTGCCAGGCATCGTCGAGGACCACGGCCAACTGATAGGCGTAGAGGCCGTCGCGGCGCCGGATGATGAAGTCGCCGGCGTCGCGGCCCAGATGCTGTCGGAACTCGCCCTGCACGCGGTCGGTAAAGTGGTATTCCAGTTCGGGTACACGCAGACGGATGGCAGCATCCTGCTGGTCGTGGCCGGCATTGCGGCACAAGCCTGGGTAAATCCCGTTGTAGGGTTCCAGTTGCTTGCGCGAGCATGTGCAGGCATAGGCCAGGCCATGGTTGAACAGGTCATTCAGCACTTTGGCGTAGGCGTCATGCCGCTCGCTTTGCCGAACCAGCTCGCCATCCCATTCAAAGCCGTAGCGTTCCAGGGCATGCAGGATCGCTGCCTGGGCGCCGGGCTCTTCACGGGGAGGGTCAAGGTCTTCCATGCGCATCAACCAGCGGCCATGTTGGGCGCGTGCGTCGAGGTAGGAGGCGAGGGCGGCAACCAGGGAACCGAAGTGCAAATGGCCGCTGGGCGTGGGGGCGAAACGCCCGATATAGGTAGAGGCTGTCATGGGCGGATACTACTGCAAAACCGGTAAACGCCAGAAACAAAAATGGGGCGTTTGCACGCCCCATTCGTTCAGCTCGGCAGGATTACTTGCCGACCTGTTTTTCCTTGATTTCAGCCAAGGTCTTGCAGTCTACGCACAGGTCCGCAGTCGGGCGGGCTTCGAGGCGGCGAATACCGATCTCGACGCCGCAGGATTCGCACCAGCCATACTCTTCGTCTTCGATCAATTGCAGGGTCTTGTCGATCTTTTTGATCAACTTGCGCTCGCGATCACGGGCACGCAGTTCGAGGGCGAATTCCTCTTCCTGGCTGGCACGGTCTGCCGGGTCCGGGAAGTTGGCTGCTTCGTCCTTCATATGGTCAACCGTGCGGTCGACTTCCTGCATCAAGTCCTGCTTCCACTGCTTCAGGATTTTGGAGAAGTGCTCGCGCATGGGCTTGCCCATGTATTCCTCGCCCTTGGATTCAACGTAGGGCTGGAAACCGCTGATGCTCTGTTGCTTTGCTTGGGTGGACATGAATAGACCGCCTCTCACTCTTCTAATCCATTGCGCAGGATTGCAACGTCACCGACACCTGCCGGCCCTGCGGCTGCAAGCGGGCGAACTTACCAGATAGATTCGGGGTGCGCCACTCCCGGTTGTCGAGGCCCATCGCCAAGGGTTGCAAACTGTCGCAGCCCGCCATGACTGGGTATGGTTCGCCTCGAATGTTGATTTTAGTCGTTTTGCAGGCGCCTGCCCGGCTGGCACATGCCGCCGGGCAGGCAATAGAACATGTTTTACGGCGCGGGTTCGGTAGAATCCAACTTTTGTCCTCACCGTTAAGGAAGGCTAATGGCTCAGCCCTACAGTGCGCGCAGTCGCGCCATCGAACCTTTCCATGTCATGGCATTGCTGGCGCGTGCCAATGAGCTGCAGGCTGCCGGCCATGACGTGATCCACCTGGAAATCGGCGAGCCGGATTTCACCACCGCCGAACCCATCATCCAGGCTGGCCAGGCCGCGTTGGCCAACGGCAAGACCCGCTACACCGCGGCCCGTGGCCTGCCGGAGTTGCGCGCGGCCATCAGCGGTTTCTACCAGCAGCGCTACGGGTTGAACGTCGACCCCGAGCGCATCCTGATCACACCCGGTGGCTCCGGTGCGTTGTTGCTCGCCAGCAGCCTGCTGGTGGACCCGGGCAAGCATTGGCTGCTCGCCGATCCCGGCTACCCGTGTAATCGCCATTTCCTTCGGTTGGTGGAGGGCGCGGCCCAGTTGGTGCCGGTCGGCCCCGAGGTGCGCTATCAGCTGACCGCCGACCTGGTGGCCAAGCATTGGGACCAGGACAGTGTCGGCGCGTTGGTAGCGTCGCCGGCCAACCCGACCGGGACGATCCTTACGCGTGATGAACTGGCCGGCCTTTCTGCCGCGATCAAGGCGCGCAACGGCCACCTCGTGGTGGACGAGATCTACCATGGCCTCACCTACGGCACCGACGCAGCCAGCGTGCTGGAAGTCGATGACGAGGCTTTTGTTCTGAATAGTTTTTCTAAGTATTTCGGCATGACCGGCTGGCGCCTGGGTTGGCTGGTGGCACCACCGGCGGCAGTGGGCGAGCTGGAAAAATTGGCGCAAAACCTCTACATCAGCGCGCCAAGCATGGCCCAGCACGCGGCGCTGGCCTGTTTCACCCCGCAAACCCTGAGCATTCTGGAGGACCGCCGGGCCGAATTCGGCCGGCGTCGCGACTTCCTGCTGCCGGCCTTGCGCGAGTTGGGGTTTGGCATAGCGGTCGAGCCGGAGGGTGCGTTCTATTTGTATGCTGATATCAGCGCGTTCGGCGGTGATGCCTTCGCATTCTGTCGTCACTTCCTGGAGACCGAGCATGTGGCCTTCACCCCCGGCCTTGATTTCGGCCGCTTCAAAGCCGGTCATCATGTGCGCTTTGCCTACACACAAAACCTCGATCGGCTGCAGGAGGCGGTGGAGCGCATCGCCCGTGGCTTGCGGAGCTGGCAAGGCTGATGCGTTTTAATCCTCCCCTCGAAGAAGCGCGGCTGATCCGCCGCTATAAGCGTTTTCTCACCGATATCGAAACTGTTACCGGCGAGTTACTTACCATCCACTGCCCCAACACCGGTTCGATGCTCAATTGCATGGTGGAAGGCGGCCAGGTCTGGTTCAGCCGTTCCAATGACCCCAAGCGCAAGTTGCCGGGCACTTGGGAAATCGCCGAGACGCCCCAGGGCCGTTTGGCCTGTGTGAACACAGCACGTGCCAATCAGTTGGTCGAGGAGGCGCTGAACGCGGGGATCATTACCGAACTCAACGGCTTTACCGCGTTGAAGCGCGAAGTGCCCTACGGCCAGGAGAAAAGCCGCATCGACTTTCGTCTGGACTATCCCGGTGGCGCGGCTTACGTCGAGGTCAAGAGTGTGACCCTGGGCTTTGATGGCTCTGCGGTTGCCGCTTTTCCTGATGCTGTCACCCAGCGCGGCGCCAAGCATTTGCGCGAGCTGGCCTATCTGGCGCGGGAGGGTGTGCGTGCGGTGCAGTTGTACTGCGTCAATCTCTCGGGCATTGATGCCGTGCGCCCTGCGGTGGAGATCGATGCGGGCTATGCTGCTGCCCTGCGCGAAGCCAAGGCGGCGGGGGTAGAGGTGCTGGCATATGGCGTGCGGATCACACCCGAGGAAATCTGCGTGGACCGGCGGCTGGCCGTGCTGCTCGACTAGAGCTCAACCCACAGGCCCTGGGCGTCTTCGCGGCCGGGCAGGGCGGTAAGGCTTTGGCCGGCACACGGGCCGGCGATGCACTCACCGCTCTCGATCAGGAACAGCGCGCCGTGGGTGGCGCACTGGATCAGGCTGGCGCTGGTGTCGAGAAACTGGTCGGGTTGCCATTCCAGTGGAATGCCACGATGGGGGCAGCGGTTGATGTAGAAGTACGCAACACCGTCCCGGCGCACGGCCAGCAGCTGGCAGCCGTCGATATCAAAACCGAGGCTGCTGTTGGGCGCGAGGGTGTCGGAGGAGCAGAGAAACTTCATTTCAATCCTTTAAGTGCCTTGACGTTCAAATGCAAACAATTATCAAATGCAGGCTTCGCCCGTCAGCTGACCGGGTGCTCAATACGATGCCAGGCGGGCAGTATCTGTCACATCGATGAGTGCTTGAGCGGCCCTGCCCTTGGAAGGAAACCCTGTTATGCGCCTGAGTGCCAGCGCTATCGCGCTTGTTGTCGGACTGCTGGTCAACCACGCGGCTCAGGCCTCTGAACTGCCGCAACGCTGGGTGAGTGCCGGTGGGGCATTGTCCGAATGGGTGACAGCCCTGGGCGGTGAGTCAAAGTTGGTGGGCGTGGATACCACCAGTCAGCACCCGGAGTCACTCAAGGCGTTGCCGAGCATTGGTTATCAGCGGCAGCTATCGGCTGAGGGCATCCTGAGTTTGCGCCCACAGGTGCTGGTAGGCACTGAAGAAATGGGCCCGCCACCCGTGCTGGCGCAGATCCGCAACGCCGGCGTGCAGGTGGAAATGTTCTCGGCGCAGCCGGACCTGCCGACGTTAAAAGACAACCTCCAGCATTTGGGCAAGTTGCTGGGCAGTGAGGCCAAGGCCGACGAATTGTTTACCGCCTATGCGCAGGCGCTGGACCAGCAGAAACGCTGGGTAACCAACGCCCAGTCCACCCAAAAGGCGCCAGGCGTGTTGCTGTTGCTCGGCCATGCGGGTGGCAAGCCGCTGATCGCGGGCAAGGACACCGCGGCTGACTGGATGCTGCAACAGGCCGGTGGGCGTAATCTGGCGACCCATACTGGCTACAAGCCGTTTTCGGTGGAGTCCTTGGCTGGGTTGAGCCCCGATGTGCTGGTGTTTGCTGATCGTGCCCTGGCCGGTGAGGCGGCGCGTAGCGCATTGTTCAAGGAAAACCCGATCCTGACCTCCACGCCTGCGGCCAAGCATGGGCGAGTGTTTGAGGTCGATCCCACCTTGCTGGTCGGCGGGCTTGGGCCGCGTCTGCCACAGAGCCTCGCGGCGCTGTCTGCCGGGTTTTATCCTTCCCCAGCCAAGCCTGCCCCATGACCACGCTGGTTAAACCCAAGGCGTTGTTTGTGGGGCTGGCGCTGTTGTGTGTATTGGCGATCTGGCTCTCGCTGGCATTGGGGCCCGTCAGCTTGCCCCTGCTGGATACGCTCAGGGCCGCGCTGCGGTTGATGGGGCTGCCGATTGATGCGCACGGGCTGGAGCAGGCCGAACTGATCCTGGGTCAGATCCGTTTGCCGCGCACGCTGCTGGGATTGGCCGTTGGCGGCGTGTTGGCACTGTCGGGCGTGGCGATGCAGGGATTGTTCCGCAACCCGTTGGCTGATCCGGGGTTGGTTGGGGTTTCCAGCGGTGCCGCGCTGGGGGCGGCGGTGGCGATTGTCGGGGGGACGTTTTTCGGTGGTTTACCGGATGCGTTCGGGCCTTATATTTTGTCACTCTGTGCGTTCCTGGGGGGGCTGGGCGTCACTGCGCTGGTCTATCGACTGGGGCGACGCAACGGGCAGACCAACGTCGCGACGATGCTGCTCGCCGGCATCGCCCTGACAGCCCTCGCCGGTTCGGCGGTGGGCCTGTTCACCTACCTGGCCGACGACGCCACCTTGCGCACCCTGACGTTCTGGAACCTGGGCAGCCTCAACGGCGCCAGCTATTCGCGGTTATGGCCCTTGTTACTGGTGAGTGCGGGTGTGGCGCTGTGGTTGCCGCGTCGGGCCAACGCGCTGAATGCCCTGCTGCTCGGCGAGTCGGAGGCCAATCACTTGGGTATCGATGTGGAAGGGCTCAAGCGCGAGTTGGTCTTCTGCACGGCGCTAGGGGTAGGCGCCGCAGTGGCCGCAGCAGGCATGATCGGTTTTGTGGGGCTGGTGGTGCCGCATCTGGTGCGTTTGCTGGCGGGGCCTGATCATCGGGTGCTGCTGCCGGCTTCGGTCCTGGCGGGAGCGAGCCTGCTGTTGTTTGCCGATCTGGTTGCACGGCTTGCCTTGGCGCCGGCTGAACTGCCGATCGGTATCGTCACAGCGTTTATCGGTGCACCGTTTTTTCTTTACCTGTTGTTGCGGGGGCGTGCCTGATGCTGCGTGTGGAAGACTTGCAGATCTGTCGTGGCCGCAAAACGGTGTTGGCCGATGTCACGCTCGATGTGTTGCCAGGCGAAGTGCTGGGCGTGTTGGGCCCCAATGGCGCGGGCAAGAGCACGTTGCTCGGTGCGTTGTGCGGCGAGTTGCATCCCGACCGGGGCGCAGTGTGGCTCGATCAGCGCCCGTTAAGCGACTGGGGGGGCGCCCAACGGGCCCAGCGCCTGGCGGTATTGCCACAAGCCTCGACGCTGGACTTCGCGTTCCGTGTTGAGGAGGTGGTCGGTATGGGGCGTTTGCCCCACCAGACTGGGCGCGTGCGCGATGACGAGATTATCGCGGCGGCGTTGCAGGCGGCAGATGTCAGCCACCTGAGTGGTCGCAGCTACCTTGCGTTGTCGGGTGGGGAGCGCCAGCGCGTGCACCTGGCGCGCGTGCTCGCGCAATTGTGGCCAGGTGAGGCGGGGCAGACGTTGTTGCTGGATGAGCCGACCTCGATGCTGGACCCGTTGCATCAACACACGACCTTGCAGGCTATTCGTGCTTTCGCTGATCACGGGGCGGCAGTGTTGGTGATTCTTCACGACTTGAACCTGGCAGCGCGCTACTGCGACCGGATCCTGTTGCTCGCGGCGGGGCGTCCGCATGCCTTGGATGCGCCGGCACAGGTAATGCGGCCGGAACCGCTGAAAGCTGTATTTGGGTTGGATGTACTCGTTCAGCCCCATCCGGAGCGTGGACACCCTTTGATCATTGCACGCTGAGCGTGAGTGCCGAACGTTGTCTGCAGGTGGATTTTTTGCAGGCAAAAAAAGACCCGGCAAGAGCCGGGTCAAATAACCGTGATTAGCCTGATGAGGAGATAATCTGAGAGTCCGAACCAATGGTCTTTCAGTTATCGGCTGATCTCGCGACCAGTTGTGATAATCATAACGATTCTCATTTGAGAGTCAACATTTGTTTTCACGGCTTCTTCAGCTTTTCTCAAACGTCCGTTCGGAGTGCCTGTAAACGTTGGTCTTGGCAGGTGATCTAGTTTTTCTGGCGCGCAGATATAGCGTCCAGTTGACGGTTCAACGCATCCTTGCGCTCGGGAGGAATATCGTTCCAGTGCACATCCATCAATGCCCCTTCTATGGCATACAGCAGCACTTTTGATGCGCGAAACCCGCGGGTGCGTACGGCCCTGTACGCATCGACGGCGCCCAAGCGACGCAAGTCGGACGCACTGTGGATGCCCACCGCATGCAGCCACTGTGCTGACGTCTTGCCAAGGTTTTTCAGGTGTTGCAGCTCATCGTTCATCAAGCCTCCTTGCGACGGCCGAATGGTGCGGTGGGTATCGTGACCAGGCAAGCCTGAACAGGAGTGTAGCGCTCAGTAGGAAAAGCGTAGTTCTTTAGTCGGAAACGGCCTAAAGGCTTACAAAAATAGAGGGATCAGGCAGGCGGGAAGTCCCGGGTGCGCTTACGCGATACCGGGACTGACGTGGCGGGAATCAGCGGGTGCGGTAGCGCAAACGAGTGCCGAAATTGACTGACATGAGGATCTCGTCGGCGGTCAGTTCTGGCGGGAAGTAGGTTCCAGAAATTTGCGCATGGGCGAGGCTCGCGCCTTCCAACGGGCAGTCGCGCAGATCCAGGCCGCGCAAGTCGGCGGAGCGGAAATAGGCGTCGGTAAAATCCACGCCCGTGGCGTTCAGTTCACGCAAGTCCAATCCACGGAAGTCGCCACCGCGCATGTCGATGACGCCGTCTTTCGGGCGTTCCTGGTTAAAGCCTCGGATATCGTCTTTGTGCAGGAGCGAGTAAAGCGGAGTATCAAGAAGCTTGGGCTGATTCATGATGGCGACTCCTGTTGGATTTATGGCGCCATTATAGTGCCACTATTGCTCGGTCGTGCGCTCTAAGTAAGCGACACGACCAAGAAATTTTTCTTACAGGCCTGGCAAGCGCTGGCGAATATGCGCCACCAAAGCATCGAGGGTCCCGCTTTCATTGGTCTCGACGCGCTTGCTGAGGAGCAGTTCCTCGGCGGTCAGCGGGTCGCGGTTGGCTTGCTGTTCTTCGATAACAGCCAATGTTGCGTCGGAAGGATCGTTTTTGTCCGCCTGACGTTGCGCCAACCAGCTGGCAATAACGGCTTGCGGCGCATTGCAATCCAGGATCAGGAACGGCGCACCGGTGGCCTCGGCTACCTTGGACGCTGCATCGCGTTGTTCACGCTTCAGAAAGGTTGCATCCAGTACTACCGGGTAACCGGCGCGCAGTACGGTATCGGCCATTTCATTCAGGCGTGCGTAGGTCGCTGCACTGGCGTCGGCCGCGTAGATGCCGGCCTGTGGGGTGTTCTCCACATGCTGCTCGCCGAACAGACGCTTGCGTTCCACATCCGAGCGCAAGCGCACGGCACCCAAGGCTTCCACCAGGCGCATGGACACATGGCTTTTGCCGACGGCCGAAACACCGTGGGTAATTGCCAGGAAGCGCGACGGGATAGTGCTGTAGCTTTCCGCCAGGTTGGCGTAGTTGCGGTATTGGCGCAGGGTCGTGGCGCGTTGCACCGGGCTGGCTTCGCTCGGCATGCTGAACAGCGCGATCTTGGCGCGTACCAGGGCGCGGTAAGCTTTATAGAAGTTCAACACCTCAAGGCCTTGGTAGTCGCCCGTCAGCTCCAGGTACTGGCTGATAAAGCGGCGCGCCAGGGATTTGAGGCCACGGTCTTCAAGGTCCATCGCCAGGAAGCCGGTATCGGCGTACACATCGGTGAAGCGGAACGGCTCGTTGAATTCGATGCAGTCGAAGATCACCACGTGGCCATCGATCAAGGTGGCGTTACCCAAGTGAATATCGCCGTGGCATTCGCGGGTGAAACCCTGCTGCTTACGCTGGGAGAACAGCGGCTTGAGGCGCTCGAAGCTGCTTTCAGCCCAGGCCTGCAGGGCATCCAGTTGGGCCAGGTCGGCCTTGTCGCTGAGGAACGGGCGAATCTGGTCGAAGTTCTGGCGAACCGGTGCCATGACCTCATCCGGTGTGCCGGCCGGGTGTTCCTGCGGGACTTTGGGAGCCGCGAGGTGGAACTGCGCAATCTGCCTGGCCATTTCGTCGATGTGCGCGCTGGTCAGTTCGCCGTTGGCTTGCAGGGTACTGAGCAGTTGGCTCTGCGGGAACTGGCGCATTTTCAAGGCGTATTCGATGACTGGGCCGTCGCCGCCCAACTGCGGCGCCTCGGCGGTGCCAGTGATCGGCAGCACTTCAAGATACAAATCTTCGGTCAGGCGCTGGTTGAGGCGCAGCTCTTCGTTGCAGAAGTGACCGCGCTTTTCCAGGTCGGTGAAGTCCAGGAAGCCGAAGTTCATCGGTTTCTTCAGTTTATAGGCGTAGGGGCCGGTCAGTACGACCCAGGAAATATGGGTCTCGATGACTTGGAACGCTTCAACCGGATGGGGGTATAAAGCCGGGTTTTGCAGGGCAGCGATCAGGGACTGGCTCACGGGCGATCCTTCGGAGTCTGAGGAAAAACATGGCGGGCATTATGGCTGTTGCAGCCGGTCGTGCAAACCGCTGTCCGGCTCATGTTGATCGTCAATAAAGTGCGTATAATCCGCCGCCATGACTCGAACCCGATCTCCCCGTTCCCGTAAAAAACCTCCTTCCCGCGGCCTGCGCCCCTGGCTGGGCTGGGCGCTCAAACTCGGCCTGGTAGGCCTTGTGGTGCTCGCCGGCTTTGCGGTGTATCTCGACGCCGTGGTGCAAGAGAAATTCTCCGGCAAGCGCTGGACCATTCCTGCCAAGGTGTACGCCCGTCCGTTGGAGTTGTTCACCGGCCAGAAGCTGAGCAAGGATGACTTCCTTACCGAGCTCGATGCCTTGGGCTATCGCCGCGAACCCGTGAGCAACGGCCCGGGTGCGGCGGCTGTCAGTGGTAACACTGTCGACCTCAATACCCGTGGCTTCCAGTTCTACGAGGGCCTGGAAAAAGCCCAGCCTGTGCGCGTGCGCTTTTCCGTGGATTACGTCGCCGAGCTGTCGTCCCTCAACGGCTCGAAGCTGCCGGTGGTGCGCCTCGAGCCGCTGATGATCGGCGGCATCTACCCGAAAAACCTTGAAGATCGCATCCTGATCAAGCTTGATCAGGTGCCGCCTTACCTGCTGGAAACCCTGGTCGCCGTTGAAGACCGCGATTTTTACCACCACTGGGGCGTCTCGCCGAAGTCGATCGCCCGTGCGGTCTGGGTGAACACCTCCGGCGGCAAGATGACCCAGGGCGGCAGTACGCTGACGCAACAATTGGTCAAGAACTTCTACCTCACCAACGAACGCAGCCTGACCCGTAAGCTCACCGAAGCCATGATGGCGATGCTGCTTGAGCTGCACTACAGCAAGCAGGAAATCCTCGAGGCGTACCTCAACGAGGTATTCGTCGGCCAGGACGGCCAACGCGCAGTGCACGGTTTCGGCTTGGCCAGTCAGTTTTTCTTCGGCCAGCCGCTGTCCGAACTGAAGCTGCACCAGGTCGCGTTGCTGGTGGGCATGGTCAAGGGGCCTTCCTACTACAACCCTCGCCGCAACCCGGAGCGAGCGCTGGAACGTCGTAACCTCGTGCTCGACGTGCTTGAACAGCAGGGCGTTGCCACGGCTGAACAAGTGGCTGCAGCGAAGAAGATGCCGTTGGGTGTCACCACCCGTGGCAAGCTGGCGGACAGCTCCTTCCCGGGCTTTATCGACCTGGTCAAGCGCCAGCTGCGTGAAGACTACCGCGATGAAGACTTGACCGAAGAAGGCCTGCGGATCTTCACCAGTTTCGACCCGATCCTGCAGATGAAGGCCGAAGCGTCGGTCAATGACACCTTCAAGCGCCTGACAGGCCGCAAAGGTTCCGATGAGGTGGAAGCGGCCATGGTCGTGACCAACCCGGAAACCGGTGAAGTACAGGCCATGATCGGCAGTCGCCAGGCCAGTTTTGCGGGGTTCAACCGCGCGCTGGATGCGGTGCGCCCCATCGGTTCGCTGGTCAAGCCTGCCGTTTACCTGACCGCGCTGGAAAAGCCGAGCAAGTACACGCTGACCAGTTGGCTGTCGGATGATCCGCTGTCGGTCAAAGGGGGCGATGGCCAGGTGTGGACGCCGCAGAACTTTGATCGTCGCTCCCACGGGACGGTGTTCCTCTACCAGGGCATTGCACATTCCTACAACATTTCCACCTCGCGGCTGGGCCTTGAGGTCGGCGTGCCGAATGTCCTCAAGACGATAGCGCGGCTGGGTGTCAATCGTGAGTTCCCGGCGTTCCCGTCGATCCTGCTGGGCGCTGGCGCGATGACGCCGATGGAAGTCGCGACCATGTACCAGACCCTCGCCAATGGTGGTTTCAATACCCCCATGCGCGGGATCCGCAGCGTGCTGACCGCTGAGGGCGAGCCGCTCAAACGCTACCCGTTCCAGATCCAGCAGCGGTTCGATGCCGGCTCCATCTACCTGATCCAGAACGCCATGCAGCGCGTGATGCGCGAAGGTACCGGGCGTTCGGTCTACAGCGTGCTGCCGGCGAACCTGACGTTGGCAGGCAAGACCGGTACCAGTAATGACTCGCGTGACAGCTGGTTCGCAGGGTTTGGCCAGGACGTACTGGCGGTGGTGTGGCTGGGACGCGACGATAACGGCAAGACGCCGTTTACCGGCGCTACCGGTGCGCTGCAGGTCTGGACCAGCTTCATGCGCAAGGCTGACCCGCTGCCGTTGAACATGCCGCAGCCAGATAACATCGTGCAGGCCTGGATTGATCCGCACACTGGCCAGGGCTCCGATGCCAACTGTCCGGGCGCGGTGCAGATGCCGTATATTCGCGGCAGCGAACCGCCACCCGGCGCCGCATGCGGTGGCAGTGCCCCTG